>Ga0209382_10004113_pt1 | contig 19652 bp, 17 predicted proteins | sample SoiMetdeltSBSDD5_FD_187599 | JGI IMG/M metagenome (GOLD analysis project Ga0209382, IMG submission 187599) | Bulk soil microbial communities from a Populus tree surrounding site in Tennessee, USA - Soil MetaG P. deltoides SBSDD5 (SPAdes) (version 2) | ecosystem: Environmental > Terrestrial >... | reverse complement strand
CGTGGACCACCGCACGTCGCCGTCGCGCTGCGGTCGTCTGGTGAGAATCATCACGCGGTGCCCGGCGGCGCGGAATGCCTTGGCCAGCGCGCTGCCGAGGAAGCCGCTGCCGCCCGCGATCAAGAGAGTCAGGCGTCCTCCACTTCAAAAAGGGGCGAGGTAGAGGTAGTTTGACACGACCGCGCCGGCCGATCTATTAACTAACTAGTTGGTTAATTCGACGACGGATCCGCGGATGGAAGGCTCCGCCGTTTGCCTGGAGGGCAGTCAGCTGTGCCGAGCCGGAAACGAACGGTCGGACGGAAAAAGGGCGCGGCCCGCGACTCGCGCGCTGCGATCTTTCGCGCCGCGGCCTTGGAGTTCTCCGAGCGTGGCTACGATGCCGCCGGCACCGACCGCATCGCCGCCCGTGCCCGCGTCAACAAGGCGATGCTCTACTACCACTTCGGCAGCAAGCGCGACCTCTACCTCGAAGTGGTCCGCGACATGGTCCGCACCGTTGGCGGCCGCGCCCGCGCCATTGCCGACCGGACCGGCAGCGCTGAGGAGAAGCTCGACGCCTGGGTCGCCGCCATCGTCGAGGAAGCCGCCGCCCGTCCGTGGTTCGCCCCGATCATGCTGCGCGAGATTGCCGCCGGCGCACCGCATTTCGATGTCGATACGTTCCAGTTGATGAACGACGTGTTCGTCGCGGTGCGCGACATCATCATGCAGGGCCAGCGTGACGGTATCTTCCGGCAGGTGGATCCGCTGCTGACGCACCTGACCATCCTGCCGCCAATCCTGATCTTCTTCGTTCGTCAACGCGTCATCGCCACGGCCAGGCTAGCCCGGGACCTCGCTGAGCCTCGGCCGATCGACGAGTTCGCACGACACATGCAGGCTTCGGTCAGAGGCATGCTTCGGAAGGACTCATGAGTCTCATCCGCGATTACCGCCATTTCATCCTGACCTTCGCGCTGGGTGCCGCGGCGTGCGCGCCGGATACGCCTGAGAACGCGCTGCGTGTCTCAGGTCATGTCGAGGCGACCGAGGTCCACGTGTCGGCGGAAGTCGGCGGGAGGATCCTCGAACTCCGCGTTGATGAAGGTGACCGCGTCAAGAGCGGCGACGTGATCGCAAGGCTCGATACACGCGACACAGAGCTGCAGATCCAGCGCGCCCGTGCCGATCGCGCCACCGCGGTCGCCCAGCTCCGCCTGCTCGAGGCCGGTTCGCGCATCGAGGACATTCGCCAGGCGGAAGCGCAGGTCGATGCGGCGGAAGCGGAGGCGATGGCCATCGAAGCCGATCTCAAAGCAGCACAACTCGATCTGGATCGCTTCGAGGCGCTGTTGAAAGCCAATGCCATCGCGCAGAAGGACCGCGACGATGCGAAAGCACGGGTCGACGCGACGCGCGAGCGGATGCGAAGCGCGTCGGAACGTGTGCGGGCGGCGCGCGAAACCGTTGCTCGTTTGAAGAAGGGCGCACGGCCCGAAGAGATCGAGGCTGCACGCACGCGTGTGGCTGCCGCCGACGCACAGATTGCGCTGCTCGAGAAGGCGCTGACTGATGCGCAGATCCTCTCGCCTGTGTCCGGCGTCGTCACGCAGAAGCTCGTTGATGCCGGCGAAATCGTCATGCGAGGAACGCCGGTCGTAGTCGTCACCGATCTCGATAATGCCTGGGCGAATGTGTTCGTCCCCGAGCCGATGGTGCCGCGCGTGAAGCTGGGCCAGCCGGCGAAGGTCGTGACCGATGCCGGCGGTGAAGGTCTGAGCGGGAAAGTGACGTTCGTCTCGCCGAAAGCCGAGTTCACACCGCGGAACGTGCAAACGGCGGAAGAGCGATCGAAGCTGGTCTACCGGATCAAGGTCACCGTGGATAATCGCGCCGGCATTCTCAAGCCAGGGATGCCGGTTGACGCGGAGCTGACCCTGCAATGAGCGCCGCAGTTCCAGATCCGGCGATCGTGCTCGACCGCGTGGTGAAGCGGTACGGCGCGACGACTGCGCTTGCCGGACTGAGCCTCGAAGTGAACCGCGGAGAAATGTTTGGTCTCATCGGTCCCGACGGCGCCGGCAAGACGACGGCGATCCGTCTGATGTGTGGGTTGCTGCATGCGGATGAGGGCCAGCTGCGCGTGCTCGGCCTCGATCCGATACGGGCCCATCGCGCGCTCACCGAACGCGTCGGCTATCTCTCGCAGCGCTTCAGTCTCTACGGCGATCTGACCATCGACGAGAACATCGCGTTCTTCGCCGAAGTACACGGCGTGCGTGACTACGCGCGTCGCCGCGATCAGCTCTTGGCAATGACGCAACTGACGCCGTTCCGCACTCGCCTCGCCGATCGGTTGTCGGGCGGCATGAAACAGAAGCTCGCCCTGGCCTGCACGCTCGTCCACGAACCCAATCTGATTCTGCTGGACGAGCCGACGACTGGCGTGGACCCCGTGTCGCGCCGCGAGTTCTGGAAGCTGCTCTCGGAGTTTCTCGCCAACGGCATCACGATCCTAATGTCAACGCCGTATCTGGACGAAGCGGAGCGGTGCACGCGAGTGGCACTCGTTCATGAAGGCCGTGTGCTCGCGGCCGACGAACCGGATCGCCTGCGTCGTCTGATTCCGGGCCGTATGCTCGAAATCCTCGCCAGCGGCACCGCGGCTGCCGACGCGCTACGTGCGCTCCCTGGCGTGCGTGACGCGCAGGTCTTCGGCGAGCGCATCCACGTCACGCTGGACGATGAATCGCCCGCGGCCGAGGAGCGATTCACGGCCGCCTTGCGCGAGACGCAGCTTGCAGGCTCCCCGGTCCGGGCGGTGCAGCCCTCGCTCGAAGACGTCTTCATTGCCAGGCTTGCCGGAGCCGTCGAACGATGAACGCGATCGAAGTCCGGCATCTCTCGCGACGATTCGGCAAGTTCGTGGCCGTCAACGACATCTCGTTCGACGTCAAAGCCGGCGAGATCTTCGGCTTCCTTGGCAGCAACGGGGCGGGGAAGTCCACGACGATCCGCATGCTGTGTGGTCTGCTTCGACCCTCGTCGGGAACCGCGATCGTCGGCGGTATCGATGTGAACAAGGATCCCGAGGCCGTCAAGCGCCGCATCGGCTACATGTCGCAGCGCTTCTCCCTGTACGAGAAGCTGACCGTCGATCAGAACATCACGTTCTTCGGCGGCATCTACGGTCTCGCCGGCGAGCGGCTGGCGGCGCGCCGTGCCTTCGTCGTGGACATGGCCGGCCTTCGCGGTCGCGAACACACGCTCACCGGGGCGCTCTCGGCTGGATGGCGCCAGCGACTCGCGCTTGGCTGCGCCATCCTTCACGAGCCGCCAATCGTGTTTCTCGACGAACCCACCGGCGGAGTGGACCCGCTTTCGCGCCGCCAGTTCTGGCGGCTCATCGGCGACCTGTCGCGCGCCGGCGTCGCCGTGCTCGTCACGACGCACTACCTCGACGAAGCGGAGCACTGCCACCGCGTGGCGATCATTCAAGCCGGCCGGCTGGCGGCGCATGGCACGGTCAAGGAGTTGAAGAGCATCTTCGCATCGCGGCCGATTCTGGAAGTGCGGGCCACCGAACCTGTCGCGGCGATGCGCGCGCTCGATGCGATGCCGGAAGTCGAGAAGACGAGCATCTTCGGCACCGCGGTGCACGCCGTGCTTCGTTCACCCGAGACCACGCCAGAGATGATTGCGAGTCGGCTTTGCGCCGCTGGCATTCCTCCATCGTCGTGCACGTTCGTCGAGCCGTCGCTCGAGGACGTATTTCTCGATGTCGCCGAACGGACGGCTGCATGACCGCCCTGTGGAAGACGCTGGCCGTGGCGCGCAAGGAGATGCGGCAAATTGGCCGCGACCGGCGGACGCTCCTCATCCTGTTGTTCGTCCCGGTCTTCTTCCTGCTCGTCTACGGCTACGCTCTCAACTTCGACATCCGTCACGTGCGCATCGCGGTCCAGGACAACGATCGCAGCACTGCCAGCCGTGAACTGATCTCCAGTTTCGTGAACTCCGGCTATTTCGATCTGTATGGCGAGGTGGCCAACGACGCTGAGATCTCCCGCGTGATCGACCGGAATGACGTCCGCGCCGTCCTCGTGATTCCGGCGCGCTTCGGCAGCGATGTCGTCGCGGGCCGCCCGACCAGCGTGCAGTTCATCGTTGATGGTGACAACGCCAACACCGCGACCACCGTCGTCGGCTACGCGAGAGGCCTGCTCAACGCGACGTCTGCGCGCTACGAAGTGCAGGCACGCCTCGGGGCGCCGGAAGGCCCCGTTATCGCCGTCGAGCCGCGCGTCTTCTACAACCCCGAGCTGCGAAGCACGCTGTTTCTGGTGCCCGGCCTCATTGCCTACATCGCGATGCTCACCGCCGTCGTGTCCACCGCGTTGTCGATCGTGCGTGAGAAGGAAGTGGGCACCATGGAGCAGGTGCGTATGTCGCCGGTCGGACCGGTGCCCTACATTCTCGGCAAGACGGCGCCGTACTTCGTCATCTCCCTGATCTCGGCGATGAGCATCGTCGTTGCGGCGATGGTGCTGTTCGATATGCCGATGCGAGGTTCGTGGCTGGTTCTCGTCGGCGTCGTCGCGCTGTTTCTCATCGGCGCGCTGGGGTTCGGGCTGCTCATCTCGAGCGTTGCCGACACGCAACAGGTCGCGTTCCAGCTGGCGCTGCTGACGTCGTTCCTGCCTACGCTCATGCTGTCGGGGTTCATTTTTCCGATCACCAGCATGCCGGCATTCCTGCAGCTCGTTACGCGCATCGTCCCAGCGCGGTATTTCCTGGTCGCGCTCCGCGGCATTGTCCTCAAGGGCGTTGGGCCCCAGGTGTTCTGGCCCGACCTCGTTGCGCTCGGCGTCTTTGCCGTCGCCATCCTCGGCCTTGCCTCCCTCCGGCTGCGACGTCAATGGGCCTGACGCGTCTGCTGCACGTCGTCCGTAAGGAATTCCTGGAGCTCCGTCAGGATCCGCGGCTGTTCAGCATCGTTATCATGGCGCCGATCGTCCAGCTGACGATGCTCGGGTATGCGGCAACGACGGACGTACGGAACGTGCCGTTGGTCGTCGTCGATCAGGACGGGTCGACCGAGAGTCGTGATCTCGTGAGCCGGTTCGAGGCGTCACAAAGCTTCATGGTGGTCGATCGCCTGTCGTCGGTCAGCGAGATCGATTCGTACCTCGATACGGGGCGGGCGTGGATGGCGCTGACGATTCCCGCGGAGTACGGCGTCCGCGTCAGAAGAGGAACGCCAACCACGGTGCAGGTCGTCGCGGACGGCACCGATGCGAACTCGACCAACGTCGCGCTTGGATACGCCAGCTCCTTGATTGCGGAGTACGCGCGAGAACTGACGGCCGCTTCCGGCCGTGCACCAGGACCGCCGCTCGTCTCGGCCGAAGTGCGTGTCTGGTTCAACCCGCAGCTCGAGAGCCGCGACTTCATGATTCCGGGTATCCTCGCGCTGCTCCTGCTCGTGGTCACGACGAATCTGTCGTCGATGGCGATCGTGCGCGAGCGCGAGCTGGGAACACTGGAGCAGCTCAATGTCACGCCCATCGAGCGGTGGGAGCTGATCCTTGGCAAGATGCTGCCGTACGCCTTCATCGGCCTCATCGACATCCTGCTCGTGGTCGTCGTCGCGGTGTTCTGGTTCGAGGTGCCGCTGCGCGGCAGCTTCGCGCTGCTGCTGGGCATGTGCATGGTCTATCTGCTGACGACGCTCGGACTGGGCCTGTTCGTGTCGACCATCTCGAGCACGCAGCAGCAGGCGATGATGACGTCCTCGTTCTTCTTCCTGATCCCGATGGTGTTCCTCTCGGGGTTCGTGTTCCCGATCGAGAACATGCCCGACGTCGTCCAGCCAGTCACGTATCTGATCCCGTTGCGCTACTTTCTCGTCATCCTGCGGGGCATCTTTCTGAAAGGCGTTGGCCTGGAGACGTTCTGGCCCGAGGCGCTGGCCTTGTTTGCGTGGGGCGCGGGCATCCTCATGCTCGCCACGCTTCGGTCGTCGAAGCGGCTCGCCTAGCTAACAGCTGCTGAGCCCGCAAGAGGACACCAGCGCGGCCGCACGCGCTGCTAAAGCCTCGAAATCCTTTGAATACCGCGACTTTACGGCCAGTGCAGATCTGGCACGGCGCTTGGACGAATGGCGTTCAGAGCCCGAGACGGGCTGGTGACAAGGAGACAGAGCCATGAAAAGGATCGCCGCAGCCGCAGCAACGCTAGCACTTGGCGTGACGATGTGCACCACGAGCGCACAGGCACAGGAGCGCTACACCAAGGCGTTGCGGCCCATCGCAGCGCCTTCAATCGGCGCTGCCCCCGCAGCGCGCAACGAGCGAGGCGCCGCCTGGAAAGGGTCGCGCGTCGAGGATCGCCAGATCGCCCGTTCGCAGCGCGAGAGAATCTACCAACGCGAGCGGGACGGCGTCTACGATGACGACCGTCGCGACGATCGCAACTGGGGCGAAACCGCGATGATCGTCGGCGGAACGGCCGCGGCCGGCGCCGGTGTTGGCGGCCTCATCGGAGGCACCAAGGGCGCACTGATCGGCGCAGCGATTGGCGGCGGCGGTGCGGCGATCTACGAAGGGACGCGTCAGCGCTAACGCTCGAACCACACGCGCAGGGCACGGGGTACGGCCCCGGCCCTGCGTGTCAGTCATACCGAAGGGCGACGAGCGCATCTACTCTCGACGCCCGATACGCCGGCAGCCACGTCGCCAGCGCAGCCACCACTGTGAGTCCGGCGAGAGCGGCCGCAAACGTCACCGGGTCGCCCGGCGACAGCCCATAGAGGCGCGCGGTGATGAGACGCACCACCGCGATCGACAGGAAGGCCCCGGAGACCATCCCCAGCAGCAACAGCCATATCGTCTCCCGCGCGATCATTCGCATGAGCGTGCCGTGCTGTGCGCCGAGCGCCTTACGCACGGCAATCTCGTTCGTGCGCCGCGCGATGCCGTACGAGAGCACACCGTAAAGCCCGATCGCCGTCAGCAGCGCGGCCACGATGCCGAAAGCCGCAGAGAGCTGTGCGAGCAGACGATCCTGCACGACCCTGGCGCTCACGGCAGTGTCGACCGTCCTCGCGTCCGTGATTGGCATGTTGGGCTCGGCCCGCTGAAGCGCCGTGCGAACATCCGCAAGCACGGGTGCACCGTCACCCCGAGGTTGGATTAAGAACGTGACTCTGCTCACCTGAGAGGCTGGTTGTGTGATCGGCGTGTAGAAACGGTGCTCGATCTCACCGCGCAGCCGGTTTTGACGCGAGTCCCTGACGACGCCAATGATCTCGTAGGTCTGCCGCTCATCGGCATACATCTGCGTGATGTGCAGGCCAAGCGGGTTGCGGCCGCCAAAGAACCTCGTGGCGAATCGTTCGTTGATAACCGCCACCATGCGGGCGGCAGCGAGATCCTGTTCGCTGATCTCGCGACCGAGGATGACGGGAATACCGAGCGTCGAGAAGTAGGCGGGTCCGACCGCGTCGTAGGCGGACCCGCCGTCACCATTTCCAGTCGGTGTGTAGCCTTCGACCGCGATCCGGTCGCCATTGTCGGTGCCCTGAAACAGACCGTTGTTCGAATAGGTCGCCGCGCGCACGGATGGCAATTCGCCAATCCGCGCGAGCATGTCGCTGAACGCTGCCGCCTGCCGCGCCGGCTCGTAGCCGGCGGTCTGAGCATCGACACGGACGACGGTGAGACCGGCTCGCGCATAGCCCAGATCGACATTCTGCAGATTGAACAGCGTGCGGACGAGCAACCCGGCGCCGACGAGCAGCGGTACTGAGAGCGCCAGCTGGCCGACGACAACCACTTTGCCAACCCGCAACCATGCCGGTGAGCCTGCGATGCCCCGGCCTTCGCGAAGACCCTGTGCGACATGCGTTTTCGTGATCCGCAGCGCAGGAAGCAAGCCGAGCAGAAGTCCCACTGCGAGGGTCACTGCCAGGACAAAGCCGATCGTCCGCAGATCGGCAGCCGGCGGGAGCACGATCCTCTCGTCAGCCACAAGCCACAACAGTCCGCGCCGGAGCAGCACGGCGACGCCGGTGCCGATGACGCTCCCGGCGATCGCGAGGCACAGACTCTCAGTGAGCAGCTGTCGTATCAGCCGGCCCCTGCTGGCGCCGAGCGCCAGACGCGTCGTGATCTCGCGGACGCGCGCCGTCGTGCGCGCGAGCAGCAGGTTGCCCAGGTTGGAGCAGGCGATCAGCAGAACGATCCCCGCTGCGCCCAGCATTACCCACAGAGGTTCGGTAAATGCGCCGCGGACCGCCGAGGCACCTGTCGCCGCCGGTGTGACCTCGAGATGCTGCTTCCGATAACGCGTCCGCGCGTCGGCATCGGCAATCGAGCCGTAGTACGCGTTCAGGCCCTGCTGGAACACCAGGTTCGCGCTCGCCTGTGCGCGTTCCAGCGAGACGCCGGGAGCCAGCCGCGCGAACACGTGCAGCCACATGATCTTCTCGACGCTTCCCGGCTCATCGTGGAGCCAGTTGCGGCCCGGCAGCACAGCGGCCTGCATCGCAATTGGGATCCACGCGTCCGGTTGATCACCGACGGTCTCGCCAAAGAACGATGCGGGCATCACGCCGACAATCGAGACAACGCCGCCGCGGAAAGTCATCGTGCGACCGATTGCGTCTGGCCGTCCGCCAAAGCGCTGCTGCCAGTACTGGTGGCTGATGACGGCATACGGCGCGGCTCCGTCGGCAGGCTCGGGCCGGGCATCGAAGGTGCGACCCGCGATCGCCGGCACGCCGAGCGTCGAGAAGTACGATCCTGAGACCAGCCGGATCGTGACCCGCTCCGGCTCGCCTCCAGCCACACGCGCCTCGAGCTGGTCGGTGCCGCTCATTGAGGCCATGACTGACGTGAAGCCAGTGGTCTGCGCTTGCAATTGGAGGAATTCCGGGTAGGTCGCGAGCGAGCGCCGTCCTCCCTGCGCGCCCACGCCCATGCCTCGCGCGTTGGGATTCGTCAGGATCACGAGCTCGTGAGGAGCTCGCACGGGGAGCGCATGCATGACCACACTGTTCAAGAGGCTGAAGATGGCGGTGTTCGCGCCGATGCCGAGCGCCAGCGAGAGGATGGCGACTGCGGTGAATCCCGGGGTGGCGGCGAGAACACGAACGGCATGACGAAGATCTTGTCGAATCACGTGATGATGCTCACTCAAGGCGGTTGGCAGGAGATCGACGAGCGCGCGAGCCCAGATCGCCGCGACGGCAAAGCCGCCGTGCCGGCGACGCGCGTCACGCAGTTGCGCGACAAAGGCGCCTTCCATCTCGTCGCCGTACTCGTGGCGAAACTGTGCGGGATAGCACCAGAGCAGTGCGCGATAGACGGTGGCGGCGCGCACGTCAGAGCTTTCGTGGAATGAGCTTGGTCGCGCGCGCGTGCTCCAGCATGCTGCTGAGGCGCCGGGCCTCGGCTACCGCCACGTCGCGGCCTAGCTGCGTCAACTGGTAATAGCGCCGACGCACGTCGCCGCTGTCGGGATCCGGACTCTCGCGCAACTCGTCGATGAGCCCCTGCTCCAGCATGCGGCGGATCGCGGTGTAGAGCGTGCCGGCGCTCAGGACCACCTTGCCGTCGGTGCGCGCACCGACGTCCTGCATGATCGAGTAGCCATGGCGATCGCGGTCAGCGAGCGCCACGAGGATATGAAAGACCGCTGTCGGCAGCGGCAGAAACCCGTCGACGTCGTCGTCAGTTGGTGTGCGTCTCGGCATCTGTAACGACGTTCAGTATATCGAGCATCGATATAGATGCCAACTAGCTGGTAGTCGGTAGCTGGTAGCTGGTAGCGGCAGGCGTGCGATCACCAGCTCCTGGCTTCGAACTGCCTACCAGCTTCCACCTACCACCTAACAGCTAGCTCGCCGGCACGATTCGCAATACTCGGTCGTCGCCCGACATCGGGCTGCCGCGGCCGTCGCGGTTGTTCGTACAGAAATACAGATAGCCATCCGGCCCGGAGATGACGTCGCGGAGGCGTCCGTACGAGCCTTCGAGGAGACGCTCTTCTGAGGTGACGCGACGCGAGGTGTTGTCGACGGTCAGCCGCAGCAGCGCGGTGCCCCGCAACGTGGCCACGAACAGGTTGTTGACAAACTGTGGCAGCCGCTGGCCTCGATAGAACGACGCGCCAGATGGCGCGACCGCGGGGTTGTAGAACGCCGCCGGTGTTTCCATGCCGGGCAATGTGGCCGCGCCTTCGATCCGCGGCCATCCGAAGTTCAGGCCCGGACGAATCGCATTCACTTCGTCGTTACCGATCTGGCCGTGTTCGACCGCCCACAGGTCGCCGGTTGCCGGATGCCAGTCGAGCCCCTGCGGGTTGCGATGGCCGTAGGTGTACACCGGCGAGCTGAAGCGATTGTCAGAAGGTACGCTGCCGTCGCGATTCAGACGAAGGACCTTGCCGCCGAGCGAAGCGGCATCCTGCGCGAAGTCCGGAATCGCCGCGTCCCCAGCCGTGGCATACAGCAGTCCGTCCGGACCAAAGCGCAATCGGCCGCCGTCGTGAATATTCCCGGCGGGAATGTTGTCGAGCAGCACGACGCGCTCGCCGAGTCGCGAGTTGACCTCTCGATACCGCACGATGCGATTGACGGCGTTGCCGGGGATCGCCGCCGTGTAATGGATGTAGACGAATCGATTCTGCGCGAACTGCGGGTCGAGTGCGAGGCCAAGCAGCCCCGCTTCGCCTTCCACATATACGTCGTCTACCGTCAAGGCCAGCTCGGAGCTCCCGCCGGGCGTGACGATGCGGACGCGGCCCGGCCGTTCGGTGACAAACAATCGGCCATCAGGCGCGAAGTTCAACGACCACGGGATCTCGAGACCCGTGACGACGGTTTCGACGCGAAAGCGCACGCCGTCTCGCGTGGTGAGGACGTCACCGGTTTGCGGCGTGGTCGGACTGTCTTTGGGACAGGCCGTCTGCATCGTTTGGGTGGCGAGCACGACGGCCAGCATTCCTGCGCTTACGGCATGCCACATAAGCGGCGATCATGCCATGGGCGGCAAAGACGCGTCTCAGCCGTGGACGGCTGAGCGCGTGACCCTAAAACGCGTACTCGAGTCCCACCAGCGGCGAGATCTTGTCGCGCAGACCGGCCGAGTTCAGACGAATCAGGAGATTCAGATCCAGCAGCATCCGCCCAAAGGTGTTGATTTTCAATCCCGCAGCGGCGCTGACTTCGTGGAACGACCCGGACGTGAACGTGATATTCGGATAGACCGTTCGGTTGTCGAGCGCGTGAAAGTCCTCGAGACGCAGTCGGGGCGAGTCGATGATATAGCGGCCGAGCACGTCTACGGCCGCCGTGACGCGCGGATGCACTTCAATGACCGCGCCCGCCGAATACTGCGCCAGGTCGGGAAGGTCTTTCGACTCGCCGCTTCCCGGCTCGCCGCCGAGAAGGCTGTCCCCGTTCCACTGGTAGCCGGCGTTCAGGTGAGGCGATAGCGCTCCGTAGTTTCCTGACCACGCGAAGAACGGGTTGACGCCCGGCGCACCCGTACCCAGCAGATTGCGTTCGTCTCCAGTCGGCAGCCGCAGATCGATACCGAGTGCCACGCCCTGTGTCGCGCCCTTTTTCACGGTCTGCTTCAAGCGCACGGTCACGTCGCCCAGTCCTGACGCGTTGCCGAACGCGGTGAACCGCCGGTGCGCGCCGATGTCGTCCTCCAGCGATCGAAAGAAATGCGTCTCCGGATTCGTGGTGCCGATGCGTTGAATCGACGCGTCAGATGTTACGAGGAGATCGGCCGTGACGAAGGGCACTGCGATCGACACGTCGAGCCGGTTGGTGACGCCGTAGCTGATGAACGCCGCCGTTCGACTGACTTCAGCGTCGATCGAGTTGACGGTCGTGACGACGTCCTCGCGGCCGCCGAGCAGCTCCGCATCGTCATGGGTGAAGACCGCCGGGACGTTTCGCAGATCCACGCCTTCAATCGAGTCGAACGAGAGTCGTTGATAGGCAAAGCCGATCGAGACGCGCCGCGCGCCGATGGTTTCAGCGCGTTCCGAGAGGATCGGACCGAAGCTCGTCGTCGTGCGTTGGAACACGCCGAGGCCCGGATCGAACTCGTACGTGAACCCTGACGCCGGCGGTGGTAATGGCAGCGAGACGATCTGGCTGGTGAGCGCTGTGCCGAACTGGGAGAACTCGCTCTCGAAGCCGCTGTTGAAGTGACTCGAGTGCGTGGCGCCGCTCGGCAATGGTACGTTGCTGTTCACCACGAGCCCGTTCGGTCCGTAGAGGTCCTTGAAGATCCGCCAGAGCTCGGTCACCTGCACCGCCACATTGATCGGCTCCTGCGCACCGGCCGGCACGGCCGTTCCGAATACAGCCAGCAGTACCCCTACGATCGCGCGTCGCATCGTTCCTCCCGTGCCTAACGGATGTCAGTGATGATCCAGCCGGCGGCGCCCTTCTCGAGGCGCAGGTTCTGCCGGCTCGCTGCGGTCTGGCGGCGTCCGCCACTCATGATCGTGTCGCGACGAGAAAGGCGAACGGTCGCCGTGCGGCCATCGACCCGAAGCTCTTCGATCGTGATGTCCACCTGCTGCGAGTCGATCTGACTGAAGCTGGTGCGAAGGCGATTTTCTTCTGCGGCGGACAGTCCAGGCCGCACCGATCGGAACAGATCGATGCTCTTTGTTTCGATCGCGCGCTCGTAGGTGCGTACCACACCGCGAATGAGCGCCTCGTCGGACTCCACGGGCGAGGTCGGTGGAATTGCCGGTTGTGAAGGTGGCGGCGATGCGGCGGCAGTTTTCGGCGGCGGCTGCGCGGCGGGCGTTTCGGTCGCGGTCTGCTGTGGCTTCTCTGGAGCGGGTGCAGGCGCCGGCGGCGCGGCGGGCTGCGCGGCTTGCGGCGGTGGCGGCTGCACCGCGTTTGGCGGCGGCGCTTGCAGAGTCACCGTACCAGCCGGCGGAAGATCGGGGTTGGGACGCGACGGCGGTTCGGGTGCGGGCTGTGACGGTTGTGAGCGCGGCTCCGGCGTCGGTTTGGGTGGCTGCTGTGGTTGCGGCGTCGGTCGCGCAGTTGGAGGTGTGGCCTGCGGCGCCGGACGCGCGGCAGACGTGGTCTCCTGCGGTTTCGGTACCGCCGGCGGCGGCGCTGGTTCGGTCGCCGGCGATGGCGCCGCCACCTCGCCTCGTGCCACCGGCGATGTGGCAGGCGGTGTATTCGCCGAAGGAGCGACAGCCACGCGACTGGATGTATCCGACCAGAGGTTGAAGCCGGTCACGACGAGTGCGATCACCACAAGTGCGCCGGCCGCCACCAGGATCCACGGACGTCGTGATGTCGACGAGGCTTCGGTGGCCGGTGTCGTCGCCGATCGGCGATCGGCGGCCGGAGTCACAGCAGTGCGCGTTGCCGCGACCAACGAACCGGATTCGAGATCGCGCCGGATGCGTTTCAGCTCGGCTTCCAAATCCGACGCGTGCTGGTGCCGGAGGTCGCGATCCTTCTCGAGCGCGGTGGCAATCAGCGACTCGAGGCGAGGCGGTATCAGCGGGTTGATGTGCGTGACCGGCTGCGGTGTGCGGTTGAGGATCGCATCGAAAATAATTGCTTGCGTGCTGCCGCCGAACGCCTGAATTCCGGTGGCCATCTCATAGAGCACCACACCAAGCGAAAAGAGGTCGGTCCGTGTATCGACATCCTCGCCTCGGGCCTGCTCGGGCGACATGTACGAGACCGTCCCCAGCGCCGAGCCGGGCATCGTCAGATCGCGGTGAGTGCTGGCGTTGAGGGCGCGAGTCTCGGATCCGCTCGAAAGCGATGTGGACGATTGCGCCAGCTTGGCCAGACCGAAGTCGAGGATCTTCGTACGGTGCTTCTCACCGACGAAGATGTTCGACGGCTTGATGTCGCGATGGATGATCCCCTGTGAGTGCGCGGCGTCGAGCGCATCAGCGAGCTGGATGGCGATGTCCAGCAAGTCGACGACCTTGAGCGGTCCGCGGTTGATACGATCGCGAAGGCTCTCACCTTTGAGCGCTTCCATCACGATGTACGGCGTGCCCTGGTCGTCGCCGATGTCGTAGATGGCGCAGATGCCCGGGTGGCTGAGCGAGCTCGCGGCTCGCGCCTCGACGCGAAAGCGCTCGAGCGCCTGAGGGCTGGCTACCGACTCCGCGGGCAGGAATTTGAGAGCCACCTGCCGGCCGAGCCGCTCGTCCTCGGCGAGATAGACCACCCCCATCCCGCCTGATCCGAGGGCACTGAGCACGCGATAGTGCGAGATCGCGCGTCCAATCATTCAGCGAGCTCCACCGGCAACGTGCGGCACATGGCGTGCAGCCATCGAGAATGGCGCAAGTGCTTGACCACTGTCAAAACTGGGGAATATCCCTAGCCGAGGACTCATGGCGTTACAGCTGCGCTTCGGCGGCCGCTGCGTCGGCCTCGCCCGCGGCGACGTCCACCTTGCTCAGGACCAGTGCTCCGAGCACGAAGAAAATGATAACGGAGAGAACGGCGGCACGGCTCGAGCCGAACAGTGCGATCGAGCCGGCGAACACCGCCGGTCCAGCAACGCCGGCGAACTTCTCGAAGACGGCAAAGAAGCCGAAGTACTCCGAGGACTTCTGCTTCGGGATCATGCGCGCGAACAAGGACCGGCTCAGCGCCTGACTGCCGCCCTGGACGATACCGACCAGAAAGGCGAGGGCAAAGAAGTGCCAGGTCGCGGTCATGAAGTAGCCGAGCACGCTGATGCACACGTAGACGGCAAGCGCGACGAACAACGCGGGCTTGGCTCCGACCCGCGCCGCCGCCGCGCCGAACGCAAACGAACAGGGCACGCCGACGAACTGGACGATGATGAAGGCGGCAATCTGCGCGTTGCGATCGATCCCGATCTCGATGCCGTAGATCGACGACATACGGATGATCGTCTGGATGCCATCGTTGTAGAGCAGAAACGCGATGAGCATCAGGAACGCGTTCCGGCTGCGGCGCAAGTCCTGCAGCGTCTTCCACGCCGCGACCATGCCGCCGCGGACCTGCGCGGCGATGCTGTCGCCGAGATCGTCGAGGCGGACCTCGGGTTCCGGCACGCGACGGAAGAGCGGAATGGAAAACACCAGCCACCAGACGCCAACGCTGGCGAGCGACAGCTTGAGGCCGGCGACCACATCGGGTAAACCGAACAACGTCGGCTGCAGGATCCACGCGAGGTTGATCAGCAGCAGCACGCCCCCGCCGATGAAACCGATCGCGAAGCCGGCAGTCGAGACGCGATCGAGCTCGTCGGGTTTGGCGATGTGCGGGAGCAGCGAGTCGTAGAACACCAGCGTCGCGGCGACACCGATATTCCCGACCGCGAACAGCGCCAGAGCGTACAACCACTGGCCCCGGCCGATTGTCGCCATCAGCAGCGTGGCGATTACACCACTCGCCAGGAATACCGCGAGCATCTTCTTCTTCAGCGCGCGGTGATCGGCGATCGCACCCAGGACTGGTGCCATGAGCGCGACGATCGTCACAGCTATCGTCGTCCCCCAGGCGAAACGCGAGGTGGCATCGGTCGGATCGAGCCCGGCCGCGGCGTACTCGCTGAAGAATGGGGGAAAGACGGCGACGATGACCGTGCACCAGAAGGCGGAATTCGCCCAATCGTACATGGCCCAGGCGCGCAGCTCCGGCCGGCCCAACCCGACCCGCGCCAGGAGCCCGGTCATCTAGAACGTCCTCCGGGCGACCCACTCCCTGAGCAGCGAGTCCACGACCACATGGCGGCTGCCTTCGCGCAGCAAGAGATCTTGTTTGACGAGTGCCGTGAGTGACGTCTGCACGCTCGAGGGTCCGCCAAGGCGATGGCGGGCGCGCGTCTCCGCCGAGAGCAGTTCGCGTCCATCCTGCAGCACGACGGCTCTCAGCGCGCCTCGCTGGGCCAGCGTCAGTCGCTGCCAGACCGCCTCGAAGATCGTTTCCTGTTCAGCGAGCAGCCGCGCCAAGGTCGCATGCAGATTGTCGAGCGTGGCCCGGCGGCCGCCAGCATTGCGGATGTCGTCCCAGGTCTCGTGTGCGAGCCGCTGCACGTCGTAGGGAAGATTGCCGGAGAGATCGACGATTGCCGCGCCCAGCCCTTCTTCGGCTCGCATGCCGCTCTTCGTGAAGCGCGTCTCGATGAACGCGGCGAAGATGTCCGCGGGGATCTTGTCGAGACGCATGACCGGGCCGGCTTTGTAGAATGGCCGTTTGGGTCCGATCATCTTCTCCATCAGGCTCGGCTCCGAGCCGGCGAAGACGTAGCCGACCGTCCGTTGATGCTGCGCCGCGGCGCGCAGCGCGTGCTCGACGCTGCCGCCGTTGAAGGCGTCGATCGCCTGGAATTCGTCGAGCGCCACGATGATGGTGCGTTTCCGTTCGGTGGCGAGCTGACCGGGTAGCGCAAACACTTCGTTGGCAAGCCGATTGACGTCACGCTCGGTCTGGACCATCGGAAAGGAAACGGCCAAGCGGCCGGAACCAGTGAGGCCAGGCTCGTAGCGGACCTCCGGACGCGTCGACGTGATGACACTGGTCAGCCAGTTGCGGGCGCGCTCCCACCGCGTCTCCACGCTGGCCAGCGCGCGGGCGTATCCCTCCAGAAATGACAGATAGGAACTGTAGCTGCTGACGGTGACCTCAACCGTCAGTGCCCCGCGCCGTCTCGTCGCCCGCAACGCCTGCCGGACCAGCGACGATTTGCCATAACGCCGCGGCGAGATGAGAAACACCTTCTGGCCCGCGGAGAGGTCCTCGACGAGGCGCTCCAGTTCGGCCTCGCGGTCGACGAAGGCCTCGACCGGCACGACTTCGCCGTAGACAAAGGGGTTTTGCACGTTACGTTACTCAGCGTAATGACTACGCCGAGTAACGTAACACGGCTGGCTGGTAGGTGGTAGCTGGTAGGTGGTAGCTGGTATGAGCTGGTAGCTGGTAGGAGCTAGTAGCTGGCTACCAGCTACCGGCTACCGCCTAGCTACGCTCGAGCGGAAGCTGACCCGTGTAGATGGCCATGCCGACCACGGCGTCGACTCCCGCGGCATCGAGGTGATCGATCTCGTCCCAGGTCGTGATGCCACCGGCGGCGGTCACGCGCCGGGTGGTCGCACGTCGCACGGCCATGATCGCGTCCATGTCCGTGCCCTGCATCAGCCCTTCTTTGTCGACGTGTGTGTACAGGAACTCCGCGCAGAACGGCTCGAGCGCGCGTACGGCCTCGACGGCGGTGATTGGCAGCATCGTCTTCCACCCGTGAATGACGACCTGCCCGCCGCGGCTGTCTACTGCGGCGATCACCCGCTCAGCGCCAATCGCGTCGGCGAGCAGGCGTGCGAACGCGGCATCGACCATTCCGTCGCGGAAGAGCGCCGAGCTGGCGATCACCGCGTGTGCGCCTGAGGCGAGAACCTCTCGAGCCCGCTCGACGCTGCGGATGCCGCCGCCGACCCGGCAGGGCAGCCGGCCACAGATGTCCCGCACGATCGCCGCATTGTCACCGCGTCCGCGCGCCGCATCGAGATCGATCAGCTGCACGCGCGGAAACGTCGAGAACCGCTGGATCCAGGGTTCGGCCTCCGGCGCTTCAATCGCAAGCTTCTCACCCTGCACCAACTGGACAACGTGCCCGTTCTGCAGATCGATCGAGGGAATCAGCATGTTCAGAGACGGACGGGGATTCCGTGCGCGCGGAGGTGACGTTTCAAGTCGGTGACGCTCGACTCAGCGTAATGAAAGATCGACGCGGCGAGCGCCGCATCAGCGTGCCCGGCGGTGAACACATCCGTGAAGTGATCGAAGGTGCCAGCACCACCCGAGGCGATTACCGGGATGTCCACCGCGTCAGAGACGGCAGCCGTCATGTCGCAATCGAAGCCGGCTTTCGTGCCGTCGCGATCCATCGAGGTCAGCAGGATCTCGCCCGCGCCGCGCGATTCGGCTTCGCGTGCCCACGCGACGGCGTCGCGCGCCGCGTCGGTCGTCCCGCTTCGCACGTAGACGGCGAAGCCGTCGTCACGCCGTTTGGCATCGATCGCGACGATGACCGCCTGGCTACCGTAGCGCCTGGCGAGGATGGTGATCAGATCGGGATAGCGCAGCGCTGCGGTGTTGAGACTGACCTTGTCAGCGCCGGCGTCAACCGCGGCAGCGGCATCATCTTCGGATCGGATGCCGCCTCCCACGGTCAGCGGCAGAAAGATCTCGCTCGCGACAGCATGGATGGTGCGCGCCAGCGCCTGACGTTTCTCGAGCGTGGCCGTGATGTCGAGGATGACGACTTCGTCGATGCCCTCGACGTTGTAGCGGCGCGCGAGCTCGCCGGGATCGCCGGCGTGGCGAAGCTGCTGAAACTGGACGCCCTTGACGACCTGGCCGTCGCGGACATCCAGGCAGGCGATGATGCGCTTGGTCAACATCAGCGCCCCGCGCTTGCGATCTCGAGGAAGTTGCGCAGGATCTGCAGCCCCGCGTCGCCGGATTTCTCGGGGTGGAACTGCACGCCGAAGATGTTGTCGCGCTCGACCGCCGCCGCAAAGGTGTTGGCGTGCGTCGTTGCGGCGACGCATTCCGCGGTGACCGGCGCGGCATACGAGTGCGTGAAGTAGACCTGCGCGCCGCTGTCGAGTCCGCGAAGCAGACGGGCGGAACGCGTGAAGTCCAGCGCGTTCCAGCCGACGTGTGGGACTTTGAGCCGCTGCTCTGCGTTGCCGTCGAGTCTCGCAATTCGGCCGTTGATGACGCCAAGACCGGCGACGCCAGGCGCTTCGTCGCTCCCCTCGAACAGCCACTGCATGCCGACGCAGATGCCGAACAGCGGCGTACCCGCAGCAGCGGCACCGCCGATGGCCTCACGCCAGGAGCCGTCCAGTGCGCTGGTTGCGGCGAAGTGGCCGACGCCCGGGACGATGACCGCGCGCGTACCCTGCAGATCGTCGGGCGTCGCCGGCGTCATGAAGTCCGCGCCGAGCGCCGACAGCGCCTTGCGCACCGACGTGAGATTGCCGGCCCCGTAATCGACCAGCGCGATCACAGCAGCCCCTTCGTGCTCGGCAGCATCTTCGCCAGCCGCTTGTCCTTCGCGCAGGCGACGCGAAGCGCCCGCGCAAACGCTTTGAACACCGCTTCGACGTGATGGTGGCTCGAACGGCCGTACAACACCTTGGCGTGCACATTGGCGCGGGCGCCCGCGGCGAAGCCGTCGAAGAAGTCGTGGACCAGTTCGCTCTGCAGATCGCCGACCATGCGCACCTTGACCTTGAGGTCGACAACGGCGTGCGGTCGGCCGCTCAAATCGACCGCAACCACGGCGAGCGTCTCGTCCATCGGCATCACGAAGTACCCGGCCCGGTTGATGCCTTTGCGATCGCCGAGCGCCTTGAGCAGTGACTCACCGAGCACGATTCCTACGTCCTCGACGGTGTGATGCTGGTCCACATCGAGATCGCCGGTCGCTTTCAGCGTGAGGTCGAAGCCGCCGTGACGCGTGAACAACTCGAGCATGTGATCGAAGAAGCGGATGCCGGTGCGGACGTCGTACCGGCCGCCGCCGTCGATCGTCAGCGCCCCCTTGATCTGCGTTTCGGTGGTCTCGCGATTGAACGTCGCCGATCGGCTCATCGCTGCCTCC
>Ga0209382_10004111_pt1 | contig 19665 bp, 19 predicted proteins | sample SoiMetdeltSBSDD5_FD_187599 | JGI IMG/M metagenome (GOLD analysis project Ga0209382, IMG submission 187599) | Bulk soil microbial communities from a Populus tree surrounding site in Tennessee, USA - Soil MetaG P. deltoides SBSDD5 (SPAdes) (version 2) | ecosystem: Environmental > Terrestrial >... | reverse complement strand
CGAAGGCCGAAGCCGAGGTAGACCGGCGCCTCCTGGAAAGCAGCCTGGTTCGCTTGCGCGCCACGGGTCATCCGTTGCTTCGCAGCATGGCCGACGACCTTCTTGCCGGCAGAGTGTCCATGCGCGGCCTCGCACGCAACCCCGACATCGCCCCGCCCATCCAGGCGGCCGCGCGGCGGTACCTCAACTGGCGTAACAGGCTGAGCGACGCGGAGCTCAAAGCGGTCACCGATGAGATGGCCGCCCGTGTCCAGTGGATGCGGGACCAGGTCGCCCGGAACTGGCGAAAGCGTGACCTTGATGGCGAGGGCGAAGGTGAGCGTGGGTCCCATGCCGATCGGTAATCGCGCCCTCATCCGCGTCGCCGCCGCAGGCGTCGTACTATCCGCCGTGTCAACGGCGGCAACGTTCAGCGGCAACGCGGCGCAGTACACCTTCCTCCGCTATCCGATCCTGGGCGCGGCGATAGCGCTCGTCGCCATCTCGGCGTGGGGTTTGCCGCCGCTTCCTAGGTTCAACCGGACGTTGTGGGACCACGCGCCTTGGTGGGCGAGGCTTACGTGGATCGCCGTTCTCATCGCCTCCCTGGCGCTCTTCGCCACCATCTCGCTGTCCGAGCCCGGCGTGACAGCGAGGGCGGTGCTGGAGGCGCGAGGCATCGGTGCTGTGGCCGCCTATCTCTTCCTTATCGCCGGCTTGCTCCGTAACGTTGCCGAGAGCCAAGCCACCGGCCAGAAGGCGTCGGGCTAATGAGGGCTGGCGGAAGCGGGCGGTTCGGGCGGCAACAGATCGAGGACGGGCTGCAGCGCCTGGCGATACTGATCGTCAGATGGCGCGGCGTAAAGCATCCACGGCTTTCCCTGCGGCGGCGGCACGTAGACGGGCGGGCACTGGCCCGTGGTGGCGGTCACGGTCTGCGAGCCGAGCCGCTGCCCGGTCCACGTCTCATAGATGGTGACCTGATAGCTCGCCTCGTGCAGCGGGATCTCGGGCTGGGCCGCAAACTTGCAGATGGCCAGCGGCGGGCCGGTCCGGGCCTGCAATGCGCAGGCGACAAGCTGGGTCTTGCGGGGATCCACGTCGCCCCCAAACAGCTCGCGCTTGAAGCCCGTGTCGTTGTTGGTGCGGCGAAACACTTGCGCCGGATGCGGTTCAGGGCCGGCGAAGGCCGCCGCGTCCCGGAAGTACCGCTGGTTGGAGTGGCACACCTCCACCAGCTGGTCCGCGCTTGTCAGCTCCTTGTCGCTCGCCTTGGAGCGGCTCTCGTTCAGATCACGGACCACCGTGAAGCCGACGCAGATGAGCACGGTGGCCACCACCAGACCGAAGCAGCCCAGCACCAGCCGCTTCTCGTTGGCATCGTCCCTGGACGGTTGTGGCAACGCCGCCAGCCGCGCGCGCACATCGGCGACAAGGGGATGGTTGCGCGGCAAGGAGAATCGCGCATTGCTCAGCGCCGAGCGGTAGTCGCGGCGCGCCCCGGCGATGTCGCCGGCATCCCGGCGGATGTCGCCGGTCTGCGCGAAACTGAACGCCAGCGCGCTCCGGCCGGAATAGCCATCCGCGTTCGAAAACCCGGAAGAGGCAGAAGGATCGGCGGAGGCGGACGAGGCGGACGAGGCGGCGAGATCGTAGGAGGCAGAAGCGCCAGAGGGGCCGGAAAAGGCGGACAGACCGGAAGAGGCGGAAGGGCCGGAAGAAGCGTCGGACGCGGGCGACCCGCCGGACACGAACGACCCGGCAAAAGCGGCCGACCCGGGCGACCCGGCGAAAGCGGCCGACCCGGGCGACCCCGAAGGAGCGGCCGACCCGGGCGACCCCGAAGGAGCGGCAGACTCAGAAATTTCAGGCGACCCCGGCAGCGAGGACGATACGGCCGACCGCCCTTGCGCGAGATGCGCATGCAGCGTCGCGACTTCCGCCGATGCCTCGCCGAACCCGGCGGACGCGTGCGCCAATGCCCTTTCCAGCACCGCCTGCGCCTCCTCGCGCCGACCGCTGGCGGCAAGGTACGCGGCGACCCGGTTGAGCAGCACGGCGGCCGGGCCGCGCTCGACATCGAGGACCTCCGCATGCCCGACGGCCGCAAGCGCCTGCGGCACAAGGCGTTCGCACACCTCGGCGCCTGCCTTCGGGTCCTGCGGGAAGTGCTGGGCCAGCATGCGGACGGCCCTGCCCGCCCACGCCTTGCGCTCCTCCGGGAGCATGCGCTTGCGCGCGAACTCCTGGACCATGGGCCTGGCCTGCCACGAATCGGGGGCGACCTCGAGCAGCGCCCCGGCCGCCAGCGTCCGCAGGGAACTGGCACGTCCCGCCCCTGCCTCCCGCGCCGCGTGGGTGACCATGCCCTTCGGGATGTCGGTCGAGTCAAGGAACGCGGCCACCGCCAGCGCCTCGTTGCGGTACCCCCCTGAGTCCGGTCTTGAATGCGACGATCCTGCGCGCAGTCTTGAGCGTTGGAGCAGGTCGACCGGGAACAGCAGGCCCGCGCCTGCGCCGGTGAGCGCGGCGAGGCCCACGATGGGCTGTGTCACAAGGCTTTCGGCCGCGGCCAGCACCACGGCGAAGAGCAGGCCGCGGTGAAGGTTGCGGGTCGCCCGGCTCAACAGGGTACGGCGGTCGGCGATCGCGCACGCGGCCGCGCCAACGAGCGCCGTCGCCCAGCCGTCGACACCGAGCGCTGACCAGCCGATCAGCCAAAGCGCAGCGCCGCACCACAATCCGATCAGGATGGTGCGATACCAGGGCGGTGGGCTGACCCGCTCGACCGGCGACTTACCGGTGGCGGCCAGCAGGATCGCCGCGCCGAGCCCGAAGAGTAATCCGCTGAAGTATCCCGGCTCTACTCCAAATAGAGCCATAAATCCCCCGATGGCCCCGATGACTGCGGCCATAGCCGCGACGACGAACGGCATCCATCGATCCTCTCGCCAACCGGCGGCGGCACAAACTCAGCCGCCGATATCGATCCGCTTCCCCTCCGGGCCGAAGGCGAGGACCCCCATCCGCACCGCCCCGGGCACAGGCTCAACGCTTACCTGCTGGTCAACGCGCTGAGCATCTACGTACACTAGCTCGCCATGCTGGTTGTGGACGGTCGTGGCATGAACCTCACCATGCGGCCACTCCTGCACGACGACCGCGCAAGCCCCGTGGCCCTGGACCTTAAGGGCCGCTTCGAGTTTGCTCAACCCCTGCCGGTCGGCGGCGAGCCTGTTCAAATCCTCGATTTCTTTGTGGGTACCGGGAAGGGCCGCCCGTGGGCGCCCATGAAGCCAAGTGTCCACCAGCGACAGCGCGACATCGGCGGCGTTGGTGGCCCGGCGGCGGTCGGAAAGCGGCCCACCGGCGTTGACCAGGCCCAGCCACGCCCCGCCGAGGTCGGGAAACCGCTTGGGCTCGCCGGCCTCGTCGCGCTCGACCGCCCGCTCCAGCGCCTCCTTATGCGCCCGCTGCGCGACGCCCACCTCGCGCTGTACCGTATCTCGCCAAAGTTGTTGCGCCGCCTCGTCCTCCGGACGTGCCAGCAGCGCGAGGACATGCTTCTCGTAGGCCTCGGCATCGGGCAGCGCCTCAATCAGCTCAGCGGACGCCGCTTTGGCCAAGGGCATTTCCTGCGTCGCGGCGATGATGAGCCAGGGCGCTATCGGGGGGTCCGCCTTGGCCGGATCCTCGGCCCGTTCAGCTGGAGGAATCTCGCCTGCGGGCGCACCATCCTTGGTTTCCTGGCCAAGACATCGGGTCGCGCCGCGCCCGCGGCGTCGCGCGGCGCCGCAACGGTTCCGGCCCAAGTGCCCGCCGAGACACCGCTCGCGCCGGCCGCCGTAGCACCCATTGCAGTGGAAGAGCCACCAGGCCGTGGGCCCGCACCCGGCGAAGCACCGACCGCGCCAGCCGAAGCCGCGCCAGCCGTCGTTGTGCTGGCCGAAGCACCAGCCACCGCACTGCCCGCCGCGATGCCTGGAGTAGCGTCAGTCGCCACCGCACTCACCACACCCGGGGAAGCGCCAGGCGAAACAAAGCCTGCCCCAGCCAACGCCGCGCCAGCGGTGGCATTCGGCGACACGCCGCCAGGCAACGTGGGCGTCGCTACCCCCGACAACTCCGCAACCGCCCTCTCATGGCCCGACGAAGGGTTCAGCGAAGGGGTAAACGAAGGGCTCAAGGACGGGCTCAGCGAAGGGCTCAGCGAAGCGGGAACCCCGGCGAGCCCGGACCACTCCACGCCCTCCTTCGCGATGACCCCGATGCTTATCTCCGACAGCACCGCACCGCCTGGCCCACGGATCGCACGCTCGCCATAGCGCCCCTTGAGCGCGGTCACCGTCCGCCCCCCGCCACCCGTCGCAGGCGATGCCGAGGGAGGTGGCCCGCCCAGTGACGCGATCCCGGCGAACATCAACACACTCGGAGGCGGCGTTTGCTCGTCCGAGCCCACCGTCTCAACCCCGGGCCCGAGACCGAGACCGGACCCTTGCGACCCAGCGGTTGTCGCCAACTCCAACTCCGGTAAGGCAAAGGCGGGCAGCGGCTCACCCTCCCGCGGCGGCCGGACCGCAAGCTCGTGCATCCGGCCGACAGCCTGCCGCGCGGCGAGCTCGACGGCCGCCCGCGCCCCGGCCACCATCGGATCAGACTCCGTTACCTCAAGCGCCGCAACATTTTCAAGCTCATCCACCAGCGCGGAAACCTCGGCATGGATGTCAAGCTTGGCCGCCTCGATCGTGTCGGCCCCGGCCTCCGCCAGCTCCGCCAGCCGCTCAAAGGTTTCGACCTGCAGCGCGGAACTCAAGCCATGCCAAGCCTGGTCGAGGGCAACGCCGCTGTCCGACCCACCGAACCCAGCCACAGCGTCTCGCGCTGCCCGATCGGCCGCTTCCCACACGGATCTGACCCGCCGGGCCGCTTCACGCCACTCCGCCGCCAGGGCACGCATCGCCTTCTCATCGCCCTCGGGCCAGTGCGAGCCGACCACCCATTCGATCACATGGTGCCACTTTCCGGCTGCGTCGAGATAGGACACCGGGTGAGGAATCGGCGATGGAAGCGTCACGGTGCCTCCCCAGAAGCGGTGTGGTGGCGCTCGTCAAGGTAACCGATCGACGCCCGGGACACCAGTTGTGTGGGCGCGGCGCGGTACGGTGTCGGTCATGCCGACCATCGATGACGCGCGCCGGCTCGCGGAGCGCCTCGCGAGCGAAGCCAGCCTTCGCACAGGCAGGCCCTGGCGGGGCTTCGTCGAGGAGTTCGAGCATGGCTGGGCTGTCTGGACGGTCCCGCCCAGCGGGGAGCGTCCCCCGATCGGGATGGGCAAGGCCGTCCTGGACAAGCAGACCGGCGGTTTGACGCACTGGCCGTCCTGGCCCACCGCCACGCTGGCCGCTCAGTATGCCGTGGCACGACCGCATCCTCCGGCCGAACCCGGGTTTCCGGGCATCCTGCCCCTCCTGTCGCGGGAGCGCTGGATCGAGTCGCCGGACGGCCGGGTGTGGCGGGCCGAGAGCTGGGCGGCCGTCGCTCAACCGTCCCATCATCCCCTTGTGGCGCAATGGCTTTCAGACGAGGCCAAAGCAAGCAAGCTGATTCGTGGCGCTGACCGGCACGCCGAGCTGCTGGTGCTTTCCCAAGCATTGCAAGACGGTGACGTGGACAAGGATCTGCTCCGCGGGTGTTACACCGAGGGCCGACCCTGCGACTCGTGCATCAAGGCTTACATCCATTTTGGACTCCTCGACGAGACCGCCCTCGGCTTCGTCGAACCGACCGCCGGATCGTTCACCACCGAGATCCCGCCCTTCGCCAACCGCAAGCCGTTTGACCCGGCCCGCTGGGCTGGGTTCGCCTTCGAGCTTGTCGCACCCGCCATCACCGCGGTCGAGGCGGCCCGCGGCGCGATCGAACGCTTCCCGGCGGCCGTCTCCACCCGTCGCGGCCCGGGACGCGAGGCGTGGGTACGCCCGTTCAAGCTCGGCGTGACCCGCGCCCTCGGGCGGCACGCTGCGGCGCTCGCCGGGTTCTCCGAGCTCCTCCAGGCGGTGCTCTTCCCCATCGGCGAGGAGGAGAACGCCGACGGCGTTATCGCCGTCGACGGCCACGGCCGCATCTTCATGCTCGACCAAGCGGGTGCCTGGTTCCTGGGCGGCGACATCGAAACCGCCGTCGACACGCTCATCGAGGGGCATCAACCGCTGAAACAGGAAGGCGATGGTAATGCCTGACATCAACCTCGACGCGCAGGCCGCTACCCAAGCGGCGCGGCGCCTGTCCGAGTGCGCCGCCGAGCTGCTCGCCGCCAGGCGCACCACCGGCGCCAGCCTCGAGACGATGGGCTCGGCCCGTCCGTGGGGCCGCGACGAGCTGGGCGACATCTTCACCCGGCGCTACGAGGAGGCGGCCAATCGCACCCTCGACACGTGGCTTACCACCGCCGACCGCCTCGGCGAGCTGGGTTCCCGCGTCAATGATGCGGCGGCCGCCACCGTCGAGACCGATGGCATTACCTCCGAGGTAATCGACAAGGTTCAGTGATAGCTGGCAGCGTGACGGTCATCAGGCACCACAACGAAAGGACACTCTGGTGACCGCGATCAGTGGCACCGCGGCCCGGACCCGGCCCGCGGACCGTCTCTTGCGCGTCGCCCTCAAGGTGGATGCGATCGCCTCCGGGCTCACGGGTCTTGGCTTTATGGGTACCCCCAAAATGTTTAAAGATCTTATGCCGCTGCGGCTGCGGTTCGAGGGCGCCTAGCTGTCGTTCTTCGGCACGATCGCCACCTTCGGTGCCCGGCTGGACGTCACGCTTTCGGAGCTGGCGGTCGAGTCGTTCTTCCCGGCCGACCGGGCGACCGCCGAGCTCCTCCAGCCTCAGCAGCGGAATTGATGTGTCGTGTTAGGATCGTCTGAAGTAGATCTTCAATAAAATTTCGGGCGGGGGGCTAGCGAAACCCGAAACCCATCCCGTAGTCTTCTCGCAACGCTCAGCCACTTCCCCCGTGGTGGCTGAGCGTTCTTCATGTCCTCCTAAAGGAGTCCCCGCCCGGCGAAGGCCGCCTGCACGGTCGCGGCCGTCGCCGCACCGTAAAGGCGTTGCGCCGCGGCCACTGTCGCCAGCGCCGCCGCCCGGAATGAGGTGTCGACGGCGAAGTCGAACTGGGCCTCGACGGCGATCGTCGTGGCGATGGTGTCGCCGAGCACGCGGCGCATGTCCCAAAGCGCACCGGACCAGATCTGGCCGTCGGCGTGCACCCGGCCCACCACGTCGTCCGGGTACCGCTTGGTCGTGTCGACACGGCGCAGGCAGTGCGGCACGGTGCTGGTGTAGGAGATCGAATCCCAGTCGGCCACGCACGCCTCCGGGGTCAGCGCCGGGACGCCGGCCGCCCAGCTGGTCACCACGACGGCGAGGTAGTCGCTGAAGCCCTCGCCGATCGAGCCGGACTCCAGGTTGGTCCCGAACCCGGGGACCTGCCCGTCCTGCACTGAGTGCCCGTACTCATGGATGATCACCTCGGCGTCCTCGGCGTCGTCGACGCCGCCCTTGCCGACGGTGATGTTCGCCTTGTTGGGCCGGAAGAAGGAGTTGTCCGGACCGAACTGGTTGATCCGCAGCTCGATCTGGCGCTGGTTGACCGGGCGCAGCGTGGACCCGAAACCCAAGTGCTGCAAGTACTTCTGGGCTTCCGTCACCCAGTAGTACCCCATCACCTGCTCGAACTGGTCGCTGTCGCGGTGGAAGTCGGGGAACTGCCCGTTCACCGCCTCCGCCGGCCGCCCGGTCTCGCTCTTGACGCGGACGTAGCGGCCGGTGAGCCTGCCGGAGCCGTCGAGATCGGTCAGGACCACCCGGCGGTACGCGGCCGCGAACACGGGCGCGTCGGCGTCCTTCATATCGGTCAGGTCCTGCAAACCCAGTTGTTGCACCGGATTGGGGAAGAACACGGTGCCGGAAGCGTTGGTGCCGTAGGGATCCGTTGCCTGCGCGGCCCCGGCACCGCTTACGAGCGCCAGCGATCCGGCCGCCACCACGGCGGTGGCGGCGCGAAAAAAGAGGGGCATTGACATCCGCTGAGGATACAACGACGCACGTGCGCAATCGCGGGCTTGCGAATCACTCTGCATAAGCTTCAGGGGTGACCCAATTCGAGGATCTGGACAGGCTCTCCACGGAACAGTTGCGCGAGAAGGCATTCGCCAAGGCGCGTGAGCACCGCGACATCGGCTTCTTCTGGGACCTGTTCACCCACCTGCCCACCGCCCCAGAGACCGAGGAGCGGGAACTTGCCGATCTCGGCGCCGCCATCGAGGACACCGTGCAGCTCTGGCGGGAGATGACCCATCACGAGTATGGCGACAACGAACCGATGATCCGAGCGAAATTCATTGATTACCTCACGACCGACTGACGTACCCAAGCGTTAGATTCGCGAGGAAACTTCTCCCCCCGGGGGTGCTCACGTGGCACACGCGAACGACCGTCTCGACCAGGCCGCGTCCCTGCACCGTCATGCCGCCGCGCTGGTGCAGGCGGCGGTGCGGGCGCTCGACGGCCACGTCCCGATGCCCCGCAACGACATTGCCGAGCAGCATGATCTGTCGATGCGGCTGCGGGAGGCCGCCGCCGATCTCGCGCCCGGCTGGCTGGGCGCCCGCCTCACGGACTCATTCGAGGCCCCTCTTGGCGAGCACCGCCGCCCGCAGTTCGTCCGCATCGGCACCGGCCACCCGCTCGACGAGGTCGAGTTCCCGGCGGTGATCCCGCTGCTGGGCACCGGCCACCTCACCTTCAGCGCCGACTCGCGCGATCCGCGTGTGGGCGGTGCCCTGCGTGCGGTCCTGCTGCGGCTGCTCGCCACGGCACCGGCCGGCACGCTGATCGTCCGCGCGGTCGATGTCGTGGGCGGCTCGCTGTTCGCTCCCTTCCACGCCCTCGCCGACGCCGGTGTCATGCCCCCACCCGTCACCGATCACGCGGGCCTGCGCTCCATCCTTGCCGAGGCGGAGCACTGGGTGCGCCCGGGCGAGCCCGACAACAGGCGCCGCCCGGCGGCCAAGCCGCGCCGCCGCGACTGCACCATGCTGCTGATCGTCGCATCGCTGCCCTCCGCCGTCACCGCCGACGATCTCACGCGCATCTCGGCGCTCGCCCAGGCCGGCCCCGCCGCCGGACTCCATATGATCATCGCGGGCTGGCCGCCGCTGCCCATGGGCCCGCAACCGCCCACCGCACCGCTGCCCTCATGCACCCACGTCTCGCTGCGCACCACGCATACCCTGCTCGGCGGCATGCCGTTCGCCATGGGCCCGCCACCGGCCGCGCCGCGCCCCACCGACACCTGGACCGGCCTGACGGTCCCAGTCCAGCTCGACGCCGACCCCGGCCCGGAGCTGCTGCAGCGCGTCTGCGGTGAGCTGGCGCAGCGGTGCGCGGCGCAGGGCAGCACCCACCTAATGGACCTGCTGCCCGACCCCGACCACTGGTGGGCCGAGTCGTCGGCGGAGGGCATTTCCACCACCGTCGGCCTCGCCGGGCAGACCCCGGTCACGCTGCACTTCACTGACCTGACCCCGCACTGGCTGGTGGGCGGGCGGCCGGGCTCGGGCAAGACGGCATTCCTCATCAATGTCCTATATGGACTGTGTACCCGCTACGATCCCGACGAGCTCCAGTTCTACCTGCTCGACTTCAGCGGCTCCGGCGCGCTGCGCCAGTTCACCCCGACCGATGACGATCCTTCCTGGCTGCCGCACGCCATCGAGGTCGGGGTCGGCGGCGACCGCGCGAGCGGCCTCGCCGTCCTGCGTTCTCTGGACCAGGAACTCAACCGCCGCATCGCCCTGCTCAACGACGCCGGCGTCTCCCGGTTCGGGCAGCTTCGCGCCGCCGGTGCCCTGATCCCACGGATCGTCTGTGTCGTCGACGAATTCCAAAACCTATTGGTGGGTACAGACGAGATCGCCATCCAGTCCACAGCGCTGCTCGAGTCCGCCGCCAGGCAGGGCCGTTCCGTCGGCATCCACCTGGTGATGTGCTCCCACGCCGCGCGCAGCGGCGCCCTGTTCGGACAGTTCCTGGTGCGTGTCGCCCTGCCGGGGGGCGGCGACGTGCTCGAGGCGACCAACGATTCGGCGGCGAGCCTGCCCCTCGGCGTGGCTGTGGTCAACACCGCGGGTGGTCTTGGCGGCCCCCGCGGCGCCACGCGCGGTCACGAGACGACCATCCGCTTCCCCGACCCGCTCTCCGACACCCAGGTGCTTTCCGCCCTGCGGCAACGCCTCTGGCGTGCACGTGAGCCGGCCTCGGCCCCGCCCCTCGTCCATGCCGGCCTTCCCGCCCCGCGCCTGCCCGTGCCACCCGACACGCTGGAGGTTTCGCCTTGATGGACAAGACCGCCGCCTGGACGGAATATCTCGCCGCCACCCACCGCCTCGACACGGTCCGCCGCGAGGCCGCCCACGCCGCCGCCGCCGAGGCGGAGGCCGTCGCCACCGCCCGCGGCGAGATCCCGGGCGTGCAGGCGCGGCTGGCGATCCAGGCCGGCAGGCTCCTCGAATCAGCCCTGCAGGCCGGCGTCGCCCCGCCGGCCCTCATGCCCGGCCCGGCCGAGCGGCACGCCGCCGCGCAGACCGTCGAGGGCGGCCCGCAGATGGTGCTCACCGCGCTGCGCCAGGCACGCTCCGAACTGGACGTCGCCGACAGCGCGCTCGCCCGCCTGGGCGAGCCCGACACCGGCCAGCTCAAGCAGAACCTGCTCTTCTACGGTTCGGCAGGCGGCGTCGCCATGCTCCTCCAGGTCATGTTCGCCCTGCTGACCGACCCGCGCACCCGCGAGTTCTACGCCGTCGCCTGCGGGCTGGTCATGGCGGCGATGCTGTGGGCGATCGCCGCGGTGCTCATCAGCATCGTCTCCCCGCGCAGGCCGCGCACTCCCCGCCTCGGCGCGCTGGTGACCCTCGCCCCCGTCGCCCTGGCCGCGCTGCTGTTCATCGTCGTCTGATAGAGGCCTAGCGAGCGTTGATCAGGCTCAGCGCCTCGGCCCGGGTCTTCGGGTCGGTCTTGAGCCCGCCACGGATGGCGCTGGTCACCGTGCGTGAGCCGGGCTTGCGGATGCCGCGCATCTCCATGCACATGTGCTCGCACTCGAGCACCACGATCACGCCGCGGGCGCCGAGCTGCTCCTCCAGCAGGTCGGCGATCTGCGACGTCAGCCTCTCCTGCACCTGCGGCCGCCGGGCGAACACCTCGACCAGACGCGCCAGCTTGGACAGTCCGGTGATCCGTCCGTCCTCACCGGGCACGTACCCGACGTGGGCGACCCCACGGATCGGCAGGAGATGGTGTTCGCAGATCGAGAACATTTCGATGTCTTTGACCAGCACCAGCTCGTCGTGGTCGGCCTCGAAGGTGGTCTTGAGGACCTTGGCCGGGTCGACGCGCAGGCCGGCGAAGAGTTCGGCATAGGCCTGCGCCACGCGTGCCGGGGTCTTGCGGAGCCCGTCGCGGTCGGGGTCCTCGCCCAGCGCGATCAGGATCTCCCGCACCGCGTGCTCGATCCGCTTGAGGTCGACGGCATCCTCCACCGGGACGCCGGTGGAGGAGCCGTCGATGAGCCTGGCGGCGTGGAAGTCGAGTTCGTCGTCTTCGGTGCTCAGTTTGCGCTCTCCGATGGGCCGGGGCCGGTGGCCGATGTGGCCTTCTCCAGCTCGGACGGTGTCTTGACCGGTGGCTGGGTGGAAGGCGTGCGCTTGCCGAACCCGTTGAACGGCGCCATCGGCGGGCGCTTGACGACGCGCTCGGCGATGCGGGCCATGTCCTGGGTGGAGATGGTCTCCTTCTCCATCAGCTCGAGGACGATGTTGTCGAGCACGTCCCGGTACTCGACGAGGATCTCGTACGCCTCGTCGTGCGCCAGCTCGATGAGCGAGCGGACCTCGGAGTCGATCTCGGCGGCGACGGTGTCGGAGTAGTCCTTCTCGTGCCCGTACGTCCGGCCGAGGAATGGCTCGTCGGCCGACGTCCCGTACTTCACCGCGCCCAGCTTGGCGCTCATGCCGTACTGGGTGACCATCGCCCGCGCGATCGCCGTCGCCTTCTCGATGTCGTTGCCGGCGCCCGTGGTCGGCTCGTGGAACACGAGCTCCTCGGCCGCCCGCCCACCGAGCGCGTAGGCCAGCGTGTCGATCATCTCGGCGCGGGTCTGGGTGTACTTGTCCTCGGTCGGGAGCACGAGCGTGTGCCCGAGCGACCGTCCACGGGACAGGATGGTCACCTTGTGCACGGGCGCGGCGTGGGGCAGGGCCCAGGCGACGAGCGCGTGGCCGCCCTCGTGGTACGCGGTGATCTTCTTCTCGTGATCGGACATGACGCGGGTGCGCCGCTGCGGGCCGGCGATGACGCGGTCGATCGACTCCTCCAGCGCCTCGTCGCCGATGGCCCGCTTGTCCTGCCGCGCGGTGAGCAGGGCGGCCTCGTTGATGACGTTGGCGAGGTCGGCACCGGTGAAGCCGGGCGTGCGCCGGGCGATGGTGTCGAGGTCGACGTCGGGCGTGAACGGCTTGCCCTTGGCGTGCACGCGCAGGATGGCCTTGCGGCCCTCCATGTCGGGCGTGTCCACCGCGATCTGGCGGTCGAAGCGGCCGGGGCGCAGCAGCGCCGGGTCGAGGATGTCGGGCCGGTTGGTGGCGGCGATGAGGATCACACCGCCCTTGGCGTCGAAGCCGTCCATCTCGACCAGCAACTGGTTGAGTGTCTGCTCGCGCTCGTCGTGGCCGCCGCCCAGGCCGGCGCCGCGGTGGCGGCCGACGGCATCGATCTCGTCGACGAACACGATCGCCGGGGCATTCTGCTTGGCCTGCTCAAACAGGTCACGTACACGGGAGGCACCTACACCCACGAACATCTCGACGAAGTCCGAACCGGAGATCGAGTAGAACGGGACACCGGCTTCGCCGGCGACGGCACGGGCCAGCAGGGTCTTGCCGGTGCCGGGCGGGCCGAACAGCAGCACGCCCTTGGGGATCTTGGCTCCGAGCGCCTGGTACTTCGCGGGATTTTGCAGGAAGTCCTTGATCTCGTGGAGCTCCTCCACGGCCTCATTGGCGCCGGCCACGTCGGCGAAGGTGGTCTTGGGTGTGTCCTTGCTGACCAGCTTGGCCTTGGACTTGCCGAAGTTGAGCACGCGGGAGCCGCCACCCTGCATCTGCGACATGAACAGCAGCAGCAGGATCACGAGGATCGCGATCGGAAGCAGGTTGAGCAGCAGCGAAAGCAGCATGCTCTCCTTCGTCACCTCGGTGTCGAAGGACTCGGTGATGCGTCCGGCTTCCTTGGCCGCGAGCACGCGATCGTAGACCTGGCCCGCTGCTTGGCCGGACGGGTACTGAGTCTGAATCCGGTCGGACTCCGACTTGTCAGGCAACGTGATCTTCTGGTTGAGCTCAAGCTGAAGCACCTGCTCCTTGTCAAGGATCAGGGCCTTCTTTATGCCGCCCTTGCCTAGCTGGTCAAGGGCGAAGGACGTGTCTACGTCCTTGTAGCTCGGGCCGCTCGTGAACATCTGGCTGACGAGGAAGGCGCCAGCGATGACCACCAAAATCCAAAAGATGGGCCTGCGGAAGATTCGCGTTCGCTCCATGCTGCTTATCGGGTCCTGATCAGTAGAGGCGGGTTCAGCTCAGTCGAAGGTACACCGTGAGAACCCACCGTTCACTAACGCATGGGCTCCCGCGACACAAGGTTCAGGATATTCACAGGGCCCTTTCGCCCACAGCGAACATTACCTCGTATAGACATCCGAACGGAGGATCCCCACGTACGGAACTTCGCGGTAGCGCTCGTTGTAATCAAGTCCATACCCGACAACGAACTCGCTTGGGATATCAAACCCGACATACTTCACGTGGACCGGTACCTTGACCGCTTCAGGCTTGCGGAAGAGCGCGACCACGTCGAGGCTCTTGGCCGAGCGCGACTCCAGGTACTTCAGCAGCCAGCTGAGCGTCAGACCGGAGTCGACTATGTCCTCCACCACAATCACGTGCTTGCCGGCGATGTCCCTGTCGAGATCCTTCAGGATGCGCACCACACCCGACGACGTCGTGCCCTGCCCGTAAGAGGACACGGCCATGAACTCCAGCTCTACCGCGGGGCCGCCGACCGCGCCGAGCGCGCGCGAGAAGTCGGCCATGAACATGACCGCGCCTTTGAGGACGCAAACAAGAAGCAGGCCGTCAACCGCCGCGTAGTCGGCTGCCACCTGCTTCGCCAGCTCTGTGGTTTTGGAACGGATCTCATCCTCGGTGATGATCACGCGCTCGATGTCCGCGTCATACCAGCCCATGAGGTTAAGGGTGCCGGATGAAGGGTCCCTCCGGATACTCGGGGTCGGAATTCGACTTGATCCAACCGAGGTTCCCGGCGATCCCCGCTGCGACCAGGAACAGGACCAACAGCAGTAAAGGTGTCATGAGGTAAGTGTCGTCCCCCATCTCCGCCCCTGACAGTGGCAGATATGCCACACTCCCTCGAATTCCTGCCATGCCGGGCGTAAGCTCTGTCACATGCTCACCAAAGTGGCCGTCCTCGCCTTCGACGAGATCGCCCCGTTCGAACTCGGGGTGCTCTGCGAGGTCTTCGGCACCGACCGCGCCATCGATGGCTTCCCGCTCTACGACTTCGCGCTGTGCTCGGTCGACGGCAAGCCGGTGACCAGCCGCGCCGGCTTCACCATCACCCCGCACGCCGGCCTTGGCCCGGTCGAGACGGCCGATCTGGTCGCGGTCCCCGCCCACCCGGTCACCACGCCCCTGCCGCAACCGGCCATCGACGCTCTTCGCCACGCCGCCGAGCGCGGTGCCTGGATCCTGTCGGTCTGCTCCGGTGCCTTCGCCCTCGGCCAGGCGGGCCTGCTCGACGGCCGCCGCTGCACGACTCACTGGAAATGGGCGGACCAGCTTGCCGCACGCTATCCAGACGCCGATGTGGTACCCGATGCGCTCTACATCCAGGACGGAAGGATCATCACTTCCGCCGGCACCGCCGCGGGCATAGACGCGTGCCTGCACCTCGTGCGGCAGGAGCACGGCTCGAAGATCGCCACGAAGCTCGCCCGGCGCATGGTGGTGCCGCCGCACCGGGCCGGCGGCCAGACCCAGTTCATCGAGGCGCCCATCCCCGAGCAGACCGACTGCGACACGCTCCAGCCCCTGCTCGAGTGGCTGCTGACCAACCTCGACAAGCAGCTGACGGTGGAGGACTTGGCCCAGCGCACCCGCATGGCCCCGCGCACATTCGCCCGCCGCTTCCGGGCGCAGGTGGGCGTGAGCCCGCACGACTGGCTGACCCACCAGCGGGTGCTGTTCGCCCGCCGCCTGCTGGAGGAGACGGATCTGCCGATCGAGCAGGTCGCGTCGCGCGCCGGCTTCGGCGACTCGGCGGCGCTGCGGCACCACTTCACCAGGCGCGCGGGCACGACACCGCAGCATTACAGGCAGACGTTCAGGGGCTGATCACGGCAACGACCGGGGGCTACCAGGCGGCGGCCTGCCCGTCAGCGCGCGGCTCGGACCCGGCGATGTAGATGTCGCCGGACATCCGCCAGATCGCCTGGCCCATGCCGAACAGGCCACGGTCGCCGCTCACCGTGACCTCGTGGCCGCGGCGCCTCAGGTCGTCCTGCCCCTCGAGCTCCGGCTCGACGTAGACCTGTTTCCCCGCCTGCCAGTACCAGCGGGGCCGCCCGAGCGCCGACTGCGGGTCGAGGTAATCGTCCACCGTGGCGAGCACCAGCTGCAGGTGGCCCTGGGGCTGCATGTGCCCGCCCATCACCCCGAACGGGCCGACGGCCTCGCCGTCGTGGGTGAGGAAGCCCGGGATGATCGTGTGGAACGGCCTCTTGCGCGGCCCGGCGGCGTTGGGATGACCGTCCACAAGCGACAGCCCGGCCCCCCGGTTCTGCAGGCCGAAGCCGTACTCGGGGAGCACGACATAGGACCCGAAGCCCATGTAGTTGGACTGGATCAGGCTCACCATCATGCCGTCCGCGTCCGTCGCCGCCAGGTAGACCGTGCCGCCGCGCATGGGGTCGCCCGGCCCCGGCTCGCCCGCCGTCTCGCCGATCAGCTTGCGCCGCTGCTCGATGTAGGACGCGTCGAGAAATCTGGTCATGTCGGCGCCGTCGGCGACATAGGCGTGGGCATCGGCGAAGCCCAGCTTCATCGCCTCGATCTGCTCGTGCAGGCCGTGGCCGGCCAGCCCGTCAAGGATCGCGAACGCCTCTAGCGCCGCGAACCCCTGCCCGTTGGGCGGCAGCTCGTGGATCGTGTAACCGCGGTAGCCCGCGCTCATCGGCTCCACCCACTCGCTGGTGTGCGCCTCCAGGTCGGACTTTGCCAGCAGGCCGCCGGTGTTGCGGGAGAAGTCGGCCAGCTCGTCGGCGATCTCCCCGCTGTAGAACTCCTCCGCGCGGCTCCCTGAGATCAGCCGCAGCGCCTTTCCCTTGGCGGGATTGCGATGGATCTCCCCTGGCTTCGGGACCCGGCCGTAGACGTCGCGCCAGAAGCGGGTCTCCGGCAGGTCGGGCGGCTGCGCCCGTGCCCAGCTGGCGGCCACGACCGGCGAGACAGGGAATCCCTCTTCCGCGTAGCGGATCGCGTCGATGAAAAGCCGCTCGAACGGCAGGCGCCCGAAGCGTTCCTGCAGATCCCGCCAGGCGGCCGGGGCGCCCGGCACGGTCACCGAGGTCCAGCCTCGCGCGGGAGGAGCCTTCGCCGCGCCCGCCTGGGCGCCGCCCAGCGCCATCCCAGGCTCCTCCGCCTTGGCTTTCGCGTAGCCGAGGCTCAGGGCCGCCGGGGTCCGCCCGGAACCGTTGAGCCCGTGCAGCCGCTCGCCGTCCCACACCTGGGCGAACAGGTCACCGCCGATGTCGTTGGAGCCCGGCTGCACCACGGTCAGGGCGATCGCCGTGGCAACGGCCGCGTCGACGGCGCTGCCTCCCTCCCGCAGGATCGACAGGCCCACCTGTGCCGCAAGCGGCTGACTTGTCGCAACTACCCCATTGCCGGCATAAACGGGCACCCTCATGTTGACACAGTACTGTCGTCGTATGGCACTTGTGGACTGGGACCTGGCCACCTCGACCGCCGCCCGCCTCGGCCCGACCGGCCCCACGGTCAGCCTCGACGAGGCCACCTCCGTGGTTGCCCAGCTCAGGGTGCTCGCGAGCGAAGCGGGGGGGCACGTCGCCGCTTACACCGGCCTGACACCGGCGCTGCGGGATGGTGGTGTCAAGGTCGTCGACCGGCGCACCTGGGCGGCGGTCAACGTCGCCGGCCTGAAAGCGGTGATAAACCCGTTGGCGGACAAGCTGATGCGCAAGACGCCGCCGATGGCGGGCGCGGTCGGCTCGAAGATCGCCGGGGTGCAGGCCGGCGCGCTGCTGGCCTACCTGTCCGGCAAGGTGCTGGGGCAGTATGACGTCTTCGAGCGCGACCCGGGCCAGCTGCTCCTGGTGGCGCCCAACATCGTGGCGGTCGAGCGCAAGCTGTGCGTCGACCCGCGCGACTTCCGGCTGTGGGTGTGCATCCACGAGGTGACCCACCGCACCCAGTTCACCGCCGTCCCGTGGTTGCGCGACCATTTCCTGTCCGAGGTACGGGCGTACATCGACGCCGCCGAGCCGTCCGGGCAGCTGTTGCGCGCGGCCGGCAAGCTGATAGACGCGGCTCGGGGCCACGACGGCGCGAGCCTGCTCGACGTGATGCAGACCCCCGAGCAGAAGGTGATCCTCGACCGGCTGACCTGCATCCTGACTCTGCTCGAGGGGCATGCCGAGTTTGTGATGGACGGTGTCGGGCCCGAAGTGATCGGCACCGTCGAGCAGATCCGGGCCAGCTTCGACCGGCGGCGCGCCACGGCCAGCCCGATCGAGCAGTACCTGCGCCGCCTGTTCGGCATGGACATCAAGCTCAAGCAGTATGCCCAGGGCCGCAAGTTCGTCTCGCACCTCATCAGCGAGATCGGCATGGAGCGGTTCAACAAGGTGTTCACCGGGCCCGAGACGCTGCCGCTGATCGGGGAGCTGTCCGACCCGGGCGCCTGGATCACCCGTGTCTCGCCTTGACCCTTCGGTGGCCGAGATCCGTCTCGCCGTACGCGACTCACTGTCTGATGTGGACGACAGCGGCGGATTGGTGCTCGCCGCCACCTCCGGCGGGGCCGACTCCCTGGCGCTGGCCTCCGCTACCGCCTTCATCGCCCCCCGGCTCGGCTGGCGGGCCGGGCTGCTGACCGTCGACCACCAGCTGCAGGAAGGCTCTCAGGAGCGGGCCGTCGCGGTCGCGCAGTGGGCGGCTTCGGCCGGGCTGAAGCCCGCCGAGGTGCTCACCGTGCGGGTCGACGGGCCCGGCGGTCCCGAGGCGGCGGCGCGGGAGGCCCGCTACGCGGCCCTGGCCACGGCGGCGAAAAAGCTCGGTGCGCGCGTGGTTCTGCTCGGTCACACGCAGGACGACCAGGCCGAGACGGTGCTGCTCGCCCTGGCCCGCGGCTCGGGACCGCGCGGCCTTTCCGGCATGCCGGCCACCCGCGTGATCGACGGCGTCGAGTTCGCCCGCCCCCTGCTTGGCGTTTCGCGGCAGACCTGCCGCGATGCGTGTGCCGCCCAAGGTCTCCTTCCGTGGGAGGATCCGCACAATGCCGACCCCGCCTATGCCCGGGCACGCGTGCGCCACGAGGTCATGCCTTGCCTTTCAAAGGCTTTAGGATCCGATGTGGTACCCAATCTGGCCCGGACGGCGTCGATGATCGCCACGGATTCGGCGTACCTCGACTCCCTTGCGTCCGTCGCATTTGGACGATGCGTGGTGGACGGCGGCCTGTCCGTCGCGGAACTCGCCCAGTTGCCCGACCCGCTGCGCGGCCGCGTGCTGCACGCCTGGGCATTGACGTTGGGCGTGCCCGGGGCCGCGCTGTCCCACCGTCACGTCGCCGCCCTCGACGCCCTGGTCACGGCTTGGCACGGCCAGGGCCCGACCATGCTCCCCGGCGGCGTTACCGTCGAGCGTGTCTCAGGCTTCCTACGGGCAACCGCATGAGGCGATCTTCGCCACGATCCGGTCCAGCGCGTCCTGTGCCGGATATTGCCAGGTCGGCACGTTCTCGGCCAGGACCGCAAAGGCGATCAGTGCGCCGTCAGCGGTCTGGACGACACCCGAGATCGAGTTGACCCCGCGCAGCGTGCCGCTCTTGGCGCGGACAAGGCCCAGGGCGTTCGCCGCGTCCGGCTTGGCGAACCGGTAGTCCATCGAACCCGACCAGCCAGCCACCGGCAGCGCGTTGAACAGGTCCGACAGCCCCGGCCGGGCGCCCGGTGCGCTGCCCGCCGACTTGGCCAGCAGGCCGGTCAGCACCGACGGGCTCAGCCTGTTGTTCTTCGAGTACCCGGAGCCGTCGGCCATGTCGAACTGCCCGGCCGGGAGTTGGAGCTCGGTGAGCACCTGCTCCAGCGCCTCCGCCGCGCCGTCGAACGAGGCCGGCTTGCCCTTGGCCACGGCGACCTGGCGCGCCAGCGACTCGGCCAGCGTGTTGTCGCTCTCGCCCAGCATCGTCTCGATCTGGCGGATCATCGGCGCCGACTTCACCGCGCCCAGCGGCGTGGCGTTTGCCGCCGCCTT
>Ga0209382_10004110_pt1 | contig 19666 bp, 23 predicted proteins | sample SoiMetdeltSBSDD5_FD_187599 | JGI IMG/M metagenome (GOLD analysis project Ga0209382, IMG submission 187599) | Bulk soil microbial communities from a Populus tree surrounding site in Tennessee, USA - Soil MetaG P. deltoides SBSDD5 (SPAdes) (version 2) | ecosystem: Environmental > Terrestrial >... | reverse complement strand
TAGAATCCCTGGACTCGTGACAAGTGCCCGAGCAATGGACACCCGCTGGCGCATACCACCCGACAGTTCCCCCGGCAGTGACTTTTCAAAGCCTTCTAGACCAACAAGTCGAATTAGGTCGCGAATGTAACCGCCAAACTCCGACCGTCTCTTTCCGAGCACATCTATCGGCAAGGCGATGTTTCCTTCCACGGTCCGCCACGGAAGCAGCGCAGAATCCTGAAATGCCACCCCCGTAGCACCACTGGCAGTAGCTATCTGAGGGTTCGTTCCTCCAGTTAGGACAAGGCCGGTATCGGGCTTCTCAAGACCAAGTGCTAGTCGCAATATCGTTGATTTGCCGCATCCAGAAGGGCCAATGAGTGCCGTAAGAGAACCCGGCTCGCACGATAAAGATACGTTCTCAAGCGCCTTAACCTCCTTGCTTCGGGTGTAGAAGGTCTTTGACACATTTTCGAGCCGGATGCTCCGGTCGATCATCATTAGATTTCAGCAAGAAGACTCGTATCGAAGACTTCTTTCGGAGCTTTGATACCCACTTGGGCAAGCGCCTCGATATTTTTGCTGACAGCTTCATCACTTAAGGAGAAGATCCCGGAGGGAGATTCAATTAGCGGCTTCTGTGCAGTGTTGAAGAACACCTCGTTATCGATCGTGCGCCCTGTTCCCTTGAACCATGTCTCGGCAAACCTCGGTGGATAGGCGGCAGGGTCCTTCAAGTTCTCTTCCCAACCTTTACGACTTGCACGGAGCCAGGATACTAGCTCCTTACGCTTCGCCTTAAGCGTCTCTTCAGTTACGACGACAGTGTCGTTGAATATCGTAAATCCAAAATCATAGAGCAAGAACGAGGTAGCCTCGGCTCCTTGCGTCTTAATGGTGTATGGAACATTGGTCGTGAAATCGAGTGATGCGTCGATTTCGCCCTTGATCAGGGGGGTAGGATCATACGCATAGGGGACGATGTTTACTTTGCTCTTGTCAATGCCGTTGATTTTCAGCACAGCCTCGACCGAGATTACATTCACGGGGGGCACCGCAAGCGTTTTTCCTACTAAATCTTGCGGCGTCTTGATCGGATTCGAAGCAAGCGAAACGATGCCAATAGGGTTCTTCTGATACTGTGTGCCAATGATCTTGAATTTCGCACCCTGATCAACGATTGCCTTGATCGTTGTATCTGGTGTCGTGAGAGCTAGATCGGCTTTGTTTGCAATAATCGAACTTTCAGGTATCACATCCGGGCCGCCGGAAAGGTAAGTGAGATCAAGACCCTCGGTCTTGTAGTAACCATTGTCGATTGCGACGAAATAGCCAGTAAACTCGGCGTCATTGATCCAGGCGGCTTGCATCACGAGCGGATCTGCCGCACTCGCCGAAAATGGTTTTGCCGAAAGTGCACTCCCCGCAGCCATGAGGCCAAGGAAACTGCGACGGTTCATTGCAACTCTCATTGCGTCCTCCCTGTTGCTTTTAAAATCCGGCTAGACAAGCCCCCGCATCCTTTGCAACTCCTGAATAGGCGGAGTGTGTGCAATCTGTTTGGGATCGAGCAGATCCCATTTGACCCCTTGCGGGCGTAGATTACGACGCTCCACACTGATCATACGGCTGGGAGTTGCGATGAAGTCAACCGCGATATCAGTCTCGCTGAGTTGCAACTTGTCTTCAACAACCTGCACATCATGCACGACGGCGATAACAGGTGTGCTTTCATCGACCAACTTCAGATCGCTAAACATGCCCCACTCAAGATCGAAGAACCCGTGGCCCTTGCCAAACCGTACACCCTCCATCGAGACCGCCGAAGCTCCAGTTACCATGACGTCGAACTTGCCGAGACGGCTGGTCTCCTTGAGCGAGATGGGTTTGCCAAAATGCTCCATGCCATCGAGCCAAGCTGCGTAGAGTTCTGCTCCCTTGGGCACCATTCCCGAGCCCATGTAAAGAAAACCTCGGTAAATACCGTAGGTCGACATAACAAAGGGAGTCCCAGCTTCAATGAGCCTGCGGCGCAAATCGACAAGGCAGTTGTCAGGAGTGATGAAGGCAAGTTTCGCCGACAAGAACGCGGGTAATGCCATAACCCGATCCGTTGCAATTTCTGAACCCTGGAAGTCGGGAATAACCTCCGAAAAAAACAAGTGAGCGGCTATCTGGCTTCGCCACGTGTTCAAGTTGCGACCATATTCTTTCACGGATCAGCTTGGGAGATGGCATGGAAAGACTTCACGTGTGTTTGTTCAGATACTACGCTAATCCAATATTTCATAATAATCCAAAAGTGAAATCGGCTATACTAACCGCCACCAAGAACTTACGGAATTTTCGGGATTTCAGCCTCGGCCAAACCCGTATTTGTAGCCCACCTATCTACCGACAAAGGTGGTCGCAATCGCCCATGGCTCTTTTGGGAGGATCCGGGTTCCCAAGAAATTGAGGGTGATGAGTAACGCGAGTGATGTGGATCGCGTTGTAGTGAACGATAAATGCGCAAGGGGTTAGCTGCAGCACCGTTTTTACTCCTGGCCATCTTCCCAACAGTTGGATCGGGTGGGACAGTTAGTTTGACGTGTTCTTATGATCAGACTTTCGATGTGAAGACGCGAGTTACGGCTCCCACCACAGGTGAGTTTTCCGTGGAGATTCAGTTCATTGAAGAGCAGGTCACCGGGATCAAGCTCAATCAAGGTGGTTGGTGCAATAAACACGATGCGTTTGTCAGTGAGATGGAAATAAGCTTCCCGTGTGCTATTGACCTAGCGGGCCAGCGACTTACGTTTTCTTTTACGTTTAACCGACTGAATGGTGCCGTGGAGCAACGATTTTTTATTGGAAGCAAATTGAGGCTCATTCGCTATGGGACATGCATTGTTGCCGAACGGCTGTTCCAGGATGGCCCAAGTGAGGTGGTCTCGTCACGAGGGTTATGAGTTTGAGAGACTAGTTCACTCGCGCGTCCTCAAAGATCGGTTTTTTGCTGGGCACATAGTCCCACGGTCTGGCATCTACCGCATCGATCAATGCGCGCAAGAAAGCGTCTTGCCGTCGCCTGGCTTCTGGAACGGGTAACCAGCTATTGAGAATGGCAAATGCGACGTGCCCATACTTGACGGTGCGCAGGACCCCGACCAAAGCCGATGCTCCAACTGAGCCGAATGTGCCGGTCTTGCCCACTATACGGGCGCGGTAATGACCATCGTCGAGACGTTTCTGAAGAGTGCCAACATCAAGTCCATTCACAGGCAGCACACTTGGCAAGTCCTTGCCCAAAACGCGCAGCTTCGCGCGCAATTCCCACAGGATGCCGACCGCGACCCGAGGACTGAGACGGTTCAACTCACCCGCCCCAGCAGCGTTGGTTATTGTGACTTCCGAAGAGAGAGTGGGTGGGATGTGCCTACGCACAATCTCCTCCACGGCCTGCGGGCCGCCGATCCGATCAGAAAGCAAGTGGAAGACATTGTTAGAATAGCCGTTCAGAGCTTTGACGATAGTTATTAGTGGTGGTGACTGATGTACAGCAAGGAGTTTGACAGACGTGGTCTGCGTCTTTCCGGCATCGAAACGCAGGGCAATAGTCTTCAGTCGGGATGAAGGCTCGCCGATCGCTGTCCAAGCCTCACCGCCGTCAAGACCCTGCAGGGCTCGCTTGAGACGGTAGCCCGTGGGGTCGGGTCTCCAGTTGAATATTAGGGGCCCTTCCACCCTTATATCTCCCCCAATCTCCTGCAGTCCTAGAGCGTGTAGCTTGCGCAGAATCAGGAACGTATTTTCGAACACAAAGAAGGGATCTCCGCTCGCACGCACTACAAGATCACCATCAAGACGACCGCTGCTCAGAGGCCCACCAGCAAGAAATTGTGTCTCAAATTGATACTCATGACCGAGACGCTCAAGCAGAGCCAGCGTCGTTGCCACCTTAGTCAGGCTGGATGGACGGGACGGGCTTCTTGCTGTGCCACGAGGATGGTACCGTCCTCTGCCTGAACAGAAATCCCTTGGCCGGCGCTGAAATGAGCAGCGGCAAGCTGCTGCAGTTCATAGGGCGAAGCGGCTTCGCTGTTGAGTGAACCGAGAATAATGTAAGTGAGAGAAAGCGGGATAATTATGGTGTGCCGCATTGACTAAAGGTTCCTAGAAATAGTGACGCAAACAGCGTTAGCCGTCGGCCAAAGTCCTCTTAGCAGTCCTCAGCTCCAGTTTTCTGCTATAAGGCGTCAAATGGCAAACGGCATGCTGGAAGTCATCATCCCCTTTTTGCTTTTTTTCTCCCTGGTCCTGGCTTCACTCGGGAGTCTTCTGATCTATAAGAGGCTCCCACTTCATCATCGGGACGAAGAGACGCATGCGACTGTCAAGCTTGCGACCAATCTTTTTGTGGTCATGACCTCATTGGTGCTCGGTTTAATGATTAGCACAGCGAAAGGTACCTTCGAATCCATTGAGCGAAATGTGCACACCTTTGCAACTGACCTAATCGTCCTGGATCGGTCACTAGCGCAGTACGGGCAGGAGACAAACGGGGCGCGCCAACGGTTGGTTGCCTATATTGACCAAGAATTGAATGGCACGTGGTCCGGCAAGAGTGGACCTTCTATTAATGATGTGGCAGCCGAGCGCCTGCTGATTGACGTTGGAAACAGTCTGAGGTCAATCAAGCCCAAGGACTCCGATCAATTGGACCTTTGGCGGGATCTGTTGGAGCGATTTCAGAAGGTGGCCGAACAGCGGTGGGTGGTGGCGGAGCAATCAGAAGGCACCATTCCATCGCCACTTATCATTGTGGTGGTGGTTTGGCTTGTGCTGATTTTTGCGAGCTTTGGCTATAGAGCGCCTCGAAATATTGTCGTTGTTGGTGTGCTCGTCGTGGCGGCCGCTCTGGTCTCAGGCGCCATCTATTTGATCCTAGATATGGATGCGCCTTTTTCCGGACCGATCCAAGTCTCCTCTGCGCCCCTGCAGCGCGTGATCGACGATATGCAACAATGAGTATGAGTCGGGTTAGTGCCGCAACGAGAGGCCGTCGAAGGAGTAGTTGCTCAGACTGATGCACGGGAAACCCACAAAATGGTTCGCAGGCCTTGTCATTGCAGTTCTAGCCTACGTCCTAATTGCTTATTTGATTCTCCCAGATTTTTGGCGCCACTACGAGCATCAACCGGTGCTTGCCTTCAAGCCAATGATCACGCACACCGGCGAGGGAATCTCTGGTGATCCTCTGAATGTTGGTCTTGTCGGGAATTTGGACGAGGTTATTCGCGCTATGAATGCGGCGGGATGGTCTCGTGCCGATCCCATCGGAATAGAGAGCGGTGTGAAAGTGGCGGAGAGTGTCGCCCTCGACCGATCATACAAACAAGCACCCGTTAGCAATCTCTATTATGAGGATCGAAAGGAAGATATTGCCTTTGAGAAGCAAATCGGCCGCAGTCCTGCCCAACGCCATCACGTGCGCTTTTGGAAGGTCCTTCAAAAAGGCGTAGAAGGCCGGAACGTCTGGCTGGGTTCAGCAACGTTCGACCGAGCTATTGGATTCAGCAGATACACGGGTCAAGTCACACATCATATCGCCGCCGATATTGACGCGGAGCGGCAACGTCTCATCGATGACCTCACTGCAGTTCGTCTCGTGAGCACCATCTACACAGTGTCCGGAGTCGGCCCGACGATTAACGGGCGCAACGGCGAAGGTGATTGGTATTACACGGATGGTGAGCTTGAAGTCGCGGTCATCTCTCCAGGCGGAGACCCGCAACTGGCCGACCCGATTCGTCTTGATGAGCCCAATTCCGTCGCCATCAAGAACAGTCTTTGGAAGGTCGTACAGTAAATAGGTGTGAACCCGTGGCTCTTTTGTCTCTCGAAAGGCCCGCCCTAGGCAAGAAAACGTACGCCAGAGACGCGGTAGCCCACGCTGCTGGGCCGCTACGCCGCAGCGCGTCCGGTGCTAGATCTCACGCAATGCACCCTCATGTCGTCGCGAATGCCCTTTAGCGTGGCGAGCTGCTCGCTCACTTTATAGTCTTGGAGTTCAGCCTGTACACCCTGGGCAACATATACGTCATCAGAAATGTAGATTTCATCAGCGTCAGCGAGACTCTGAACGCGGGCAGCGATATTGGCGGTTGGGCCGAAATAATCGAGCCGGTCGTTCAGAGTCACAGCGATGGCGGCGCCCGAGTGCAGTCCAATCTTGAGGATAAGCTCGCGATCCGGCTTGTCTCGATTGAAATCGGCGATCTCCTTGCGCATTGCGATGGCGGCGCGAACAGCATCCCGCGGGTTCAGAAAGGCCGCCATTACCGCATCACCAATGGTTTTGATGACCGCGCCATTGTGGCGAACCGTGACGTCCTGCAGTCGGTCAAAATGCTGTTGCACGAGTGAAAAGGCGTTGAGATCGCCGATTCGATCGTAGAGAGCGGTTGAGCCTTTTAAATCGGTAAAGAGAAGCGTTATCTTGCGTACACCAATGCCTTCGCTCGCTTTAATGACCTCGGACCTGAACAACTCCCGAAAGGTCTGCGAGGTGAGGAGCCGCTTGCCGGTCAAGAAAGGGGCAAAAGTCACGGAAACGTGGCCGTACTCGATTTCCTTCGGCAAGAGCGCCAGGAGGAAGGTACCTCGTTCGGAAGTCGTATTCTGAATTTCAAAGATCATCCGACCTGGTGCAATGGTCTTTGTGTCGTGGTCGCTCACCTTGGTGTCGCCAAACGCAATAGGGAACATCTGGGTGAGGGGGGTTGCCTCCGGATCGATGTGAAAAAGAAACGCCGCTTTGCCTTCCATACTACCGCCCACCACCGTGCCCTCGTTTGCCTCAATTTCTATGCGCGTGGTTTCGCCTAGCGGGAGATAGGTCACGGCTTTGGTCACGCTCTGCTGAACATTCACGAACGGCGTGCCGTCAGGCAGGCGGCCGTCAGTCGTTCCACCAAACTTAAAGAAATAGTCCCACGCCGATAGATGCTCTGGATGGAGAAGCTCGATGTCACGAATCTGAGGATTGATCGTGAAGGTAACGGAAATCAAATCATCGAGCGAGGCCTCATAGTCCATTGTACACACGTTGCAGTGAAATTGATTGTGCACGCCCTTGAGGCTGCGGAAGCTCTCTACGACGCAGGAACATGCAGAGCAGAGGAGGTGCCAGTCCATACTGAACAGTCCCACTGCCGTTGCATGCAGTAAAAGGTCAATTGCTTCATTTTCGGCGATATTCTTCTCGTTGCCGAAGCTCAGCGGATTGATGCGGAAGAGGGCGTCGTCGTCAGCTGATCGAATGTGACTTTCGAGCTTGGAAATGACGCGCGGTGACCAGGCTCTCGCCTGTTCAAGGCGCGGAAGACGTTCATCGAGCAGCTTTTCATTGACAGAGCTGACCATGATTACTCGTCACAAAATCTACCACTTCAAGGTCTCAAACTCGCCCACTTCGGCTGAGTTCGGTCACATCAGGCGCTCAGCCACGCGTACTAATCAGGCAAGTACTTATGGCATGAGCTTAATAGTCATTCACATGAGCGATTGACAGGCGTCACTCCTCTGTCGGCTAGTATCCCATTCCTCCCATACCACCACCGGGCATAGCCCGCATGGCAGATTCCTCTTTCGGCCGCTCAGCGATCATGGCTTCCGTGGTAATCAGGAGAGCCCCAATTGATGCAGCATGCTGCAGGGCCGTACGCACCACCTTGGTAGGGTCGATGATGCCCGCCTGTACCATGTCGACATAGTCTTCCTTCTGAGCGTCAAAGCCGTAATTACCGGATTTTTCCAGAACTTTACCGACAATGATTGAACCTTCGACGCCCGCATTTTCCGCAATCTGTCGGATAGGCGATTCGAGAGCCCGGGCCACGATCCTAATACCGGCTTGAATATCGGGGTTGTCGGATTTCAAGGCTTCGACGGCCTTTTTAGCTCGCAGCAGAGCCATACCACCACCTGGAACAATGCCCTCTTCTACAGCAGCGCGGGTCGCACTTAAGGCGTCATCCACCCGTTCCTTGCGATCCTTTACCTCGACCTCAGTGGAACCACCGACCTTGATCACGGCGACGCCGCCGGCGAGCTTTGCCAGCCTCTCTTGCAGCTTTTCACGGTCGTAATCGGAAGTAGTGTCCTCAATCTGTAACTTGATCTGCGCAATGCGAGCGTTGATATCAGATTTCCCGCCTGCACCCCCTATGATGGTGGTGTTCTCCTTGTCTACTCGCACTCGTTTCGCGCGGCCGAGCATTTCAAGAGTGACGTTCTCCAGTTTAATGCCGAGGTCTTCGGCAATGAGCTGACCACCGGTGAGAGTTGCGATGTCCTCAAGCATAGCCTTCCGTCGGTCGCCGAAACCGGGCGCCTTTACCGCGGCCACCTTCAACCCGCCACGCAGCTTGTTTACCACGAGAGTTGCGAGTGCTTCGCCTTCAATGTCCTCAGCAACAATCAATAAAGGACGGCCGGACTGCACGGTAGCCTCTAGGATTGGCAGCATCGACTGAAGATTTGAAAGCTTTTTCTCGTGCAGCAGGACGTAAGCGTCTTCGAGCTCGGCAATCATCTTGTCGGTATTTGTGACAAAATATGGCGATAGATAGCCTCGGTCGAATTGCATCCCCTCCACTATATCGAGCTCGGTCTCCGTACTCTTGGCTTCCTCGACCGTGATGACACCTTCATTGCCAACTTTTTCCATGGCTCGGGCGATCATTGCACCGACTTCGCTTTCGCCATTGGCTGAGATCGTCGCAACCTGCGCAATCTCCTCAGAAGATTTTATCTTTTTTGATCGCCGCTTCAGATCTTCAACGACTGTAGTCACAGCCATTTCAATCCCGCGCCTTAGGTCCAAGGGATTCATCGCAGCGGCAACAGCTTTGGCGCCCTCTCGAACAATCGAATGAGCCAGAACCGTGGCCGTGGTAGTGCCATCGCCAGCTACATCACTTGTCTTGGACGCTACTTCACGCAGCATTTGGGCTCCCATGTTCTCAAACTTGTCATCGAGTTCGATTTCCTTGGCCACGGTGACGCCATCTTTTGTTGTGCGTGGAGGGCCATAGGATTTGTCGATCACTACGTTGCGGCCTTTGGGACCAAGCGTAACTTTTACGGCATTTGCAAGGACATCTATCCCACGTAGCATGCGGTCACGAGCATCACTCGAAAAACGTACATCTTTGGCGGCCATAAAGGATCTCTTTCGATTTGGGGAGCGCCCGGCGATCAGACGCTTTCTACCATTCTAGCAGGCATACTCACGCGATGCCACTTGGTACTCTGGGTGGATGGTTGCTACTTGTAACGCTGATGTGAGTATCACATGCCGCATGGGTGCCAAATTTTGGACTGAAAAGAAGGCGCAAGCATTCCAGTGAGGCTTCTCTATGCATGTGGCGGCGGTTTTTCTGATGTGCGTTCTGCTAGCGATTACGGCTCGACCCGGAGCTGCGTTTGCCGAGACCGAAGTCGACCTTGAGCTTGTTCTCGCGGTTGATGTCTCACGCTCAATGGATCTCGATGAACTGGACGTGCAGCGAGAGGGCTATGTAGCTGCCTTTCAACATCCTCATGTCGTGACTGCGATCCGATCAGGTCCTTTAGGGCGGATAGCCGTCGCCTACGTGGAATGGGCAGGTCCTCAGTCTCAAACCATAGTCGTGCCTTGGACCCTGATTGACAGCGAAACATCAGCGCAGGAATTTGCTGTCCGTCTGTCAGCCAGTGGGCGTGGGCGGTATATGTGGACCTCCATTTCAGCTGGCTTGCTATTTGCTGCAGCTACGTTTGCCAACAATAATTTCACCAGCGTTCGACAGGTCATCGATGTGTCGGGCGATGGCCCGAACAATCGCGGATCGCCGATCGAAATAGTTCGTTCGAGTGTGGTTGCTTCGGGTATCACCATCAACGGGTTGCCTCTAGTACTCAAGCGCCATGGTCCGTACTCCATTCCCAATCTGGACGTTTATTATGAGGATTGTGTCATTGGCGGTCCGGGGGCCTTCCTAATTCCTGTACATGAGACATCGCAGCTTGCGATGGCAATCAGGCGCAAATTGTTGCTGGAGATCGCTGGCGGGGCATCATCACTAATCCTGAACGCCAGCGAGACGCAATTGGCGCCCCGGATCGACTGTCTTATTGGCGAAAAGCTCATCGAACAACGGCTAGGTCGATAAGTCGCCGGCGCGCTGGTTGTCTGCGAGGAGGTAGAATCCTCCTCGCCTACCACACCACGATCAGATCGTGGTCAGTCGCGGTTGCCGCCTCGGTTGCTGCGGCCTCTGCGGCGCGAGGAAGAGGATCTCGCGGATTTACCTGCGAGTTCGCCTAGGCGGCTGGAGACGCGCTGTGGCATGAGCGTTCCAAGCACCACCCCAAGCCCCAGGCCGATGGCGCCGATTACGAGGGGGTTCGCATCGGTCAGCGCATCGAAGTCGCTTCGGCGCGGCATCCGTAAATCCACGCGAGGCATGCGCGGCATGGCGCGGCGAGCCTCCTCGGCGAAGCTGTAGGCGCGGTTCACGACGCTGCGGCCTTGGCGCAGCATGCGATCGGTCGGGCTTGTGCGGCTGGCGCTCGCGCGACTGCGAGTTCCTGAACGGCGGCTCGACGGTTTCGAGCTGCGGCTTGCACTCGCCCGCTTGCGGGAACCACTCCGCCCCTTCGATTTGCGCGCCGGCGCCTTGCGCTTCGGTGTTTTGGCAGCTTCGGTTTCAGTGATTTCAACGTCTTGTACTGACATAGGTTAACTCCTTCACTCGTTTTCTGTTAGAGCGTGCGCGTCTGGGCTTCCGAACCGGATTCTTGCGGGCATTCAGTAACAACCAGCCGGCTCCTGCCGCAAGGGTTAGGACGAGCAGCGGGCTGCGCTTTGCCGTGTCAAGTACGGCGTCGGTGGCTGCATTCGCCGGCGTGGCAAAAGATCGAAGCGCCTCCTCGGCAATGTTCTGCGGCATGAGGCGTTCGCGGATCCGATCAACCTTAGCGTCCAATTCGGCCTTGCGACGGTCTGCCTCTCGTTCAAGCTCCTCAATGCTCTTCATGGTCGTCGAGTCTTCTCTGAGGAAAAGGTTTGGCGCAGCCGGGCTGGAATTAAGTTCGACAGATCAGTGAGAGAGCGGGCGTACAAAAGGAAACCGACGGCAAGAGCGATAAGAGCAAGTCCAATGGCAAATCCCGCCAAGGCCGCACCAAAATACGGAGCAAGAACGAAAACCAGCGTGTGGGCCAAGACGACTATTCCAGCAAGGGCGATGACCGCCGCGAGAACGACCAGGACGATTGCGGTCACCAGCTTGCGCGTGTTGTTCTCGACTTGCGCCTTGATGACAGCGAGTTCGGCAGCGACCCAAGCCTTGAAATCATCCGCGAGCTCCGCGAACAATTCACCGAGCGGCTGATCGGACGTCCTCATTCGCACCCGCTGCACCATCAATTCCTAACGGCGGCCAGCCCGCCTTCTCGAGGACGATGCCGAAGAGGCTCCGCTCATCCAGGGCGCTGGCCAACTCTTCATAAGCTGTGTGGTCACGAGACCGGCAGCAACACCGAGCGCCAAGGTCGCCATGGGTTGACGCTTGGCAAAGGTGGCGATGTCGTCCAGCATTTCCGGGATATCGGTACGGTCCACATATTCGGCGAGTTCGTCGATTCTCTCCGCCGCCGCATCGGTGTAGTCGCGCAAGTATGGCAAATCTTCAACGGAATTCGTTAGATTGCGTGTAGCGGAGGCAAGCTCATTCAACCTCTCGGCCGCAAGGTGCTTGCGAGTGCCAGCGAGCGCCGATGCCATCGACAACACGTCGCCGAACATTCCTTGACCACTGGTTCGTGCCGAATGCGACTTGCGGCGCCCACTTCTCTTCTTCGCTGCCATACTTGCTCTCCCGATGGTTGCAGGCCCTAACGCTATGGTACGGCAAAAGGTTCCCTCAGGGTAGTGCAGTGTGCGCCATCGACGCGCTAGTCGGCCCAGTCACAGCGGCCATAGTCGCGGCACGAGCAACATGCTTATGACGAAAATCAGGATGGTGAGCGGCGTGCCTACTTTGAAGAAGTCTAAAAACCTGTATTTCCCCGGGCCATAGACCATGAGGCATGAAGGCTCAAGCGGCGTGAGGTATGAGCAGCTTGCTGCCACGGCAACCATCATGGCGAAGGTGCGCGGGTTGACGCTGAGCTCGAGGCCCGTCTGCAAAGCAATGGGGAGGACGACTAAGGCAGCGGCCTGATTGGACATGGGTTGCGTCAACGCAACGGTGAGCACAAAGAACACGCTGAGTAAAATACTTGGATTGTCGGCGCCGAAAAGTGCGATCAGCTGCTGCGCCAGATATTTGCCAGTGCCCGTCGCATCCATTGTTTCTCCCAGAGAGAGGAGAGCGCCAATCAGGATCAGCACCTTCCATTCTATATGCCGATAGGCCTCTTCAGGCGAGAGGCAGCGTGCCACGAACATTGCGAAGGCGCCGGCGAGAGCGGCGATGGGAAGAGATGCAAAGCCAAAGGTGACCGCCAATATGGCGGCGGTAAAGATCAACGCGGCCAGCGGAGCGCGGGCGCGATAGAATCGCTTGGGATCGACGCCGCCGAAGATGTTGAACAGGTTTCCACGTTCCAGCTCCTTGACGCTCTCGGGTTTTCCCTGAAGCAGGAGGACATCGCCGAGGCGAAGCCTGGCGGAACTGATATTGTGTGGAACGCGGCCTGCCCGCTGAAGCGCCAGCACGGTCAGACCATAGCGTTCTTTGAACTCGAGTGTCCGCAAGCTACGGCCGATCAAAAGCGAGCGCGGCAGCAGGACGCCTTCGAAGAAAGCCGTCGCCGCGGTATTGCTCATGAAAGCCGAGACCGTCGCTACCGCCGTCATGATGACGGGAAGAAAAACAGCCTCATATCGCCCGGCGATGCCGAAGACATAGCTGCCGGCAATATCTACCACGCCTGTCTGTAGGAGGCCGGCGGACATGATCAGCAATCCAAGGATCATCATGACCGTGTCACTGCTGAAGCCCTGAAAGGCTTTTTCGGGAGGCAGAAGACCCGTCATGACCACGGCCAGCATCACGCCAATGGCTATGACTTCGGCCGGTAGCCGATCCCAGGCAAACAGCACCAAGGCCGTCGCTAGAATTGTAAGGCAGATCGCGATGTCAGGAGCCATACTATTGAATTAATTCAGATATGGAATGGTTGCTCGAAAGCTCGCGAAGGTAACAGCGGCGCGGCGGCAATAAGATTGCGAGATTACTCACCGTAATGCTCACGCTTATGTGTCGCGTGAGCTATAGCAACCGGCCATGGCGGACGCTATACCGAACCCATATGAAGCATGCTACTTCCACCATTTTGATCGATGAAGTCGTGCGCTGGCTCAACCAGCAGGCGCTTCAGGATGCAAATCTCGAGGACATCGCCCGCGGCACCTGCGAGAGGCTTGCTGCGGCGGGGCTGCCCATCGTCAGAGCCAATATGTCCTTCTCCATGCTGCACCCGCTTTATCGGGCTGTCGGGTACCTCTGGGAGCGCGATAGGGGGTTCTCGGTCGAGAAGCATCGTCATGTTCGCGATGGGGAAGTAGACCGTTTCATTAAAAGCCCTTTCTACCATCTCGTCAAAAACGATCTGCCTTATCTGCGCCGGCGCATCGACCGGAGCGAGGCTCAACCCGAATTTCCAATCTTCGAGGAGTTTCGGGAGCAGGGGATAACGGATTATTTCGCCTTCATGAGCAAATTCAAAACGAGCTCCGGACAGGGGATGATCGGCTCATGGGCGGCGGACCGGGCTGATGGATTTTCCGACGACGACATCGCCGCCCTGCTGCGCATTCAGGAGAGCCTTGCGGTGGCTTCAAAAATAGCAGTCAAGGGGGAACTCGCCCAGAACACGCTCACCACCTATCTCGGCCAAGGCGCTGGTGAGCGCGTGTTGTCAGGGCAGATCAAACGAGGGGACGGTGAGACGATCAAGGCAGCTATCGTCGTGGCCGACATGCGAAATTCAACCGCTCTGGCGGAGGAGCTTGGACGGGAGGCCTACATCAATACCCTCAACAGCTTCTTCGATGGAGTAGCGACTGCCTTTACCGACACTGGTGGTGAGATCTTGAGCTTCGTGGGCGACGGTTTCCTGGCCATCTATCCTTCCGGCGAAACACCCCGCGGCCGAAGAGATGCTTGCAGGGCGGCGCATCAAGGAGCGCTCAAGGTGTCGGCGCGAATGAGGGAAATGAACGACAAGTGCAGGCGGGAGGGACTCCCTGAGATCGGCTATGGCATCGGCCTGCACATTGGAAATGTCATGTTCGGCAATGTCGGGTTGCCGGCAAGGCTTGCCTTTTCCGTGTTTGGCGCGGCGGTGAACGAGGTCACGCGAATTGAAGCCCTGACCAAGACTTACAAGACCCCCACCATCGCCAGCGAAGAATTCCGAAGCCGCTGTGAGGGAGAATGGAAGGAATTGGGCAGCGCGACATTGCGCGGATTAAGCCGCCCCGTGCGGCTGTTCTGCCCACTCCTGTCGCTCGAACATGAAACGGCCGAAGGGCTCGTTCCCAAAGCTGAAGAAAATGGGCGCTCGGATGCGGAGAACGTCGTGCTCCTGCACCAGAGCAGCATTCCGCGCGAGAGAGCAGCGCGTTAGTACTCAACGCTGCGGGTGCCGGATGAAGCTACCGTCGCGAAGTTCCGAGACAGCCTGCTGCAGTTCTGCCCTGGTGTTCATCACGATCGGACCGTACCAGGCGACTGGTTCGCGTATCGGTTTACCTGAAACGAGAAGAAATCTGATACCTTCCTCGCCGGCTTGAACGGTCACCTCATCGCCGCTGTCGAAGAGCACGAGCGATCGATCGCCAGTCTTCTCGCGAACCATCACCTCGTTGCCGTCCACCTGCTTCTCGGTCAGCACACCCATCGGCTCGGAAGCGGAGCGAAAATGGCCCGAGCCTTCGAAAACATATGCAAATGCGTGACGTTCGGTTTCGACGGGAAGCGTCTTGCGCTGGTTTGGGGGAATGAAGACATCGAGATAGCGAGGGTCGGCTGCGACGCCTTCGACAGGGCCGCTCTTGTCCCAGAAGTCGCCTGAAATAATGCGTACCCGCGTGCCGTCGTCATCCACTATTTCCGGGATTTCTGCTGCCTTGATGTCCTGATACCGGGGCTCGGTCATCTTCAGGGATGAAGGCAGATTAGCCCAGAGCTGAAATCCATGCATGCGCCCCCGCGCATCGCCTTGCGGCATCTCCTGATGGAGAATTCCACTTCCCGCCGTCATCCATTGAATATCGCCCGCAGCAAGCTTGCCGCGGTTCCCCAGGCTATCGCCATGCTCGACCGTTCCGGCGAGGACGTAGGTGATGGTTTCGATGCCGCGATGTGGATGCCAGGGAAAGCCGGCAAGGTAGTCTTCGGGACGATCGTTCCGAAAGTCATCCAGCAGGAGGAACGGATCGAAGTCTCCGGTTTCGCCGAAGCCGAAGGCGCGGTGCAGCTTGACTCCCGCCCCTTCTCTCGTGGGCTGGGACTGAGCGATGCGCTTCACAGGGCGAATGGACATGGCAGGCTCCTTAATTTCGAATAGTGTTACTCAGCCGCTACCGAAAGCGCAGGCTGGCGTGCGACCTTGAGCGCCTTAGCCCACCAGACGAGCTCGTCCAGCATAGCCGTCGTGTTCTGCGGCAGATAAGCGAGATCGTCGAAGCTCTTCTCACCCTTAAGCAAGGCCATGAAATCCGCCCCCTGGATGTGAACGCCTGTGCGGGTCGGCGCCATTTGAAGCTCGACGGACATGAGGCGCAGCTGCTCTATGGCCCGCGCAGCACCCACCGAACCATAGCCCAGATAGGCCGCGGGCTTGCGGTTCCATTCAGGATAGGCGTAGTCCAAGGCGTTTTTCAGAGTCGCTGGAATGCTGCGGTTGTATTCGGCCGTCACGAAGATATAGCCGTCGTATTCGGCAATCTTCTTCTGCCAAGCCTGTCCGACAGGATTCTGGGTCGGCGCCCAGGCATTCGAGGCCACCTCTTCGAAGAAGGGCAGCTGGAAGTCCCTCAGGTCGATGATCTCGGTTTCGATATCCTTGCGTGAGGAGGCAAATTTCTGCAGCCATTCCGCCGGCTTATGGCCAAAGCGAGTGGGCCGCGTGGTGCTGATGATAATTGCGATCTTCGGCTTGGTCATCGGATTCCCCGTGTATTGACGTGTCAGACTTGAAAACCTCCTAGCAAATCGCTAGGTTATGCTTTGATACTGAGGCTATATAGATGACCAAGTCCGCTGCGCAAGAAGGCACATTGGAAATACCGAGTAACCTGCACGTTCCCGAAGACTGCCGGGCAGTGAGCGAAATACTGGCGCGCGTGGGAGATAAATGGACCGTGCTCGTGGTTGGGGTCTTGGGCGATGGGCCTAAACGTTTCAACGAGATCCGGCGGGGTCTCGGGAGCATTTCGCAGCGAATGCTGACGCTTACGCTGCGGGGGCTCGAGCGCGATGGGCTCGCGACACGCACGGTGTATCCAAGCATCCCGCCCAGGGTCGATTATGAACTCACCAAGCTTGGGCACTCCCTGCTAGAGCCGGTGAACGCAATGGGGCTGTGGGCGCGGCAGAACCGTGCAGCTATTCAAGAGGCGCGGCGGCGCTTCGATGCTGCCGCTCAACGAGCTTAAGCAAAGCTCTATTGAGAGCGGCAATTTCCTTAGGATCGAGCTTAGCGGCGAAACAGCGTGCGATTGCCTCTTCGTAAACGGGCCACATGCGCCGACGCAGCGCACGGCCTCTGGACGTAATCAGAATATCTGCGCCGCGCGCATCGTTCTTGCAGCGGCGACGCTCGATCAGATCGGCAGCCTCGAGACGGTCAAGCAGCCGGGACAGATTGTGTTTGGCCAGGAGCAGCTTCGGGTGGAGGTCGCGGTGACGCAAGGAGCCTGCTTCGGCGCGGTCGAGTTCCCAGAGAACGTCGTACCATTCGAGTGAAGGAAGATCGGCAGTTGCCAGCTGCCGCTCGACCTCGTCCAAAAGAGAGCGCTCGGCGCGGATCAAGCCAATCCAGGCGCTCAAAGCATCATCGGACAAGCGCTTCGCCATCGGTCACATGCTCGTGAGGTTGTTGCATTTGCAACAATCATAGCATATCGTTGCAATTGCAACAATAGGAGATCGATCATGAATGACAAGCTAGCCAGCCATGGCATCCTGCTTCTGCGGGTCGCGCTCGGCACTATGTTCATAGCGCATAGCGTCGTTTTGAAGCTGATGACCTTCACGCTTCCAGGGACAGCGCAGTTCTTCACATCACTTGGGCTGCCGGCATGGCTCGCCTATGCAACATTCTTCGCCGAAGCCGTTGGCGGGACACTCCTCGTTCTCGGCATTCAGACCAGATGGATGGCGCTTGCCCCTGCGCCCATCCTGCTGGGGGCCCTGTGGGTGCATTCGGGAAATGGCTGGGTATTCACTTCAGCAAACGGCGGTTGGGAATATCCACTTTATCTACTGGTATTGAGCATCGCCCAGGCCATGCTCGGCGACGGCGCCTATGCCCTTTCGCCATCCCGCTTTCCGCAGTTCGGCACGCAATTGCAGCAGGCCTAGAGGAGATCGAGGTAACGTCAGCCCCGCGAAGATTGCAACATCAGCGGATCCTTGAATCGGACAATATGGCGGTTTTCATCTTCGTCGAGCACCGCAAGGCTCACCACCCCTTGCGGTCCTTCCTCAACATGAAGCTCGCGGGGATGATGTATCAAGTGGTCAAGCCCTTCCAGGGCCACCTCGATCAGATCGTCCTTGGGATCGTAGGAGACTCCAATCAAGGCGGTCCATTCCGCCTGGATCTGATCTCCGAGTTTCAGAGAGGCGACCTCGATCTCGGCATGCTTGCCCTCGAGCGTCTTTGACACCCGATCGGAAAACGACTTCCATTCTGCCTTCGGAATTGCTGCCATTTTCTGCTCTCCTCATAGCCAGCGCTGAAACCGGCGCTTGGTCATGATATGTACCAGCGGATCAATCGCCAGGAGAAATCCTAATGATGCGGCCGTTGTCCTCATCGGTGATCACCACAATGGCGCCTTCAGGGCTCTCGGTCACATCTCGGATCCGGTACCCCAAATCCCTCAGCAGCCTTTCTTCGCCAACCACTTTTTCGCCGTCGAGCTCCAGACGCACCAGCGCGGTGGCGCGGAGGCCGCCAACAAATAAATCCCCTTTCCATTCGGGGAACGCCTTGCCGCTGTAAAACATCATGCCGGAAGGCGCGATCACAGGCGTCCAGGTATAGATTGGTTTCTCCATGCCTGGCGCATCCTTCCTGCCGATTCCCACGGGCGTCCCATCATAGTTTACGCCATGAGACATGACCGGCCAGCCATAGTTCTTTCCCGGCTTTGGAATGTTCACCTCGTCACCGCCCTTGGGCCCATGCTCGATCTCCCAGAATTTTCCTGAAGCCGGGTGGAGAGCGGCGGCCTGGATATTGCGATGTCCATAGGACCAGATCTCCGGCAAAACATCCTGACGACCGACGAAAGGATTGTCGGGAGGAACGGAGCCATCCTCGTTCAGGCGAATCACCTTGCCAAGGTGTGAGTTGAGATCCTGAGCCTGCCTGCTGAACTGCTCGTGGGATCGCTCGCCAAGTCCGACATAGATCTTGCCTTCCCGGTCAAAGACGATGCGCGAACCATAATGCTTGGTGCTGTCGAGTTTCGGCTTCTGGGAAAAGATCACACGGAGATCGTTCAACTTGCTGTGATCCTCGCTCAGTTGGGCCCGCGCTACGGCCGTGGAATTGCCGCCTTCGCCCGGCTCGGAGAAGCTCAAGAAGAGAACACGGTTTTGGGCAAAATTGGGATGGAGAGTGATATCGAGAAGGCCGCCTTGGCCACGCGCGTCGACTTCGGGAACGCCCTTGATCGGTTTGCCAAGCGTACCCCTCTCGTCGACACGGCGAAGCGCGCCCGATCGTTCCGTCACGAGCAAACTGCCGTCAGGCAAATACGCGATTCCCCATGGGTGATCGAGGCCCTTGGCGATCGTGCTGACTTCGATACGGGCCTGTTCGGTCGAAATTGTTCCTTGGGCCTGTGCAGCAGAAGGCAACGCCGCCAAGAGGAGAAGTGCAGCAAACCGGCGCATGTTATGTCTCCCGTCATGGGCTAAGCTGCCCGATCAACTCATAATGCGATGAAAGGTTCGCGCTGTTGTCGAACGGAAATCGGATCATTGGCGATGAACGCTTTATGCTCATGAATGCCAGCGACATCCGGAACGGCATCGCCGACGCCAGCCCGGGCTGGGTGGTCGGATCCTTCGTCAAGCCTGGAGATCTGCGTCATTGCGACGATTTCGAGGTCAAGGAATGGGATCTCAGGACAATGCGGCGAGATTGGCGCAGTGGCGAGGAGTGTGGGCCTGAATACATCGCGGTCCTGGACGGCACGCTGACAATCGTGCTTGGCCGCGTCGGCGATGGGCAGGAGATCGTGGAGGACCAGGAGGTTGAAGTCGCAACCAATCAGCGCATCATTCTTGCGCCGGGCGTCTGGCGCAAACTGAAGGCAAGCGACAACATCAAAGGGTTGACGGTGCGAAGCAAGCGTGCCTAGGCAGGCCCGCTCCGATCGGAAGCGAACCGTGCAACACATTCA
>Ga0209382_10004109_pt1 | contig 19667 bp, 23 predicted proteins | sample SoiMetdeltSBSDD5_FD_187599 | JGI IMG/M metagenome (GOLD analysis project Ga0209382, IMG submission 187599) | Bulk soil microbial communities from a Populus tree surrounding site in Tennessee, USA - Soil MetaG P. deltoides SBSDD5 (SPAdes) (version 2) | ecosystem: Environmental > Terrestrial >... | reverse complement strand
GCCGGCCCCGGCGGGGGTCTTTGAAGCTGTTCGGCCCCTAGGGGGCCGTTGGGCTTCAAGGACGGGGGTGGCGGGGGTGGCGGAGGTGGTGGGCGTGGGCGCCAGGTCGGCGCCGGGGACGGCCCCGAGGATCAGCCGTGCCAGTGCCCGGGCGGAGGGACGCCGTCCTGGCACGGGGTCGGTGGCCGACCCCACCACCTGGGCCAGCGCTCGCTGCTGCGCGGCAGCCCGACCCCGGGACCGCAGGGACCAGGGCCGGACGCCCGGAGCGAGGACGGCCCGCTCGACCAGCGCCTGGAGCAGCCGGCCGAGCGCCGCCACGTCGTCGGCCAGGGAGGCCTCGGCTGCGGGCGCCGACCAGCCGCACAGGCGGGGCCGTCCGTCGGCCTCCAGCACGACGTGCGACAGGTCGATCCGCCCGTGGACCACCCCCAGCTCGTGGAGGTCGGCCACCGTCGCGGCGACCGCGGCCACCAGACCGGCCGCGCCGGGTGGCGTCCCGCGCCAGCAGTCGAGCGGTTCGCCGGCGTAGCGGGTCCGTAGCTCGGCCCGCCCGCCGTTCGCCCGGTGGTCGAGGAAGCTGACGACCCCCGGGTGGGCCGCCTGCTGCAGCCGCTCGGCCTCCTCGGCCAGGGCCTCGATCTGTTGTGGGGTCGTCGCGGCCTTGACGGCGACGACGCCTCCTGCCGCCCAGGTGACGGTGACCCGAGTGCTCATGGCCGTGGAAGATACTGAGATATACCAAAGATGTCGAGAACCAGAGCTGGGACATCTGAGGACGTCTCGTGGAGCTCGGTAGCCAAGGGTTCAGGGAGCGACGGCTGTGGCCGAGGCGCGGGCCGTGACCAACGTGGTGCGCGATGCGCCCGGGATGGCCCCGGTGAACAGGTGCTCGGCCTCCACCGTCAGCTCGACCTCGACGGTTTCGCCGTCGATCGCCACGTCCGGCGGTCGGGCGAGGTGCTCGGCGGCTTCGCTGGCGGCCACCGTTCGGTCGACGACCGCCCGCACCTCCGCCGGATCCAGTCGGTAGTCGCCCTGTCGCAGCGACCGCGGATCGACGCCCGCGGTGACCGCGTCGTTGGCGGCCGAAGCCGCCGCGTCAGCGGCCTGCCGCTGCCGGAGATGCATCAGCGCCATGTCGACGGCGATGGCGGCCAGCACCAGAACCACCAGCACGCAGGCCGGCATGAGCATCAGGACGCTGCCGCGGTCAGGCGAGTCTCCCGGGCGCCGGCACCCCTGCTGCTCCAGCATCAGGACGCTGCCGCGGTCAGCCGAGGCCGCGAGGCCGGAGCGAGACGCCTTCCCCCTCAGCACGAGGTCGCATCCCCGGGGACCCCATCCCGGTACGGATCGACCAGCTCGCTGTGGCGGGACCTCACGTCGATGCCGCTCCCGAACCCGCCGACGAAGGGCACGCTCAGTGCCGGCACCTCGTAGGAGGCGCTGAACGTCGCTCGGGCGCAGCGCGCGAAGCCCCCGCTGCCGCCGGAGAGCGAGCTGAGCCAGACCCGGGCCCGGCTGGCGTCCCGGCCGTAGGCCGCGAAGGCCGCCCGCCCCGCCTCGACTGCTGCCCGCTCGGCGCCGGCCGACACGTCGCCCGCCGCATCGGCCGATCCATCGGCTCCGTCGGCTCCGCCTCTCTCCACAGCGGTCTCGACATACGCCCGGGCCGCCTCGCGGGCCGCGGCGTCGGTGGCGAGCTTGGCGTCGACGACGGCCCAGCAGTTGGCGATCAGCAGCGTCCCGACGACGAAGATCAGCACCCCGAACGGCAGGGCCTCCACCCCGCCGACCTGGCCCTCGTCCCCGGACAGCCGGGGTGGCGGCGGCTGCTGCTGGGCCTCCGGGCGCGAGATCCGCACCCGGCCGATGCGGCGTCCCTGGATGCGCTGCGCGGTGAGCGTCCAGCCCCCGATCACCACGGCCTCGCCCTCCACCGGCACGTGGCCCAGCCGGCTGTAGACGAGGCCGCCGACGGTGTCCCAGTCGCCCTCGGGGAGATCGGCGTTGAGCAGCTCGTTCACCTCGTCCAGGGGCGTCCGGCCGCGCACCAGCACGTCGCCGCCGGGGAGCGGTTCGATCATCGGATCCTCGACGTCGTACTCGTCGACGATCTCGCCCACGAGCTCCTCGATGATGTCCTCCAAGGTGGCCAGGCCCGAGGTCCCGCCGTACTCGTCGAGCACGATCGCCATGTGGAACTGCCGCTCCTGCATGTCGCGCAGCAGCTCGGGGAGCCGTTGGGTCTCCGGCACGAAGATGGCCGGGCGCAGGAACTCAGCCACCGGGCGGTCCTCGTTGCCGTCACGCTCGGCCCGCATCAGGTCCTTGGCGTACACCAGGCCGACCACGTCGTCGATGCCGTCCCCGCAGGCGGGGAGCCGGCTGTAGCCGTTGAGGAGCATGACCTCCATGACGTCGGCCACCCGGAAGCGGGCGTCGACGGTGACCATGTCGGGCCGCGGCACCATCACCTCCCGGACCACCGTGTCGCCGAAGTCGATGATCGACTCGATCAGCTCGCGCTCGTCCTGCTCGATGACGCCCTCGTCGGTCGCGAAGGCGGTGGTGGTGGTGAAGGGCTCGGACTCGGGCACGTAGGGGACGGGTTCCAGGGCCCGGCCCGGCACCACCAGGTTGGCCACCCGCACCAGCCCTCGGGCCGCCTGGCGGAGCGGCGGGAACCGGGTCAGGTTGCGGACCGGCGGGCCGAGGCGCAGCGCGGTCTCCTCGGGCTGGAGCGTGCCCCACGTGCGGGGAGCGGCGTCGGCCAGGACGAACATCACCACCAGGTTCACCGCGCCTCCGACCAGGAGGCCGACGAACCCACCCAGCCGGTAGACCAGCACACCGGCCACGGCTGCCTCGCCCAGCTTGGCCACCAGCAGGAGGAGGCGGAGCCCCGGCAGGAAGGACTCGGGCCGGGACACCAGCTCGAGCACCTGCCGCGCGCCCCGCCGGTTCTCCTCCGCCAGGCTGTGCGCCAGGTTGCGGGGGATGGCGCCGAGGGCCGCGTCGGCCGCCGCCAGCAGGCCGCTCCCCACCAGCAACCCGAGGGCCGCGGCCAGCAAGGCGAGGTCTGCCCCGTTCATGGGACCTACGCGGAGCGCTTGTGATGGAAGCGGTCGAGCAGCTCGCGCTCTCGAGCCTGCATGCGGGCGGCCTCCTCGGCCCCGGCGTGATCGTGGCCGAGCACGTGGAGGACGCCGTGCACGACGAGCAGCGCCATCTCGTCGTCGTAGCTGCCGGCGTGGTCCGGGGCCTGGCGCTCGGCGACGGCCGGGCACAGGACGACGTCGCCCAGCAGCAGAGGCATCTCGTCGTCCTCGGGGTCGGCGCGGTCGGGGCCGGTGGTCCCGGCATCGGGCCAGCGGCCGATGGGCCCCGCCTCGTCTATGGGGAAGGCCAGGACGTCGGTGGGGCCGGACTTCTCCATGAACTGCTGGTTCAGCTCGGCCATCGACGCCTCGTCCACGAACAGCAGGGACAGCTCGGCATCGCCGCTGACGCCCTCCGCCACCAGCACCTCGTGGGCCAGGTGGGCCCAACGCTCGACCTCGACGGCCACGTCGGACTGCTCGTCGGCGCCGAACACCTGCACCTCGCCCTCCGGGCCCCGCCGGCGGGGGCGGCGGCTGGTCTGCGGGCCGGCTCCGTCGCTGTCAGGGCGGCCCCGCTCGGGGTCCGGCCCGCTCATGAGCCCGTCTCGGTGGCCGGTTGGCCGGAGTCCGCGCGCTCGTAGGCGTTGACGATGTCCTGCACGATCCGGTGCCGGACCACGTCCCGGGCGTCGAGGTAGACGAACGAGAGCCCGTCGATGCCCCCCAGGATGGTGTCCAGCCCGGTCATGCCACTGCGCCCGATGGGCAGGTCGATCTGGGTCATGTCGGCGGTGACGACGGCCCGTGACCCGAACCCGATGCGGGTCAGGAACATCTTCATCTGCTCGGGCGTGGTGTTCTGGGCCTCGTCGAGGATGATGAAGCTGCGGTTGAGGGTCCGGCCCCGCATGAACGCCAGCGGTGCCACCTCGACCATGCCCCGCTCGAGCAGCCGCTGGGCCCCGTCGGGCTCGACCATGTCGAAGAGCGCGTCGTACAGGGGGCGCAGGTAGGGGTCGATCTTGGCCGCCAGGTCGCCGGGGAGGAAGCCCAGGCGCTCGCCCGCCTCGACCGCCGGTCGGGTCAGGATGATGCGGTCCACCGACTTGGCCTGCAGCGCCTGCACCGCCATCGCGACCGCCAGCCACGACTTGCCGGTACCGGCCGGACCGATGCCGAAGGTGATCACGTTGTCGCGGATCGCGTCCACGTAGCGCTTCTGACCGCTGGACTTGGGGCGCACGGTGCGGCCCCGCGAAGCCCGCAGGATCTCGGCCGTCAGCACCTCGGAGGGGCGCTCGTCGGAGCGCACCATCTCGATGGTGCGCACCACGCTCGCGGGCTCGAGCCGCTGGCCCTGCTCGAGCAGCAGAACGAGCTCCTCGAACAGTCGGGCCACCCGATCGGCCTCGTCGCCGGAGATGGCGATCTCGTTGCCGCGTACGTGGATCTCGACGTTCTGGAAAGCGGACTCCACCACCCGCAGGAGCTCGTCGCGGTGGCCGAGAAGGTCGGCCATGAGGTGGTTGCCCGGTACGGAGATCTTGACCTGGGTACTCGTCACGGCAGAGGAAAGCCTAGAGCGCCGGCCCGGCCGACAACGGGAAGCAGCGGAGATCGCACGTCCGGCCCCGTTCTGCGCCCTACTCTGCGCGTTGATGCCGCCCTTCGACCCCCCGGAGGACGATCGGATGGGCGAGCTGTTCGGTGAGCGCATCACGGCCCGACTCGATCGCTGGGTGGCCGACGCGCGGGCGGAGGACGCAGCACGACGTCGGTCATCGGAGCGGTGGCTGCGCCAGCAGGCCCAGGAGGAGTCGGTCTTCGCCGGGGTGCTGGTCGACCTGGCCGAGCGGGGAGCACAGGTCGCGGTCCACACGGCGACGGGGACCGGACGGATCCATCGCGGGGTCATCACGCTGGTCGGGTTGGACTTCGTGCGCATCGAGATCCCTGGGGCGGGTGAGGTGCTGGTGGCGGCGAAGGTCGTCTCCTCGGTGCGAACGGACCGGGAGGAGGCACCGGTAACCGGCGACCGGGTCGTCGCCTCACGGCTGACGCTGGCGGAGATGATCACCGGGCTGGCGGCGGAGCGGGAGCGGACCCTGTTCGTGCCGCTCGACGGACGGGGACCGGTGTGCGGGACGGTGGAGGCGGTGGGCCACGACGTGGTGGTGGTGCGGATGGATCGGGGTGGCGACGTGCCCGGGGGCACCGCCTACCTGCGGCTGGCGGGCATCGGGGAGGTCGTGCCCGGCATCTGATGGCCGGCGAGGGGACGGGAAGCCCCAGGCCGGCAGTGCGGTCGGGGCGGGTATTCAGCTGGCCAGGGCGTGGGCGACCGACGGCTCGTGGCGGCGGATCATGCGCAGGTCGGCGGTGCGGATGCTGGCGACCCGGGTGCTCCAGGAGTCGATGACACCACGGCCCTCGTTGCAGCGGAAGAAGGTCGTCATCGGCCCTTCCTGCTGGTAGGCGTCGGCGCCGTCAATGACCTCGACCGTGCCGTCATGGAGGACCAACTCGAAGTACGGCATGCCATGACGGTACGACGGGAAGCCTGTGAGCTACGAGTAGGGCAACCCTGTGGATCGACGAAGTTATCCACAGGCGACGGATCTGTTAGGGCGACGCTACGGCGTCACTCGGGACGAGGCGAGGCGACGCTACGGCGTCACTCGAAACACCGGAGTGACACTACGGCGTCACTCGTCATCATCCCGGCCCGGGTTGATGGGCTCGGGATAGAGGTGCTCGAGCTCGCCGGGCTTGATGCGGGAGCTCTCGATGAACTTGTCGACCTCCTTGGCCTGGAGGCGGATCACGCGACCGAACCGGTAGGCCGGTAAGTCGCCGTGATCGATGAACCGGTAGAGCGTGCGAGGGGTGATCCCGAGTCGGCGAGCGGCTTCCTGCGTCGACAACCACTCGATCTCTTCTGCGCGGTGGCCCCGGAGCTGTCGTGGGTGGAGTCGGGTTCGTTGCTAGCCACAGGTAAGCAGGTTACACCCCCGCTGTGCTCTTTAGGGGTCTTTCATTGCAGCTCTGGAGAAAGACGTGTGTGCACCCGGCGTCCGGAGAGCTGCGTAGAGTAGCGATCCAACTTCTCTCCGTGCTGTCTGCGGAGGGAACCCGAGCACCGCAAGGCGAGGGTGATGGTGGACGCTTCGGCACATCAGCTGATCGACGCCGGCGACCGGCGGCGTGTCCTGGACCGGGCCGTGCTGCCCAGCGCGCGGGCCACCGTCGGCGCGCTCCTGCTGGCGTTGTCCGGTGTCGTGACCTTCGTGGCGTGGCAGCACGCCTCGGGCCCTCCCGACCAGTCCTATGTCGTGGCCGGCCAGCCGCTCGCGCCCGGCGAGCGCATCGGGGCCGCCGACCTGCGGCTCATGCCCCTCGACCTGCCCGACGGCGTCGCAGCCGCCGCGTTCTCGGACCCCGACGCGGTGGTCGGGCGGGTGGCCCTCGGACCGGTCGGCGAGGGCGAGCTGGTCCAGTCCAGCCTGCTGAGCGAGGGCCGGTCCACCGAGCCCACGGTCGAGGTGGCCTTCGCCCTGTCCCGGGATCGGGCCGTCGACGGCCAGCTGCGGAGCGGCGATCTGGTCGACGTCTTCGTCACCTATCCCGACCAGACCGTCGCCGCCGGCACGGGGGTCCGGGTGATCCGGCTCAGCGGGGGCGATGGGTTCACGGAGTCCGGGCAGGTCACCGTGACCCTGGCACTGGGCGCCGACCGGGGGTTGGCCGCCGCGCTGATCCACGCCGTCCGGGTCGGCGAGGTGACCCTGGTCCGCAGCTCCGAGGCCGGTCCCGCCGCCCCGCCCGGAACGGCTGGCTCACCCCCGCCCGGCTTCGCCCCGCCCGGAGTGCCCGCACCGCCGCCCCCACCGCTCGGACCGGACGGGACGGGCGCCTGATGGCCAGCGACCGCTACGTCCTCGTCGGGCTGGCGCGGACCCAGTGCCGCTGGTTCCTCGACGTCGCCCGCTGGTCCACCTCGGGAGCCCTGCCGGCCGAGTTCCTCAAGGTGCTGTCGACGGAGGAGTTGCGGGCCCGGCTCCGGTCGGGGCGGGCCTTCTCGGCCGTGCTGGTCGATGCCACCCTCCCGGGCTGCGATCGCGACCTGGCCGAGCTGGCCGGCGACAGCGGCTGTGCGCTGGTGGTGGTGGACGACCGCTTCGGGCCGGGCCACTGGCGGCAGCTCGGCGTGGATGCCGTCCTGCCGCCGGACTTCGGTCGGGACGACCTCCTCGCGGTCCTGCGGGCCGAGGCCCGGCCGGTGTCGCGGACCGACGCCGCGGCCGAGGTCCATCGACTCCCCGTGCCAACCGCAGCCGGGGCCGGCGCGGGGTCGTGGCGGGGCCGACTGATCGCGGTGACGGGCGCGGGTGGCACCGGCCGGTCGACGATCGCGATGGCCGTGGCCACCGGTCTGGCCGCCGACCCCCGCGACCGGCGGCTGGTCGTGCTGGCCGACCTCGCGCTGCGGGCCCACCAGGCGCTCCTGCATGATGCCGGCGATCTCGTGCCCGGCCTGTCCGAGCTGGTCGACGCGTACCGCGCCTCGGTGCTGGCCAGCGACGAGGTTCGCCGGCTGTGCTTCGCCGTCCCGCGCCAGGGCTACGACCTGCTGTTGGGACTGCGCCGCCCGCGGGAGTGGGCGGCGCTGCGTCCAGCCCGCCTCGCCGCGGCGCTCGACGGACTGCAGGGCTGCTACCGGCTCGTGGTGGCCGACGTGGACGCCGACGTGGAGGGCGAGGACGAGTGCGGCTCGGTCGAGGTCGAGGAGCGGAATCTGCTGGCCCGGACCACCATGCCGCAGGCCGACCTGGTCCTGGTGCTGGGTTCGACGGGCGTGGCCGGCACGGCGACCCAGGTCCAGATCATGCGGGACCTGCTCGAGCTGGGTGTGCCTCCCGAACGGCTGGTGCCCCTGGTGAACCGGGCGCCGCGGAACCCGCGGGCCCGGGCCGAGATCGGGCGGGCGCTGGTCGAGCTGCTCGAGGCGGTGTGTCCCGGCCGCACCGAGCGGCTGGCCTCGACGCCGCTGTTCGTGCCGGAGCGCCGGCGGCTCGACGACGCCCTCCGCGACGACGGTCGGCTGCCGGCCGCGCTGGTCCAGGCCGTGGCTGAGCCCGTCCGTGCCCTGCTCGACCGGGTGACGGCGGCGGAGGCGGTCGGCCGGGAGACGGATCCGCCCGTCGAGGCCGACGGCCTGGCCCGCATCGTCCCCGGATCGCTCCCCAAGTGGTCGGTCCTGAGCGGCGAGCACGCGTGATGCGGACGTCGGCCGGCGACGGCGTCGCGGCATCCCAGCGGGTCGTCTCGCCGCTGGCCGAGATCGAGCGGGCCGTGCAGGAGCAGGCCAAGGAGATCCAGTTCGAGATGTCGGCTCCGGGCAGCGAGGCCGTGCTGCGCTCGCTGATCGAGGCCGAGGTCACCCGGTGGGGCGAGGACCACCGGCGCGGCCTCCGAGCCATCGAGCTCGGCGACCCGGACGCGGTGGTCGAGCGGGCCTTCCGGAACCTCGCCTGCTACGGGCCGCTGACCAGCCTGCTCGAGGACGACGACGTCTGGGAGGTCATGATCAACGGCCCGGCCTCGGTGTTCGTGCGCCGGCACACCGCGCCGTCCGGGTACCACGACGAGGTCTTCCACGACGACGATCACGTCGAGCGCACCCTGACCAAGCTGCTCGACGACGCCTCGACGGCCCACCGCAAGCTCGACCCCACCGAGGGTCTGCAGGACGCGCAGCTCGAGGACGGGTCGCGGGTCCACCTGGTGCACGCCGACATCGCGCGTGGCGGCCACCTGCTGGTCAACATCCGCAAGTTCACGACGCTGCCGTTCCACAGCCTGGACGAGCTGGTGGCGCGCGACATGCTCACGGGACAGGTCGCGGCGCTGCTGCGGGCCTGTGTCGGGGCCCGGTGCTCGGTGGTGTTTGCCGGGCCGCCAGGATCGGGCAAGACCACGCTCATGTCCTGCACCACCGCGGAGATCGATCCGGCGTTGCGGGTGGTGGTCGCCGAGGAGGTGTTCGAAGCCGATATCCCGCTCCCGAACGTCGCGCAGATGCAGACGCGGGCGACGCGGGGCGACCGGCCGGCGGTCGACCTCCGGCGCCTGGTGGCGGGCTTCCTGCGGATGGCTCCCGATGTCGCGATCGTCGGCGAGGTCCGCGATGCCGAAGCCCTGCCGCTGCTGCTGACCCTGTCGTCGGGCGTCACCGGCTTCACCACCATCCACGCGGGCTCGGCGCACCGGGCCCTGACCCGGTTGCGCTTCATCTGCCAGCTCGCCGACACCCCGGGCGGGCTTCCGCTGGGGGCGCTCAACGCGCTGGTCAGCGAGAGCATCGATCTGGTGGTGCAGTGCGCCCGGTCACGCGGTGGGCCGCAGGTCACCGAGGTGGTCGCGGTCGAGGACCTGGTCGGGGGCGTGGATGCCACCCAGTTCACCGTCACCACCCTGTTCCGGCGGGGTGGTCCCGACCAGGCGCTGCGCTGGACCGGCGAGCTGCCGGTCCGGCTGGGGCGGGCGCTGGCCGACGCCGGGCACGACCTGCGGCGCCTGCTCCACCAGAACGGGGAGACCTGGCCGTGACCGGGTCGCTGACGCTGCTGCTGGCGACGACGGGGACCTACCTGCTCTACACCGCTCTGGCCTTCGGCTGGCGGGGTTTCCCGGGGTGGCGGACGATGGTCGCCGTCGGCGCCGAACGGATGGGGCGGGGCCGGGTGCGGGACTGGATGGTCCAGGCCGGGCTGGCCGACGCCCGGCCGCTCGAGCTGGCCGGGATGGTCGGGGCCGTCGCCCTGGTGGCTGGGCTGCTCGGGCTGGTGATGTTCGGCGCACTGCTGCCGGCCGCGGTCCTGGCCCTGGCGGTGGGCGTGGGCTGGCCGCTGGCGTCGTGCCGGGTCCGGCGGGACCGGATGCGGGCCGCGGCCCAGGAGGCGTGGCCCGGCCTGATCGAGGAGATCCGCATCGGCACGGCGAACCTGGGGCGGTCCGTACCCCAGGCGCTGTTCGAGGCCGGCGAGCAGGCACCGTCGGACCTCCGCCCGGCGTTCGAGGCGGCGCACCGCGAGTGGCTGCTGTCGTTCGACTTCGACCGCACGATCAGCCTGCTCAAGGCCCGCCTGGCGGACCCCACTGCCGACGCCGCCTGCGAGACCCTGCTCGTCGCCCACCAGGTCGGCGGGAGCGACCTCGACCACCGCCTGGAGGCCCTGGCCACCGATCGGGCGCTCGACGTCCAGGGCCGCAAGGATGCGCGGGCCAAGCAGGCGGGTGTCCGGTTCGCGCGGCGGTTCGTGCTGCTGGTGCCGTGCGGCATGGCCCTGGTGGGTGCGGTGATCGGCACGGGCCGGGACGCCTACCGCACTCCGTGGGGCCAGGCGATGGTCGTGGCCGGGCTGGTGGTCATCGCCGGCTGCTGGGCCTGGGCCACCCGCCTGCTCGAGCTACCGACCGAGGAGCGGGTGTGGCAATGACCCGGCTGGTCGGCCTGGCCGGGCTGGTGGCGTTCGCGGGCTGGGTCCTGGTGCTGTCCGAGGTGCGGTGGTGCCGGCGACGTCCCCTGGCCGAGCGGGTCGCGCCCTACCTGGTCGGCGCGCCGCCCCGGAGCGCACGCTCCCCATCCCGCCTGGATAGCGCCCGGTCGTGGGCCGAGCTGGTGGAACCACTGGCGCAGGCGGTGGGGGAGCGCCTGGCCCGGGTCTTCCGGGTCGCCGAGCCCGTGGGGGTGCGCCTGGAGCGGATCCACTCACCACTCGGCGTCGGCGAGTTCCGGGTGCGCCAGCTGGCCTGGGCGGGCGGTGGGCTCGGTGTCGCCACGCTGCTGGCTGCGGGCCTGCGCCTGCCCGGCCTCGTCGCGCTCCTGTTCGTCGTCGGCGGGCCGGTGCTCGGGTTCCTCGTCGTCGAGCAGCAGCTGATGGCGGCGTCGGACCGCTGGCGCCGCCACCTCGTCCTCGAGCTGCCGGTGGTGGCCGAGCAACTCGGCATGCTGCTGGGCGCCGGCTACTCGCTGACCGGCGCGTTGAACCGGGTCGCCGAGCGGGGGTGCGGCGCCTGCGGACGGGACCTCGCCCGGGTGTGCGAGCGCCTGCGGCTGGGGCTGAGCGAGGTCGCAGCGCTGCGCGAGTGGGCCGCGGTGGCGGACGTTCCCGCGCTGCACCGGCTGGTGGCGGTCCTGGCCCTCGATCGCCGGGCCGGGGACCTCGACCGGCTCATCAGCGAGGAGGCCCGGACCATGCGCCGCGAGGTCCACCGCGAGCTGCTGGCCACCATCGAGCGCCGCTCGCAGCAGGTGTGGATCCCCGTGACCGTCGCGACCCTGGTCCCCGGCGTGATCTTCCTCGCCGTGCCGTTCGTCGACGCGCTCCGCCAGTTCGCCCAGTCATGAACCGAACCGTGAACGATCGAGAACCGAGGTGTGGCATGCGAGACGACCGTGGCGAAGGCGTCATCTCCGCGGCGATCGCCGTGTTGGTGATGGCCGGCATCGGTGCGCTGATGTGGGTGGGCTTCAAGGCCATCTGGGAGGACGCCGAGCAGAACACGCGGGACAAGGTGGCCGAGATCGGGCGGTAGCGGTGGAGGATCGGGGGACGGGTCTCATCAGCTCGGCGGCGGGGGTGGTGGTGGCGATCCTGTTCATGGCCTTCGCCGCTCAGGTTCTGCTCGGGTTGTATGCCACGTCGACGTTGCGGGCGACGTTGCACGACGTCGCTTCCCGGGCGGCGAACCGGCCGGTGGCGACTCCGGCGGAGTTGGCGCGGCTGGCCGATCAGGCCGAGGCCTCGCTGGGCCCGATGGGGCGCCGTACGGCGATCGTCCTGGAGTTGGAGGACATCGACGGTGATGGTGTGCCTGATGTGGTGGTTGGTCGGGCTGTCGCCGAGCCGCCCCGGTTGGTGCCCCGGTCGGTCGGTGGGATGGTGGGCTTCGAGCAGATCCGGGCGGGTGTCCGGGTCCGCCTGGAGCGCGTCCGCTGACCCCGCAGGCTCTGTGTCGTGCTCACCACCACAAGCCCGTCGTCGGGGGTAGCGACGAAGGCATCTGGCGACGCCTGAAGGTCGTCCCGTTCAAAAAGTCATCGAAGCCACCACCGAACATCGCAACGAATCCGACCCCCTGGGCGGTCTAACGCCGAACGGTGCCTGCTCGCCTCCGGCTACCGCACCCGCTCATCCCAGCTCTACGGCGCCTGGGCGGCCTGGCGCCGCCGCCAAGCCGCACCCGGACGCCTCACCCCCGTCGAATACGAGATGATCAACACCGCACAGGACACCCTGGCCGCCTGACCCAACCTGTCACCAGATCACGCGGCAGCCCCAGGTAACGGGACTCGAACCTTCAACGCCAGGGCTACCGGCTGCGGAGGTGGTCACGGTCCTCGTGCTCGGGATCGGCGCATCAGTGGAGACACCGGAGGTGTCACAGGCAGAAGGGCTGTCTTGTCTATAGAGGCGACCGCCGGGGTGTCCGCCCGATGGTGGATCGACAAGGAGGCACCCATGAAGGTGTTCGTCGCTGGAGCCACCGGTGTGATCGGTACCCAGGTCGTCGCCCAGCTCGTCGCGGCGGGTCACGACGTGATCGGCATGACCCGGTCGTCGGCCAAGAGCCACTGCCTGCGGGCCGTGGGTGCCCGGCCGGTCGTGGCTGACGCGCTCGATCCCGACGCGGTCGCCGGCGCCGTGGCCGAGTCCGAGCCCGAGGTGATCGTCCACCAGCTCACCGCCCTCAAGGGCGAGCCGGGTCTGAGGGACCTGAGGAACCCCGACCGCTTGGTCGCCATGACCAACCGCCTACGCACGGAGGGCACCGATCACCTGCTGGCCGCGGGCCGGGCGGTCGGGATCCGCCGCTTCGTCGCCCAGAGCATCGTGGCCATCGGCACCTACGCCCGCACCGGCGGCCCGGTCAAGACCGAGGATGACCCGATGGACCTCGATCTGCCGGCCAGGGGACGCTCCGGCGCCGACGCCATCCGCTACCTCGAAGACGCCGTGTGTGGCATCGACTGGGCCGAGGGCATCGTGCTGCGCTACGGGGCCTTCTATGGACCGGGCACCGGTATCAGCGCCGACCCGGAGGCTTTGCTGACCAAGGCCATCCGGAGGCGGCGGTTCCCGATCATCGGCGACGGCGGCGGTGTCTGGTCGTACGTGCACATCGAGGACGCGGCCGGTGCCACCGTGGCGGCGGTCGACCACGGTGGGCCGGGCATCTACAACGTCGTCGATGACGAGCCGGCGCCGGTGCGCGAGTGGCTGCCGTTCCTGGCCGAGCAGCTCGGGGCGAAGGAGCCGATGAGCGTCCCCCGCTTCGTGGTCCGGATGCTGGCCGGCAAGGCCCCGGTGTTGATGATGACCGAGGTCCGGGGAGCGTCGAACGCCAAGGCAAAGCGGGAGCTCGACTGGCAGCCTCGCTGGTCGACGTGGCGCGTCGGTTTCGCCAAGGGCCTCGGCGAGTGAACACCCGGTTCTACGAGGAGCTGCGTCCCGTCGGCTTCGCGGTCGCCTACCGCATGCTCAGCAGCGTGAGCGAAGCGGAGGACATCGTCCAGGAGGCATTCCTCCGCCTCCACCACACCCTCGCCGGCGGCGAGCGCATCGAGTCACCACGCGCCTACCTGTCGACGGTGGTCACCCGGCTGTGCATCAACCACCTGCGCTCGGCCCGGAACCGGCGCGAGACCTACGTCGAGGCCCTGCCCGAGCCGCTGGTCGGCGAACCGCCGGCCGACCTGGCCGCCGGCGGGGATCCGGCCAGCCACGCCGAGATGGCTGACTCGCTGTCGCTGGCGTTCCTCGTGCTGCTCGAAAACCTCACGCCCGAGCAGCGGGCCGCGTTCCTGCTGCGGGAGGTGTTCGACTACCCCTACGACCAGATCGCCGCGATCGTAGCCACCAGCGAGCAGAACGCCCGTCAGCTCGTGGCCCGGGCTCGGCGCCACGTCGAGCAGCGGCGGCCCCGCTTCGAGCCGTCGCGCGAGCGACGCGAGCGCCTGGCCCGACGGTTCTTCGCCGCCGCCCAGGACGGTGACCTCGGCGCGCTCGAAGAGCTCCTGGCCCATGACGTGACCCTGCACGGCGGCGGCCTGCCCCAGCCGCTCACGGGCCGACCGCGGGTCGCCCGCAACCTGCTGGCGGCGGTGAGGGTCGCCACCACCCGCTTCGGCGGCCTCTCGGTGCGCGAGGTCACGGTGAACGGGCAACCCGGGGCGATGGTGCTCGACCCCTCCGAGCGGCTGATCGGCGTCCTCGCTCTCGACATCGCCGAGGGCGGTCAGATCCAGACGGTGACCTCGGTGATCAACCCCGACAAGCTGCGGCACCTCGGTCCGCTGGCCGACCTCGGCCCGCTCGGCGGCCCCGGCCGCGGTGCAGGACAAGAGCCAGGCCCAGCAGGCCCAGCAGGCCCGCCAGCCTGAGCACGACCCCAGGCCCCCCGTGCTGACCGCCCACGGGATCAGACGTCGATCTCGCCGGCCGAGAAGGTGAGCGTCGGGGTGCCGTCGGTGTCGATCAGGGCGTAGCCGAGCCGCTCCGTGTCCGGATCGTCGAGCGGCGGGTAGCGCACGACGGCGTCGCACTCCCATGTGCCCATGTCGTGGGACACCCCCACGCCTCGAGCCTGCACGGTCTTCACGGACTCGTCCCAGAGCACCACGGTGATGCTCAGCTCGTCGAAGCGTCGGGTCGACTCCCGGACGTGCGCGTCGCCGGTGACGAGGACGTTCTCCCATCGCCCGGTCACGGGAACGGCTCCCCGGGGAGGAAACCCGTGCCCGACCCTGGCGCATAGCCGGGTGGCTTGAGCTTCTGCACCGCCGGATTGTTCCACCCCGTCAGTGGTTGGTCGACGGCAAGCACCATGACCTGAGGCCTGGACCGGCCGACTCGTCAGCGGCCAGGAGTGTGCTTCTAACCAGCATGATCGCGTCGGTCCGCTGCAGATCGAGGCTGACAGCATCTCGAAGATGTGCTGTGTCACACTCGGCGCCGATGTCGTTCACGGACAACGTGGCGAGCGGTCCCGCGGCCCAGCTGGCCGCGTACCTGCGGCCTGGGGAGCAGCTGCTGTGGTCGGGACGTCCTGACCCCGACATCAGGTTCACCTCCGCCGATGTGTTCCTCGTCCCGTTCAGCATCCTATGGGGCGGCTTCGCGCTCTTCTGGGAGACGACCGTGATCGCGTCCGGTGCTCCGCCGTTCTTCGTGCTGTGGGGGATCCCCTTCGTGGTGCTGGGCCTCTACTTCATGTTCGGCCGGTTCGTCTACAAGCGCCGGAACAAGCGACGGACGGCGTACGGGCTGACGACAGATCGAGCGCTCGTGGCGGTGGGCACGACCACCCTCCACGAGACGCCCGTCGAGCACACGCCGAAGTCGATCCGCCGATCACCGGGCCACGTCTCGATCACGTTCGGCAACCCGGGGACCTTCGGGGTCGGGACGTACGCGAACACCGGCATGGACTTCTTCGGGCGAGGCAACGCTCCCATCGCCTTCTACGACGTGGCCGACGGTGACGCCCTCCTCGCCATCCTCAACCGGCCCCAGGACGTGCGAGACGGGTGACCCGTCACCGTCGACGCTGACTCCACCATCCGAACGACCACTGGTCGGCCCCGTCGGCGGCAACCAGCAGGGACAGACGTCGCCCGACGAGGAACCGTGAACGACGGTGATCACGGCAGTGTGGTGAAGGATGCTCATGTGGCCGAAAGAACCGCGACCGGCGCGTGGTTTGCGTGGTGGACGGCGCAGCCGACGTCGCCCGGCACGTCAGGCTGTTCGGGCGTTAGAGCGCTGCGAGCTGGCCTCGGATGTCTTTGACGCGATCGTACGTCCAGTCGTCGGGTCGCCGGCTGAGCTGCACAACGAGCCCGTTCGCCTCGTCGCCATTCATGCTCTGCCAGTCGATCACGCCGAGTCGATCGATGGCAGCGTCGGAGCCTCCGAGGCCTGCGACGGTCCTCGCATCGAGCAGCATGAACGCGTGCACCGCAGGGCCGTCAGTAGGTGGGTGGTACGCCCCCGACTGACTGTCCCAATCGGCGTAGGCCTTGGTGATCGGGGCGACGCCGACGAGGTGCCGGAAGGACTGCCACGCGGCGGTGACGAGCGAGTCGAGGTGCTCGGCACCGAATGGACCATCGGCATGCACGGAGACCGAGGCAATCGGCGTCGCTTCGGGCCACTGAGGTCGGGTGAACCGGGCCTCGATCGACACGGACGTGCCCTCGTCGCGACGGTGGTCGTCGGGGTCGAACGTTTTCGTGATGATGTGCTGACCGCCGACGAGGCCGAGCTTGTGCGTCTCCTGAAGCGTCGCGAGCTTGCTGAGGCCATGGCCTCGGTCGCGGCCGATGAAGTACGAGCCGCTATCAGCTCGTAGGCCGCCGACGGTGATGCAGAGCTCGGTCTCGAACTTCCGGCGCGGGAACGCCGCTTCGAGCACTGCCCGATGCGCGTCGAGGGTCGGATTGCCTTGCGTGTACTCGACGAGAGCCAGCCCAGCGGGCTCCCAGCCACGCAGCTCGCCCTCGTACTCGACCAACGCATGCAGGCGAGGCACCGCCCAGAATGTTGGCATCCTCCACTCCGCGAGCAACTCGTGGGGCTTGGAGCCTCGGTCGTTGGCGGAACGGGTGCCCGGCGGTAGCCAACGCTGGACCGTCATCCGCCGCATGTGGACCGACGAACGCCTCCGACAACAGCACCACCTACTCGCGCTTGACAAGCGAGCGTCTGACAGACCCGGCTAGCAGGCTGCTAGCACGGCATCCCTACGATCCCTAACCATTCGCTCGGACCGGAGACGACAGATGGATCGCGAGGCAACCGCCGGGATCGACGCCAGGAGGGGCACGTACGTCCTGGACACGGCACAGCCGATGGAGAAGCAGCGACTCGACGAGCAGGCGACGCTGATCGACCCCTTCACCTTCGGACGGCTCGACCACGTGGGAGTGGCCGCAGGCTGGCGCTGCCTCGAGGTCGGAGGTGGGGCAGGTTCGGTGGTGAGCTGGCTCTGCCAACGGGTCGGTCCCGCCGGTCAGGTGGTGGCGACCGACCTCGAGACCCGGTGGCTGGAGGGCCTGACAGCTTCGAACCCGAACCTGCAGGTCCGTCGGCACGACGTGGTCGTGGACCCGCTCGAGGATTCCGCCTACGACCTGATCCACGCGCGGTTGGTGCTGGCGTTTCTCCCACGACGCGACGCCGTCGTCACGAAGCTGGTGAGCGCGTTGCGGCCGGGCGGTTGGTTGGTGGTGGAGGAACCCGATGCGCACACCTTCGGCACCAGCCACCCGCACCACGCGACATGGGCAAAGGTGGCCACCGCGATGCGCCGCGCCCTGGAGTCGGCTGGAGTGGACACCACCTATGGTCGCAAGCTCCCGGCGTCGTTGCGTTCCGCAGGTCTGACCGATCTCAACGTCGAGGGATTGTTGACGCCCGGGCTGGCACCCGACCTTGCGTCGCCCATCGTCCTCCCGATGTTGGATCGGCTGCGGGACCCCATCCTCACGATGGGTTCGGCCTCCGCGACCGAGATCGACAGCATCGTCGACGAGTTCCGCGACCAAGACTCCTCGCTGTGGATCTATCCAACGATCGTCGTCTCGGCTCGGGGACGGCGCCCCGGTCCGTGAGCGTCCCACGGCCTCACTCGCGGTCCTTCCCATGGTCTCGAGAGGACGTGCGATCTACGCGAAGCTCGGCCTGGTGCAGGCTCCCGAGACCGCGGGCCGTACCCTCATCCCGCTCAGCGCGGTAAGCCCGGAGCCCACGCTCGGCCTCTTCCGGCCTCAGACTCGCACCCACCCTGAGAAGCTCGTGACCGGGAGCGCTCTCGACTCTCTATCGGTGAGCGTCGCCGGCTATCGCTCGTTGGTCTCGACCTTCCAGGGCTTGATGCCCTGGCCTCGCCAGACCTGGGCAACGAAGTCCTTGCCCACTCCGTGGCGGGCCGCCATCGACCTGGTCGACCACTGCGTCGAGCCGTTGTCGGGGACCGACCCCACCGTGTCGGCCACGATCGCCTCAATCACCGGCGGCTCGACCCGACACTTGCGGCCCCGTCCCGGCGCGATCGACGCCACCGACGCCACGCCACCAGCGAGGCACTTGGCCCGCCAGCGGCGCACCGTCTTGGGCTACGTCCCTCGACCTGCAGCCGTCGCTCCCACCGATGACCCCTCAGCCAGAGCCAGCAACGGCTGCGCCGGCGGGTACCGCGAGGTCGAGCCCCGTGCGGCCGACGACCCCGACCCGCCCTAGTCGTTGATCAGAGCGTAGAAGATGTAGTCGTCGCCGCTCGGTTGGTCGACCGCCCAGACGGTGCCGCTGTAACCGCCCGCGCCACCGGGTGGCCGGTAGACGGTCACGGTGGTGCCGTCGTGTTCCACCACCTCGGGCGGCGGGATCGGCTCACCCTCGAACTGAACGGCCTGCTCGGCGTAGGCCTCGCCTATCGAGCCGATGTCGGCTCCCGGCGTGGTCCGCAGCAACACCTCGAAGCCCCCGGTGAGGTTGCCGCCGCTGTACTGGGCAACGAGCTCGCTTCCCTCCAGCAGGACGTACTTCTGCTCATCCCCGTCGTACGCCACCGTGACCGGAGCCAGCGGTTCACCGACCTCGGGCTGCGGGCGACCCTGAGACGGCTCGGGAAGCTCGCCACCGGGCCACGGATCGCCCCCACCTTGGTCGAGGTCGTCCAGATACTCGGATGACGACGACTCGTGGACCACCAACAGGTAGCTGTCGGTCACATCCCCCGGCACGCTGATCATCGCCACGCCCGCCTCCCGACGCTCCTGCCCCTCGACGGCGTCGGCGAACAGGCGGCACACCGGATCGCCGGGCAGCAGATCCTCGGTCATGCAACCCGGGACCTCGGCAGGATCGATTCCCTCCTCCGGGAAGAACTGGGCGATCTGCTCCACGTAGCTCGTCCAGACCGTGATCGGGTCGTCCTCGACCTGGAGCACGGCGAACCACGACCGGGGCTGGCCGGACCCGTCGACCTCGTCGACGACCGCCGGCCCGATCAGCGCCGATCCAGCCGCGACCTCGAGTCCCCCCGGCAGCGTCGTACCCGGGCCCGACACTGTCTCTGGGGGCGTCGACCCGGACGACGTCGTGTCTGACGAGTCTCGCTCCCGAGCGAGGAGGAGCACTCCCGCGACGCCCAGGACCACGACCGCCCCGACCGCTGCGCCGACGATGACGCGCCTCGGTCCCCCGCCCGCACGGCCCCGCTCGTCTGCTTCCCCGACAGGCTGCCTCACCGCGCCATCTTCGTCCCTGACCGACAGGAACAAGGAGTCACCCGGCTCAGCCCATACGGTGACCCTGAACAACGTCAGAGAGCTGGCCGGGGAATCTCACCTATATGCCAGGCGTGGATGCGTCATCCAGGTGGTGCGTGCCTCGACAACGAGCAGGTGTTCCTTGCCGAACACGGTGGCCAGTGGAGCTACCTCACCTCGGGCACCGGGATCGTTTGTGAAGCCGACGACGACTTGTTCCCCGC
>Ga0209382_10004108_pt1 | contig 19668 bp, 19 predicted proteins | sample SoiMetdeltSBSDD5_FD_187599 | JGI IMG/M metagenome (GOLD analysis project Ga0209382, IMG submission 187599) | Bulk soil microbial communities from a Populus tree surrounding site in Tennessee, USA - Soil MetaG P. deltoides SBSDD5 (SPAdes) (version 2) | ecosystem: Environmental > Terrestrial >... | reverse complement strand
GGTCACCGGAACGGTTTCTTCCGTCGCGATACGGCAACCATTGCGGCGAGCGAAATGCGCAACTGTCTCTTCCGCAGAGATGAGATCTCCGCTCCCATCGCGTTTCAACCCGGCGTATGGATTGACCGGATCAGTCTTGCTCATCAACAGCAGGTACGGCAACGGCTTGCTTTGCGGGCATGCCTCCAGTTGGTCGCGGCGCGAAGTGGCGATCAGATTTCCGATGGCGCGTAAGGCGTCGCTCATCTCGCAGCTGAGCCGACCCGTCATGTAGCCGCCGGCGGAGATCCCATAGAGAACCGCGCGCTTCGGGTCGCCGCCATCATTCGCCGCAACGTCCGCGAGAACGGCGCGCAGGAATGCGATGTCATCGACGGGCACCCCATCCGTGCCGGACAATCGCCTCCAGTCGGAAACGCCGCCTGGGATCGTGTCCCAGGTGCGGTTGGCACCTTGCGGGCGAACGAGCAGGACTGACGGCATCCCCGTGACGGTCGAGAAGTTGGGAAAGAAGCGGCTCGCGTTGGCATCTCGCACATCGGTGCCGACGCCATGCAGCTCGATGATGATGGGCCGCAACGCTCCGTTGGCGGGCGCGGGACCCACCGCCTCTATCTTGTAGACGCGCGGATGACCGCCGATGTCGAGACGGCGAATTTCTCCAGCGGCATCAGCTCGACATGGAAGCATAAGTGTTCCAAAGACCGCCGCCTGGCGCAGCCACCGAAGCAGCGTATCCAATCGCATGGGGATTCCGGCATCGTCTTATTGCAGAACTCAGCGTGTAATGTAGAGACGACTTGTGTTCAAGGTCGGCATTTCTGCTTGGCGCAAGGCTGAAAATCTTTGCAGTGCAACGGCTTCGGCAGCTGTCGGGGCTAGACCTGCCGGACGTTCGCCGCTGCCAGACGGTAGGCCCGAAGCGGACTTCATTGCTGGTCCACGCATCTGTCGGCTCGACTTTTCAGGTCGTGCCTTCGCGGTGCCGACAGCAGGATCCTCGCTGCCTCGGAGGCGGCGCCAATGTAAGCGCGATCGCCGTGGATCAAGGCCAGTACCATAGCCCCCTCGAACAGTAGCCACAGTTCGCGAGCGCGATACTTTGCGGCTGGAATTCCAGCCGCAGCAAGCAGCTGGGCCAAGTGCGATTCCAATAACGCCTTGTGCTGCTTTGCGATCTTGCGCGCGGGATGGCCCGGCAGATCGGCGAGCTCGATGACCAGTCGGGTGAAGCCAGACCCGGCCCACCTGGGCCGTGCCGCCCACGTGGCAAGCTCCTCGAAGATTGCCGCGACCATCTCGCCGGCCGTGCCGGAAAGCTTGCTGCCAAAGGTCTGAAACGCATCGAACGCGAGGTGGTGCTGGGCGTCCAGCACTGTCGCCAGCAACTGGTCCTTGCTCACGAAGTGAGCGTAGAGCGTTCGCTTCGTGATGCCAGAGGCTTCCGCAATCTCGTCCACGCTGACGCGTGTGAACCCCTTTTTCCTAAAGAGCACATAGGCGGCATCGAGTATGCGGCCCCGAGTCTTTGCTGCCGAACGCACCATTGCACCAGGGTCCCTGAAGTATACTACATAGTGAGTTTACTTGACGCCTACCCGGATCGAAAGTGCGGCCTCTTGTTCCTTTCGATATCCGGAGCCCTTCATGCTCGCGTCCACCCAATCACCACAGGAACGGGCGGCAATCGGGCGAACCATCGCCGAGCTCTCGGCCGCCTTCGGCGACCGCCTCAGCACGTCACGCGCCGTCAGAGAGCAACACGCCAATACGACAACGTGGGTGCCGGGCAAACCGCCGGATGCTGTCTTTTTTCCGCGATCGACAGAGGACGTCCGGCAAGCGGTTCGAGTCTGCAGCGAGAATCGCGTGCCGATCATTCCGTTCGGCACCGGAACTTCGTTCGAAGGGCATGTGAACGCGCCGTTCGGGGGGATCTGCATCGATCTCGAGGAGATGAGCAGGGTACTCGCTATCCACGCTGAGGATTTCGATTGCGTGGTCGAGCCGGGGATCACGCGCAAGCAGCTCAACGAATACCTGCGCGATCAGGGCTTGTTTTTCCCAGTCGATCCGGGGGCTGACGCCTCCTTGGGAGGCATGGCATCGACGCGCGCCTCGGGAACCACTGCCGTTCGCTACGGCACCATGAAAGATAATGTGCTGGCCCTCAAGGTCGTGCTGCCGAACGGCGAGGTGATGTCAACGTCCCGCCGCGCTCGCAAATCGTCTGCCGGTTACGATCTCACGCGGCTCATCGTCGGCGCGGAAGGCACGCTTGGAATTATCACCGAGCTCACGCTCAAGCTGCATGCCATCCCCGAGGCGACGGCATCGGGCGTTTGCCGATTCCCGAGCATCAAAGCCTGTTGCGATGCCGCGATTGCGGCAATCCAGTCGGGCATCCCCATGGCGCGCGTCGAACTGGTCGACGCCATGCAGATCCGGGTCTGCAACGCCTACTCGAAGCTCTCGATGCCCGAGCAGCCGACCCTCTTCCTGGAGTTCCACGGCACGGAGGCAGGCGTTGCCGAGCAGTCGGAGCGCTTCGCTGAGATCGCGCGGGGGTGCAATGGGAGTCGCTTCGATTGGGCGATTCGACCGGAGGAGCGCAATCGACTTTGGCAGGCAAGGCACGACGTCTTCTGGGCTGCCAAGTCATACCGGGCCGGTGCGCAGGTCGTCGTGACAGACGTCTGCGTGCCCATCTCACGGCTGGCGGAATGTGTCACGGCCACTCAAGAGGACATTGCGAGGAGCGGGCTCGTTGCGCCGATCGTCGGGCATGTGGGAGACGGCAACTTTCACGCGTGCGTGCTGGTGATGATGGACAACCCTGCGGAGGTTGTCCGCGCGAAGGCTTTCATCGAGCGCCTGGCAGAGCGCGCGCTCGTCATGGAGGGCACCTGCACGGGCGAGCACGGCATCGGCGAGGGCAAGAAGCATTTTCTCGAGCCCGAGCACGGGCGCGCCGCCATCGACGCCATGCGCGCAATCAAACTCGCGCTCGACCCGCGCGGCGTGATGAATCCGGGCAAAATCGTCTAGCTGCTGGCCCCGCTCCAGCATGCAGGACTGATTGCGCGTCGGTCCAATCGCAGGAACCTGAACCTGGAGTTCGCAACCGCAATGGCGATCACGCCACGAGCAGGGTCAGCCGCACCGGCTGCGTCGCTGCGCCCGGCGCTGGCATTGACGCTGGCTGCTCTGTTCTGGTCGGGCAACTTTATCGCGGGGCGGGCGATGCGGGGCCAGATCGATCCGGTAATGCTCAATTTTGCGCGCTGGTTGGCAGCGCTCGTGCTGCTGGCTCCCTTCGCCTGGCAAGACGCGTGCAGGAATGCCGGTGCCATCCGCCGCGAATGGCAGCTCATTCTCGGCTTGGGTGCAAGCGGCATCGCCGCGTTCCACACGCTCGTCTATCTCGCGCTGCAGACCACCACGGCAATGAATGCGCTGCTGCTGTTTTCGCTATCGCCCGTGGTCATTCTCGCCGGTGCGATACTGCTCGGCTTGGAATCCGCGACCCAGCGACAACTCGCAGGCGCCACTGTCTCTGTCACCGGCGCCGTGATCCTGATTACGCGCGGCGACGTCACCCAGATCCGCAACGTCGGCTTCACTGCCGGTGACCTTTGGATGCTCCTGGCGGTGGCGATCTGGTCCCTGTATTCGTTGCTGTTGCGACGCCGCCCGGCAGACTTGCCGCAGAGCGCTGCGCTGGCGGCAAGCATTGCTGCGCGCTCCTGCTGCTCGGTCCTTTCCTGTGTCTATCTTCCACAACCGAGCTTGCTGTCTTTGCATCGGTGCCGATCCTGCTTAGCGTCGGCTACATTGCGCTATTTGCGTCCGTGCTTGCGTTCTTGTTCTGGTCGTACGGCGTCTCGCAGCTCGGAGCAAGTCGCTCGGGTCAGTTCATCCATCTCATGCCAGTCTTCGGCGCGATCCTCGCTGTCACTCTGCTCGAGGAAATTCCCGCACCGTCGCAGATTGCAGGTGCCGTACTCGTGCTGAGCGGCATCACGCTGTTCCAACTGCGACCCAGGGGGCGCACTCGCTCTCAACGGAGCTAGTCGTTTGGCGGGAGATGGCGGCGGGAAGTCGGCTTCTGTGAGCCACGCGGAGCGATCGCACCTCCGCGTGCTCCCAAAACCGTGCATGAACCTCTCGATTCACACGGCTTCCGATGTTCGGCTGCCGACATCCAAGAAGCGCCAATGAGTCTCTGGCTCCCCAGTGTCGCCGGCGCAGGCGTTTGAGCTTCCACTGCGCCCGCAGCACGCGCTTTGGCGTCGAAAAGCTAACTCATTGATTCTATTGGCTCCGCGGGTAGGATTCGAACCTACGACCAGCCGGTTAACAGATAACTGCCATGCAATGGCGTGCCACGGCATGCCATCCCCTGCATCGACCAACCTGTTGATTTGGTGGATAACCTCATCGCAACCCGTCGCGTCCCATGGCTAGCAATTGCACCCAAGCGCGTGCAGCTGTACCTGCCAGGTACGGAATCGGCGCGGGGGTGAGACACATGCCGCGGGTCTCCTTGACGGACCGCTTCGTGGGCGGCGTGAAATCCACGGACCAGACCGACTACTTCGACGATAGTGCCAGCACGCGCGGCCTGGCTCTGCGGGTGTCGAAGGGCGGGCGCAAGACCTGGACGCTACTCTTCACGCCGCCCGGGGTGGGCAAGCGCGCACGCATGACGCTTGGGACGTATCCCGCCACCTCCCTCGCGCGGGCCCGCACGTTGGCGATTGAAGCGCGGGCACACTTGCAGCAGGGGCAGGATCCGCGGGCCGTGCTGGCTGCCCAGGCCGCTGGCGCAATGACAGTGGCCGCAATCATCGAGAGCTTCCTTGAGAAGCATGCCAGGCCGAATCTGCGGAGCGCCAAGGAGATTGAGCGTCGATTGGCCAAAAATGTCACGCCCGTCATCGGCAGCGTGAAGCTCTCCGACCTTCATCGACGCGACATGAACCGGGCGGTCGACCCCGTATTGAAACGCGGACGCCGTGTGGAGGCTGGACGCGTCTTCGAGGACCTAAGGGCGGTCATCCGGTGGGCAGTCGCGCGTGGCGACATGGATCACAATCCGTTCGACGGGATGAAGAAGCCGATTGGCTCGACGCCGCGCGAGCGCACGCTCAGTGACGATGAGATCGTCAAGGTGTGGACCGACCTGCCTCTGGCGCTTGCTAGATCACCGGCATGCCAAAGGATCGTCAAGCTATGCCTGGTGACCGGGCAGCGCGTGGGCGAGGTCTCCGGTCTGGAGACGGCCGAACTCAACCTCGATGCCCGCACTTGGATCATTCCGGGCGCGCGAACTAAGAACGGACACAAGCACGTCGTTCCACTGTCCGACTCCGCCATCGAGATCATCAGGCAAGCTCTCGCCGACGCCGGCAAGGATGCGGAGTTCGTATTCCCCAACAAGGATGGGACTGGGTCGTTATCGCCGCTCGTCGTCGCCAAAACGCTCCTGCGTGCGCAGGAACGCTTCGGACTCGCACGCTGGACTGCGCATGACCTGCGGCGCTCAGCGGCGAGCGGTATGGCGAGACTCGGCGTACCCCCAATTGTGCGCGGCCACATCCTCAACCACCGGACCATCACCAAGGCCGGCGTCACGCTCGGTGTCTACGACCAATACGACTACGCCAAGGAGAAGCGTGAGGCGTTGGAGCGATGGGCGAGCTGGCTTGTCGGCCTGGGCGTTTTGGCGGTGGCGGCATGAACAGAGGGCATCGGGTTTCTGTCCAAGGCGATCTCATCGGTGAGGTTGTAATTCCGACCCTCGCTAACGTCGAAGCGCGCGAGCACCTCTTGCGCATCCTCGAGCCGCTAGTGAGCGTATTGTCTGCGACCCGAGAACACGCGGGAACACTGCCGGGGGAGTTCCTAGCCGCCTTTATTCGTGACATCGTCAACAATGTGCTGCCTCAAGCCCGGCAAACTCTGTCCAAATGCCTTGAGGAATTGAACGAGGCGCTATCGCGCCAGACCGTTGCCTCCCGGAGCAATGGGAAACGCCCCTGGTTGGCCCCGGAAAACCTTCACAAGCTTGCCGCGGCGTTTGGCAATCGATCTGCGCAACGTCCTGACCTCGATGACGCATTTTTTGAAAAGCTTGAAGCCGGTCACGTTGTATTTTGCCCGCTTTGCCGTGGGAAGATTGAAGGGTTTATCCATACCTATTGGATGATCTGCCAGGACAGAAAGGGCGATCATCAGCAGTTGGAACGAAAATGGAGGACCGGTGTAGTTCAGCAGGCAGCGTCGCTAGCTGCGTCGATTAAGGCGAGCGGTGCTCTCGAAGACGATCTGTGGATGCGGCTGAACGGCGTGAGCCCGGACATCATCGCGACGCTCGGCGCAATTTCCGCCTCAAGCCCTCCTCCTCCTAAGCGAAGCGAAGCCGATGGCTCACAAGAGGCTGCTAATACTACTGTCCAGACCGCTCGGAGTGTTGGCTATGGGCTCGGGCTTCTGATTCCAGCGCTAGATGTCTTCGCCGACGCCTACAAGAAGGTAGCGGACCGGCGAGCCGAGGAAGGGAATGCGAGAGAGCGCCGAGGCAGCGCCAGCGACACCGATTGGCTGCTAAAGGCACTTGCGCAAACGTACGCTATTGCCGGTGGCAGCGTAGCGATGCGCTGGGACAAGAGAGACAAGACAAAAGTTGAAGGCCCGTTTGCACGGTTTCTCCGGTCGGTTTGGGAAGTCCTGCCTCCGGTGGGCAGACCGAGGAGACCCGAAACATTTGCGCGAAGAGCCAAAGACCAAATTCTCCCGCAATTCAGCACGGGAGATCTCAAGCGCAAGCGCTGCCCGGACTGTGCGCTGATCGCGCTTGAACGCGCAGGTCGTCGGGCGTAGATGGCGAAATAAGGGTCCGCTACGGCGACCCCAAAATTGACACGGCGCTGACACGCCTCTGCGTCGCCCGTATATGGCTCTGCATCCTATGCCATGTGGAGCCACGACATGCACAACGTCCAGCGGACGGCGCTATCAACGACGGCGATAATGCCGGATGCCATGGCCGCCGTCGCGCCCGTACCCTTCGCGCCGACGGGCGCGCCAGCATCGGCGACGGCAGGCGCCGAGGACATGATGACTCTAGCCGCCGCATGCGCCTTTTTCGGCGGGGATAGGCCGCTTAATCCCTCCACCCTGTACCGCGGAATCAAGGCCAAGCGCTATCCGCCACCAGTGCGCGTCGGCCCGAACTCCTCGCGTTGGTTGAGGTCTGAGTGCCACGCTGCACGCCGAAAGCTAATCGAGGCGCGCGACGTCGACACGCCGGTTGCAGGTGCTGCCGCGCCCGCCCGCGCATCGGCCACGTCTGCCGTCCCCCCGCGAGCGCGGCGTCCCTTCGCAGTAGATGGGCCATGATGATGCAGCTTCTGCAGGCATCGACCCCCACAAAAAGCCGGTCGCTGCTCTGAGACAGCGTAGCCGCGCTGAAAAGAAGCCGAACACCGAAAACCCGTCTAGCGTATCGGCCGTCCAACACGATGGTAACAGGCAATGCGCATCGACCGCCGCAATCGACACAATGAACTAGCCGGCCTCCCAATCCAGGAGATCGCACGCGCCCTCGGCGGCGAAGTGCTAGGTGGCGACGGTTTCCTGGTGCCGGGCCCCGCCCATGGCCCGCATGATCGTTCGCTGCGAGTGTGGCTCGATCCGACGGCGCCTGACGGATTTCGTGTCCATAGTTTCGGTCGCGATTGTGACGATCCGCTCAGGTGCCGCGACTACGTGCGCGAGAAGCTGGGGTTGAAGCCCTGGCGGCCCGGCGCGTCGACCAGGCCGAGACCCAGACCTCGCCGGACCAGCAACACCGCAGCCCTAGAAGTTGGCATAGGTCAGCGCGACAAGGCCCGATGGCTCCGGGACCAATCTCGCCCGTCAAGCGTCACGTTGGTCGATTATCTAGCTTCGCGCGGCATCCGAATGCCGCTTGTGCCGACCACCCTTCGTTATATCCCACCACGCCCACCAAAACACCCCTACGCGGCCATGTTGGCCGCGTTCGCGCTCGCTCATGAGCCAGAGCCCGGCCGGCTCGCTGTGTCGCGGGGGGCGATCACTGGCGTGCATCTGACGCGCCTTCGCGTCGATGGGCGCGGCAAGGCAGGGACCGACCGCGACAAAATCATGGTCGGCCCATCGCTGGGCACCCCCATCGTGCTCGCGCCGCCGAACGATAACCTTGGGCTAGCGATTGCCGAGGGCATTGAGAGTGCACTAAGTGTCCACGTCGCAACGGGGCTCGGCGTATGGGCCGCAGGTAGCGCCAGTCGCATGCCGCATCTCGCTGAAGCGGTTCCGGACTACACAGAGATTGTAACCATCGTTGCGGACGGCGACGAGGTGGGTCAACGCAATGCCCATCTGTTGGCTGAGCGCCTTTTTGAGCGAGGCATTACTGTCGACATCAAGACGGTGGTGGGCAGCGTGGAAAGGGTCAACTCATGAGCTCTTTTCCTGACGCCAACGATGTATTGCGCGACGCGGGCGCAGATGCTTTGCGCCGTCAGCTCGATATGAATCGTCGACCCTACATCGGCTTGCAAAACGGCCGATCTACCGCCAATTCCCGCACATTGCCGATCATCCGCAGAGATGCCGGTCAGCTTTCACACATCGCAACCGAAGCCGAGCGGCATCTGATCGCTGCAGGGGTTCCCTTTTTCCAGCGTGCTGGAAAGCTCGTTAGACCGATCACATGTACGGTCCCAGCCTCCAATGAGCGGAAGGCGAAAACGGCTGCTCTTCGCAACGTTACTGTTGGGTACATGCGCGACCAGATGGGTCAGCACGTTGAGTGGCAGCGATACCGGCGACGTGAACAGGACTGGATCCCAACCGACGCACCAAAGGACGTGGCCGAGATCATCGTGGAGCGAGCCGGAGATTGGAAGTTTCCGCCTGTACAGGGTATATTGACTACGCCAACGTTGCGGCCGGACGGAACGATCCTCGCGGAAGGTGGCTACGATCCCCAGACACAGCTGCTGCTCATTGCTCCGCCCATCCTGCCGCCCATCCCAGAGTACCCATCGAGGTCCGACGGGCTCAAGGCCCTGAGTGTTCTTGATGACCTGCTGGAGGAGTTTCCATTCGTTGACGAGCCGAGTCGGAGCGTTGCTCTCTCCGCGATCATCACGCCGGTGGTACGCCCGGCTTTTTCAAACGCCCCAATCCACGTGGCAGGAGCGCCAACGCCAGCCACTGGAAAATCCTTCCTCATGGATGTCGCTTCTGCGGTCGCCGTCGGCCAGCCTTGCCATGTAATCGCCGCTGGCCGAGATGAGGCTGAAACTGAGAAGCGGCTCGTCGCGTGCGTCTTGGCTGGATATCCACTTGTCTCTGTGGACAATGTAAATGGTGAACTCGGCGGTGACTTTTTGTGTCAGCTCGCCGAGCGCCCACTTCTAAGTCCCCGCATTCTGGGTCGCTCGGAACAACCCATAATTCCAAATCGGATGACTGTGTTTGCTACGGGTAACAACATCCGTTTGAAGGGCGATTTCGTTCGGAGAGCGGTGACCTGTCGGTTGGACGCAAAGGCCGAGCGACCCGAGCTGCGCCGGTTTAAAAGCAACCCAGTAGAGAAGGTCCTTGCAAATCGTGCTCACTATGTGGCGGCCGTGCTAATAGTCGTGCGTTCCTATTTCGCTGCTGGCAAACCAGTGAAGCCGCCACCGTTTGGGAGCTACACAGGTTGGTCGGAGAGCGTCCGGGGGGCGCTCCTCTGGCTTGGCCGCGCTGACCCCGTTGACACGCTAGCGGCCGCGCGATCCGAAGATCCCGAACTGCAGACGCTGAATGCCGTTCTCGGTGCTTGGGCCCAGGCAATCGGGACTGGGCGTGGCAGCGCGTGTACGGCAGCCCAGGCTCTCTCTCGCCAAATTGATCACCTGCGCGAAGCCATCGAGTTGACCGGGGCCTGCAATAAGAAGTCTCCAACCAGGGCGCTGGGCAACTGGCTGGCAAGTGTCAAAGGCCGCATCGTCGACGGGCGCTCGTTTGCTCGCTTGTCGGACAACACGCATGGCCATGCTGCACTTTGGTTCATTGAGCAGGTCGCATGAGTGCGATTTTGGCGGTTTTGGCGGTTTTGTGTCCACCGGATGGGCGGGAGTTGTCACTCTGCCATTTCTCGCCTGAGTGCTCCAACCAAACCGCTAGAACCTCCCGAACCGCCCCGAATCTTGCAGAGACGCCAAGCAGATTGGCCCAACTGCGCGCTTTCATCGAGGTGAGGATTGTATGACAGCCATCGTGCCTTTTGAGGCGCTTGCTGCGCGCGCGCTCGATGTGGAGCGGCTGACCGGGATCGCTGGAGGAGGGCGCAGTCCGCAGACGCTGCGAGCCTATTCCAACGACATGCAGAGCTTCACCGCGCGCCCACTGCCGGAGCTGGAGGATCGGCCACTGCCGCCGCGGTACGCGTCGGGGTTCGCAGAGCAACGTCAGCAGGCATGAGGAGGGTGCCCCATCGGCCCGCGTCACAGACACCGCTTTGGATGCCCCTGCCAGGATCAAACCGGCGATGGCTTGGGCGGTGGGTCGAGAAGCACGCTGATCGTCGCATCAGTGGGTTGTGGTTGGGGCGTTGCCGCGGACGAGCCAGTGCCGCGCATTGGAGGGTAGGTAGCGCGCCGAGGGCTCTGGCTTGAATGGTGATTTGGTGGGATTGGTGGGTTCCCGCCGGCTGCGTGCAGCGATCTCTTCTCGCAGCAAAATAGGGGGCAATTAGCGTGCGGGTTCGGCTGACACAGATCGACGGCAAGCTGCCAAACCTTGCTCTGATGAAGCTTGCGCACCACCACCGTGCGCAGGGCGATGACCTGTACTTCACCAAGGACGTCGAGCGCGGGCTGTTGGAGACCGACTACGCGCGCGTCTATGGGTCGGCCCTCTTCTCCTTCAGCGCGGATCGCGTCGCTGCATTCCTCGCCGCTTTTCCCGATGCCATCGTCGGCGGAACGCACAATCTTGCCGACAACACCACGGTCGAGGAATACCTAGGGGTCGAGGATAACGAGCGATACGACTACTCCATCTATCCGCACTTCCGTGGATCCATAGGGTTCACGCAACGCGGTTGCCGCCTCAAATGCGGCTTCTGCGTGGTTCCCAAGAAGGAGGGCAAGCCGCGCTCCGTAAACACCATCGCCTCGATCTGGCGCGGCGAGCCATGGCCGAAGCACATCCATCTGCTCGACAACGACTTCTTCGGGCAACCCCGCGAGCAATGGCAAGCGCGCATCGCCGAGATCATATCGGGTGGTTTCAAGGTCTGCCTGAACCAAGGCATCAACATCAGAATGGTCGATACCGATGTTGCCAAGGCGCTGGCATCCATCCCCGTGCGGGACGATCAGTTCACGACGCGGCGGCTCTATACGGCCTGGGACAACATCGGCGATGAGGCGCGGTTCTTCGCTGGCGTTGATCTTCTGGAAGAGCACGGTATTCCGCCGACATGCCTGCTCGTCTACATGCTCGTCGGTTACGACCACCGCGAGACGTGGGAGCGGGTCATGTACCGCTTCCAGAAGATGGTCGCGCGCGGCATTCGGCCCTACCCGATGATCTACGGGGATCGCACTAGGGGCTTGCCGCTGGGCGGCTGCAATCAACGCATCGGACATCGAAGTCTGTCGGAGTTTCAGCGCTGGGCCGTCCGCAAGGCGTACACGTTCATTCCATTCGAGTACTACGACGTGAACGCCAAGGGTCGCAGGCCGGAGAAACAGCCCGACCTCTTTGCAGAGGTCGACACCCAACAGGGGAGCACTCTGGCCGTGCGGGCTCGGATCTCGACCGGCGGAGACGAACGATGACAGCGCTGGTCCCTCTCAATCTCGACCCAGTGGCGGCGCGGCTGATCGATGCCGCACGCTTAATCGAGCGTTGGCGCGAGGGGCGCAGCCCGCAGACGCTCCGCGCCTATAGCAACGACCTCCGGCATTTCTCGGACTGGCTTGGTAAGTTTCTGATGACCACCTCTCTGACCACTGCTGAGGCGGTGACGGCGTTGCTGGCGAAGCCGCAAGGCGAAGCCAACGAAATCGTTCGCGCCTATCGTTCGGCCATGATCGACCGTGGGCTATCGCCGAGCACCATCAACCGCCGGCTCTCGGCGCTGCGGTCGCTCGTAGCACTCGGCAAAGAACTTGGGTTCGTCACGTACGACTTGGCAACGCGCAACGTCCGAGCCGAGGCCTATCGGGACACGCGAGGCCCGGAGCGGGACATGGTGGTGATGCTCCTCGAATACGCCAAGGCCCAACCCCATCAGGCCAAGGCCGCTCGTGATGTGGCCATTTTCCTGCTGTTGGGCTACGGCCGGGCCTTGCGTCGCGGCGAGGTCGTCGCGCTCGATCTTGAGCACTTTGACCCTCGGGGCAACCGCTTGAGCGTCCTGCGCAAGGGCAAGCGCGAGCGCAAATTCCTCTCGCTCGATCCGCTGGTGACGGCCAAGTTGCGGGCTTGGGTTGCGCTCCGCGGCAAGGAGCCAGGGCCACTCTTCCTCCAGGTCGGCAAGGGCGGTGGCGTGCTCGCTGGTCGCCGGCTTTCCGGCGATGGCATCCACAAGCTTTTGCAGACAATGGGCGCCAAGCTCGGCAGCGTCATCCGCCCTCATGGCCTCCGACACGCGGCGATTACGGCTGCGCTTGACGAAAGCAAAGGCAACGTCCGGGCCGTCCGTGAATTTTCTGGGCACGCATCGATGGAGACGCTCCTGGTCTATGATGACAATCGCCAGGATGTCGGCGGTGAGGTCGCCAGCAAAGTCATTAGGCGCTTGGGCAAACTGTTCGAGGATACGAAGGGCTGAGAAATGGGGGCACGAAGAAGATTTTCCGCCGTGCTGCTGGAAATTCATGGCGACTACCACCATGCCGACACCTAGAGGCTGCCTCAAATCGATCTCTACTGTGCTCAAACGACTGGCCAGCAACGGCGATGTCGAGGGCCTCCGAGCTTACGTTCGCAGCGACGCGTTCTTGACGGCCTTTGCCGGGCTCGATCCCGACCGCCGGCGGAGTGCCATGCGTGCCTATGCCAAGGCCGAGACGTTGTGCGAAGCCAAGGCTCGCCATCCTCTAGTGAAACCTAAAGCCCATCGACGCCAAGCGGGCGGAGAAGGTCGATTGGAGCGATCCTATCATGCGCACCAAGCTGGCAGACGCCTACGCTCGCGTTGGAGGCGATGACGAGAAGGCCGCTCGGATTCTTGGCGTGACCGTTGGTTCGGCTCGGCTAGCGAAAAAGCGACATCTGGACCCGGCAGCACATGGCCAGGCCTAAAAAGCCAGCTAGAGGGCCGCAGGCGCGCGTTCGCCGTCAGGGCGCCATCCCCCTTACCCCGTCTTGGCTCGCCAGCGTCACGCGTTGTGGGGCGGATTTTCCCTAGGCTCGTGGGGCACCTCGCTCGCTAGAGACAATTCGGCGCCCAAGAAGCGGCCCGAGCACATAAATTGACGCACGGAGGGCCTTCATTCCGGCCAAGATTTCCTCGTATTTGCGGATTGGGTCCCCTCTCCTCGACACTCCATGTCGCAACTCCGATCCTTGAGCAAAACGCACCTGGCGGTCCTCGCTCTCGCGGTTGCCGTGGCGGCCGGGTGGCGGTTCGGGCGCGGGCCAGAGATCACGGCTGTTGCGGCGATACGCGGGACCGCCGTCGAGATTGTCTACGCGACGGGTGCCGTGGAGCCCGTGCGCTGGGCCAAGGTGACGAGCCTGATGCGCAATCGCATCGTCGAGATGTGCTACTGCGAGGGTAAGACCGTGGCCAAGGGCGACGTCCTCGTGCGCCTCGACGACAAGGAGCCGCGCGCACAGCTTGAGGAGCTGAAGGCCCGAGAGGAATTTGCCAAGAGGGAGATGGAGCGGGTCGCGCATCTGGTGGGACGGGGGGTGGCCACCACTCAGGCGCACGAGCGCATCGCCATGGACCTGAGGCAGGTCCAGGCGCTGATCTCCGTGCAAATGGAGAAGCTCGCCTACTTCACCATCTCGGCGCCCATGGATGGGGTCATCCTGCGGCGGGACGGCGAGGTGGGCGAGATCGTCGAGGCGGGGCAGGTGCTGTTTCGCGTCGGAGTGCCGAAGCCGCTGCAGATCGTCGCCGAGGTCAACGAGGTCGACATCCCTCGGGTCGCGGTTGGCCAGACCGCGCTGCTGCGCACCGATGCCTTCCTGGATCGGCGTCTGGAGGGCACCGTGCACGAGATCACGCCGATGGGTGACGTGGTCACCAAGACCTACCGTATCCGCATCGCGCTGCCGGATGACACGCCGCTGATCGCCGGCATGAGTGTGGAGGCCAACGTCATAACACGCGAGAAGGCCGGCGCCCTGCTTGTTCCCGCCGATGCGGTACAAGGCGGGCAGGTCTTCGTCGTCGATGGCGACCGCGTGCGACGGCGGCAGGTGATGCTTGGGATCCGTGGTACTCGCGCCACCGAGATCGTTTCGGGATTGAAGGATGGCGAGCTGGTGGCTTCCCCCGCCGTGGCATCCTGGGCCGATGGCCAGCGGGTCCGACCGGGAGCGCCGGTCAAATGAGCACGCTCAAGCTCATTTCTTTACATCGCTCTCACGCACGTGCGCTTCCGCGTGCGCCAAACTCTCGTGGCTGTCGCCGGTGTGGCGACGGGGGTGGGCTTCTCCATCGTGATGGCGGCACTGATGCAAGGGTCGCAGGCCGACTTCACCCGGCAATTGATCGACGCTCTGCCCCACATCACGGTGTCCGATGAGCTGCGCAAGGCGCCGGTGCAGCCGGCGGAGACAGCCTTCGGCGCCGCCGAGATCCATGGGCTCACGCCCGAGGTGCGCCGGCGCGGCATCAATAATCCCATGGCCATCATGGCCACCCTTGAGACCTGGGTGCCGGGCGCGGTGGCGCCGGCAACGAAATCGCAGGCGCTCATCCGCTACGCCAACCGCGACGTGGGAGCTAGCGTGCAGGGCATCGACCCCCATCGCGAGCCCAAGGTGTCGATGCTCGCCACGCAGATGCGCGTAGGCACGCTCGCCTCGCTCTACCGCGCAAGCAATGCCATCATTCTCGGCAACCGCCTCGCCGAGAGGATCGGGGCACGGCTCGGCTCCAATATCACCGTGCAGACGACCGATGGCGCACGCATCACTGCACAAGTGGTCGGGCTGTTCCGCTCCGGCATCCGTTCCATCGACGAGAGCACAGCCTATGTACTGGTCAAGACAGCACAGATCCTAGCGCAGCAGACCGGCCTCGTGAACGAGATCCGCGTGCGCGTCGCCGACCCGATGGCAGCGGCGTCCGTGGCGCAGCGCATCGAGCGCGAGACCGGCTACAAGTCGGTGGCCTGGCAGGAGGCGCACGAGGACCTGCTCAGTGCCTTCATCGTCCGCAACATCATCATGTACACGGTCGTCGGTGCAATTCTCATGGTGGCGAGCTTCGGCATCTACAACATCATCTCCACCATCACGCACGAGAAGACGCGCGACATCGCCATTCTGAAATCGTTCGGCCTGCGCGAAGCCACCGTGCGTCGCATCTTCGTGTTGGAGGCGTTGCTGATCGGGCTCGTTGGGGCGCTCGCCGGCTGGGCGCTTGGCTACGCGCTCACAGGCGCACTCGGCATGGTCGAGATCAGGAACCCGATGATCGATGCCACTCGCCTGCCGCTGGTCTACTCGTTCCTGCACTATCTCGTTGCCGCTGCCGTGGCGCTCGCCTCCTCCCTCGTCGCCGGCTACTTCCCGGCGCGCAAGGCATCGCGCGCCTACCCGGTCGACATCATCCGGGGTGCGACATGAGCGTCGCCGGGACTCCGCAGGACTTGGTCGACGGCGCTCCTGCGACGGAGCCCCTGATCGTCGCCAGGGGCGTCACCCGCATTCTTCCAGGCATCGTGCCCGTCACGTTGGTGCACGACATCGATCTGGCCATTGGCGGAAACGAGTTCGTCGCCATCACCGGCCCGTCGGGCTCCGGCAAGTCGTCGTTGCTCTATCTGTTGGGTCTACTCGACCTGCCAACGGCCGGTGAGGTGCGGATTGGCCAGCGCGCCACCGTGCGCATGGACGAGGCCGAGCGCGCCAGTGTCCGGCTGTCGACACTCGGGTTCGTTTTCCAGTTCCACTTCCTGCTGCCGGAGTTTTCAGCACTGGACAACGTAATGCTGCCCATGAGGGCGTTGGCCGTCATGGGCGATGACGCCATGCGCCGCCGCGCCACCACCCTGTTGGCGTCTCTCGGGCTGGCCGAGCACGCGCACAAACGCCCAGATCAGCTTTCGGGAGGCCAGCGCCAGCGCGTGGCTGTGGCCAGGGCGCTGGCGAACGATCCCCCCATTATCCTGGCCGACGAGCCAACCGGCTCGCTTGACTCCAAGTCGAGCGAGCAAGTGTTCCAAATCCTCCGCGACCTGGTCGACCGTGACAACAAGACCGTGGTGGCGGTGACGCACGATCTGGACCTTGCCCAGCGCATGGACCGTCGCATCCGGCTGGACGATGGCGGGATCGTGTCGGACGATGTTGCGATGCGTGACATCAGTGCGTAGTGCTGCTCGCGGGTCAGGTCGCAACGCGCAACGTGGCCGACGAGCGCCGCGTGCGGCAGCGCTCGATCGCCGACATCACCTTCAACTGATGGAGGCTGACGTCCCGCGTGCCTCACGCCACGCGGGCCGTGGTCGCGGAAGATATCCGCGACCTCCAGAGTTGGGCGGCACACCTCGGTGGCGCGTTATGCTGCCGGCTTGGGTTTACGCCTCTTCCTCGACCGCTGGTGCGTGCCGCCAAGCCGCGCGAGCGGGCTCTCGATGGCGGCGATGCGGCCTGTGGCCACGCACGTATAGCGTGCCGTCGTGCCCAACTTGTCGTGTCCGAGCAGAGCCTGAATCAGGCGGATGTCGGTGCCGCCCTCGAGCAGATGCGTGGCAAAGCTGTGGCGCAGCGAATGCAGACTGATGCGCTTCCTGATGCCGGCCGCGTCCGCCGTCTCATGGAGAAGACGGCTGAGTTGGCGCGTCGTCAGATGCAGACCCGGTCGACGACCGGGGAACAGCCAACGGTCCTGCGGAGGCAGCCCTGCATCGTAGCGGACCGGCCGCGCCTTCCACCATTGCCGAAGCAGTGACAGCATCTCCGGCGGCAGCATCACGTGGCGATCCTTGCGGCCCTTCCCCTACACGATGCGGATGATCATCTGCGCGCTGTCGATGTCGCCGGCTCGCAGCCGAACGATCTCGCCCGCGCGCAGCCCGCAGCCGTAGCCGAGCGCCAGGATGACGTGGACCTTGAGACTGCCCGACATGGCGAGCAGGCGCTTGTGCGCAGCGCGAGGATGCTCTAATTCGCGGTCATGCCGCCGTCGATGACAAGCTCGCTGCCGGTGACCCACGAGGCCTCGTCGGAGGCGAGATAGAGGCAGCCGGCCGCGATGTCGGCGGGCGTTCCAAAGCGGCCCAGCGGTGTGGCGTCGATCCGGTGCTTGGCAACCTCGGGATTGGAATGGCCGGGCTCGGTCATGGGCGTGTCGACGAAGCCTGGATGCACCGAGTTCACGCGGATCTTGTCGGGCGCGTATTGGATCGCGGCCGCCTTAGAGAAGATCCGCACGGCGCCCTTCGATGCGTGATAGGCCGCGTTGCCGTGCGAACCAATAATGCCGCAGATCGAGGAGATGTTGATGATCGAGCCGCCGCCCGCGCGCTGCATAGCTGGCACGGCGGCTTTCGTGCCGAGGAACACACCCGTGGCATTGATCTCCATGACGCTATTCCACTGCTCGAGCGTCTGGTCGGCGAGGCGCGGACCGGCCGTCAGGGTCGTCTGAATGTTCAGTTTCGGATCGCGGCCGGAGATGCCGGCGATGTTGCACAGAATGTCGAGACGGCCGTACGTTTTTTCGGCCTGCGCGACGATGGCCCTCCATTGTGCCTCGTCGCGGACGTCGTGAGTGGCGAAGGTCGCCACGCCGCCCGCTTCCGATATCTTCTGAGCGACATCCTTGCCGAGAGCGAGGTTCGTATCCGTTAGCAGGACGCTGGCGCCGTGCCGTGCGAATGCCCGCGCTGTCTCTGCGCCGATGCCTGACGCGGCGCCGGTCACAATCGCAACCTTTTCAACTAGTCTTTTTCCGGGCTGCATGTCGAATTCCTCCCTTTGGCGACCTCAGACGTGCAGTACGATTAGAGCATCAACTTGGCAAATTGGGTGGGCGACAGGTGTTCGCGGCGAATGGAACGGACCAAACGGCACCTTGATTGTCCAAGCGTGCCGGGTTTGAGTGCTGTGTTGGGCCCCTCAGCTTGGATCGCCGCATGCGCCGCTCGGATCTGACGCTTTGCTTCATCACCGACGAGGTATCGCCATCGCTCGACGAGGGACTGGCCTTCGCGCGCACAGAGGGAATCGGCACGGTCGATCTGCGTGTCATCGATGGCCGCAACGTGCTTGAGCTGTCGCGCGCCGACCTGAACGACGCTGCACGGCGCATTCGTGTCGCCGGGCTCTCCGTGTCCTGCATTTGCACGCCGCTCTTGAAATGGAGCCCGCCGGGGAAGACGCCGAAAGCCAAGGGCGACCAATTCGGCTTTGATCTCGGCGATCGCGCGCCCAGCCGAGTCTATGCGCAGGCGTTTGAGGCGGCGGAGGTGCTCGGCGCGCGCAACCTGCGCATCTTCAGCTATTTGGCCTATGACGGCTACAGCGTCGATGACTTGCGTGGGCCGATCGAGGACTTGCTGCTGCTGGCGGATAGATTCGACATGAAGCTGCACGTCGAGAACGAGGGCGTGTGCAATATTGCCGGCTTCGCCGAGCTCGAGGCCCTGGTGACGGCCTACCGACACCCGCGTCTCAGAGCGCTGCCCGACATCGCCAATGCGTGTCGGAGGAGCATGCCGCCGTCGGCCGCTGATCTGGTGCAACTGCTGCCCTTCTCCGACATTCTGCACTTCAAGGACTACTCGAATGCAGCGCGGCGCTTCGTGGCCATCGGAGAGGGAGACATTCCGTTCGCAACCCTATTGGCAGCGACGTTGCCCCCACACGCCGCGCCATTGACGCTGACGATAGAGACACATGCGCCCTCGGAGCCGGCTGCCACCACGCGACGCTCGGTTCACGGCCTGCGCCGGATGGTCGATGGCCTTGGTCTCGTCTGACGTGCAGGGCGTAACTTGCAGTCGGCCTGACAGCCGGCGCCGCGTCCGGTCAGCCAACCGACGGAAGGCCCTTGTCGCGACGGATATCGTTGATAATTTGCAGCACGCGTTCCCGATACGGTCGATACTGCACGCCGAACTCAGATACCAGGCGGGTATTGTCGATCAGGTGAGCCGCTGACCTCCCTGCCTCCGCTCTCCTTCTCAAAGCCGATCTTGGCGTCGGGCAGATAGGAGCGGACAAGATCGGCGATCTCGCCCAGGCTGATGGCAATGCCCCCTGAATTGTAGATGCGGTGGATCGGTCTTTCGGCCAGCAGCACCCTGGCAAAGACCTCGACGATGTCGTCCACATGGATTGGGCAGCGCATGGCATCCTTGAACGGGAAGGTGATGGCGTTGCCGCGCGCAGGCTCGGTGATGATGTTCACGTGATCGACCGAGCCGCGCACCTTGTCCGGCC
>Ga0209382_10004107_pt1 | contig 19681 bp, 14 predicted proteins | sample SoiMetdeltSBSDD5_FD_187599 | JGI IMG/M metagenome (GOLD analysis project Ga0209382, IMG submission 187599) | Bulk soil microbial communities from a Populus tree surrounding site in Tennessee, USA - Soil MetaG P. deltoides SBSDD5 (SPAdes) (version 2) | ecosystem: Environmental > Terrestrial >... | reverse complement strand
CTATCAGCAGACGCCGATCGGTATTACCGTGGAAGGCGCGAACATCCTCACGCGCTCCATGATCATCTTCGGGCAGGGGGCGCTGCGCGGCCATCCATACGTCCTTCGCGAGACGCAAGCCGTGGCCGAGCCGGACCCGCACGCTGCGCTGAAAGCGTTCGACGCTGCGTTTTTCGGGCATCTCGCGTTCGCGACATCCAACATCACGCGCGCACTCTGGATGGGCCTCACGCGCGCGCGATTCGTCGCCGCACCCGGTACCGGACACACGCGCAGGTATTACCAGCAGCTCACAAGGTTCTCGAGCGCGTTCGCTGCTGCCGCCGATATGGCGATGTTCGTGCTGGGCGGTGCGCTCAAGCGGCGCGAACGGATTTCTGCGCGGCTCGGTGACGTGCTGAGCCAGCTCTATCTCGCCTCGTGCGCGCTAAAACGCTTCGAGGACGACGGCCGGCCCGCGGAAGATGTGCCTCTCCTGCGCTGGTCGCTCGATGACGCGCTTGCACGTATGCAGGACGCGTTCTATGGCCTCTTCCAGAACCTGCCGAATGGCGTAGTACGTGCGTTCCTGCGCTTCGCCGTGTTCCCGTGGGGCCGCGAGATCAAGCCGCCCCCCGACGAGCTTGGACGCGACGTGTCACGCCTCGTGCTCGCCTCGACGGCGTCACGCGAGCGGCTCACCAGCGGCATGTTCGTTCCGCGCGATGAAAACGATCCGGTCGGCGTGCTCGAAGCGGCGCTCGCCGCGGCGGAGGAGGCCGAGCCGATCGAGCAGAAGATACGCGCCGCCCGCCGGTCGGGCAGCTTCGCCGCGGCCGGCTTGCGCCATGACATCGAGATCGCGGCGGCGTTGGGCATCGTCACCAAAGCCGAAGCGCAGATCGTCGAGCGCGCTCGCGCCTTGCGCCGGAAAGCCATCATGGTGGACGATTTTCCGAGGGACCTGCGAAAAACCGAGATTTACCAGACGACCCAGCCTGTCATGTAGCAGAACGGCTGATGAGAAGAAGTGACGAAAAGAAGTGATGAGCAAAGAGTGACGAGAACAAAGGAGGAGGGCATGGCGGAGGCGGCGCGAAGCGACGATGTCATCTCGGTGGAAGCTGCGGTCACGCTCGACGGGCTTTTCCGCGAGCGCGTGACGCGCACGCCCGAGCTCACCGCGTACCGCTATTTCGACGACGCCGCCGGCGTATGGCGCGACCACACCTGGGCGGCGATGAGAGAGCACGTGCTGCGCTGGGTGGCCGGATTCGAACGCGACGGTCTCAACCCGGGCGATCGCGTTGCAGTGTGGCTCCGAAACTCGCCCGAATGGGTGATGTTCGACATCGCAGCGCTTACGCTCGGTCTCGTCGTCGTTCCGCTCTACACGCAGGATCGCGCCGACAACATCGCCTATATCCTCAGGGATGCGGGCTGCAAGGTCCTGTTCTTCGAAGGGGCCGAGCAATGGACGTCGCTCGCAGAAGTGCGGGATCAGCTCGATGGTCTCGTGCGGCTACTGAGCGCGAAACCGATCGACGGCGCCGCAGCCGAGCCGCGCCTCAAGTCCGTCGCGCAGTGGCTGCCTAGCGAGTCTCGCCCGGTCACTCCGCGCTCGGGCGGCAGCACCACGCTTGCGACGATCGTCTACACGTCCGGCACGACCGGACGGCCGAAAGGCGTGATGCTTTCGCACCGGAACATCCTCACGAACGCTCATGCGTGCCTCATTGGCGTCATGACGACATCGCGGGACGATCTGTTTCTTTCGTTTCTCCCGCTGTCGCATACGTTCGAGCGAACCTGCGGTTATTACCTCACGATGATGGCAGGCTCCGCGACTGCCTACGCGCGTTCGATTCCGCAGCTCGGCGAGGACCTGCAGACGATCAGGCCCACAGTGCTGGTATCGGTGCCGCGGATCTACGAACGGGTATGGGGCGCGATTCGCGCGAAACTCGACGAAGGCCCCGCATTCCGAAAGAAGCTTTTCCTGCTCGCGGTCGACGTCGGCTTTGCACGATTCGAGCACGCTCAGGGGCGAGGGCCCTGGAAACCCTCGTTCCTGCTCTGGCCGCTCCTCGACAAGCTGGTCGCCTCCAAAGTGCTGGCAAGGCTCGGCGGCAGGATGAAGGCCGCGCTTTCCGGAGGCGCGGCGCTACCGCCGGAGATCTCCCGCATTTTCATCGGCCTCGGCCTGCCCGTGCTGCAAGGCTACGGCATGACCGAGTGTGCGCCGGTCGCGTGTGCGAATCGCCCGCACGATAACGTACCGGCGAGCGTCGGCGCCGCCGTGCCGGGCGTCGAGGTGAAGCTGGACGGAAACGGCGCGTTGCTCATCCGCGGACCTAACGTGATGCTCGGCTACTGGCAGAACCCTGACGCCACGCGGCAGATTCTCTCCCCCGACGGCTGGCTCAACTCCGGGGACATGGCGCACATCGACGCGCAGGGTCACGTCTACATCACGGGACGCCTCAAGGAGATCATCGTGATGTCCACCGGCGAGAAAATTGCACCGATCGACGTGGAGACGGCGATCGTGCGCGATCCGCTGTTCGATCAGGTGATACTGCTGGGTGAAGCGAAGCCGTTCCTCAGCGTCATCGCCGTGCTGAACGCGGAGGAATGGAACAAAGTGGCAGCCGAACGCGGCGTCGGCGCGGCGGCAACGGAGCTGGCGCGGCCGGATGTACAAACACTCGTGCTCGAGCGCATACGGGTACAGCTCAAGGCATTGCCCGGTTACGCGGATGTTCGGCGGGCCACTGTGACGCTGGAACCCTGGACGATCGAGAACGGGCTCCTTACGCCGACGATGAAGCTGAAGCGCGCAAAAGTGATGGAGAAATTCAATGCCGAGATCGACCGCATGTACACGGGGCATTGAGAGTCCGTAAATGAGCGATCCGCGGCCGACCACGTCGCTGCCCGTGGGCCGAGAGCCCACGTTGCGCGTGATTCCGATGCCGGCGGACGCGAACCACACTGGAGATATCTTCGGCGGATGGATCATGGCGCAGGTGGACCTCGCCGGCGCTGTCCCCGCGATGCGCATCGCGAAGGGCCGTGTTGCGACCGTCGCGGTGAACTCGTTCGTGTTCAAGCAGCCCGTTTTCGTGGGCGATATCGTAAGCCTTTATGCAGAGGTGACCCGCGTCGGCCGTACGTCGATCACGGTGAGCGTCGAGGTCTATGCGCAGCATCGGGCGGTGAGCGAGGCCGGCGTGAAAGTGACGGAGGCCGTGCTGACCTACGTCGCCGTGGACGAGAATCGCCGTCCGCGTGTTGTATCGATGCAACAATAGCGCTTGTCTCCCCACGTTTTTTGCTCGTGTCGCCGTGGTCAAGCGGTAATATTACCGCGAGCGCAAAGAGCAGCGCCGAGTGGAAGGGAGGACGCCTGATGAAGCCACAGCAGAATCGCGTAATCGCATGGGCCGTCGCGGTCGCGCTTGCCGGTGGTATCGGCACTGCGGACGCGGGAGGATTCGGGATCGGCACGCAAAGCGGTAGCGGTACCGGCAACGCGTTTGCCGGAGGCGCCGCCGCAGCCGAGGACGCGAGCGTCGCGTGGTATAACCCGGCGGCGATGACGGCGCTGGAGGCGCCGCGTCAGGCCGCTGGCGCGTTACACGTGCTCAAGCCCTCGTTTAAGTTTTCGAACACGGGCTCGACCGGAATTTTCGCGGCACCAGGTTCAGGTGAAGGTGGAGACGCAGGCGACTGGGCAGTCGTCCCGAACGCCTTTTTCACGACACCTTTGGGCGGCGGCTTGTATGCCGGACTGGCCGTGAACGTGCCGTTTGGACTGAAGACCGATTACGACCCCTTATGGCGCGGCCAGCTGACCGCGCTCGTTTCCGAAATCAAATCGGTCAATCTCAATCCGTCGATTGCTTACAAGATCAGCGATACGCTCTCCATCGGCGTAGGCGTGAGCGCGCAATATCTCGAGGCCAAGCTCTCCTCATTTTCCGGATTGGCGGCGCTCGGCAACGCCACACTGAAGGCCGATGACATCGGTTACGGGTTCAATTTCGGCGTCCTCTTCCAGCCGATGCGTGGCACGCATATAGGGGTGAGTTATCGTTCTTCGATCAAGTACGATTTGGAAGGCACCGTGAGATTCAGCGGCCCGGGGGCGGCGGGATTCAATGGCGACATCCGAGCGGACCTCAGAGTGCCCGAGAGCTGGTCGGTGAGCGCGCTCCACACTATGGGTAAGCTGGAACTGATGGCCGATGTCACGCGTACAGGCTGGGACCGCGTCCAGCAGCTCGTGGTCCAGCGCACCACGCCGGTGGTCGGTGCACCAGCGGGTTCCACCTTTAGCACGCTATCATTCGGGTGGAAGGATACGTGGCGCTACAGTATCGGCGCGAATTATCGGCTAAACGACGCCTTGAAGCTGCGGTTCGGCGTCGCTTATGACGAGACACCGACCAACGACGCCACGCGCACGCCGCGGTTGCCCGACCAGGATCGGCGGTGGGTGGCGGCGGGAGTCCAGTACAAGGCGACAAAAGCAGGAACGCTGGAACTCGGGTATGCGCACGAATTTATGCGGGACGCGCGGGTCAACGTATCAGTGCCTCCGGCTCCGGGCAGTCTGATCGGCCAATTCGACAACAAAGCCGATATCATTTCCGTGCAGTACTCGCACGCGTTTTAGGAGGACCCGCACGGCGGCCGCGCTGTCGACGTTTGCAGGCACCGCCGCCGGCGGCTTCCAGTTGATGGAGCAGAACGCGAGCGGCCTACACAGCTTCAGACCGTCCCAGACATTCACTCCGGAGCGTCGCACCAAGTGCTAGAATTTTCGGTTGTATTGCCGAGGATTCATGGCCGCCTCCCGTTTCGTTGTCCGCAAAGCCGCAGTTCTCGGCGCCGGCGTCATGGGCGCGCAGATCGCCGCGCATCTGGTGAATGCGAAAGTGCCGGCGCTGCTCTACGAGCTGCCCGCCAAAGAGGGCGACCCGAGCGGTAACGCACGCCGCGCGATCGAAAATCTGCGCAAGCTCGAGCCCAGCCCCCTCGCCACGGCCTCGCACGCCGCGCAGATCGAGCCCGCGAATTACGATCAGCACCTGCCGCTCCTGGAGGACTGCGATCTAGTCATCGAGGCGATCTCCGAGCGGATGGACTGGAAATCCGACCTCTATCGCCGGGTCGCGCCGCACCTGGGCGAGCACACGATCTTCGCGAGCAACACCTCGGGACTCTCGATCAACCGGTTGGCGGAGTCGTTCCCCGAGACGCTGCGCAGCCGATTCTGCGGCGTGCACTTCTTCAATCCGCCGCGATACATGCATCTTGTCGAGCTGATACCGGCCGCGCGCACGGATCCGGCGTTGCTCGACGATCTCGAAGCTTTCCTCGTCACGACGCTCGGTAAAGGCGTGGTGCGCGCGAAAGACACGCCCAACTTCATTGCGAACCGTGTCGGGGTCTTTTCACTGCTCGCCACCATTCATCACGCGGAACGCCTGGGGATCGGCTTCGATACGGTCGATGCACTCACCGGCAGTCTCATCGGGCGCCCGAAAAGCGCGACCTTCAGGACCGCCGACGTTGTCGGGCTCGACACGTTCGCGCACGTCGTGAATACGATGAAAGAGACGCTGCCGGACGATCCGTGGCATCGCTACTACGCGGTGCCCGCCTGGCTCGATCGTCTCATCCAGCAAGGCGCGCTGGGCCAGAAAACCCGCCGCGGCGTTTACCAGAAAGCAGGTTCCGATATTCACGTGCTCGACGCGACGAGCGGAGAGTATCGGCCGAGCGAAGGCCGCGTCGACGATGCGCTGGAGGCGGTCCTCAAGAACAAGAACATCGCGGAGCGCTTCGAGCAGTTGAGCGCGGCGAAAAGCCGCGAAGCGCAGTTCCTGTGGTCGATCTACCGGGATGCGTGGCATTACTGCGCGGTGCAGCTCGCCGGGATTGCGCACAACGCGCGCGACCTAGACCTCGCCATACGCTGGGGTTTCGGCTGGGATCGCGGGCCCTTCGAGATGTGGCAGGCCGCCGGCTGGCAGCATATCGCCCGAAGAATCGCCGAGGACATCGCTGCGGGGCAGGCGATGGCCGCAGTGCCGCTGCCTGCGTGGGTGACGGAAGCCGGTCGCAGCGGCGTTCACACGCCGCAGGGCTCGTATTCGCCGGTCACGAGAACCTACGAGCCGCGCCCGGCGTTGCCGGTGTACAAGCGCCAGCCGTTTCCCGCGACACTCGTCGGCGAGGAAGTGCATTACGGCCAGACGATATTCGAGACGGACGGCGTGCGCTGCTGGCACACCGGAGACGATATCGCGATCGTCAGCTTCAAGTCGCGCATGCACGCGATCGGGGGTGACGTTCTGGAAGGCGTGCTGCGGGCGATCGACGAAGCCGAGCGCAACTGGATGGGCCTCGTCATCTGGCAGACCGAGCCTCCGTTTTCGATCGGCGCCAACCTGAAAAAGAGCTCGGGGGGCGCAGAGAGGCGCGACCAGCCATCAGCGCTCGGAAAGCTCTTCAGGACGGTACGCCGTGAAGCGGAATCACTGGCGCTCAAAGCCGCGCGGCAGATCGGTGTCGCCGATCAGCTGATGGCGGGCCGCCTCGCTGAAGTCGAGCAGCTGCTCGGCGATTTCCAGCAGGCCACACAGGCGCTGAAGTACTCGATGATTCCGACCGTTGCGGCCGTCGACGGTCTTGCGCTCGGCGGCGGCTGCGAATTCGTCATGCATTGCGATCGCGCTGTGGCGACGCTGGAGAGCTACATCGGGCTTGTCGAAGTGGGCGTCGGGCTGCTTCCGGCGGCCGGTGGCTGCAAGGAGCTCGCCGTGCGTGCGGCAGCGGAAGCGAAAAGCGGCGACATCGGACCGGCGATACAACGCTACTTCCGCATTGTCGCGATGGGGGAAGTCGCGCGCAGTGCAGAGCATGCAAAGGAGCTCGGATATCTCCGTCCGAGCGACGTGGTCGTCATGAACCGTTACGAATTGCTGCACGTCGCAAAAGCGCAACTGCGCGCCCTGGCGGAAGCGGGTTACCGCGCGCCGCTGCGGCAGAACGCCGTTCCCGTCGCCGGCCGCAACGCGATCGGCACGATCAAAGCTTACATGGTGAACATGCGCGAAGGCGGCCACATCTCCGAGCACGACTATCTGATCGGATCGAAGGTCGCCGAAGTGATGTGCGGCGGCGACGTCGAAGGCGGCAGCCTCGTGGACGAACAGTGGTTCCTCGATCTCGAGCGCCGACATTTCATGGAGCTGATTGCGACTGCAAAATCGCAGGCCCGTATCGAGCACATGCTCAAGACGGGTAAACCGCTCAGAAACTGACGAGGCAGCCATGAAACAGATCCAGGACGCTTACATCGTCGCCGTGACGCGAACGCCGGTCGGCAAAGCGCCGCGCGGCATGCTGAAGCACGTGCGGCCGGACGACATGCTCGCCCACGTGCTGAGAGCCGCGGTTGCGCGCTGCCCGGGACTGGAGCCCGGCGCGGCCGAAGACGTGATCGTCGGCTGCGCGATGCCGGAAGGTGAACAGGGCATGAACGTCGCGCGAGTCGGGCTGCTCCTCGCGGGGTTTCCCGATCGCGTTTCGGGTATGACGATCAATCGCTTCTGCTCCTCGGGCGTGCAGGCGGTCGCGCTCGCCGCCGACCGGATCCGGCTCGGCGAAGCCGACGTGATGATCGCGGGCGGTACCGAAAGCATGAGCATGGTCCCAATGGGCGGCAACAAGCCGAGCTTCAACCCTGCGATCTTCGAGAAGGACGAGAACGTCGCCATCGCGTACGGCATGGGTATCACAGCCGAGAAAGTCGCGGCGCAATGGAAGATCAGCCGCGAAGCGCAGGACCTTTACGCCGCCGACAGCCACCGTCGCGCCGTGCATGCAATCGAGAACGGTGAATTTCGCGACGAGGTGACGCCATATCCGGTCGTCGAACGACTGCCGGACCTCCAGGCGGGCGAAGTGAAGACGACAAAGAGGGAAGTCGTGAACGACGAAGGGCCTCGTCGCGACACCTCGCCCGAAGCCCTCGCGAAGTTGAAGCCGGCTTTCGCCTTGAAAGGCACGGTCACCGCGGGCAACAGCTCGCAGATGTCCGACGGCGCCGGCGCCGTCGTGCTGATGAGCGAAGCCGCCGTGAAGCGCTACAAGGCGACGCCGCTCGGCCGGTTCGTGTCGTATGCCGTCGCAGGCGTTCCCGCGGACATCATGGGGATCGGCCCGGTGAAAGCGATTCCGAAAGCACTGGCGCTCGCCGGCCTGCGGCAGGACGACATCGACTGGATCGAATTGAACGAAGCGTTCGCAGCGCAGACGCTCGCCGTCATCCAGGAGCTCGGTCTCGATCGCGAGAAAGTGAATCCGCTCGGCAGCGCGATCGCGCTGGGTCATCCGCTCGGGGCGACCGGCGCGATCCGCACCGCAACGCTGATGCACGGCCTTCGACGCCGTGGGAAGAAATACGGCATGGTGACGATGTGCATCGGCACCGGCATGGGCGCGGCCGGCATTTTCGAAGCGTTCTGACGTCCCTTCCGGCGTACGCCGTAATCACCGCGAGAGGCTGGCGGAAAGCGCGCCGACTCGGTCACGTCCTTGTCGCCCCGATCGGCGCCGCTCCTCGATTTGCCATCGTTATCGCAAAACCCACCGATGTCGGCGTTGGCGATCCCGGCGGCGGCCGCTCCGGCGTGCTCCGGCTGCGCTTCGCTGCACCCGCCCTACATGTTCGGATAGTTCGGACCGCCGCCGCCTTCGGGCGTCACCCACACGATGTTCTGCGTGGGATCCTTGATGTCACATGTCTTGCAGTGCACGCAGTTCTGCGCGTTGATCTGCAGGCGCGGGTTGGCGCCGTCGGCATCGCGCACGATCTCGTATACGCCAGCCGGACAATAGCGCTGCTCCGGCGCGTCGTATAGCGGCAGGTTGACGGTGACCGGCACGGCCGGATCTCTCAACGTGAGGTGCACCGGCTGGTCTTCGCTGTGATTCGTGTTCGACAGGAACACGGACGAGAGTCTGTCGAACGTGAGCACGTTGTCCGGCTTCGGATAGGCGATCGGCTGCGCGCGGTCTTTCGGCACGAGCGTCTCGTGATCGGCGTGCTTGTGGTGGAGCGTCCACGGGGCTTTGCCACGGAAGAGGACCTGGTCGATGCCCACCATGAACGTGCCCGTGTACAAGCCTTTGCTCATGAACGGCTTGAAATTGCGCGCTCGATGGAGCTCGTCATGGAGCCAGCTTGCACGGAACGCGTCGGCGTATGCGGTGAGCTCGTCGGCGGCGCGTCCCGCCTGCAGCGCGTCGAAACCCGCTTCCGCGGCGAGCATGCCGGACTTCATCGCAGCATGGCTGCCCTTGATCCGCGACGCGTTCAGGAAACCGGCGTCGTCGCCGATCAGACATCCGCCCGGAAAAACGAACTTCGGCAGTGACTGCAGTCCTCCCGCCGAGATCGCACGCGCGCCGTACGCGATGCGCTTCGCGCCTTCGAGGAAAGTCCGGATCGCCGGATGCGTCTTGTAGCGCTGAAACTCTTCGTACGGATTCAGATACGGATTGGAGTAGCCGAGGCCGACCACGAACCCGACGGACGCGAGATTATCTTCCAGGTGGTAGAAGAAGGAGCCGCCGTAGGTGTCACTGGCGAGCGGCCAGCCCGCCGTATGCATCACGAGGCCCTTCTGGTGATGCTCGGGCTTGAGCTCCCACAGCTCTTTGAGACCGATGCCGTAGACCTGCGGGTCCACGCCGGCTCGCAGGCGAAAGCGCTCCTGCAGCCTGCGGCCGAGATGCCCGCGACACCCTTCGGCGAAGAAGGTGTACTTCGCGTGGAGCTCCATGCCCGGCTGATAGGCGTCGGTCGGCTTGCCCTCACGATCGACGCCCATGTCGCCGGTGACCACGCCGCTGACGGCGCCGTTCTCGTCATAGAGAACATCGGCTGCGGGAAAACCCGGAAAGATTTCGACGCCGAGCGCTTCGGCCTGCTGGCCCAGCCAGCGGCAGACGTTTCCGAGGCTCACCACGTAATTGCCGTGATTCTTGAAGCAGCCGGGAAGCATCGCTTCCGGCATCTTGAGCGAGCCGCCCTCGGTGAGGAAGAGAAAGCGGTCCTCGGTTACCGGTACATTGAGCGGCGCGTCCAGCTGTTGCCAGTCGGGAATAAGCTCGTTCAGCGCGCGCGGATCGATGACCGCGCCCGAAAGGATATGCGCTCCGATCTCCGAACCTTTTTCGAGCACGCACACACCGACTTCGGCGTTGCGCTCCGCCGCGAGTTGCTTCAAGCGAATCGCTGCAGCGAGACCCGCGGGTCCTCCGCCAACGATCACGACGTCATACTGCATCGATTCGCGTTCCGACACCCGCGTTCTCCTTCGGTCGTAAGTGGACCGGATTATAGCGTCCGCACGTGATCGACGCGGTCGGACGCGACGCTCTCGGCTCGCTCGCGCACTGCGCCGATTTCCAGCACCTGGTGCGCAGCAGCGATGCCGCTGCGCACGGCCGCTTCGATCGTTCCCGGATAATCGCTCGCCGTGTAATCGCCGGCCAGATGCACGTTTGCGAGCGGGGTGCGGGTCGCCGGGCGCTTCACGCCTACGGCGCACTCGAACGTTGCGCGCTTTTCGGCGATCACGCGATGCCACGCGAGCGGCGGCAGCGGGCCGAGCTCGCGTTCGAGCTCGCCGTGTACAAGCATCGCGAGCTCTTCGAGCGTGAGACGCTGATGCTCGCCCGCCGAGCTGATCACCGCCGCGACGAGCCCCGGTTGTCCCGATATCGCGCCGCGATCGAAAATCCAGTGGGCGGTCGCATCGAGACCGAGCATCGGCGCCGGGAGCTCGACCGCCTGCGAGAACTGCAGGAACACCGTATAGATCGGCTGATATCGCAAGCGCTCCAGCGTCGCGACGATGTCGCTCATTCCTGCAAGCCGTGAGAGCAGCGCGGCGGCACGGTGCGGCGAGACTGCGCAGACCACGTGCTCGTAGTGGTCCTCGCCCGCACGCGTGATCACGGTGCTGCCGTTCGGTCGCTCATCCAGGCCCGTCACCAGAGTGCCGGCGATCACCTTACCGCCGCGCGCCCGCAGATAGGCGGCCGCCGGATCGGGGAAGAGAGCGGAGAGATCGACTCGCGCGAGCAGGATGTCGCCGGCTGCACGGCTGCCATCCATCGCGTCTCGTAAGACATTGAGAAATGTCTGGGCCGACGCGATCTGCGGCGGGGTGTTCAACGCTGCAACGCAAAGCGGCTCCCAGAGGTAATGCGTAAGCGTGGGCCCCTGGTGGTGGCCGGCGAGGAGCGCGCTCACCGTGGTGTCGCGCTGCAGCCGAAATCCAGAGGACCGCATGGCTGCCATGAAACGCGCGCCTTTGATGCGCTCGGACCAGCGTGCGCCGCTCGACGTAAGCAGGCCCATCCCGACATGCAGTGGAGCCGGCAGAGGCCAGGTCTTCAGATGGAAGCGCCGATGAATGCGCCAGTCGAGCGGCAGCCTGTACAGCGCTTTCGCCGGCTCGGGGTGCACTGCGCGGATGAGTCGCAGCGTCTCTGTGTACGCGCCGACCAGGATGTGAAGGCCGTTGTCGAGCACGGCATCGTTCACGACCACGCGTCGCGCGCGGCCCCCGAGCTCGCTTCCGGCTTCGTAAACCGTCGTGCGTACGCCTGCGTCCGCGAGCGTCACGGCCGCAGCCATTCCGGCGTATCCGCCGCCAATGACCGCGACGCTCACGTCGCGAGACTAGGCCGCGGCGATTTCGCGCACGATCTCCCGTTCGTCTTCGAGGCGATCGGGACCCGCCCACACGTGTTTCGGCACGAACACGCGACCTTCGAAAATCCTGCGGGCGGTGCGGATCAGCGCTGCACGGCGAAGCTCCTGCCTGCCGTTCGTAAAATCGGCATCGAGATCGATCGAGATTTTGCCCGAGGGATGCTCGATCTCAATGATGCCCTGCGGCGCCGGCGGCAGAGTGACGAGCTGTGACGCAACGGTGCCGGGAATCGCGCACGCCGAAGCAAGGCAGACTGTGCCGGTCACCGCGAGCGCCTTGTGGCAGGCATCCGGCACGAAGTAGCGCACGGCAATCGAGCCGTCTTTCGCGGGCTTCGCGAGCAGCGCGATTTTCGGCACGACGCCTTTGGACACGTCGCCCATGCCCATCAGCACACCGGCCTTGCGCCGGATCGCTTCCATGCGCTCCATCATCGCCTTGTCGCTGTCGAGGTCGGCCGCGCTTTCGTAGCCCGTCTTGCCGAGCTTCTCGGCGCGCAGGAACACGGTCGGCATCGCGACATCCACGCAGCTCACTTCGGTGCTGTCGATCACGTCGAGAGGTTTGCCCGTGGGCAGGAGCTTACCCGTCACGGAGCCGATGCCGCCCTTGAAATTGATCTTCACTGGCGCTGCCGTGCCGGGCACCCCGTCGATTGCAGCGTTTCCTTCGTAGGTCACTTTCCCGCCGGGCGTCTGCACGATCGCCTCGACCAGCGTCCTCGTGTTGACGTTGTAGATGCGCACGGTGGTTTCTGGATCTTTCGCCGGGACAAGACCCGCTTCGATCGCAAAAGGCCCTACCGCGATCAGCATGTTCCCGCAGTTCGGTTTCGTATCGACGAGCGCTTCGGTAATCAGCACCTGTGCAAACAGGTAATCGACGTCGGCGCCCGGCTGCGTCGATCGGGAGATCATCGCCACCTTGCTCGTGAGCGAGCGCGCGCCGCCGATGCCATCCACCTGATAATCGTGCGGCGAACCCATGACCGAGAGAAGTACGCGATCGCGCAGTTGCGCGTCAGAAGGAAGATCCGTCGTGAGAAAGAACGGGCCGCGCGACGTGCCGCCGCGCATGATGACGCAGGGAATGGAGGTTTGCATGTGGCAGATCCTCGTAGGAGAGGGCAAAAATTATACGCCGGTGCGCTTGTCCGTTTCAGAACGCATACCGCCGCAATCCGCCATCGACGGGCAGCACTGCGCCCGTGATGTAGCGCGCGAGCGGCGACGCGAGGAACACGGCGAGCGCGGCGAGCTCTTCGGGTTCACCGTACCGGCCAACCGGAATTTCGTTCGCCGATTGCTGAGCACGATACTCCTCCGAGTACTTGCGCCGGATCTGTTCGCTCATGATGCGGCCAGGCGGTATGCAGTTCACCGTGATGCCGTGCTTGCCCACTTCGCGGCTGAGCCCTTTGGACCACGCGTGAACGGCGGCTTTCGCGGGCGTGGTGGCAATGAGACGTTCGGGCTCCGATTTCCCCGTGATGTTGACGACGCGGCCCCAGCGCCGCTCGATCATGTCCGGCAGCACGGCATGCGTGAGCTGCCTCACGCGGATGAAATTGAGCGTCATGGCATGGTTCCACGCTTCTTCCGGTGCATCGACGCCGATCGGCGGTTGGCTTCCGCCTGCGCAATTCACGAGTATGTCGACGCGGCCGAGCGCTTTGCGCGCAGCCTCCGCGAGCTTTGCGGGCGCGCCGTCCGGCATCACGTCGATTTCGATGATGGCGGGCCGCGCCGCGCCGGCCGCGACGATCTCCTCGACGAGCGCTTCGAGCAAATTCCGCCGGCGCGCCGCGACGGCGAGCTTCACGCCCTCGGCCGCGAGGCCTTTCGCGATCGCGCGTCCAATGCCCATGCTCGCGCCCGTTACCAGCGCCGTCTTGTCTTTGAGCTGCAGATCCATTGCGAGTCCCCTTCAGCAGTGTCCTTTGCGTCCTGCGCGTCCTTCGCGGTAATCAGCCTTTCAGCCAGGTCTTCCACGCGATCCACAGCTTTCGGATCGGCGTGAGCGCGACGCGTTGCGTAAGCACGTGCGAGCCGTCGTTGCGGATTTCCTCGAGTATCGTGCGGTAAATCGCAGCCATCACGAGCCCTGGGCGTTGCGCTTTGCGGTCTACGGCGGGCAGCTTTTGCAGTGCGCGATCGTAGTAGCTGCGAGCGCGCGCGATCTGGAAGTCCATCAGCTTGCGAAACGCTTCCGTCTCCCGCCGCTGCGCAATGTCTTCTGCGGTGACACCGAACTCGGCGAGCTCGTGGAGCGGCAGGTAAATGCGGTTGCGTCGCGCGTCTTCACCGACGTCACGAACGATGTTCGTGAGCTGCAACGCGAGGCCGAGATCGGCTGCGTAGTCGAGGGTCTGCGGGTTCTGGAAGCCGAAAATCTTCGCGGAAAGGATGCCCACGACACCCGCGACACGATGGCAGTAGACCTGCAGCGAATCGAAATCGGGATACGCGTTGTACTCGAGATCCATCGCCATCCCGTCGATCACCTCGTGGAGCCTTGCCTCCTCGAGCCCATAAGGCCCCACCACCTCGGCGAGCGCCCGTGCGACCGGGTGCTGCGGTCGTCCGTGGTAGACGCTCTCGATTTCCTTGCGCCACCACGCGAGCTTGGCGCGGGCCACGCCCGCGTCGCTCGTTTCGTCCACGACGTCGTCTACTTCGCGACAGAACGCATAAAGCGCCGTGATCGCGCGGCGGCGTTCGTCGGGAAGAAACAGAAACGCGTAGTAAAAGCTCGAGCCGCTCTGCGCGGCTTTCGTCTGGCAATACTGATGAGGGCTCATAAGCCGCTCACCGATGTGAACGCGATCGCCGTAATCGCAGTACGCCGCGCTCGTGTACCGGCGGCTTTCGTCTGGCAATACTCGTGAGGGCTCATGCGCAATATCAGACCGCGCGCAGGAACATCAGAGGCCAGTCGAACGGCCGCAGCACCGGGCGGCGGTGAAACACGTCTCCGCCGATGCGCTCGATCTTCTCCAGTATGCGTGCGCCGCCGGCGACGATCATGCGCAGCTCGAGCCCGATACGGCCGGTGAGCACACGGCCGAGCGGCGCACCGGAATGAAGCAGCGCGCGGGCGCGCTCGATCTGGAACGTCATGAGCGCTTTCCACCTCTCGCCAGCGTCGCCTCGCGCGATCTGTTCCTCGGTGACACCGAACTGCCGCATTTCGTCCTGCGGGAGGTAAATACGGTTTTTGCGGTAGTCGATCGCAATGTCCTGGAGGAAATTGATGAGCTGCAGGCTCGAGCAGATCGCATCGGACCAGCCGAAGTGGATGCGCTCGGTGGCGCCGTAGAGTACCAGCAGGAGCCGCCCCACGGGGTTCGCGGAACGCCGACAGTAGTCCAGCACTTGGTCGTGCGTGGCATAACGCGTCTGCACGACATCCTGGGAAAATGCCGACAGCAGGTCGTGAAAAGGCTGGAGCGGGAGACCGTAGCGGCTGATTACCTCCGCCAGATCCGAAAACCAAGGGATTTCCGGCGGTGTTCCGCGCTCGAGACGCCTCAACTCCTCCCCAAAATAGTCAAGCTGTCGGAGGCGGACCGAAGGCTCGGCGTCCCCTTCGTCGGCGAGGTCGTCCGCTTCCCGCGCAAAACGATAGATGAGGGTTACGGGACGTCTGAGACGCGACGGCAGAAGCAGCGAGGCAACGGGAAAATTCTCGTAGTGATCTACCGCCATGACCGGAGGCCGAGGGGCCGTCAGATCAGCAGCTTGCGGCCTGCACTTAATGTTTGTTGCAAGGTCGGGCCGCTGTGATTAAAGTCGCGATTATATTACAATCAACGGGTTGCAGATTCTCCCCCGGCGAAAGTGGCGGAATTGGTAGACGCACCAGATTTAGGTTCTGGCGCCGAAAGGCGTGTGGGTTCGAGTCCCTCCTTTCGCACCAGATTGTTGATTACCTCGAAAGTCTTTGATGCAAGCTAATTTGGAAAGCATCGGCACGCTGGAACGCCGCCTGAGCATCGCGGTGCCGATGGCCGAGATCGACCACGAAGTCGACGCCCGGCTGAAACGTCTCACTCGCACCGTCAAAATGGACGGCTTCCGGCCGGGCAAAGTGCCGCTGAAGGTCGTCGCACAGCAATATGGGCCGCAGGTCCGGCAGGAGGTGATCGGCGAGACCCTTCAGAAAACGTTCGGCGAAGCGATACGTCAGCAAAACCTGAGGATCGCAGGCTTTCCCCGGTTCGATGCCAAGCCGGCTGAAGAAGGCGCGAGCCAGTTCGAATACAGCGCGACGTTCGAAGTCTATCCGGAGGTCAAGCTCGGAGACATTTCGGACGTGACGATCACCCGGCCCCAGCTCGAGGTGGGTGACGCGGAAGTCGAACGGACGGTCGAAGTCATGCGCAAACAGCGCGTGCGCTACGAGCCGGCCGATCGGGCCGCCGAGAACGCCGATCAGCTGACGATGTCTTACAGCGGCACGATCGAAGGCACGGAGTTTCCGGGCGGCAAGGCCGAAAACCAGCAGATCGTTCTGGGTGAAGGCCGCCTGCTTCCGGATTTCGAGAAGCAGCTCGCGGGCATGAAGGCCGGTGAAACGAAGAGCTTCGAGCTGCGCTTCCCCGACGATTACCACGGCAAGGAGGTCGCGGGGAAAACCGCAACCTTCCAGGTGACGGTTTCCGAAGTCGCTGCACCGAAGCTTCCGGAGATCGATACGGAGTTTGCGAAGAGTCTGGGCGTGGCGGACGGTGACCTCGCCAGGATGCGCGCGGAGATCCGCTCGAACCTGGAGCGCGAAGTCAAAATGCGGCTGAGCGGGCGCGTCAAGGATCAGATTATGCAGGCCCTACTTGGCACGACGCAGGTCGAGGTGCCAAAAGCGCTGATCGAGTCCGAGATCGAGCGTTTGCGTGAGCTCACGCGGCAGGATTTCGCCGCGCGTGGCATCCCGATCCGTGAGGACATGCCGCTGCCGGCGAACGTGTTCGAGAAGCAGGCTGAGCGGCGCGTGAACCTGGGCCTGATCCTCTCGGAAGTGGTCAAAGCGCATCAGCTGCAGGCTAAGCCCGAACAGGTCCGGGCGCTCGTTGAAGAGCAGGCGCAGTCCTACGAGAACCCGCAGGAAGTTGTCCGGTGGTACTACCAGCAGCCGGAGCGGCTGCGCGAGATCGAGTCGATGGCCATGGAAGACAACGTGGTCGAATGGGCGTTGCGCACGGCGAAGGTCGAAGACAAGCCGATCGAATTTGACGAATTAATGGGTAACAAGCCATGAGACAGTATTTCCAGCCGCACGCCGGCGCAATGCCGGAACCCCAGGGGCTCGGCCTCGTGCCGATGGTGATCGAGCAAAGCGGGCGCGGTGAGCGCGCGTACGACATCTACTCCCGCCTGCTGAAGGAACGGGTCGTTTTCCTCGTGGGGCCCGTCACCGAAGTCACGGCGAACCTGATCGTGGCGCAGCTTCTGTTCCTGGAGTCGGAAAATCCCGATAAGGATATTTCCTTTTATATCAACTCTCCGGGCGGCTCTGTGTCGGCCGGCTTGGCGATTTACGACACGATGCAGTTCGTCAAGCCCGATGTGTCCACATTGTGCGTAGGGCAGGCCGCGAGCATGGGCGCCCTGCTCCTAGCAGCCGGCGCGAACGGCAAGCGTTTCACCCTGCCGAATTCGCGCGTGATGATTCACCAGCCGATGGGCGGCTTTCAGGGCCAGGCTTCCGACATCGAGATCCACGCGAAGGAGATCCTGTACCTCAAAGCAAGGCTCAACGAAATCCTTGCAAAACACACCGGCCAGAAGATCGAGGCGATTGAAAAAGACACGGATCGTGATAACTTCCTGTCTGCAACCCAGGCAGTAAGTTACGGTCTCGTTGACAAGGTTCTGACCAGCCGAACCGATGCGACGGTGTGAGTGTCCAATGCGTCTGAGCTGCATGGGGCTCGGGGGCAGCGGTCGGGGTCGGCGGAAGGCGGCAGAAGGGAAGGGCTAGCGTGGGGAAAGCGGGCATGTCAGACAAAGTGGGCGGCGAAAAACTGCTGTACTGCTCTTTCTGCGGGAAGAGCCAGCACGAAGTGCGGAAGCTCATCGCCGGCCCCTCCGTGTTCATCTGCGATGAGTGCATCGAGCTCTGCAACGACATCATCCGCGAGGAGACCCAGGGTGAGCACGGCGCCAAAGGCGCGAAGTCCGATCTTCCGGTCCCGCACGAAATCCGGCTGATCCTCGATCAGTACGTGATCGGCCAGGACGTCGCGAAGAAAATCCTCTCGGTTGCCGTGTACAACCATTACAAGCGGCTCAAGACGATCGCGAAGAACGACGACGTCGAGCTCGCGAAATCGAACATTCTGCTGATCGGCCCGACCGGTTCGGGCAAGACGCTGCTCGCGCAGACACTCGCGCGGCTTCTCAACGTGCCTTTCGTGATGGCCGACGCCACCACGCTGACCGAGGCCGGCTATGTCGGCGAGGACGTCGAGAACATCATCCAGAAGCTTCTGCAGAAGTGCGACTATGACGTCGAGAAGGCGCAGCGCGGGATCGTCTACATCGACGAGATCGACAAGATTTCCCGCAAGTCGGACAACCCGTCGATTACCCGTGACGTGTCCGGCGAAGGCGTACAGCAGGCGCTGCTGAAGCTGATCGAAGGCACCATCGCGTCAGTGCCCCCGCAGGGCGGGCGCAAGCACCCGAACCAGGAGTTCGTGCAGGTCGACACGACGAACATCCTGTTCATCTGCGGCGGTGCGTTCGACGGTCTCGACAAGATTATCCGTGCGCGCTCGGAAAAAGGCGGCATCGGCTTCGGCGCGGAAGTGCGCTCGAAGGACAATCGCAAGGACATCGGGAAAGCGCTGCGCGACGTGCAGCCTGAAGATCTCATCAAGTACGGTCTCATCCCGGAATTCGTAGGCCGGCTGCCCGTCGTCGCGACGCTCGAGGAGCTCGACGAAGCCGCCCTCATCCAGATTCTCACGCAGCCGAAAAACGCGCTGCTCAAGCAGTACCAGAAGATGTTTTCCATGGAAGGCGTCGAGCTCGAAGTGCGCGACGGTGCGCTGAAAGCGGTTTCCCGCAAGGCGCTCGAGCGCAAGACAGGTGCGCGCGGGCTGCGTTCGATCTTGGAGAACACCCTCCTCAACACCATGTTCGACCTGCCTTCGCTCGAGAACGTGGTCAAGGTCGTCGTCGATGAAGGCACGATCCTCAGCGATGCGCCACCATTGCTGATCTATTCGGACCAGCCGAAAGTGGCTGGTTCCAGCGTATAAGTAGCCGGGCGCACACGTTTTCTTCGCCTTTGCCGCCCAAGGCGGAAAAGGTGTCCGTCCCGTTTCCCCGCTTGATTTGCGGGCCGTTTCCCCCAATGTATTCAGCTTCTCCAGCGTAAAGGTGAACCTCGATGTCTCTCCCTGAAGAAACCCGCGCCGGTCCGACTCAGCTTCCGCTGCTGCCGCTGCGCGACGTGGTGGTTTTCCCACACATGGTGATCCCGCTTTTCGTCGGGCGCCCGAAGTCGATCAAGGCGCTGGAAGCGGCCATGGAGTCCGGGAAGAGCATCGTGCTGGTCGCGCAGAAATCCGCGGCCAAGGACGACCCGACGCCGGAAGACCTGTACGAGATCGGCAGCATTGCGAACATCCTGCAGATGCTGAAGCTCCCCGACGGCACCGTGAAAGTGCTGGTCGAAGGCAGCCAGCGCGCGCGGATCAGCGAAGTGATCGACCTCAAGACGCACTTCGCCGTGGGCATCACGCCGCTCCCGCCCGACAATGCGACGGATCACGAGACCGAAGCGATGCGGCGGACGATGATCCAGCAGTTCGACCAGTACGTGAAGCTGAACAAGAAGATCCCGCCCGAAATCCTTACTTCTCTCGCAGGTATCGACGAGGCGGGGCG
>Ga0209382_10004106_pt1 | contig 19683 bp, 11 predicted proteins | sample SoiMetdeltSBSDD5_FD_187599 | JGI IMG/M metagenome (GOLD analysis project Ga0209382, IMG submission 187599) | Bulk soil microbial communities from a Populus tree surrounding site in Tennessee, USA - Soil MetaG P. deltoides SBSDD5 (SPAdes) (version 2) | ecosystem: Environmental > Terrestrial >... | reverse complement strand
TGCGCGGCCGGACCCAGCCGGGGTTCGAGGTCCGGACCGAGGTCCACACCCCGCCCCCGGAGATCCGGATCGAGGAGCTGGCCGATCCGTGAGTACCGTCGGATCGTTCCTGCTCGATGCGGACACGTCGGTCGACGAGCTGGTGCGGACCGGACGTCCGGCGGTCGACGCTGAGCTGAAGGTGATCGCGGCCGGCCTGCTCGACGTCGACCTCGGCGACATCGCCGTGGCGGCCTGGCGCAAGCACGCCGCGCTGGCCGCGGCCGCCCGCACGACGACCACCGACGCGGCGACCGAACGAGCCGTGGCCCTCGCCACGCACCGCATCACCTCGACCCACCGGCCGTACGTCGACGTGCGCGTCGGCGGCACCCTGGTCGCCCGGGTGCGGCTGGAGCTGCACCTGGTCTTCGTCGTCGCCGCGCTCGCCGCGGTCGTCCGCCGGGGCCGCCTGGTCGAGGTGAGGACCGGCCGCTGCGACCTGGCCGGCACGCTGTCCGTCGACGGTGAGCCGGTCGTCACCCGGCAGGGGGAGCTCGATCTGGAAGGGGCGGTCCGGCTCGGCGCCGGCCTGATCCTCTGAGAGATGTTCGATCAGGGCTCGAGGACGGCCGCGCCGCGGACCTGGCCGCCCGCCAGATCGGCCAGTGCGGCATCGGCCCGGCTCAACGGGTACCGCGTGACGGTCACCCGCAACCGGTGCTCGGCCGCCCGGGCCAGGAAGGCACGGCCATCGTCGCGCGTGTTGGCGGTGACGCTGCACAGCGTGCGTTCCTGGAACAGATGCCGGTCGTAGTCCAGCGGCGGAATCCCGGTCAGGTGGATGCCGGCGACGGCCAGCGTGCCACCCCGGTCCAGAGCCTCGAGCGCCACCGGTACCAGATCGCCGGCCGGCGCGAACAGGATCGCGGCGTCGAGCGGCTCGGGTGGCGCGTCGTGCGAACCTGCCGCCGAGGCCGCACCCAGCTCGACCGCCAGCCGCTGAGCGGCCGGGGACCGGGTCCGGACGTGCACCCGCACGCCCGACCCGATCGCGACCTGCGCGGTCAGGTGTGCCGACGCGCCGAAGCCGTAGATGCCCAGGCGCCCGCCGGGCGGCAGGTCGACCCGGCGCAGGGCGCGGTAGCCGATGATCCCGGCGCACAGCAGGGGAGCCAGCTCGACGTCGGAGTAGCCGGGCGGCAGGCGGTACGCGTAACCGGCCGGTACGGTGGCGAACTCCGCGTACCCACCGTCGGCGTCCCAGCCGGTGTACCGCGACTCGGGGCAGAGGTTCTCCGCGCCACGGACGCAGTACCGGCATCGCCCGCAGGTGTGCCGCAGCCACGCGATGCCCACCCGCTCGCCGAGCCAGGAGCCCTCGACCGCGGTACCGGCGTCGACCACCTCGCCGACCACCTCGTGCCCCGGGGTCACGCCCGCCCGGTGTGGGGGCAGGTCGCCGTCGACGACGTGCAGGTCGGTCCGGCAGACCCCGCTGGCGGTGACGCGGACGAGCAGCTCGTCGGGGGCCGGTACCGGTACCTGGCGGTCGACCGCCAGCAGCTTGCCTGCCGATACCTCCCACGCCAGCACTCAGCGGTCCTTCCGGTTGCCGAACATCGCCCGTATTGCGGCGAACAGAAGCATTATTCCTAGTACGACACCGAGGAGGCGTACGGCCGGAATGTCGTACCAAGATCGCGCCGTCGAGTCGGCAAAGGTGACAGCCAGCGCTAGCATGCCGTCTATGTTGCGCCCTCGCTTCCTGGTCGTGTCGCTGAGCCTGTTGATCGCCGTTGCCGGCATCGCTGGCTGCACCCGAAAGAACGAGCCCTCGGCGCAGTTGCCGGCCGCGGATGGCCTGCTCAAAGGCGCTGCGGCTGATATGAAGAAGATCAACACCGTGCACTTCGCGATCGACGCCGAAGGGACCATCGCGGGCCTCGCGCTGCGCGGGGCCGACGGTGACCTGACCCGGATCGGCGACGCGCACGGTACGGCCCAGCTCGAGCAGTCCGGGCAGGTCGTCGAGCTGGAGTTCATCGTCAAGGGCGACTCGATGTACATCAAGGGCCCGACCGGCGGCTTCCAGCAGGTGCCGCTGGCCCTGGCGGCCAGCGTGTACGACCCCTCGGCGATCCTCGACCCGGACCGCGGGGTGGCTCAGATCCTCGAGACCGCGACCGGGGGCAAGACCCAGTCGCGGGAGTCGGTGAACGGCATCGACGCGTACCGGGTGACGGCCAAGCTTGATCCGCGGGCGGTTAGCACGGTGGTGCCGGGGGTAACCGGTGATATCGACGGAGAATTGTGGATCGCGGCAACGCAACCGCGGCTGCTGAAGACGAAGTTCGCCGTACCGGGTCAGGGCGGCACTCCGGGCGGGACGGTCACGATCACGTTGAGCAACTTCGACCTACCGGTGACGGTCACGGCACCATGACGGTGGCGGGGACGACGCACGTGCCCGGCACCGCGCCGGTGGCACCCGCACCGGGCCGTGGCCGCGGGGTCGCGGTCGGGGTCGGCGGCGCGACCGTGCTGCTCGCGGCGCTCGACGCGTACGTCGTCGTCACCGTCCTCGTCGACATCGCCGCCAGCTTCAAGGTGCCGATCAACCACCTGGAGCGGGCGAGCCCGATGGTCACCGGCTTCCTGCTCGGCTACGTCGCCGGCATGCCACTGCTCGGGAAGCTGTCCGACAGATACGGCCGCCGCCCGCTCATTTACACCTGTCTAACCGGTTTCATCATCGGGTCGGTACTGACCGCGGCGGCCCCGAACCTGACCATGCTCGTAGTCGGCCGGAGCCTGCAGGGACTGGCCGGGGGCGCGCTGCTGCCGGTCACGATGGCCCTGGTCGCCGACCTGTTCGACCAGCGCCGGCGACCCGTTGCGCTCGGCGCGGTCGGCGCGGCACAGGAGCTGGGCAGCGTGTTCGGGCCGCTGTACGGGGCTGGCGTCGCCGCGCTGGCCGTGGGCTGGCCCGGCCTCTTCGCCGGCTGGCGCGCGATCTTCTGGATCAACATCCCACTCGCCGTGATCGCGATCATCCTGGTGGCCCGGTTCGTCCCGGCCCGATCACCGGTCGAGGCATCGGGACGCCGTCCCCGCATCGACGTCGTCGGCGGGCTGCTGCTCGCGCTCGGGCTCGGGCTGCTCGTGGTCGGCCTGTACAACCCGGATCCGCAGCGCGCCGTGCTGCCGCCGTGGGGACCGCGGTTCGTGCTCGCCGGCCTGGTCGGGCTGGTGCTGTTCGTCGTATGGGAGGCGTTCGCCCGCACGAAGCTGGTCGACCCCGCCGGGATGCGGAAGCGGCCGTTCTTCGCGGCGCTGGGTGCGAGCCTGCTGGCAGGTGGGGCGCTGATGGTCACGCTCGTCGACGTCCAGCTGATCGCGCAGAGCCTGCTCGACCTCAACTCGCTGGGTGGCGCGGTGATCCTCGCGCGGTTCCTCGTGGCCCTCGCGGCGGGAGCACTGCTGGGCGGCCTGCTCACCGGATGGATGGGGGAGCGGGCGTTGACCGTACTGGGCCTCACCATGGCCGCCGGTGGGTACCTGCTGATCGCCTACTGGCCGGCCGACCCCCGCGCGGCGCACCACGAGCTCGGCCCGGTCCTGCTGCCGCGGATCGACACCGACCTGGTGCTGGCCGGCGTGGGGCTGGGTCTGGTCGTCGCGCCGCTGGCGTCCGCGGTCCTGCGGGCCGTACCCCCGGCCCAGCACGGCGTGGCCTCGGCCGGCCTGGTCGTGGCGCGGATGGTCGGCATGCTGGTCGGGGTGGCCGCACTGTCGGCGTGGGGGTTCCATCGGTTCGCCGAGCTGACCACGAACCTCCCGACGCCGCTCCCGTTCGGGATCACGACCGAGGAGTACAACGCGCAACTGGCGGTGTACAACGCCGCCCTGGACGCGGCGCTGCGGGTCGAGTACCGCGAGATCTTCGTGGCGACCGCCGCCATCTGCGGGCTCGGCGCGCTGCTCGGGTTGTTCCTCGGACGCCGACGCGAGGTTGCCCGCTCCGAGTAGCGTCATCCCGTGAGCGATGCTAGCCAGCTCGACGCGACCATCGTCGCGGTCACCGTGTTCCGCGACGGCGCCCGGGTGACCCGGCGCGGTCGCATCCGGTTGCCCGCCGGGGACCACGCCGTCTCCGTGGAGCCACTGCCGCTGTACCTGTCACCCGACTCGATCCGCGTCACCGGGCGCGGTCCCGCCACCGTGCTGGGGGTCGACGTGGCGCGGCGGCACCAGCCGCGAACGACCGACGCCGTCGCGGCCCAGCTCGAGCAGGAGCGCCGCCAGCTGCGAGGTCGACTGTCCGAACTGGACGATGCGGAGGCGATCGAGACACAGCGGGTCGAGTTCCTCCAGCAGCTCGCGTCCCGCGCCGGCGGCAACTTCGCCCGCGCGCTCGCGGCCGGGGACTCCGAACCGTCCGACGTGGCCGCGTTCGCCGACGGGTTGGCCGAGCAGCTGGGTGCGGTACATGCCCGGCAGCGGGACCTGGCGCGCCGGCGGGAGGAGCTGACCGAGGAGCTGGCGGCGTGCGAGCGCAAGCTGCAGGACGTCACTGTCGCGCGGCAGCCGGACCGGACGGCGGCGCTGGTCAGCCTCGCGGTCGAAGCCGGGGAGGACACGGACGCCGAGGTCGAGGTCGAACTGTCCTATGTGGTCACCGGGGCCGGCTGGGAGTCAGCGTACGACCTGCGGCTCGACGAGACCGACCGGTTGACGGTGACGTGGTACGGCCTCGTGCGCCAACACACCGGCGAGGACTGGCCCGAGTGCGACCTGCGGCTGTCCACCGCCCGGCCGTCGGCCACGGCCACCGTGCCCGAGCTGGACCCGTGGTACCTCGACCGGATCCGGCCGATCACGGTACCCCGGCCGATGGCTCGGTCCCGGGGCGTCACCGGCATGATCGCCGGCGCGATGCCCGCTCCCGCTGGCGCGCCCGAACAGCAGGCGTACGCCGCGGCGCTCGAGGTCGACGCGGCGCCACCGGTACGAGAGGTTACGGCCGGCGTCGAGCAGGGCGTCGCCGCGGCCACGTACCAGCCCGCGCGCCCGATCGCGGTACCGGCCGACGGCAGCGCGCACCGGGCCACGGTGGCGGTGTTCGACCTGGACTCCACCCTGGACTACGTCACCGCGCCGATACTGGCCGAAGAGGCCCACCTGCGAGCCACGGCGACCAACAGCTCACCGCACACGCTGCTGCCCGGTACCGCTTCGGTGTTTCACGGCCCCGACTTCGTGGGCAGTACAAAGCTCGAGACCTGGGCACCGGGCGAGGAGGTCGAGCTGGCGTTGGGCATCGACGACCGGGTACGCGTCGAGCGCAAGCTCGTGCGCCGGACCGCGACGAAGGTGACGCTGGGGACCACCCGGCGGCGGGACGCGGACTACCGCATCTCCGTTGCCAACCACACCCCGCGGCCGGTCGAGGTCACCGTGCTCGATCAGGTGCCGGTGTCCCGCGACGATCAGATCGCCGTCAAGGAGGTCCGGGCCGAGCCCGCGCCGGCGGAGCGTACCGATCTCGGCGTGCTGACCTGGAAGCTGCGACTGGCTCCGAACGAGTCCCGCGAGGTGCATCTGGGGTTCCGCGTCGAACTCGCCAAGGGTGTGGAGCTGGCCGGCTGGCGCGAGTGATCCGGGCTGATACAAGCCGATTGAGTGTCCTATGTGCACTCATGATGTGTCATCGACGGACACAAATTTTTCAAACGTATATTTGATCGATCAACATCTCTCTAAATGTGATGTCAGACCATTGACAGTCATCACGTTCTGATGAGAGAAACGACCTTGAATATTTCACGTGTCGATCTCTCGACGCGTGCGACCTGCTGGGGAGTCGATTTGCGCCAGTCAGCTCTCCTGCCGCGTCGCCCGCGCGGCCTGTCCCCGCCGCGGGGCAACGGGGCGGCGGTTCGTGGTATCTGGCTCACCCTTGCAGTCGCTGCCCTCCTCCTCGCCGTTGTGGGCACGGGACTGCTGGTGCGCCGCCAAGCCGCGGAACCGACCGATCACACAGCAACCCTTGGGGGTCTGTCTGTCCGGCTACACGATGCCGGATGGTTGTCCATGGATGGGCATAACATGGACAACCAGGGCGGATACCAGATGCCTGCACAAATGATGCCGGGAGCGCCTGTCGGTGATGACATGCGCTTCGGCGTGCCGCTCACACTCGTGAACACGAGCGCGGACACGCGCCAGTTCATCCTCGCCGACGAGTTCTTCCTCCGTGGCGGCCGCCTCGACAGACCTCGCACGCTGCACTCGGACACGTTCGGCCGGCTCAACCGGCTGAACCCGGGCAGCGCTGTCGATGGGGTTCTCTACTTCGACACCGTCGTCCCCGACGGCAGCGACCCGCCGCTCTACCTGGAGTGGCGGCGCGACGGGGACACCACCACGCTGGCCATCCCGCTCATGGCTGGCGGGGCACCCGACCACGGCCACACACCTTAGGCCGTACCTCGCATCACACTGGCGGTCCCCGGCGACGGGGGCCGCCCGACCTAGGTCCCTCGCACCCTTCGGGAGGTCTATCGACCCCACGCGTTCGCACGTCGTACCAGACACGGCGGAGGCGGACCATGCGGTCCGCCGGCGGGCGGTACCCCGCCGGCGGACGGTCCGGCTAGCGCCGACAGTTCGATCTCGCGCGATAGACAAGGAGGCCCGCTATGCGCGAGTCACCAACTGTGCCCACATCCAGGTCACCGGCAACGAAAGTCGGTGGCCCGACAAGAGGCGACACCAACACTGTATACAAGTCAAACCTCTTCCTGGCGATCATCTTGGCCGCCGGGATGGTGGCCTGGCAGCATTTGGCACTCTTCAATGCCCAGGGCTCGCTGTGGTCACACACGCCATTCCTCGCGGTCGACTTCCTCCTCGCGTTGCCGGTAGCCGCGCTCGCGGTCGGAATGGTCAGCGTGCTCGGACGGAGGATCGGCCTGCACGCCGGATCGGCATCGGCGTGGGAGCCGGTAGCCCGGGCGGCGGCGATCGCGATCGTGATGACGGTGCTCTACGTACCGCTCGCGATCGTCCAGGCGGTCGGGCACACCGCGCTCGCCCCGTCGGTACCGGCCACCGAGGCCGGTCATCACCACGGCGCCACCGGGCTACCGGCCGACCTGTTCGGGTACGGCCTGACCCAGGCGTTGCAGATGGAAGCGGCGATCCTGATACTCGCCCTGGTCGGCGTCGTCGCGATCACCGTCACATCGGGCGGCACGTCGCCGCGCGACCTGTGGCGGACCTGGGTGGTGTCCAAGGTCCGGCCCGTCAGCACGATGGGCTGGGTACTCACGCTCGTCATCGGTGCGCTGGCCGGCACGCTGGTCACCACACCGGCCCAGGCCGAGCCCGAGCCCGACGGCGGCGTCGTGCAGGGTGGCTCCGGCGGCTGCAGTTCCGCGCCGCAGCGGGTGTTCAACGTCAGCGCGATCGACGTCGACATCGTGGTCAACCGCACCGGTGACCACGACCCGTACGGCTACATGTACGTGCTGCAGAGCAACCTGGCGGCCGTCCGAGCCTTCGAGGCCAAGCTGAAGGTCGCCTCGGCGATCGACGACGCGAAGGACGCGAACGGCAACATCGTCACGCCGTGGCCGGTACTCGTGGCGCAGAACCCCAACGCCGCGCAGGTAACGAACGGGCTGGGGCAGGACCCGATCCAGCCGCTCGTGCTGCGGGCCCGGCTAGGCGAGTGCGTGGTCATCAACCTGAAGAACGAGATCGTCAACGCGCCCCGGGGTGGACCGAACGGCAATCCGGTCATCACCCAGCCCGGCGGCGTACCGCAGGTCTCGATCGACATCGCCGGCGTGTCGTACGACGCGGCCGGCGGCCAGGGCGGCCAGGCGGTCGGCAACAACCCCGTCAACATGGCAGCCCAGGGCGTGACCAAGCAGTACAAGTACTACCTCGACCCGCTGATGGGCGAGGGCGCCAAGGTCTTCCGCAGCGGCGGCGACTCGGTTCAGCTCACCGCGCACGGTCTCTTCGGCACGCTCGTCGCCGAGGACTCTGGCGCCCGGTGGTACGACCCGAGCACCGGCGCGGAGAAGACCAGCGACAACAACTGGAGCAACTGGGAGGCCATGGTCGACCCGTCGGCCGGCCCGACCTTCCGGGAAGCTGTGATCATCTACCACGAGGTCGGTGACGAGAACTTCAACCTGCGCCGGCCGCTGCGGGAGAACGCGGACGCGGCTCCCGTCGGCGATCAGGCACAGAACGGTCGGGCTCTCCCGATGATCGATACCGGCGCGCCCAACGCGGCCAACCCGCGGGCGGGCGGTGGCGGTACCAACGCGTACCGGCCCGGCAGCCGGGCGCTGAATTATCGGTCGGAGTCCTTCTACCGGCGCCTGCAGCCGCTTGCCCCGCGCGGGCTCGACGCCATGCAGGCCAACGAGTCGATCGCGTACAGCTCGTACCCGAACGGCGATCCTTCGACGCCGATCGTCCGGTCGTACCTCGGTGAGCCGACCAAGACCCGGCTCGTACACGCGGGCTTCGAGCAGTTGCACGTCCACCACCTGCACGGTGGTGCGACGCGGTGGCGGCAGAACCCGGGCGCGGACAACACCGACATGAGTAGCGGTCTGCGCAAGGTACCGATCCAGAACGCCCAGTCCATCCGGCTCGACTCGCAAACGGTCAGCCCGATGGAGGCCATGAACCTGGAGCACGAGTGTGGCGCCGGCGGTTGCCAGCAGGCGGCCGGGGACTTCCTCTACCACTGCCACATCGCGCACCACTACATCGCCGGCATGTGGGGCATGTGGCGGGTGTTCGACACCGCCCAGGCCGGGGTGGCGAAGCTGCCGGGCGCGTCGTCTCGCCCGACCGCGGTGAACTCCGCCGGGCTGCTCGGCCGGGTCATCGAGGGCAAGACGGTCGTGCTACAGGCCAACCTCACCAGCCCGTCGACACAGGTGGCGTTGGAGTCCCTTGTGGAGGGTCAGCTGCCGCCACAGGGCGTCCGGTGGGTCCGGACCGACGGCACCAACGACCCGGACGACGCGACGGTCTGGGACTGGGTCAAGGGAGGTACCCCGACCGCACCGGTCTATCTGGGTGAACCGGAGACCACCGCGGTCTGGGCCAACTACATCTCTCCCACGCCAGGGGTGAGGCCTGAAATATTGTTCAACCCGGCCAACGGACGGCCGGCGTACCCGATGCTGAAACCGCACCTGGGAATGCGACCACCGTTCTCGCCGAACGGGCATTCGCCGGCGCCGTACCTCGGCAACACGGTCACGTCGACGAGACCCGACGGACTGTGCCCGTCGTCCGCACCGCAACGCAGCTACGACATCACCGCGATATCCGTGGCGTTCCAGGCCACGCACCGGGAGAACGACGCCAACGGTGAGATCTTCGTGCTCAACGAGGACAAGAACGCCGTCCTCAACGGTACGAAGCCCGTCGAGCCGTTGACGATCAGGTCCAACGTCGGGGACTGCGTGTCCATCACCTTTGGCCACCAGCTGAACCCGGCGGTGCAGGCCAAGACCAACATGCACACGCACTTCGTGCAGTTCGACCCGCGGGCGTCCGATGGCGTGATCACCGGCTTCGCGTACGAGCAGTCGACCTTCGGCATGGCCAAGGAAGGTCGCACGCTGTCCTCTGTGGACTCTCCCAACACGATCACCGTGTCCACGCTCGGGCAGCTCCGGGTCGGCGTCGGGATCGGCGTCGGGGTCGGTACCCCGAGCATCGAGATCCGGAAGATCACCGGGATCGTCGGCAACCAGCTGACCCTCGACAGTAACCTGACGAAGACGCACGCCGCGGGCGAACCGGTGACCGTGGAGTTCGTGCAGTACCGCTGGTACTCCGATGTGGACTCCGGCACGGTGTTCTGGCACGACCACGTCGACGGCATCGAGTCCTGGGCGCATGGGTTGTTCGGTGCGCACATCATCGAGCCGGCCGGCTCCACGTACCGCGACCCGGTGACGGGCAACTCGGTCAAGAGCGGCACGATCGTCGACATCATCACGTCCGGCTCGGTGGGCGTCGGCCAGTCCGGCTCCTTCCGGGAGTTCATGATATTCCTCCACAATGGACGGCGTGGGCGCAACGAGCTCACGGCCGCCTCGGGAGGTGGTCTGAACCCGTTCAACTTCGGCCAGGAGTGCGAAGAGGGTTCGATCAACCTCCGGGCCGCGCCGGTGGGTGAACGCACACCGCCGGGTGCCACCCCCGCTGACCCCTCGACGACCATGCAGAGACAGGAGTACAGCGGGCAACGTTGTAGGAATGCGTTCAGCCGCGGCCCGGACGATCCGGCCTCCGCGAACGCCACGTCGGTACGGGCCACCGTGACGACCGTCGACCCGTACGTCTTCTCGTCGGTGAAGTACGGCGATCCGATGACCCCGCTGCTGCGGGCGTACACCGGTGACCCCGTGGTGATCCGCACGATCGGGTTGAACGAGCGCGCCGAGGCGCTGCGCATCCAAGGCCACCGGTTCCGGATGGAGCGCTTCAACTCCGACGGTCAACTGATGGACACGGCGACCACGGGCATCTCCGAACGGTTCGACTACGTCCTCGACGGAGGTGCGGGCGGACCGCTGAAGAGTCCGGGTGACTACCTGTACTACAGCACGCGCAACTTCGCTCTGGAGAGCGGCGCGTGGGGCATCTTCCGGGTGCACGACAAGCTCCAGAGCACCCTGAAACCATTGCCCAACCGGACTCCGTTCAGTGGTAGCGGCTTCCCGAGGCAGGTTGCCGCGACCGGCAACACCCAGGTGACCCCCGGCCCCAACCCGGCGCCCGGGTTCCTGTCGAACGGCTCGGTCAACACGGCCGTCGTCACGTCGACGACGTGGCCGTGCCCGAGTGGCGCACCGAACCGCAACTACGACGTCTCGGTCTTCAACAAGGCCCTGCCCACCACCCCGTTCCCGGACGCCAGCGGCGTGATGTACTCGCTGACCTCCGACATGGCCGGGATCGTGGCCGGGACCAAGCCGCTCGAGCCGTTGGTACTGCGGGCCAACAAGGGTGACTGCCTCAAGATCACCCTGCGCAACCAGCTCACCCCGGGCTCGCTGTACGGCGGCACCCGGGTGGGTCTGGACCTCGGCAAGCTGTCCAAGAACCAGCAGCTGGCCTCCGGCGCGGCGGTCGGGCTCAACCCGGACACCACCGTCGGCGCGGGACAGACCGTGCTGCTGGTCTACTACGCCGACCAGGAACTGGGTACGACCATCTTCCAGAACCTGGGCAGCCTGGGATCGCTCCGGCACGGGGCGTACGGCATGGTGATCATCGAGCCGCAGGGCTCGACGTACCAGAACAGTTTCACCGGCCAGTTCCTCAACTCGACGAGCACGGCCAGCCAGGCCGTCATCCGGGTGCCGAACGCGCCGGACTTTCGCGAGTTCGCGATGCAGGTCCAGACAACGGACCAGCAGTACTCGCGGAGCATCGTGCCGTACATCGACCAGGTCGCAGGCATAGGTATCAACAGCGTGACCGCGGCCAACATCCCGGCCGTGCCCGTCGAGGGCGCGCCACCGGGGACGGCGAACAACGCGGGCTCGCTGGACAAGGCGTACAGCCACGTCAACTACCGCAACGAACCGTTGACCGTACGGCTCAACCTGACCTCGAACCCAGCCAACTACACGCTGGCGACGGTCACGGGCAACTACGGCATCGCGTTCAGCTCGGGGTTGTACGGCGAACCCGATACCCCAATTTTCATGACCCATGAGAAGGACCCGGTGGTCTGGCGGGTCGCTGTGGGAGCCTCGGACCAGCTCCACTCCTTCACCATCGGCGGGCACAGCTTCCCGCTCGAGCCGAGGATGTGGAACGGTACGACCGACAAGCGGTCGCAGCTGCTGACCGCGCGCACGATCGGAGCCGGCGAGACGATCGACGTCGAGCTGACCTCCGCCGGCGGGTCGGGCGGCTTCACCGGTGACTATCTCTACCAGGACGCCAGGTCACCATGGGCCGAGGCGGGCATCTGGGGCATCTTCCGGGTGCTCGAGCTGCCCTTCGGGCTCAGCGCTCTGGAGTCGAACATCATCTCGATCGCACCGGAGGTCTGATATGAACCGGCGACGCGCGGCGGTCTGGTTTGGGTTGGTCGCCGCCGTCGCCGGGGTCCTGGTCGGACCGGCACAGCCGGCGTACGCGCACGCGCAGTTGGTCGGCACCACGCCGGCCAACGGCGCGCGCCTGGACACCGCGCCCGCCGAGGTCGTCCTGCGGTTCAGCGAACGGGTACTCCTGGTACCCGACGGGGTGCGGCTGCTGGACGCCACGGGCGCGGTACGCGGTGCCGGTCCGGCCCGGATCGAACCGTCCACACCGGAGGAGGTACGCCTGCCGATGCCCGCAGGACTGGGCACCGGCACGTACACCGTCGCGTGGCGGGTCGTCTCCGCCGACTCGCACCCGATCCACGGTGCGTTCGCCTTCGGCGTGGGCGACGTACAGGTCGTACCGCTGCCGGACTCCGGCGCCCAGGCCACCGCCGACCCCGCGCTGGCCGCGGCGTTCTGGCTGTTCCGGTGGGCTGGGTACGCCGGCCTGGCCCTGCTAGCCGGTGGAGCCCTGTTCCTCCTTCTCTGCTGGCCGGCCGGCTGGTCCCGGCGCCGGGCCCGGCGCATGCTGTTCGCCGGCTGGGTCACCAGCGTGTCGAGCGCGGTCGCGGCCCTGCTCGTTCAGGGGCCGTACGCCACCGGTGGCACGCTCGGCTCGCTGTTCGATCCGGCGTTGCTGGCCGGTACGGTCGGCACCGACTTCGGCCGGTACGTCATCGCCCGGCTCGTCCTGCTGGGACTGGCCGTTCCGGTCCTGGTACGGCCAACCTGGTATCCACAGTGGACAGTGTTGTCGGCGTTCGCTCTGCCCGTGACCTGGATCGGTACCGGGCACGCGAACGCGGATGCCAACCTGCTCGCCCGGTTCTCCGACGCCATCCATCTCGCCGCGATGTCCGCCTGGTTCGGCGGCCTGGCTCTCCTCGTCGTGGCCGTCCTACCGGCCACTGCCGGCCGCCCCTTGGCTGTGCCTGCCAAGGTCGCCCCGGCGGCCGGCGCTGGCGCGCCAGCCCCCGTGGCGGAGGTCGCCGCCGCGGTGACCCGGTTCTCCAGTCTCGCCACGGTGTGCGTCGGCGTTCTCGTGGTCACCGGTACCTACCAGGCGTGGCGCGGGGTCGGCTCGGTGGCCGCGCTGGCCGGGTCGAGCTACGGGCGGCTGCTCGTGTTCAAGCTCGCCGCGATCGGCGTACTGCTGTGGTTCGGGGCGATGTCGCGTTCGCTGGTGCGCCGCCGGTACGTCCACAGTGCGGTGTCCACAGTGGTCGAAAAAGAACTCGCCCTGGCCGGGACGGGCGGACGGCGTGGGCCCGGCGGCCCGAGCCGCGGCAGCCGCCGGACCGAACGCGCCGAGCGGGAGCAGGAACTGCTCGCTCGCCGACAACTGGGTTGGTCGGTACGCATCGAGGTGGCCATCGGTCTCGCGGTACTCGCGATCACCGCTCTGCTCGTCGCCACCCCGCCGGGTGCGCGGCCCGCGGCGGCTCTGCCAGCTGCGCCCGTCCAAACGTCTACAACGCAGGCTCCGCCCGAGGTCGTGGCGACCGACCTGCCGCTCGACGGCGGGGGACGGGTCTATGTCCAGCTGGATCCGGCCCGGGTCGGCGACAGCACGCTGATCGTCACGGTCCTCGACGCGGCCCGCAAGCCGTGGGACGTTCCCGAAGTCACCGCGACGTTGAGCCTCAGCGCGCAGAGCATCGGGCCGTTGCCGGTGACGCTGCGCGAGGTCCGGCCGGGCGACTACGTGTCGACCGGGCTCAGCCTGCCGATGGCCGGCACCTGGCAGTTGGCGGTCAAGGTGCGAACGTCCGAGGTCGACCTGGAGACCGTGCGGGTGGAGTTGCGCGTCGGCTAACCGCGTACCGCTACACCTCGACCGAAGCCGCGGCCCGGAGCATCGCGTCGAGGCTACGGTCGACGTCCCGCTCGGTCGTCGCCCAGGACGAGACGCTGATGCGCATCGCGTCCCGGCCCTGCCAGACGGTTCCGCCGCACCAGCACGTGCCGTCGGCCTGCACGGCCGCGACCACCGCGCGGGTCACCTCGGGCGCGCCGAAGCTGACGAGCACCTGGTTGAGCACGACGTCGTTGAGGATCTCGTAGCCCGCGCCGGCCAGCCCGTCGGCGAACCGGCGAGCATGGGCGCAGCACCGTTCGACGAGGTCGGCCACGCCGGCCCGGCCTAGCGAGTGCAGCGCGGCCCAGACCTCGACGCCCCGCGCCCGCCGGGACAGCTCCGGCGTGTAGTCGATCGGCTGGCGGTCACCGTGCTCCAGCGGCAGGTACTCCGCGGTCACCGCCATCGCCGGCCGCAACTGCTCCGGATCGCGGACGAACGCGAGACCGCTGTCGTACGGCACATTGAGCCACTTGTGCGCGTCCGTCGCCCAGGAGTCCGCCTCGCTCACGCCTTCGGTGAGGTACGCCCGCGCCGGCGCGGCCGTTGCCCACAGCCCGAACGCGCCGTCGACGTGTACCCAGGCGCCGGCCGGCCGGACCGCCGCGCAGATCTCGCCGATCGGGTCGATGGCCCCGGTGTTCACGTTGCCCGCCTGCGTGCACACGATCGTAGGACCGTCCACTGTGGGCAGTGCGTCTGCCCGCATCCGGCCCTGGTCGTCGACCGGTACCCGGACGACGCGCCGGCGGCCGAGGCCGAGCATGCCGAGCGCCTTCATCAGGCTCGGGTGTACCTCGTCGCCGACCAGCACGGTCACCGGCGGTGCGCCGAACAGCCCGTCGGCCTCGACGTTCCAACCGACCCGGTCGAGTACGGTCCGCCGGGCCGCCGCGAGCGCGGTGAAGTTGGCCATGGTGGCGCCGGTGACGAAGCCGGCGCCGGTCCCGGGCGGCAACCCGAGCAGGTCGACGAGCCAGCGCAGGCTCACCCGTTCGAGCGCGCAGGCGGTCGGGCTCAGCAACTCGAACCCGGTGTTCTGGTCCCAAGCGCCGGCGAGCCAGTTCGCGCCCAGCGTCGCCGGCAGGCTGCCCCCGACGACGAAGCCGAAGAAGCGCGAGCCGGCCGTGGCCATCGTGGCGGGCGAGCCGCACTCGTCGAGCACGCGGAGCGTCTCACTGTCCGGGTTGCCCTTCTCGGGCAGTTCGGTGTCCAGCATGGACAGTCGGGCGACCGCCTCCGGATCGGGTCGCACGGGCCGGTCGGGCAGGCCGGCCAGGTAGGCGGCGGCCCGGTCGGCGGCTTCGGCGAGTACGTCGTACGTCACCCATTGATCATATGACCGGCTGACTTTCCGACAGACAACGGCCGCCCGTTCCCCTACGATTTGGCGTCGATGTACTCGCCATACGGGCCGGTCCAGCCGGAGAGGCGGCACTGGGCCGACAGCCCTACCAAGATCCTCGGCCTCGTCGCCGCGATCCTCAGCGTGGTGACCGGTTTCTGCGCGCTGCTCGCCCAACTGGGTGCGTTCGGTGACTTCCGCATCCCGCACCTGCCGGGGCGGGGAGTTCCGCTTTCGGAGGCGGCGGTGTCGCTGTCGGTCGGTGAAGGGCGTTCGGGCACACCTGTGGTGGTGACCGGCCACGGCTTCGAGCCGGGGGAGACGGTCGAGATCCGCTTCCACGTGGATCTGATTGGGACGGCGCGGGTCGACGAGAACGGCGACTTCACCGCGAACACCAAGGTGCCGGGCACCTACGACGCCTTCGGCGGGCAGCAGTTCATGATCAGCGCCGTGGGAAAGTCGAGCGTCCAGCACGCCGAGGCGCCGTTCAAGTTGCTCACCAGCGGCACCGCGATCGTCGCCCCTTCGGGCGGTGGCGGCGACAGCGGACCGCCGAAGATCACGCTGTCCCGGACCAGCGGGCGGACCGGGACCGATGTCACCGTAACGGGTGAAAACTTCACGCCCGGCGAGGAGGTGCGGATCCGGTTCCACACCGAGGAGATCGGGACGGTGGTCGTCGGTACCGACGGCCGTTTCAGCAAGCGGGTCCGGATCCCCGAGTCGTACGGCGTGTTCGCACCGCAGCAGTTCGAGATCTGGGCCAACGGCAGCCCGTCGCTCGACACCGACCACCGGCCGTTCAACCTGACCGGCTAGCTCGGTCGTATCGGCCCGAGCGCTGTTGTGCCGGGGGCTGTTGTGCCGGGGGCCACGCTGCCCCCGGCACAACTCATCGAAGTGCTACCCGATCGTGCAATTCGTGGTGTTGAGCGAGAAGCGCGCTGGTCGGTTGTTGGTGACGTTGTTCCACGACCCGATGAAGCCCACCCCGGTCAACGTCTGGCCGGGCGCGAGTACCCCGTTCCAGGTCGCGTTCGTGACCGGTACATCCGCGCCCGTCTGGGCGACCACCCCGTTCCACAGCTGGGTGACCGTCTGGCCGTTCGGGAACGTGAACCGCAGGTTCCAGCCATCGAGCGGCTTGCTGCCGGTGTTGGTGATGGACATGTCGGCCTCGAACGCGTTCGTCCACTGGCTGACGACGCGGTACGTGACCCGGCAGCTTGTCGGCGGTACCTGACCGTCCACAAAGAACACGTTGGGCGCCAGCTCGGTGCGCGGGATGTCGGTGTTCGACGCGATGATGTCACCGAGGTTGCGACGGTAGTCGATGCCGTACGTGTTCCGGATGAAGTCCAGCGCCGAGGTCTGGTTGCCGTAGAAGAACCGGTCACCGTCGCGCAGCCGGCTGAACTCGCGATTCCAGATGGCCCGCTGCAGCTCGCCGAACTCACCACCGGCCTGGTGCGGCTCGGCGACCATGCCGGCGAACGCGTCGACATTGTTCACGCTGCCGTACATCGCCCGCAACCGCGCCGCCGTGGTCGAGCGCCGGGTGCCCACAGTCGGCGTAGCCTCGGCCTCTTCACTACCGATCGGTACGATGCTGCCGAACAGGTTCCGCAACTGGGTGAACTCGATGACCCTCGGGTCGTTGATGCCGATGCCGGACGGCAGTGTCTCGGTCGACTCGCCGGTGATCTGGGTGAACGTCGTCCGGGCGGGTAGCCCGTACGCCACTCGCAGCTGGTTGTACGTGGGCATGCCGTGGTCGCGGTCGCGCTCGATGTCGATCGCGCCGAGGTCGGCCACGCCCCGGAAGCACTCGGGCAGGCCCGGTCCGTCCAGGCACTCCGGGTTGCCGGAGACGGGTACCTGGAACAGGACGCTGCGCAGCTGGTTGTCGATCTGCTCGTCGTTCTTGTACTGCGCCTCGAGGCCGATGCCCTGCAGCATCGGACCGAGACCGAGCTGGGGTACGAGGGTCGGGTTGAAGAACGCGACGTTCAGCGGGATGGCCAGCTCGAGCTCGTCGCCGTTGACGGCCACCTCGATGCCTTGCGCCTCGAACGCGTCGAGCTGCGCCTGGGTGTACCGGTCGGCATCGGCCTCCAGCTCGAACTCGCCGTGGATCATGCTGTGTGCCCGGTAGCCGACCGTCGCGAACTCGTTGGTCAGCGTGGCGTTGACGTTCGACTTGTACCCGGTGTACCCGGGCAGGTTGATGCCCATCGCCGGCAGCCACTCGTTGTACGTGACGAACTGCTGTTCCGCGATCACCACCCGGCGGGCGATCTGGAACTTGTCCTCCTCGCTCAAGGAAGACGGCAGCAGCGACACGATCCGGTTGTGCTCCCGGGCGAAGAGCGTGTGGGTGGCGTTGAGGCCGATGTTCTCGCTGGCCCGTACGTCACCGGCGACCGATGCCGAGTTCGGGTTGGCGAGCAACCGGCCGTCGATGGCCATCGTCGGAGCGGTGGCCGCGTTGCCGCGGGCGTCCCGGCGAGGCAGGTAGTTGTTCGGCAGCAACAGCGTGGCGCTGTTGTTGGTCGGGTTGCCGTCGTTGGAGCCGTTGCGCAGCCAGTCCAACCGGGCGTTCGTGCCACCGTAGACCGGGAAGCCGTCGATGTACGAGCTGACCGTGTTGGTCTGCTGGCGCGGGTTGGCCGTGGAGGTACCGGTGCCCGGCGACGCTGCCGAGCGCGTGAACGGGATGAACCCGAGGGTGTTCGTGAACTCCTCGAGCGGGTCGGCACCGTTGAACGGGATGTTCGCGACCGTACCGGCCTCGTCCCGAAGGCCGAACGTGTGGTCGATGAACTGGCCCCACACGAAGCCCCACTGGGTGACGCTGCGCTCGGAGAAGAGATTCTGGTGCGTGTCGTTGTGCAGCCGGTTGCTGATCAGGCGGGTGTTCGGTCCGGCTACCGGCTGGCTGATGCCGTCGGCATAGCGGGCGGCGGCGACCCGGGCGTACGGCCGGTTCGACTGGCCCCAGGTCGGGTTGGCCACGTTGTTCCCGCTGCCGCTCAAGCTCTGTACCTCGAACGGCACCGCAAGCGTCCCCGTGTCCGCCAAGGCGGTATTGGCCAACGCCGTGCCGCTCGCGAGGAGGAGCGCGGCAAGAGGGATGACGAGCCGCCGGAATCGGCTGTCCACTGTAGACTCCCTTCGCGCGGTAGGCGCGCGGCATCTGTCCCGCGGCGCGTGCGGGACGGTTCGGGTAACTTAGGTTACGGTTACTGAAAACTTTATTTCCAGTTGACATACTGGAGTTGTTCGATTCGAAGGTCAATGAACCAGCGGTACCGCATAACCCCTGGGGGGCGACTGCGACAACAACTCTCGACCTGGCCGAACTGGTGATCCTGGTTCAGCCATGCCTCTGTCCGCGCGCAGCAAATCCTCCCAGCCTCTGGTCACGGCGTGGGCCTCGAGTTGGAGCCGCCGTGCTCATGGTCTTCGGTGGTAGGCGTTGCGGCGTGGTCGTTGGTGTGGGTCGATCCAGGTCGGTGGCGTGAACTCGGGTCGTCCGTCGTGTCCGATGTGGACGGTCCAGTCGCGTCGGTGGATCAAGCGGTGGTGGAACCCGCAGAGCAGGACCGAGTTTTCCAGGCAGGTCGCGCCACCGTCGACCCAGTGGACAACATGATGCCCATCGCACCATTTGGCCGGTCTGTCGCAACCCGGGAACGCGCAGCCACCGTCCCGGATGACCAGGGCTCGGCGGAGTGCGCCGGTGATCAGCCGCCGTTCCCGACCCAGGTCCAGGGGTTGTCCCGTGCCGTCGAGCACCGCTGGGAGGATGCTGGCATCGCAGGCGAGTCTTCGGGCGGCTTCGGCGGTCAGGATCTCGCCGGTGTCCAACACGGCGCTGCCCAGCCCCCGCAGCAGCGTCTCGTACCCGACGGTGACCACGATCTGCGGTCGTTCTCCGCCGTTGTCCGGTAGGTCGCCGGTGTGCAACGCCACCTGGCAGATCTCCACCAGGGCATCAGCGCGTCGTTGTCCGGCGCTGCGGTCGTCGTCGGCCACGCGGCCCGGGGCGCACAGCGGATCCAACGCCGCCCGAACCACCGCCGCAGCCTCGACATCGAGCCGGCCCAGCACCCGCACCGCCCCGTCGCCGCTCGAGGTCAGGGACAGGAAACGATCCTGCAGCGCGTTCTGTTCGGCCCGCTGCAGAGCGCGTCGGTCGAGTTCGTCACCGATCTCAGGGGCGACCACTTCGAGGATCCGTTGTCCCAATCGGCGCAACCCGATCACGTCGTGCTCGGCGGCATATCCGACCAGCACGGTGGCGGCCTTGTCCACCGTGTCCGGCCCCACCTCGCCCGGCA
>Ga0209382_10004105_pt1 | contig 19685 bp, 17 predicted proteins | sample SoiMetdeltSBSDD5_FD_187599 | JGI IMG/M metagenome (GOLD analysis project Ga0209382, IMG submission 187599) | Bulk soil microbial communities from a Populus tree surrounding site in Tennessee, USA - Soil MetaG P. deltoides SBSDD5 (SPAdes) (version 2) | ecosystem: Environmental > Terrestrial >... | reverse complement strand
CACCATGAGCTTCAGGCACACGCGGGCGCCGAGCCACTCGCGGCGCCGCAATGGATGACGCAGCTCCGTGTACTCGGCCTGCTCGGGCGGCGTCAGGAAACGGCTCACGGCCGACTCGAGATCGTGCGCCTCGCTCACGTCCATCAGGCGCACGTCCACCGGGGCGTCGCCCAGCGCCAGCCGGATCAGGCCGAGGGACAACGGCTCGACCTCGTTCCGGAATTAGGGGTAGTTAACGTCCAGATTATCGTGGGCATACTTTTTTGAGATTTGGTATCCTCACCCTCGCGTCACCGAAAGGAGCCCCATGGGACCCGAAAGAAGCCGTCGCCGCCTTCGTGCCGCGACGCTCACTCTGTTCGCGCTGCTCCTGGGCCTGGCCGCGGCCACCGCGGCGTCGGCGAACGAGGTCCTCATCTATTCCGCTCGTCACTATGGTCAAGAGCCGGCCTTCGAGGCGTTCACCAAGAAGACCGGTATCCAGATCAAGATGCTCTCGGGCAGCACCGGCGAGATGTTCGAGCGGCTCAAGGCCGAAGGCGAGCGTAGCCCGGCCGACCTGCTCCTGACGGTCGACGCCGGCAACCTGTGGAACGCCGCGCGCGCCGGGCTTCTGGCAAAGGTCGATTCCCCTGAGCTCGCCACCAACATTCCGGCCAACCTCCGCGATCCCGAGAACCGCTGGATCGGACTCACCGTACGTGCCCGGACGATCATGTACAACTCGACCAAGGTCAAGCCCTCCGAGCTTTCGACCTATGAGGCGCTCGGCGACCCGAAGTGGAAGGGGCGGATCTGCCTGCGGACGTCCAGCTACATCTATAACCAGTCGCTGCTGGCCACGATGATCAAGCGCGGCGGCGAGCCGAAGACCGAAGAGATCGTGCGCGGGTGGGTCGCCAACCAGCCCACCCTCATCAACGGTGACACGAAGATCCTCGAGTCGATCGCGGCCGGGCAATGCGACGTCGGGCTCACGAACCACTACTACCTGGCACGCATCCTCGCCAAGGACGCGGCGTTCCCGGTGCTGCCGTTCTGGGCCAATCAGCAGACGACCGGGACGCACGTGAATGTGTCGGGCGCCGGGGTGACCGCGCACGCGAAGAACCGCGCCAACGCGGTCAAGCTGCTCGAGTTCCTGTCGAGCCCCGAGGCCCAGCAGATGTTTGCGGACGTGGCCTTCGAGTACCCGGCCAATCCGCAGGCGGGCGTCAACCCGATCGTGGCCAAGTGGGGCAAGTTCAAGCAGGACGACATCAACGTGGCCGCCGCCGGCGAATTTCAGGCCGCGGCGACGCGGCTGGCCGATCGCATGGGGTACAAGTGACGGCGCGCCGCGCCAAAGGAGTGGCTGTCCGATGATCGTCTGTCTGTGCCGAGGACTCGGTGAAAACGCGATCCGGACGACCATCGCCCGGGGCGGCGACACGCGCGACCGCCTGGCTGCCCTCTGCGGCGCCGGCAACGACTGCGGCGGCTGCACGCCGATCCTCGATGCACTCCTTGATGAAGTCCAAAACGCGGCCTATAGTGACCTCGCATCACATTCCGTTCTCAGGGTCGGAGGCGAACTATGCGAGGCCACCAGCAGGTCATCGCCCTCCTGAACGACGTCCTCACGGCCGAGCTGACCGCGATCAATCAGTACTTCATCCACGCCCGGATGTGCGAAAACTGGGGTTACGAGCGGCTGTGGAAGAAGATCCGTGAAGAGTCAATCGGCGAGATGAAGCACGCCGACAAGCTGATCGAGCGCATTCTCTATCTCGAAGGCGTGCCCAATCTGCAGCGGCTCGGCAAGGTCAACGTCGGCGAGACCGTGCCCGAGCAGCTGCGCCTGGATCTCGAGGTCGAGCGCGAGGCGATCCGCATGCTCAACGCCGGCATCGAGACGGCGCGCAGCCTCGGCGACAACGGCACCCGGGAGCTGCTCGAGAACATCCTCGAGGCCGAGGAGAGCCACGCGAACTGGATCGAGGCGCAGATGAGCCTGATCGCGCAGGCGGGCGAAGGCAACTACCTCGCCCAGCAGATCAAGAACGGGGACGAGTAGCCGCCGCGGCCGTCTCGGACGCGCCCGCGTAGTCCTTCCGGTGGAAGTAGTTCGCGTTGTAGAACTCGAGCACCAGGTCGCGGTACACGGCGCGCGGGTAGCGCGCCGGGTTGTCCGCGCTCACGCAGGTCGGCGCGCACTCGATCGGAGCGTCGACGTTCGGGCTGTAGAAGAACGCGATCGAATATCGGTCCTTCCCCGAGTCGTTCAACACGCCGTGCGGCGTCGACAGGAAGCGGTCGTTCGACCACCGCTTCATGATGTTGCCCAGATTCACCAGGAAGGTCCCGGGAATCACGGGCGGCGCCATCCACTCGCCGTTCGTCAGGCGGACCGCCAGGCCCGGCACGTCTTCGCGCGCCAGCATCGTGATGAACGAGTTGTCGGTGTGCGGGCCCTGGCCGAACTGCTCGTCGTCGTCGGTCTCCTGCGGCGGGTAGTGGAGGAAGCGCAGGTTGATGTGCGCCTCGTTCTCGAAGAACTTCGTGAAGTACTCGGCCGGCATCCCGAGGGCGAGGCTCAGGATCGGCAAGAGCCGCTCGCCGAGCCGCTCGAGCGTCTTGAAGTAGGTGACCATTGCCGCGCGCATGCGCTCGTGTCCGTCCGGCCACTGGTTGCGTCCGCGGAGCGGGGTGCCGGCGACGGCGTCCGGATGGTCGGCCGGCCGGTCGTGGCTGATGAAGAAGCTCTCGTTGAAGTTCGGCCGGGTCGCCTTGTGCACGGTGGAGTGCCGCTGCATGCTCTCGTTCACCGCCATGTAGCCGATGTTGTTCTCGTTGATCTTCAGCGAGCGCTTCTGCTCGATCGGGATCGCATGGAATTCGCGCGAGGCCGCGAAGGCGTCGTCGATCACGGTCTGCGGCACGCCGTGGCCGGCCAGGTAGAAGAAGCCCACGCTCTCGCAGGCGCGCCGGATCTCGACGGCCACGGTGTCGATCGCGCCTGGCTCGCCGCGCAGCGCCGCGCCGACGTCAATCAGGGGAATGGCCTTCGTCGCCGCATCGACGTCCTTGACCGCCAGCGTCTTGAAGATGTTCATGCCTGGGCCTCCGTGCCCTCGTCGGAATCGTAACGCCGACCCGGCGTGGGGACCAGCAGGTTTTGGCGGGTTTGACAGACGTCCTTGGCTGTCTCTAGGGTAGTTGTCGGAAATCGATCCCAGGAGGCGTGACAACGATGGGTAGCACCTCACGGCGCGAGTTTCTGAAGACGGCCGCCGGCCTCTCCGCCCTTGCCACCGGCGCGAGCGCGGTCGGCGTCGCGCAGGCTCAGCCGCTCAAGCCCACGCCTGCCTGCCCGGGCGCGGCTGCACCGACCGGGCGGCAGACGGAGGGTCCGTACTTCAAGCCGGACTCGCCACTGCGCGCGTCGCTCGTCGAGCCGGGCATGGCGGGCCCGCGGATCGTCGTGACGGGGCTGGTCCTGTCCACGGCCTGCCAGCCGATCGCCAAGGCCCTGATCGACGTCTGGCACGCCGACGATCGCGGCGACTACGACACGAACGGCTATCGTCTGCGCGGTCATCAGTTCACGGACGACCAGGGCCGCTATCGCCTCGAGTCGATCGTGCCCGGCATCTACCCGGGTCGCACGCGCCACTTTCACGTGAAGGTCCAGGCGCCGAACCGCCCGGTGCTCACGACCCAGCTCTACTTTCCCGGCGAGGCCGTCAACGCGCGGGATCCGATCTTCAGCCGCGACCTCGTGATGCAGGTGACCGATGCCGCTGGCGGCAAGGCCGCGACGTTCGACTTCGTCCTCGATCTCGGCGGAACTCGCCCCGGCAAGGGCTAGACGCTCCGCGCGCAGCGCACTGGCCCGGACCGGGGGACGGCGATGACCGATTTCGTGAGCGAAGTCCGCGACGGCATGCGGATCGACTGGGACGTTCCGATCAAGGTGGACGACGGCCTCGTACTCCGCGCCGACGTGTTTCGCCCGCCGACCGAGGGCAAGTACGCCGTCATCCTCACGTACGGCCCGTACGGCAAGTGGCTCCACTTCGAAGATCTCTACACCGATCAATGGCGGCGGATGGTCGACCAGCATCCGGATGTCCCCGCGGGCTCGACGAACAAGTATCAGAACTGGGAGGTCGTCGATCCCGAGAAGTGGGTGCCGGACGGCTACGCGTGCGTGCGCATCGATTCGCGCGGCGCCGGCCGCTCGCCCGGTCATCTCGATCTCTGGTCGGCCCGGGAGGCCAAAGACCTCTACCACTGCATCGAGTGGGCGGCCGCGCAACCGTGGAGCAACGGCAAGGTCGGGCTCAACGGCATCTCGTACTACGCGATGAACCAGTGGCAGGTCGCGGCGCTCCAGCCGCCGCACCTCTCGGCGATCTGCATCTGGGAGGGCGCCGCCGACTACTACCGCGACCTCAGCCACCACGGCGGCATCCTGTGCACGTTCGGGCGCGCATGGTTTCCGTCGCAGGTCGTCCGCGTCCAGCACGGGCGCGGCACGAAGGGCTATCGGAGCCGCATGAACGGCGACTGGGTTTCCGGGCCGCCGACCATCACGGAAGAAGAGCTCGGCGGCAACCGCCGAGACTTCTACGAGGACTGCTGGAGGAATCCGCTCGCGAGCGACGAGTACTGGCGCTCGCGCATGCCCGACTGGTCGCAGGTGAACGTGCCGCTCTTCTCAGCGGCCAACTGGGGCGGCCAGGGGCTACACCCGCGGGGTAACTTCGAGGGATTCGTGCGCTCGGCGGCCAAGCAGAAGTGGCTCGAGGTGCACGGCATCGAGCACTGGACGCACTTCTACACGGACTACGGCGTGGGCCTGCAGAAGAAGTTCTTCGGCCACTTTTTGAAGGACGAGGATACGGGCTGGAAAAAGCAGCCGAAGGTCGTCCTGCAGGTGCGCCATCCCGGCGAAAAGTTCGTCGAGCGCAGCGAGAATGAATGGCCGCTGGCGCGCACGCGCTGGACCAAGCTCTACCTCAATCCAGCCGATCAGAGCCTGAGCCGCGTCCCTCTCGCGCGCCGCGGCGGCGTCAGCTACGGCGGCCTCGGCGAGGGCGTCACGTTCCTCACGGCGCCGCTTCCGAAGGAGACCGAGATCACCGGTCCGATCGCGGCGAAGCTCCACGTCTCGTCAGAGACGGTCGACGCCGATCTGTTCCTGATCGTGCGCGTGCTGACGCCCAACATGAAAGAAGTCGTCTTCCAGGGCGCCCTCGATCCGCACACGCCGATCGCTCAAGGCTGGCTTCGTGCCTCGCACCGAAAGCTCGATTCGAAGCTGTCGCTTCCGTATCGCCCGTATCACACGCACGACGAGAAGCAGCCGCTCACGCCCGGCAAGCTCTACGAGCTCGACATCGAGATCTGGCCGACCTCGATCGTCGTCCCCGCGGGCTATCGCATCGCGCTCACCGTACGCGGTCGCGACTACGAATATCCCGGCCGACCCTCTACCGGACTCGGCACCCTCGGCGCCGTCTTCACCGGCGTCGGCCCCTTCCAGCACAATGACCCGCGCGACCGGCCGGCCGAAATCTTCGGCAAAAAGGTCACGATCCACTGCGGCCCGGGCCGCCAGTCCTACGTGCTGCTCCCGATCATCCCACCGGGCCGCTAGTCGGGACTATTCAAGCCCGGCCGGTGTTGAGCGCGCGCCAGATCTTTTCGGACGTCAGCGGGATGTCGATGTGCCGCACGCCGAAGGGCGACAGCGCGTCGACGACCGCGTTCACGATCGCGGGCGGCGCAACGCAGGCGCTGCCTTCGCCCACACCCTTGACGCCCAATGGATTGAGCGGCGACGGCGTGACGGTGCGGTCGACGATCAGCTCGGGCATGTCGTCAGCGCGCGGGATCGCGTATTCCATGAACGTGCCGGTGAGCAGCTGGCCGTCCTCGCCGTAGACGATGCGCTCGAGCAGAGCCTGGCCCATTCCCTGCGCGAAGCCGCCGACGATCTGGCCGTCGATCAAGAGCGGGTTGATCGCGTTGCCGCAGTCGTCGACGGCGATGAAGCGCTCGAGCCGGACCTGACCGGTCTCGCGCGCGATCCTAACGACCGCCAGGCCCGCGCCGAAGCTCCACGACGGCTGATCCTGGCGGAAGAAGACGGTCGCCTCGAGGCCCGGCGTCTCCTGAGGCGGGAGCCCCATCCCGCGGTGAGCGAATTCGCCGACGCGATCCCAGCCGACGAGCTTTTCGGGCACGCCCTTCACCTGAAAGCCGCCGAGCACGACCTGCAAGTCTTCGGGGCTCGCCTCGAGAAGCCGCGCCGCGAGCCGCCGGCCCTTCTCGCGAACCTGCGCCGCGGCCTGAGCGAGCGCGTTGCCGCCGAGCCCGGCGCTGCGGCTGCCGAACGTGCCGATCGCTTGTGGCGCGCCGAGCGTGTCGCCGTGGCGAACCACGACGTCTTGCCACGCAACGCCGAGGTGGTCCGCGATCACCTGAGCGAACGTGGTCTCGTGGCCTTGCCCGTGGGGGCTCGAACCGGTGATGGCCGTGACCTTGCCGCTTCGCTCGACACGAACGAGCCCGCTCTCCCAGCCCAGCACGTTCGTGGATTCGACATACGAGGCAACGCCGATCCCCATGATCTCCCCGCGTCCGCGCGCGGCCGCTTGCTCGCGGCGGAGCCCGGAGTAGTCGGCGAGCTCGACGACCCGATCGAGGGCGCGGGCGTAGTCGCCGGAGTCGTAGGCGGGGCCGAAGGGCGTGCGGTGAGGGAACGCGCCGGGTGGAATGAAGTTGCGCCGCCGGATCTCGACCGGATCGAGCTTGGCAGCGCGCGCGGCTTCGTCCATCAGGCGCTCGATCAGATACACGCCGACGGGACGGCCCGAGCCGCGATAGGGGCCGGTCGGCGCGGTATTCGTGTAGACGCCGAGGCTCAAGAGCTCGGCGTTCTGGATCCGGTAGGGGCCGAAGATGTGGGTCGAGGCGGACATCGGCGGCACCAGCGACAGTGAGAGCAGATGCGCGCCAAGATCGAACACCGCCTTGGCCCTGAGCCCGACGATCTCGCCGTCCGCGGTCACGGCGGCTTCGGCCTCCGACACCGCTGCCCGCGCCTGGATCGTCGTGAGCAGGTCTTCCGTGCGCGTCGACACCCAGCGGATCGGCCGGCCGATCTCGAGCGCCAGCTTCGCCGCCACGATCTCCTCGCGATAGAGCGGGCCCTTGACGCCGAAGCCGCCGCCGACGTCGGGCGCGATCACGCGCAGCTTCTGCTCGGGGAACCCGAGCACCGCCGCGAGATCGGCGCGGGAGAGAAACGGATTCTGCGTGGTGAGCCACACCGTGAGCTCGTCGCTGCCGGCATCGTAGCGCGCCAGCACGGCGCGCGGCTCCATCGGCGCGCCGGCGAGACGGTTGTGATCCAGGCGCACTTTCACGACGTGCGCCGCCCTGCCGAACGCGCCGTCGACGTCGCCACCCTTGAGCGGCCAGCTGAACGCTTGGTTGGTCCCCAGCTCGGCGTGGGCGAGCGCGGCGCCCGGCTCCAGGCCCCGCTCCGGATCGGCGATCGGCGGCAGCGGCTCGTAGTCGACCTCGATCAGCTCGGCGGCGTCTCGAGCCAGCACGGTACTCTCGGCGACGACCGCGGCGACAGGCACACCGGTCACGTCGACGACGTCGCGCGCGAGGTACGGGCAGGGCACCTGCTTGAGGCCGGGAATCGTCGCCATGAACGAGAGCGGCCCTAACGAGCCGAGCTCAGCCGCCGTGACGACGCGCACGACGCCCGGCGCCGTCCGCGCCGCGTCGGTCCGAATGCGCGTCACCCGGGCGTGAGCATGCGGACTGCGCAGGAAGACCAGGTGCGCCAGCCCCGGAAGCTTGATGTCTTCGACGTACTGTCCGCGACCGGTGACGAGCTTGGGATCTTCGGTCCGCTTCAGCGGTTGCCCGACGTAGGGCATCGCGCGAGTTCCTCCTGAGCGGGAGCGCTTGCCGAGACGCCGACGATACCATAGCCTGTCGCGTGCAACCGACCACCCCGGGCGATTCCGATCGCCCCCGGGGAGGCGATCGGAATCGCCTGGAGGGAACGTCATGAAGCAGCTGACCAAGAACGTGTTCGTCGAGACCGAGCTCCGCGGCTCGAATCACGGCCTCGTCACGACCTCTGACGGCATCGTGCTGATCGATACCCCGCACAAGCCGAGCGATGCGGTGAGGCTCCGCGCCGAGGTCGAGCGGCGCGGCCCCCTGCGCTACATCCTCAACACCGAGCCCCACGGCGATCACTGGACCGGCAACTCGTACTTCGACGCGCCCGTGGTGGCTCACGAGGGCGTTCGCACGCGCATCCTCACCACCGATCTGCCGGCGCACGTCGCCCGGGTCGCCACGTTCGGCCCGGAGGAGGGGAAGCTCCTCGAGGGCTACAAGCCCAACGCGCCGGTCATCACGTTCGAGAGCGAGATGAAGCTCCACGTCGGCGATCACACGTTCCGCCTGGTCCACATGCCCGGCCACACCGCGTATCAGGCGGCGGTGATCGTGGAGGAGGACGGCGTCGTCTTCACCAGCGACAACATCTTCTGCAAGGTGCACACGTGGCTGCAGGAGGCCGATCCGACCCTGTGGCTCCAAGCGCTCGAATCGCTGCGGGGCCTGCGCGAGGACACCTTCGTGCCCGGCCACGGGCCGGTCTGTGACAAGCGCTACCTCGACGAGCAGGGCTCGTTCATCCGCGAGTGGGTCGACTACGTGAAGAAGTCGGTCGGGCAGGGGATGACGAAAGATCAGTGCGTCGCCGACCTCACGGCGATGACCGACCGCTATCCGATGGACGTCGGCCAGAACGGGATGGCGCCGATGGTGATGAAGATGAACGTCGCGAACCTCTACGACTTCGTCACCGGCGCGGGGATCCACCGGAAAAACTGATCGAGGCCTGCGCGTATGGCCACGACGCCGATCTTCGAGCCAGACAATCCGAACGAGCTGCTCCGCGGCTGGCTTCTGCACGCGCACAAGGGTCGGGACCGGCATGACCTGGCCGCGCGGCGTAGCGACCATCAGCGCTATCTGATCGGGATCCCCGCGACGATCACGGCGGCGATCGTCGGGACCAGCACGTTCGCGGCGCTCCAAAAAAACGTTGATCCGACGTTCCAGATTGTCGTCGGCGGTCTCGCAATCATCGCCGCCATTCTGTCGAGCCTTCAGGCGTTCCTCGATCTGGGCGCCCGCGCCGAGCGCCACCGAATCGCGGGCGCCAAGTACAAGGCCGTGATTCGCCACATGGAACAGATGGGCATCGGGACCCTGGCCGGGCTGGCGCTCGACGCACCGGTCGTGACCGAGCTTCGCAAGAACCTCGACGCTCTCGAGGAGGAGATGCCCGTCGTGCCGCCAAGCGTCTACGACTCGGTCGAGGCCAAATACCGGGATAAGGCCTTCGTCGACTCGGTCGTAACGCGTTCGACCTAGCGCGTCGTCGGCCAGGCCGAGAGCGACTCGGGGTGCCGGTCGGCGCCGGCCTGCACGCGATAGAGGACCATCCGCGTCAGCGCCGTGACCTGGTGCACCTCGCCCGCCGGAAAGATCACGGTGTCGCCGGCGACCAGCTTGCGCTCGGTCCTGCCGTCGTTGAAGAGGCCCTCGCCCGCGATCACGTGGTAGATCTCGTCGGCGCCCGGGTGGCGATGGATCGGCGACTGCTGCCCGGGCTCCCAGCACGCGATGCTGATGTCGCTGTGCGACGTCGCGGTCAGGCTCTTGTGCACGTGGTGCTGCGGTGAAAACTCCTCTGCGGCTTTCAGGTCGACGAGTTCCATGTGACCTCCTGGTCGAGACGCCGGCATGGTAGCAAGGCCGGCGGCCGTCGTCACGCGGGGCCGCCCCGGGAGGGCGTTGACAGTGGCCTGGGATTAGGCGATCCTAATTCTCCCTGGACTGGTACCTTAAATCCGGTAGGGGAGGACGCAGATGCAGCGAGGGCTCACGCTTCTGATGGCTGGTCTCGTCGCGGGCATGCTCGTCGTCGCGGGAATCGCGGCGGCAGCCGACGCGCCTGCAGAAATTCCGCTGACCCTCGACAAGGGTCAGTTCCAGCCGACCGAGATCAAGGTGAAAGCCAACACGCCGTTCGTCCTCGTCGTGACGAACAAGGGCGCGAAGGCGGCGGAGTTCGAGAGCAAGGACCTGCGCGTCGAGAAGGTCGTCCCGGCCGGCAAGACCGTCAATGTCCGCATCCGCGCGCTGAAGCCGGGGACGTACGCCTTCTTCGACGACTTCAACCAGGCCGCGACCGGTCGCATCGTCGCCGAGTAGCAGCGGGACCTCATGGGCGGCACCTTCGTCATCACGCTTCGCGAGGGCTTCGAGGCCGCCCTCATCCTCGGCATCGTTTACACCTATCTCCAGAAGATCGGCGCGCAGCGGCACTATCACTACGCCACCCGCGGCGGACTGCTCGGCGTGCTGGCCAGCATCGCGCTGGGCGTGATCGTGACGGCGCTGTCGGGACCGCTGCTCGACATCGGGCCCGACGTGATCGGGCTCTCCGTGATCTTCCTTGCCGTGGTCGTGCTCACGTGGCACGGCTACTGGATGCAACAGCACGCCCGCGCCGTGAAGGGCGACATCCAGCGGCAGATCGATGAGGCGCAGGCGACGCACCGCATGTGGGTCATCGGCGTGATCGCGTTCACCGGAGTGTTCCGCGAGGGCGCCGAGACGGTGCTGTTCATGTGGGGCCTCCTGACCCAGGCGACGACCGCGGCGGGCTGGGCGAGCGCGCTCGGCGCCTTGCTGGGCCTCGTCATGGCGGCCTCGCTCGGCTGGGCCATCTTCCGAGGCGGCCAGCACGTGAGCCTGAAGCGATTCTTCGGGGTCACGTCGGTGTTCCTGCTGCTGCTCGCCGCCGGCATGTTCAGCACGGGAATCGGCCGACTCGAGATGATGGGCGTGCTTCCCGCGACGCCGACGGCCTGGGATACGACGTTCTTGCTCGACGATCATGGCTTCGTGGGCGGATTCCTGAACGGCCTGATCGGCTACCGGTCGCGGCCCTCGATGCTCGAAGTCGGCGGCTATCTCCTCTATCTGATCGTGGCCGGCGCGCTCCTGTTCAGACCGGACCGCTCGATCCCCGGAGCGCGCACACCCGAAGGCGAGATCCCGGCGCACGTCTGAGCAGTCCGCAGCACCCCGCTCGAACCTTCCCGAAAAATGGCCGGAAGTCGAGCCTGGCGATAGAGTGTGCTCGCGCGAGCACCATCGCGTCGCGCTCAAAGGAGCGGAGCCATGTTCAATCAGAACGTGCCGGCCAAATTCCAGACTGAGCTCGACAGCGCCTACACGGTCAACGCGATGAGCGTAACGCGGCACAAGTCGGCGGATCCAAGCCGCGAGACGAAGCGCCAGGAAAAGAACATCTACTACCTCCTGAAGTCTGGCGACGGCAAGGAGGTCCTGAGCTATCTCAACAAGGGCTATAGATACCAGAGCGTGAAGCCGGTCTCCGGAGGCGCGTTCAAGCTGGTCATCACCGACCGGCCGGGTGAAGCGCTCGTGTTCTTCGACATGACCAACAAGCCCGAGGTCGGACTGACCCCGGTCGATATGTTCATCGAGAGCAACGGGATGATCAGCGCCAACTCCCGCTTCCACGTGGGTCACAAGATCGTCAAGATGCTCTGAGGCTTCGGCACGCCGGGCCGCGCCGCACGCAGACTGGCGAACGCCCGAGCCCCGCGTTACCATCCGAGCCGACTCCAAGACCCTGGCCTCGAGCCTCACCGAGGAGGCGACACCATGGCCCATTCGATCAACCGTCGAACGTTTCTCAAGGGAGCCTCCGCCGCAGCGGTCGCGGGCGGCTCGCTCAAACCGTCGCGCGCCCGGGCCGCGGGCGAGCGTCTGGTGGTGGCCGTCGGGCAGTGGGGCATCGAGACTCCGTTCGCGTGGCGCTCGAGCCAGTCCGAGAAGACCCTGTGGGACTGCGCCTACGATCCCCTGATCATGCGCGACCCGAAGACCTTCGAATACCGCCCCGGGCTCGCCACCGAGTGGAAGCCGTCGAACGAGCTCCGGACGTGGACGTTCAAGCTGCGCTCCGGCGTGCAGTTCCACGAAGGCTTCGGCGAGATGACCGCCGAGGACGTGAAGTTCACGGTCGAGCAGAACCTCAAGCCCGACGCGCAGGGCGGCTCCGCGCCGTTCTTCCGCCAGCAGCTCGACCGGATCGAGACGCCCGACAAGCACACGGTCGTGATGCACTACAAGAACAAGGTCTGGGAAGTGCCCTCGAACTTCACGCAGTTCGTCGGCTACCAGAATGTCGTTTCGAAAAAGTATCTAGAATCGGTCGGCGAGGACAAAGCCGCGCTGCATCCGATCGGGACCGGCCCGTTCCGGCACGTCGAGGGTAAGCAGGGCGACTACCACCGCTTCGAGGCGGTCGCCAACCACTGGCGCAAGACGCCCGCGTTCAAGGAGCTTGTCATCCGCCGCATTCCCGATCCGGCCACGCGTCTGGCCGGGCTCCGGTCCGGCGAGATCGACATCGGCAACGTGTTCGGCGACTACCTCGATCAGGCCAAGAAGGCCGGGCTTCGCATCCACGAGACGCCGAACGCGGCGTGCCACTGGGTGGTGCTGCAGGGCCAGACGACACCGGACCGCGAGGACTACTGCCCCACGTGCCCGTGGGCCGGCGATCCGGCCGATCCCAAGAGCCTCGACAACGCGCGCAAGGTGCGGCTCGCGCTGAACCTGGCGGTCAACAAGAAGACGATCGTCAGCGCTCTCTGGAAGGGCATGGGCTCCGAGGCGCCGTTCATGTACTGGTATTACCCCTTCCACAAGGGCTTCAAGACCGACTGGAAGGTGCCGCCGTACGACCCCGAGCGCGCCAAGAAGCTCCTCGCCGAAGCCGGGCACGCCGGCGGCTTCGAGGTCCGCATGAACCCGCTCGTGATGACCTACGCGCTCGACGGCCCCGACATGGTCGAGGCGGTCGCGCTCGACTGGGAGAAGATCGGCATCAAGGTGCGGCGCGTGCCCGAGGCGTTCAGCAACTTCCTGCCGAAGAACCGCGCGCGCAAGACCAACAAGACGCATTGGGTCTACGGCTCGCCGCCGTTCGACGAGCCCGTGCTCGGCTGGCAGCGCGCGATTCACTCCAAGGGCGCTTTCAACATTCTGTGCGACGGCGTCTACGACGAGGACGTCGACACGACCTCGCGCGAGCTCGATGCCGACAAGCGCGCGCGGATGCAGCAGGCACTCGCCCAGAAGATGTACGACGACTACCGCGGCGTGATGCTCGGCATGCGATCGCTCACGTGGGCGGTCAGCAAGAAGGTCAACGCCTGGCAAACGCTCGTCTACGTACCGCTCGAAAACAACTACGAATATGTGAGCTGATCCAGGGGAGGGCCCTCATGAAGGCTCGGGTCGCTTCGCTCCTGTCGGCCGTCTTCTTCGCTCTCGCCGTGAGCCCGGCCGGCGCTGCCCAGCCCGGCGAAGCGGTCATGGCCTGGCACGTCACGCTCGCGCCCACGTGGTTCGATCCCTCGACGGCCCCGCCGCAAGTCACGCCGTTCGGCATGCTGTACGCGATCCACGACGCGATGGTCCGCCCGCTACCCGGCACCAAGATGGGCCCGAGCCTGGCGGAGTCGTGGCGCGAGAGCCCGGATGGCCTGACGTATGAGTTCAAGCTGCGCCCCGGTCTCAAGTTCCACAACGGCGATCCGCTCACGAGCGAGGACGTGAAGTTCAGCTACGAGCGCTACCGCGGCGCCGGCGCGAAGGAGCTGCAGGTGCGCGTGCGCCAGGTCGACATCGTCGACCCGCTCACGATTCGCTTCCAGCTCAAGGAGCCATGGCCCGACTTCATGACCTTCTACGGGACGACGGCGACCGCCGCCGGGATCGTCGTGCCCAAGAAGTACCTCGAGCGCGTCGGCGACGAAGCGTTTCGCAAGAACCCGATCGGCGCTGGGCCGTACAAGTTCGTGAGCCACTCGCCCGGTGTCGAAGTCGTGCTTGAGGCGTACCCGGGCTACTGGCGGCACGTCCCGCACGTCAAGCGCCTGATCATGAAGAGCGTCACCGACGGCACGACGCGCGCCGCGCTCTTGAAGACCGGCGAAGCGGACATCTCGTACGCGCTCGACGGCCCGGACGCCGACAATGTACGGCGCGACCCCAAGATCCAGATCGTGGCCTCGCGCCACGCGTCGATCAACTGGCTCGAATTCGCGGACCAGTGGGATTCAAAATCGCCCTGGGCCGACCGGCGCCTGCGGCTGGCGGTCAATCACGCGATCAACCGCAAGGCGATCAACGACGCCGCGTGCCTCGGCTTTTGCCCGCCCGCCGGCGTGATCGTGCCGCGCGTGATGGACTTCGCGCTCCAGGTCGAGCCGCCCGCGTTCGACCCGGCGAAGGCCAAACAACTGCTCGCCGAGGCCGGCTATCCCAACGGGATCGACGCCGGCGAGCTCGTTCCGATCCCGCCGTTCTTCACGATGGGCGAGGCGGTGGTGAACTACCTCAACTCCGTCGGTATCCGCGTGAAGATGCGCCAGATGGAGCGCGCCACCTTCTACACCGCCTGGCGCGAGAGGAAGCTCCGCCCGCTCTTCATCACCGGCGTCGGCAATTCGGGCAACGCCGCCAGCCGGGTACAGGAGTTCATCTTCTCCAAGGGCACCTACGCCTACGGCGGCTACCCGGACATCGACGACCTCTTCGAGCAGCAGGCGCGCGAGCGCGACTCGAAAAGGCGCGAGGTGCTCTTACACAAGATCCAGCAGCTCACGATCGACCGCGTGATGTTCGCGCCGATCATGGACTTTCGGGCGCTGATGGGAGTCGGCCCGCGGGTGACCGAGCACACGATCACCTGGATCCACAACTCGCCGTTTCCGTCCTACGAGGATCTGAAGATCAAGGATTAGCGGCGACGAGCGGCGCGGGACGCAGGTCGTAGAGGCGCAGGCCCGAGCGGCGGCCGCCGAGCGCGCCCGCGCGCCAGAGCGACGGGTCGACGAGCTGGCCCTTCTCCTGCGCCCATTCGGCGATCGGCCGCGCCGCGAGGTCGGCGCCGAGCCGCCGGCTGATGAACGACGCGTCGCCGACCATCACGAAGCGCACGTGCCCAGCGTCGACCATCCGCGCCAGCTTCTCCGGCGTCAGGATTGGATCGAGCCCGTGGAAGCCGCCCATCGCCATCACGGCGTGGCCCGAGCCGATGATGATCGGCGCCGCGAGCCGTGTCGTGGTGGTCGCGAGCAGGAATCGCTCGCCTCGGCGATTGGCCTCGAGAAACGCGACGAGCCCCGAGGGATCATACGGCTCCGCGGACCGAGCCCGCTCCGGCAGCGCGCCGGCGATCGGCACGACGCGAGCGAGATCCGCTGAGGGGATCGCGCCGGCTCCCGGCACCAGCACGCTGCTCGACGTCCACGCCGAGGGCACCACGAGCATGGACGCGAGCCCGATCGTCACCGCGCCGGCGGCGGCCGCCTGCGCTGCCGGCCGCATCTCGCCGGCGCCGAACCGGCGCCGCGAGACGATCAGCGCCAGCGTGCTCACCGCCGTGAGCGTACCCGCCACGAGCGCCACGTGCAGCGGGTTCAGCTCGCCGAGCCGCCATCCCATCGCGCTCGCATCGATGTAGAGCTGCCACGCGGCCGTCAGCGCCAGGCACGCGGGCAGCAAGAGCGCGCGCCAGCCGCCGCGCACGAAGAGCTCGCACAAGCCCACGAGCCCGATGGCGGCGAGCGCCGCGAGCGGCGGGGCCATCGTGGCCAGGTAGTAGAAGTGAAAGAAGCCGCCCGCGTAGCTGTAGACCACGCCGTAGGTGACGAGCCAGCCGAGCCACACGAGCACCGCGAGTCGCTGCGGGGAGAGCCGCCGGGAACGTTGATCGAGCGCCCCGAGCACGACCCCGGCGAGAGCGAGAGGAAAGAGCCAGCCGACCTGAGCAGCAAGCTGGCCGTCAGCGAGCCGCAGTGCTCCAGCCGGCGCACCGACGAAGAGCCGCGCGAGACCGCGGCGAGGTCCCGACTCTGCCGCGGCACTCGCACCACCCGCGGCCGCCTGCATCGCGGCGCGGTCCACCGGCGCAGTCGCCGGGACGATCGCCGCGCTCCTGAACTCGGCAGCCCGGACGAATCGCCCCATACCGTAGGGCCCGACCACGAGCTCGAGCATCGAGTTCCTGTCGCTGGTGCCCGCATACGGCCGACGCTCCGCCGGCGTCAGGTCGTAGGCGGCGACCCAGCTGAGCGACACCACGAGCAGGACGAGTCCCGCCACGACGAGGTCGCCGACTCGCCGCCACCCGGGTCGCGGCGCGCCCAGGAAATACACGAGCGCGAACGTTGGCAGCACGACGAAAGCGGCCAACATCTTCACGTTGAAGCCGACGCCGATCAGGGCCATGGCAAGCACGAGGAATGCCGGACGCCCCGTCTCGATCGCGTGCATCAGCGCCCACGCGGCCAGCAGGAGCACGAGCACCAGGCAGCTGTCGGTGTTGCTCGAGCGATCGATCGCGACGCTGACGGGAGTGATGGCCAGGAACAGCGCGGCGAGCAGCCCCGCAACGGGACCGAAGCTTCGCCGAACCAGGTAGTAGAGCAGGGCAACCGCCGCGATGCCCTCGAGTGCCTGAGGCGTCAGCACGCTCAGGGGATGGAAGCCGAACAGCTTGACGCTCGCCACCTGGATCCAGAGCGCGACGGGCGGCTTGTCGACCGAGATGAACCCGGCGGGGTCGAATGCGTTGTAGGCGAAGTTGTGCCAGCTCTGGCTCATGCTGCGCACGCCGGCCGAGTAGTACTCATTCGCGAAACCGTTCTGACCGAGACGCCAGAGCCTCAGCGCCGCCGCCGCCAACAACACCGCGACGAATCCCAAGGTGAGCGACGGGCGCCGGCGCGGCATCACGGTGTCCATGGGCGGTTGCAGGATACTAGGACGCCCGACGATGCGTCGGCGTTGACACGTCCGATGCGCGCTCGTTACCATCCGGCCACATTCGCTTGCCGGAGGAAGCCAACCATGGCCCGATCCCTCAATCGCCGAGCGTTCTTGAAGCGCGCCGGGGCTGCCGCCACGGCCGCGGTCGTGGGCGCTCCGTTGAGCTCGTCAACTCGACCGGCGCGCGCGGCCGCCGGCGACCGCCTGGTCGTGGCCGTCGGGCAGTGGGGCACCGAGACCCCGTTCGCCTGGCGAACCGTTCAGGCCGAGAAACCGCTGTGGGACTGCATCTACGACCCGCTCATCCAGCGCGACCCGAAGACGTTCGAGTACCGGCCCGGGCTCGCGACCGAATGGAAGCCCTCGAACGAGCTCAAGACGTGGACGTTCAAGCTGCGGCCCGGCGTGAAGTTCCACGAGGGCTGGGGCGAGCTCACGGCCGAGGACGTGAAGTTCACCGTCGAGCAGAACCTGAAACCCGACGCCGGCGGCGGCTCCTCGCCGTTCTTCCGCCAGCAGCTCGACCGGATCGAGACGCTCGATAAGCTCACCGTCGTGATGCACTTCAAGAACAAGGTCTGGGAGGTGCCGTCGCTCTTCACGCAGTTCGTCGGCTACCAGAACATCGTCCCGAAGAAATATCTCGAGCAGGTCGGCGAGGAGAAGGCGGCGCTGCACCCGATCGGCACCGGCCCCTATCGCCACGTCGAAGGCCGTCAGGGCGATTTCCATCGATTCGAGGCCGTCGCCAACCACTGGCGCAAGACGCCCGACTTCAAGGAGCTGGTGATTCGCCGGGTTCCCGACCCGGCGACCAGGCTCACCGGCCTGCGCGCGGGCGAGATCGACATCGGCATCGTCTTCGGAGACTACCTGGACCAGGCGGCGAAATCGGGGCTTCGCTTCCACGACGCGCAGAACGCCGCCTGCTACTGGGTCATCCTGAGCGGCCAGACCACCTCGGACAAGGAAGACTACTGCCCGACGTGTCCGTGGGCCGGCGACAACAACGATCCCAAGAGCCGTGAGAACGCGCGCAAGGTGAGGCTCGCGCTGAATCTCGCCGTCAACAAGAAGGCGATCATCAATGCGCTCTGGAAGGGCAAGGGCTCCGAGACGCCGTTCTCGTACTACTACTATCCGTTCCACAAGGGCTACAAGGCGGACTGGAAGATCCCGCCCTACGACCCCGAGCGCGCGAAGAAGCTCCTGGCCGAAGCGGGCTACGCCGGCGGCTTCGAGGTACGCGTGAACCCGATGGTGATGGTCTACGCGCTCGACGGGCCCGACATCATGGAAGCGGTCGCGCTCGACTGGGAGAAGGTGGGCATCAAGCCGAAGCGGTTCCCCGAGATGACGAGCACGTTCGGGCCCAAGAGCCGCAACCGCAAGACCAACAAGACCCACTGGGTGTACGGCTCGCCCCCGTTCGACGAGCCGGTCCTGGCCTGGAACCGCATCATCCACTCCAAGGGCGCATTCAACCTGGTCGCCGAGGGGCCGTTCGACGAGGACATCGATACGATCATGAAGGAGTTCGACCCGGCCAAGCGCGCCGGCCTCACGAGCGCGCTCGGACAGAAGCTCTACGACGGCTACTACGGCGTGATGCTCGGCGTGAAGTCGATCACCTGGGCGATGACCAAGAAGGTCGGCGGCTGGCAGTCGCTCGCCTACGTGCCGCTCGAGAACAACTACGAGTACATAAGCCCGGCGAGCTGAGGCATGCCATGAAGCGCAGCACCGACCGGATCCTGACGACGCACGCGGGCAGCTTGCCGCGTCCGGGTGACCTGCTCGAGCTGATCCAGGCCAAGGCCACCGGTCGCGCGTACGATCCCGAGGCGTTCGCCGCGCGTGTGCGCCGGGCCGTCGGCGACATCGTCGGCAAGCAGACCGAGCTCGGCGTCGACGTCGTCGACGACGGCGAGATGGGCAAGCCTGGCTTCATTCCCTACGTCAACGAGCGGTTGTCGGGCTTCGAGCCCGACCCGCAGGGCCGCAACAACCCGTGGAGTGGCTCGCGCGAGGTGCGCGCGTTCCCCGAGTTCTACGAGTGGTTCTCGCGCGCGATGCCAAGCCCGGCCGTGCGCTCGCTGCACATGGTCTGCACCGGACCCGTGACCTACACGGGTCACAAGCACGTCCAGGCCGACATCGCGAACCTCAAGGCAGCACTCGCCGCGACCGGCGCCGCCGAAGCCTTTATTCCGTCGATCTCGCCGACAAGCGTCGAGGACTGGCAGCGCAACGGCTATTACAAGACCGACGAGGAATACTTGTTCGCGATCGCCGACGCGATGCACGAAGAGTATCGGGCGATCGTCGACGCGGGCTTCCTCGTGCAGATCGACGATCCGCACCTGGCGACCCACTACGTCTCGCGCCCCGACCTGAGCGTCGACCAGGTTCGCCGCTGGGCCGAGGTGCGCGTCGAGGCGCTGAACCACGCGCTCCGCGGCCTGCCGCGCGAGCAGATCCGGTGGCACACGTGCTATGGCATCAACATCGGCCCGCGGGTCCACGACCTCGAGCTGAAGCACTTCGTGGACGTCATGCTGAAGATCCGCGCCGGCGCCTACTCCTTCGAGGCCGCGAACCCGCGTCACGAGCACGAGTGGCGGGTGTGGGAAGGCGTCAAGCTGCCCGAGGGCGCCGTGCTGATCCCCGGCACGATCACGCAATCGACCGTGCTGGTCGAGCATCCC
>Ga0209382_10004104_pt1 | contig 19688 bp, 18 predicted proteins | sample SoiMetdeltSBSDD5_FD_187599 | JGI IMG/M metagenome (GOLD analysis project Ga0209382, IMG submission 187599) | Bulk soil microbial communities from a Populus tree surrounding site in Tennessee, USA - Soil MetaG P. deltoides SBSDD5 (SPAdes) (version 2) | ecosystem: Environmental > Terrestrial >... | reverse complement strand
ATCAGGGGGTGCGTGACGGGCGGGAAGGCGTCCCGCTCGGCCGGCGAGGTCGGGGGCATCGAGGGCTCCAGCCGCCGGATGCCCTCGTAGCTATGCACCATGTGCAGCGGCTCGAGGCGGCGCTTCATGTCGTCGGGGAGCGCCGCATACGCGAGCAGCGTGTTCGAGAAGCCCGTCTCGCCACCCTCGGCGCCCTCCGGCAGCACCTCGACACCGTAGAGGATCGAGGCCAGGGAGGGGACGAACCGGTACGAGCTGTCCGTGTGCCAGCGCGCGTTGTTGCGCTGGAAGATCACGCGCGGGTCTTCCTCGGGCAGGTGCTGCCCCTCGGGCGAGACATTCGCGACGTTGTAGACCTCGATTTTCCCCTTGGTCTTGTCCTTCTCGGGAAAGGCTTCCAGGGGACCGAACTGCTGCGAGAACGCCATCAGCTCCTCGTCGGTCAGGCGCTGGTCGCGGAAGCAGAGCATGTGGTGCTCCTGGAACGCCTCGCGCACCCGAGCGACCGTCGCCGCGTCGAATGGGCGCGCGAGATCGAGGCCGACCACTTCGGCACCGAGCGCGGGGGAGAGGCGATTGAAGACGATGTCCGTCGCGACTTGAGGCATGGGACGTCCTCCCGTTCTGACGTGCTGGGGCCGATTGTCTCACGGCGGTACGGGGCGGGCAGAACGAAGCCCCCCGGCGCTTCCGGCTACGCCCGGACCTTCGGTCTGGCGAGCGCGAGGCAGGAGCGGAAGATGATCGCCACGCCGATGCCGTACGCCGCGTGAAAGCCCACGTGGATCGGCACCATCGCGAGATGGAAGCCACCGCCGATGCCCGCCCCTTTCAGCGGAAGTACGACGATCCAGAACACGAGCAGCGGCCCGAGGAGGCCGAAGACGAGCCCGCCGGCCAGCCACCCTAAGGACGCCGTGAACCGCCGCTCGAGAAGGGCGTAGACCGAGCCCCAGAGCCCGGCCCAGAACCCCAGGTTGAGGCTCCTCGGCACGCCGAGTGGCGGCACGGGCGCGAGGCTCCAGGGCAGGGCGGGCAGGAGATTCGCGGCGTAGAGAATGCTCCCGAACGCGCCCTGGAAGATCAGATGTGAGAGGAACCCGGCGAGGAACCCGAGGAGGAGGCGTGTCGAGGTCGTGGTCACGAGAGACTCCTTTCTTCACTCGCCTTTGCCGAGGATGTCGGCGGCCTTGCCGTCGGCGAGGTGAAACTTGACCGCGATCGAGCGCCCGTTGGGGACGCCGTCGTGCACCTCGGGGTTGCCGTTGCTGTTGGCGAACCGCACGGTCGTCGGCACCGACTGATCGGCGAAGTGCGGCGCCCGCGTGACGCCGGGCGCCTCCGCCGAGGCGCGAAACGTCCCGAGCAGACCAACCCCTTGGCATGGACGGGGCGGAAGCCGGGATGCGGGCCGGCCAGCGCCCGCATGGTCTCGACGATCTGACGGATCACGCGATCCGGCGTGGCTGACACGGCCATGTGTTCCCCTCCTCTGACGCCGCTCATCCTAGCGCAGGACGGGCAACATCGCTGTTGACACGCTCCGATCCCCGCACCATTCTTGCACCGCGCCGGACCGACGAGACGCCTGGGCTGGCTCGGCGCAGGAGCGAGCGTGTCGACCATTCGCGGTGAGCTGGTGGGCGGAGCCACCGCTGCCCTCCTCAGTATGCCGGTCAGCATGGGCTACGGGGTGCTGGCCCTCCACGCGCTCGGTGACCAGTACGTCTCCCACGCCATCCTCGCCGGCCTCTACGCCGCGACCCTCGTGCCGTTGGCGGCGCTCGTGCTGGGATACCGGGGCCCCACGATCTACGCGCCGCGGAGCATGCTGGCCTTGCTGCTGGGGTCGGTTGTCCTGCAGACCATCGCGCCCGCCGCCGCCGAGAGCGGGGGGTGGAGCGTCAACCAGACTCTCACGATTCTCTTTCTCGTCATCCTCATGGCCGGCGTGTTCCAGGCGCTGTTCGGCGCGCTCGGGGTCGGCACCCTGATCAAGTACATCCCCGCGCCGGTGATGGCGGGATTCCAGAACGCGGTGGCCCTCCTGATCCTGATCGCCCAGCTCGGGACGCTGACGGGGGCGCCGTCCGACTTATTGCCGATGGAGGTCGGCCGCTACTTGGCCGCGGTGCAGCCGCTTACCCTCGCGATCGGCCTCGGCACGGCAATCGTGATCTGGCAGACGCGGCGGCTCTTGCCGCGGGTGCCGCCGGTGATCGCCGGGCTGGTCGCCGGCACCGGGGTGTACTACGCCCTCGCCTACCTCGGCTATGGGCAGAGCCTTGGGCGGGTGGTCGGGCCGATGCCACCGGCGGTCCCCTCGGCTACGTACCTCGCCGGCTTCTTCTCGCTGCCGGACGAGCCGGAGCTCTGGTCCGTGCTGCCCGCCCTCGCCGGCGCGGCGCTCAGCCTCGCCGTGGTCGCGTCGCTCGACACCCTCCTCTGCGCGAAGACGCTCGATGGCGTCACCGGACGGAAGGCCGCGGGCAGCCAGGAGCTGCTGCGGCTCGGACTCGCCAACGCGATCGCCGCCTGCTTCGGAAGCCTCCTCGCGGGCATCAACCTCGGAAGCAGCATGGCCAATCACCGCGCGGGCGGTCGCACCGCCCTCTCCGCCGCGGTGGCCGCCCTCACGATCCTGGCGTTCGCGCTCTTCGGCGGCACCCTCATCGCGCTGCTGCCGCGCGTGGTCATCGCGGGGACGCTCGTCATCGTCGCGTTCGAGCTGGTGGACCGCTGGAGTCTGCGCCTGCTCCGCGAGCTGATCCCACGGCGCGCCGCGGATTGGCGGATGCCTGCCTTCGATCTCTTCGTGGTCGTCCTCGTGGCCACGGTGACGATCGCGCTGAACTTGATGGCCGCCGTGGCTATCGGGGTCGTCATCGCCGTAGCGTCCTTCCTCCTGCGCATGAGCCGCTCGGTGGTCCGCCGCAGCTACCGCGGCAACGTCGTGCGCTCGCACCGAACTCGCGCGCCCGCGCTGATGGAGCTCCTCGCCAACGAGGGCCGGCGCATCGTCGTGTTCGAGCTCGACGGCCCCCTCTTCTTCGGCACTGCGGAGGACCTGGCCAACCGCGTCGAGGCCATCCTGCGCGAGGACGCCTTCGTAGTGATCCTCGACCTCCGGCGGGTGAACGACATCGACAGCACCGGCGGGCGGATCCTCGCCCAGGTGGGGGACCGCATCCGCCGCGAGAAGAAGCACCTGCTCGTGAGCCACGCGGAGGCGCACCCCGCCGTCGCCCGCGCCCTCCGGGCGCTCGGCGTGCACGGGATCGTCGGCCTGGCCGCCATCTTCCCCGACACCGACGCGGCGCTCGAGCACGCAGAGAATCTGGTCATCGCGGCCCTTCGGGTCGAAGCCGCGGAGGGCGAGGAGCTCGCCGTCCACCGGCTGCCGGCCTTCGAAGGGCTCACCGGCGAGGACTGCGCCGTCGTCGCGGCCCTGCTCGTCCGCCGGCCCTATCGCGCCGGCGAGGTGGTCATCAAGGAAGGGAACCAGGATCGCTCGCTCTTCATGATCGCCAAGGGCACCGCCAGCGTGAAGATCGATGTGGCGGGGACCCGGTCGAAGCGCCTGGCGACCTTCTCGCCCGGCACGGTCTTCGGCGAGGTGGCGCTGCTCGACAAGCAGCCGCGGTCGGCCTCGGTCACCGCCGACGAGGAGCTCGTGTGCTACGAGCTGTCCGAGGACGGCTTCCAGTCGCTGACGAGCCGACATCCGCGCATCGCGATCCACCTGCTCATGAACATCGGCGCGGAGCTGAGCCGGCGGCTCCGGCGGTCGACCGCCACGGTGTCGCAGCTCGAGAGCTGAGAGGTTTTACCTTACGGCCGCACCTCGAGGCCGATCATCCCGAGCTGCATCAGTCGCTGCCTCTCTTGCCCGCTCGATAACGACGGATCAGGGCGTTGGTCGAGCTGTCATGGCCGAGTGGCGGCTCCGCGGCGCCCACGAGCTCCTGGAGGATGCGCTGGGCCAGAACCTTGCCCAGCTCCACGCCCCACTGATCGAACGAGTTCACCTCCCAGATCACGCCCTGGGTGAAGACGCTGTGCTCGTAGAGGGCGACGAGGCTCCCGAGCGTCCTCGGGGTCAATCGGTCGGCGAGGATGGTATTCGATGGGCGATTCCCCTCGAACACCCGATGGGGCACGAGCCATCCGGGCGTGCCTTCGGCCTCGACCTCCGCCGCTGTCTTACCGAAGGCCAGCGCCTCGGCCTGGGCGAAGACATTCGCGAGCAGGATGTCGTGATGCGGCCCGCGGGGATTGAGGGGCCGCGTGAATGCAACGAAGTCGCAGGGGATGAGCCGAGTGCCCTGATGGATGAGCTGATAGAAAGAGTGCTGCCCGTTGGTGCCCGGTTCACCCCAGTAGACCGGACTGGTCGGGTACGTCACCGCGCTCCCGTCGAGCGTCACCCGCTTGCCGTTGCTCTCCATCGTCAACTGCTGGAGATAGGCGGGGAAGCGCTCGAGGTACTGCTCGTACGGCAGCACGGCCGCCGTCTCCGCTCCGAAGAAGTCCGTATACCAGACGGCCAAGAGGCCCATGAGCACCGGCAGGTTGCGCTCGAAGGGCGCGGTGCGGAAGTGCTCGTCCATCTGGTGGAAGCCGTCGAGCATGGCGCGGAAGCCGTCCGGACCGATGGCGAGCATCGTGGAGAGGCCGATGGCCGAGCCCAGGGAGTATCGCCCGCCCACCCAGTCCCAGAACTCGAACATGTTGGCGGTATCGATGCCGAACTCGGCGACCTTCGCCTTGTTCGTCGAAACGGCGACGAAATGCTTGGCGACCGCCGCGCCGTCGCCCCCGAGGCCCTCCAGCAGCCACTCTCGTGCGCTCGCCGCATTGGTCATGGTCTCGAGCGTCGTGAAGGTCTTGGAGGCCACGATGAAGAGACTCTCCGCCGGATCGAGGTCCCGGATCGCCTCGACGAGATCCGTGCCATCGACGTTGGACACGAAGCGGAAGGTCATGGCCCGGTCGCTCCAGTGGCGGAGCGCCTCGTAGGCCATTACCGGCCCGAGATCGGAGCCCCCGATCCCGATATTGATGACGTTCTTGATTCGCTTGCCGGTATGACCTCTCCACGTGCCGCTGCGGATCCGATCGGCAAACGCCGCCATCCGGTCGAGCACGGCGTGCACGCGCGGCACGACGTTCTCTCCGTCGACGACGATCGACGCTCCACGCGGCGCACGCAGGGCCACGTGCAGGACGGCTCGCTCCTCGGTGACGTTGATCTTCTCGCCGCGGAACATGGCCTCGATGCGCGCCCGCAGCCCGGACTCCTCCGCCAGTCGAACGAGCAGCCCGAGCGTCTCGTCGGTCACCCGATTCTTGGAGTAGTCGAGGTAGAGTCCCGCCGCCTCGACGGCGAGACGCTCGCCGCGCGTGGGGTCGTCCGCGAAGAGCGTCCGGAGATGGCGATTCCGGATGCGCTCATGGTGCGCGGCCAGCGCCTTCCAGGACGCGCGGGCCGGGAGCGGCGAAGCGGGAACCGCCGTCATGGTCGTCGGCCCAAGGCGTTCCCGACGATCTCCTGGGCCTCGCTCACCAGGACCGCCAGGTGAGCCGGATCCCGGAAGCTCTCGGCGTAGATCTTGTAGATGTTCTCGGTGCCGGAGGGCCGGGCCGCGAACCACCCACCGGCGGACACGACCTTCAGGCCGTCGATGGGAGCGCCGTTACCCGGGGCCCGGGTCAGCTTGTCCGTGATCGGATAACCGGCCAACTTCGACTCCTTGACCGCGGCGGGCGCGAGCTTTTGCAGCCGAGCCTTCTCCTCCGGCGTGGCAGGGGCGTCGATGCGCGTGTAGTACGAGGGGCCCAGCTCCGCCGTCAGCTCCCGGTAGAGCTCGCCGGGGTCTCGCCCCATGCGGGCGGTGATCTCCGCCGCCAGGAGGTCCATGATCAAGCCGTCCTTGTCGGTCGTCCACACCGACCCGTCCTGCCTCAGGAAGCTCGCTCCCGCGCTCTCCTCGCCGCCGAAGCAGCACGAGCCGTCGAAGAGGCCCGCCACGAACCACTTGAAGCCCACCGGGGTCTCGTAAAGGCGCCGGCCCGCCGTTTCCACCACACGGTCGATCATTCCGCTGCTCACCAGGGTCTTGCCCACCGACGCGCGCGCCGGCCAGCGCGGCCGGTGCCCGAGCAGGTAGCGGACCGCGACGGCAAGATAATGGTTGGGATTCAGCAGCCCGGCGGAGGGGGTCACGATGCCGTGGCGGTCCGCGTCGGCGTCATTGCCGAAGGCGACGCGGAACCGGTCCTTGAGGCCGACCAGACGCGCCATCGCGTACGGGCTCGAGCAGTCCATCCGGATCTTTCCGTCGTGGTCGACCGTCATGAACGAGAACGTCGGATCGATGGTCGGGTTCACGACGGTGATGTCGAGCCGGTAGACGGAATTGATCGGCTCCCAGTACGGTTGTCCCGCGCCGCCGAGCGGGTCCACCCCCAGAACGAGACCGGCGTCCCGAATGACGCCCATGTCGACGACGTTCCGGAGGTCCTCGACGTAGGGAAGGACGAGATCCTCCCGCCGCGTCGTCGAGGCCTTGAGCGCGCTTGGAAACGGCATCCGCTCGACGTGGCCCTCGCGCAGCAGCGCGTTGGCCCGGTCCTCGATCCACCGAGTGACGTCGGTGTCGGCGGGGCCGCCGTTGGGCGGGTTGTACTTGAACCCGCCATCCTCGGGCGGGTTGTGCGACGGCGTGACGACGATGCCATCGGCGAGGCGCGCCGCCCGCCCACGGTTATAGACGAGAATGGCGCGCGAGATGACCGGCGTCGGCGTGACGCCGTCGTCTCGCTGGATGATGGTGTCCACCCCGTTGGCGGCCAGCACTTCGAGCGCGGTCCGCTCGGCGGGGCGGGACACGCCGTGGGTGTCCTTCCCCAGGTAGAGCGGGCCGTCGATCCCCCGCTCCCGGCGGTAGTCACAGATGGCCTGGGTGATGGCCACGATGTGGGCCTCGGTGAACGAGCCGTGGAACGGCGAGCCTCGGTGCCCGCTGGTGCCGAAGCGGACGCGCTGCGCCGGATCCTCCGGCTCGGGCCGTCGATCGTAGTACGCGCGCTCGAGCCCGGCCAGATCCACCAGCATCGACGGCGGCGCGGGCTTCCCGGCCAGCGGCGACAGCGACGGAGCTATTCCACCGGATCCCGGCATCGCTCTAGGAGTAGCACATGGGGGAAGATCAGGTAGGCTCTTCACAGTCACGAGAGAAGGAGGAACGTACGAATGCCCAGAGCGACTCGGCTCCCGAGCCGGCTTCACCATACGGCCTACACGACGAAGGACATGGAGGAGACGCGCAGGTTCTACGAGGACGTGATCGGGCTTCCTCTCGTCGCCACGTGGAGCGAATCGGACAAGCTGTTTGGAAAGGTGCGCACGTATTGTCATTGCTTCTTTGGCCTGGCGGATGGCGGGGCGCTGGCGTTCTTCCAGTTCGCTGACAAGCGCGACGAGAGGAAGTTCAGTCCCGCGATCGCCGAGACACCCTTCCATCACATCGCGCTGAAAGTCAGCAAAGCAACGCAACGCGCGATCGAACGGCGTATCAAGGCAGCCGGCTACAAGAAACCCGACACCTTCGTGCTGGAGCACGGCTATTGCCGCTCGCTCTACATCAAGGACCCCAACGGGCTCATCCTGGAGTTCACGCTCGACGCTTCGAACGCCGCGCGGATCGCCAGAGATCGGAAGGCAGACGCACGCGCGACGCTCAGCCGTTGGCTCCGAGGCGATCACACGTCGAACAATTCCTACCGATGACGGGAGGTGCTAGCTTCCCTCGTTGGCCCTTGACAATGCCCGCGGCGCGGCCAAAGCTAGCGCCGCAGTACGAGCATCCTGGTCTCGGCTCTAACCCCTGCAAAGGAGACCGACCCATGGCCCGGACTCTCACCTGCCTTCTTCTCGCCGCGTTCACCCTCGCGCTCGCGGCGCCCGATCCCGCGCTCGCCAAGACGGTCCGCATCCAGAAGAGCGGGGCCAAGTGCGCGGACGATCCCGCCTGTCACAACCGCTGGCATCCCGCCATCAAGCCGGCGGCCACGGCGGACCCCGGCGACACCGTCGTGTTCGGCACGCGGGACGCCTTCGATCACGCGTTCACCCGCAACTCCGTGCCCGCCGACGTGCCCGCCGCGAACTTGAACCTCGTCCATCCGCTGACCGGCCCGCTCTTCGTGAACGGCGCGGAGGCCGGCGACGTGCTGGCGGTGACGATCGGGGACATCGTGCCGGACAAGTTCGGCTACACCGTGATCGTTCCCGGATTCGGGTTCCTGCGCGATCTCTTTCCGAATCCCCACATCGTGCGGTGGGATCTCACCCGCTCGCAGGCGACGTCTCCCGACATGCCCGGGGTGAAGGTGCGGTTCAACGGCTTCACGGGCACGATCGGAACCGCTCCCGGCCCGAAGGAGACGGATCTCATGTTCGCGCGGGAGGACGCCCTTCAGAAGGCGGGGGGCTTCGTCCTGCCGCCCGAGCCCAAGGACGCTCTCCCGAGGGACGTGTGCGGCCCCACCGGCTCGCACAAGGAGCGGTGTCTCCGCACCATCCCGCCGCGGGAGAACGGCGGGAACATGGACGTGAAGCAGATGGTGAAGGGCACGACACTGCTCCTGCCGTGCTTCGTGAAGGGCTGCCTCCTCTCCATCGGCGACGTCCACTTCGCGCAGGGCGACGGGGAGGTGTCGGGCACGGCCATCGAGATGGACGCCACCGTGACCGTGAAGGTGCAGGTGCGCAAGGGCCAGGCCGCCTTCCTCCGCCAGCCGCACTTCGAGGGCGGGAATCAGCTCAAGGGGCTCGAGCCGAACAAGTTCTACGCGACGGTGGGCTTCCCGATCAAGGAAGGCGGCAAGGTGACGCCGTACCACCAGTACCTCAACGGCACGCGCATCGGCCCGCTCATGAATCTGTCGGAGGACGTCACGCTGGCCGCGCGCGACGCGCTGCTCCAGATGATCGAGTGGCTCACGCGCGAGAAGAAGCTCACGCGCGAGCAGGCCTACGTTCTCTGTAGCGTGGCCGTAGATCTCCGGATCTCGAACCTGGTCGACGTGCCCAACTTCGCGGTCACCGGCATTCTCGACCTGGGCGTCTTCGACTAGCCGGGAGCCCGCTCGGTGGACCGCCGGAACTTCGTGCGGCTGCTCGGCCTGGCGGGGGCGGCGTGTGGCGTGCTGGGCCACTCGCCGTATCGTCAGTGGCAGGTCTACCGCCAGTCGCGGCTCATCATCGTCAGCAGCGCGGCGGACTCGGCGGCGTACCCGCTGGCCGAGCGCGTCGCCGCGCTGCTGCTCCAGCACTGGCCGGAGAGTCTCGCGCTGGCCTCGCGCGCGAGCGATACGCGCGAGGTGGTGAAGCTCCTCGCCAGTCAGCAGCTCGATGTCGCCATCCTCTCCGCCGCCGAGGCTCGCGACGCCGCCGAGGGGCGAGGACGCTTCGCGGCGGAGGGCGCGCTCTCGCTGCGCGCATTGAGCGTGCTCGGCGCCTATCTCCTCGTCTGCCGCGAGGATTTCCCGGAGGCCCGGGCCGAGGCGGTCGCGCGGGTCCTCACCGAGCACTGGCGTCCGGTGGCCATCGCCGAGGGCGCCCCGCGGCCGCCGATTCCCTTCCACGCCGGCGTGCCGGCCGCGGCGGCCGAGCGGGCGCTCGGGCGGTGAAGCGGCAGGTCGCGGCGCCCGGGTGGCTGGCGCACAGCGCGACCCCGCTGGTCGCGGCCTTGATCCTGCTGACGCCGGCCGCGGCGGCCGCCCACCCCGCCCAGGTCGCGTACGCCCGCATCGCCGTCGAAGAGCGGGCGGCCGAGATCGCGCTCAGCATGAACCTCTTCGAGCTGGACCTGGTCCTCACCCTCGATCGCGACCTCGACGGCACCGTGAGCCCGGCGGAGCTCGAGGCGCGGCGCGCGGAGATCGGCGACTACCTGCGAGGCAAGACAGCCGTGACGGCGGCGGGCCGCGCGCTCCCCATGGAGCTCCGCGCGCTCGGCATCGGGCGGAGCGGCGACGGCCGCGCCGTGGTCGAGGCAACGCTCGCCTTCCCCGCCGCGGAGCCCCTGCGCGACCTCACCATCCGCTGCGAGCCGCTCACCGAGCTCGGCGCCGACCACACGACCCTCGCCCGGATCGACGCCGGAGGCGAGAGCCGGCAGTTCGTATTCCGCCCGGGCGTGACGTACCGGCAGGCGCCCGGCGCGCTCGCCGTGGCGTTCGAGTTCCTCTGGCTCGGCATCGTCCACATCTTCATCGGCTACGATCACATCGCCTTCCTGGTCGGCCTCCTCCTCGCGGGCGGCTCCACGCTCTCCATCGTCAAGATCGTCACCGCCTTCACCGTCGCCCACAGCGTCACGCTCTCCCTGGCCGCGCTCGACGTGGTGACCCTCAGCCCGGCCCTGGTCGAGGCCGGCATCGCGCTCAGCATCGTGTACGTCGCCGCCGAGAACCTCTTCCGCCGGCGGCCGCCCCAGGGGCGCTGGGTCGTGAGCTTCGGCTTCGGCCTGGTCCACGGCCTCGGCTTCGCCGGGGTGCTGAAGGAGCTGGCGCTGCCGTCGTCCTCCCTCGTCTGGCCGCTCCTCACCTTCAACCTCGGCGTCGAGATCGCCCAGGTCGCGATCGTGGCGGTGGTGGCGCCCGCACTCTACGCGCTCACCCGTACGTCGCTTCACGTCCCGCTCACGCGCCTGGCGTCCGTCGTGATCCTCTCGCTCGGACTCTTCTGGCTTTACCAGCGGGTCCTCGCGTGAGGCGTGGGGCGCGCGTGCGGCGCGCGCTGGTCGCGACCGGCCTGCTCCTGGCGCTCGCGGCCCCCGCGTGGGGTCCTCCGGCATGGGGCCACGACATCGAGCGCGCCGAAGCCCTGCTCGGGGAGATCGCCGCGTACCGGCGCGCCGCCGCCGATGGCCCCACCGAGCACGAGCGGGCGGAGGCGACCTTCCGCCTCGGCGAGACGGTCGAGATCCTCGTGGCCGCGCTGAACCGCGACACGGCCGCTCACGGGCGCGACATGGTGGGCGAGCTACTCGTGCGACGGCTCCGCGCCCATGCGCTCGAGGTGGCGTGGGCCGAGCGCGCGGGCCGCTACGAGTACGACCTCGCCGCCTTCGCCGACTATCTCCGCCGCGCGCCCCGCGGGCGCTGGGCCCCGGAGGCGAAGTTCCAGCTCATCGCGCGGCGCTTCTACGCGACGTTGAGTCCGGACCCGGCCGCCCTGGTGGGGACGGACGTGGGCGCGGTCCTCGGTGCGCTGGCGGAGGAGGAGCGCTTCCTCGCCGAGCACGCCACCCACGAGCGCGCCGGCACGGTCCGTTTCTTCCTCGCCGTCGACCACTACCGCATCGCACGCAACACGCCCGATCCCGCGCGGGCCCGGGAGCACACACGGCGCGCCCGGCAGGCCCTCCAGCAGACGGTGGAGCGCTCGACCGAGGCGTTCGAGGTGCGTGCAGCCCAGACGCTGCTGGAGACGCTCGCGCGCTGAGGCCGGCGGGCTCCCGGCCTTGCTGCCTAGGGTAGGCAGATGCGCACCAGCGCCTTGCCGGGGATCGGGGTGTGCCACCCCGCGCCCGGCGGCAGCGCGGCGCTCAATCGGGCCGCGAAGCTGCGCGTGTCCAGGAACGGCAGCGGGCGCGGCGTCGGGCTCCGTGAAAAGAAATTCTCCCAGTGCGCGAGGACGACGTGACGCGGCTGCAGCGCCTCGGTCAATCCCTCGGGATACCGTGGGACCTGGTCGAATGACGCCACACACATAAGCGCCACCACGACGGGGTGCGAGCCCAGGTCATCCAGCTTGGGGGGGAAGCCGAGCGGGGGCGTGCTGGCGGTATCCTGGTAGTGAAAGCGCAAGATCGCGCGTCCGTCGGCACCCAGAACGTCGATCAGGTACGCGAGCGTCTGTCCTTCCTTCCAGCCGTAGGCGTTCCGGGGCAGCTCCGTCAAATCGTGATCGATCCGGCCGCCGAACAGCTTCACGCCGAGAAATTGCGGCGCATGCTCCGAGCGCAGGGCCATGACGCGCATCGTTCCGCCGGCCAGGGGTTGCCATGTCCCCGGCGTCGACGAGTCGCCGGCGATCGACTCCAGCGACCGGACCCGTCCCTGCAGCATCGGGCGAGCGCGAACGATGTGCATCATCGTGTCGCTGCCGTAGAACGTGGCGCGGGTTGCCGTCGTCTCGGCGATGTAGATCGCGTCCATGAGGTGATCGAAGTGCGCATGCCCGACCAAGATGGCTTCCACGTCGTCGACCGGAGGAAGGAGCTCCGAGATGCGCGTGGGGTCCGCACTGATCGGGAAGCCCAGCACGGAGCGAAGGAGGCCTGGATTGGAGTAGAACGGCGCGGTCATGATGGCGCGACCCTGATGCCGGATCAAAAAGCCGCCGGCGCCCAGGTACGTCACTTCCACGGCGTCGCGCTCGGTGCCGGAGCAGCCGAGGTCGCGCAAGCCAGTGAACGGCTGGAGGTGGTGGGCTGAAGACGTGCACCCGGCCGCGCAACACAGGGCTGCGATGATCAGACCGAGAACGAGCCGCCGCCGCCTCATACTCGACCGGTCGCCGCCGGGAGCCGGGCGCGCGCTAGCCCCCGCCGCCTGTCACCACCACGCGGATCGGCGTCGGGTTGAACCCGTTGCAGGGGTTCCGTGTCTGCGGGCAGTTCGAGACCACCGCGAGCACGCGCGATTCGGCCCGCAGCTCGACGTAGTCGCCCGGCTTCGAGCGGCCGTCCACGATGCCCATGGTGCCGTCGGCCAGCACGGGCACGTTCATGAAGAAGTTGATGTTGGCGACGACGTCCTTCTCGCCCAGGCCGTGCGGTGCCAGCGCCCGGAGGAAATTGGCGTAGCAGCTCGGCGTGTCCGGCACCTGGTAGCGGAACATGTTGCTGGCGGCGCTGCAGCAGCCGCCGATGGTGTCGTGGCCTCCACCCATCGTGTCCGCCACGATGGTGAAGAGCTTGGTCGCGCGCACGGAGTAGATGCCGTGGCCCGCGCCCAGGTAGACGTTCTTGTTGTACTTCATCGTGTCCGCCGCGTTGTAGCGGTCGGCGGGATCATCGGCGTTGTAGCAGAGGAAGTCGACGGCCTGCTTCCCCTCCAGATCCACGATGCGTAGCACCTGCCCGGGCGTGAGGACCCCGGACCAGTTGTCGTTGGGGGCGATCACCGCGTCCTGCACGATCTTTCCGTCCATGGAGCCCTCCTCGAGGCAGTCTTGGTAGGCCAACGTTACGCCTGTGCCAGGGCACAAGGCAATCGAAGTACCCTGGCGCCCAGCGTCCGGTTGAAGAACGCCAGAGCATCCGCTCCGACTTTTCGATGCACCGCGCCCCGGTCGACCGAGCCGGGATCGATGCAGAGCGAGCGCGCGACGACCTTGCCGAAGAGGCGACACCTCGCGAGGAAAGCGTAGTGCGTAACCTCGGGGATCACTTCGAGCTCGGCGTTCGGAATCGTCGCCGCGATCGGCCGTGCGTTGACGTCCGGCAAGGCCTGGTCGTCCTTCGAACCGACCACGATCCGCACCGGAACCCGAATGTCCGCCAGGCTGGTCTTCGTCATGACCGGGCCGAGCACGGGGGCGATGGCGAATGCCGCCCGGATGCGAGCATCGCGGAATGACTCGTGAGCATGGCTCACGGCTTCCTTGACCCGTTCGTCGTGATCGAGGAGACGTTCGGCGTCCGCCCGGGTGAACGACGTTTCGGGAGGCATCTTGCAGTTAGGGTCCGCGGGCCGACTCGCGCAAAACCTCTTCCACTGCTCGTACTCGAGCCTGACGCCCGCCGCGGCCAACGCCGTGTAGCCGCCCAGAGAGAATCCCGCGACGCCGATTCGAGCACGGTCCACATGAGGGCCGAAGCGCGAATCGGCCAGCACCTTGTCGATGAGGACTGACATGTCCTTCGCCCGTTCCCACCAGAGCATGAACCCTTGGATCTGATATGCCGGCTCGGCGGCCGTGTTGCCGTGGTGATTCACGGCGGCGACGACGTAGCCGTTGGACGCGAGCGTCTCGGCCAACCACGACATTGTGGCCGCACCACCGCCCGTTCCATGCGACAGCACGACGAGGGGGAGCTTCCCGGTGCCCGCGGCCAGCGGCGCTCCCTGCGCGTTCCAGCCGGCGTCGAAGACGCTGACGTGCCACCTGGCTTCACGCGTCCCGATCGTGGTGGGGTACCAGATCACCGTGGCCATCGGGCGATTCTGCATTCCCGCCCAGTCGCGACGGGCCTCGTCTTCATACGCGGCGAAGGTGAGACCCACCGGGTTCGGCCTCTGCGGCGGGTGCCCGCACGCGACGGCCGAGACGATCAGCGCGGCCATCGCGGCGGGTCTGGACAGAAAGGCTCCAACCGCCATGTGCGGAGTATGGCGCGAGGACGCTTCTTTGTCAGCCCGACCGCGGCGCTGAGCCTTGGGTCAGCGAAGCGGCAGCCGTCCGTCTCCTCGGCAAGACCACCGTCTGCTGCAGTCCCCCCGTGGGCCGGTTGTTCAGGGTGATGTCGCCTCCGTGCTCACGGATCGCGGCGCGGGCGACCGCGAGGCCCAGACCGACGCCGCCGGTCGAGCGGTTGCGCGAACGCTCGACGCGATAGAACGGCATGAACACCTTCTCGAGCTCCGCCTCCTGGATTCCAGGCCCGTCGTCCTCGACCGTGATGATGATGTCGACCGGCGTCACCACCACCCGAAGGTCGGCATGACCACCATAATTCACGGCATTCTCGACCAGGTTCCGAAGCGCCCGCTTGAGCGCGAGCGGCCGCCCTTCCCACGGGGCGCGCGGTGGCCCCTCGAGCCCCACTCGGCGCCCGGCCTCGGCCATCTCCATTCGTACCTCCTCGAGAAGATCGACGATGTCGACGGGGACCGGCGACTCGCCGTCCCGGTCGCCGCGCGCATACGCGATGGCGGCATGGATCATCGCCTCCATCTCGTCCAGGTCCTTCAGCATCTTCGTCCGTTCCTCGTCGTCCTCGACGAACTCCGTGCGGAGCCGCAGGCGTGTGAGCGGGGTGCGTAGATCATGTGAGACGGCCGCCAACATGTGCGTGTGGCCATCCAGCAATCGACGGACTTGCTCCTGCATGACGTTGAACGCGCCGGCGACCTCGCGGATCTCGCTCGGCCCCTCCTGGTCGAGCGGCTCCGCGGTTGCCACGTCTGCTCCGAACCGCGCGGTCGCCTTGGCGAACCGCCCCAGGGGCCTGGTGACGGCTTTCGACACGTAGACCGCCAGCCCGACGAGGCCGATGCCGACGACGAGCAGGACCGGCGCAAGCCGCCCCACGAGCTCGAGGTGAGACCACCGCCCGCCCACGGTCACTTGCAGCCGCGTTCCATCCGACAGCTCTATCCAGACAAGAATTGGTCCCCACGATGCGCCGGCGTCCGTCCTGTGGCCAACGGCCAACACCCGAGCGCCCAGCGGCGGCAGGTCGCGGGCCAAGCGCCCACGGCGGACCCCGTCGGTGAACCAGTCTGGCGACACCGCGGGACTCGCGCCCGTACCCGAGACGTCGCGGACGCTCAGATCCGCGCGCTCGACACCTGCATACACGGCCGGCCGACCCGCCGCGGGCGTCGCTTCCGCGATGGCCACCAGCGTGATCACGCGATCGGCCAGACTTGCCTGGCCTCCGCCCATCGTGATGGTACCGACCGCGACGCCCGCCACGACCACGAGCGGCATACCCGCGACCAGGAGCAAGGTCATACGGCCCGCGAGACTTCTCGGCAAAAGCCGCCTCATTCCCGTTCCACCACCGGCGTGAACACGTATCCGCCGCTGCGCACCGTCTTGATCAGCGCGGGCCGGCCGGGATCCGGCTCGATCTTCCGCCGCAGCCGGCTTATCTGAGAGTCGACGCTGCGGTCGAAGGCGGTCGCCTCCCGCCCCCGGGTGAGATCCAGCAGCTGGTCGCGGCTCAAGACCCGGCCCGGCCGCTCGGCAAACGCGAGCAGGAGATCGAACTCACCGCCGGTCAACTCGGCCGCGCGCCCGTCAGGTCCGACGAGACGCCGCGCTCCCGGCTCCAGGCGCCAGCCCGCGAAGCGCAGCGCCGCGTTCTGCGCGCCGTGCCGCGTCATCCCACCGGTCCGACGGAGCACGGCGCGTATGCGCGCCAGCAGCTCCCGCGGGTTGAACGGCTTCGGCAGGTAGTCGTCGGCGCCGATCTCGAGCCCGAGGACGCGGTCGATGTCTTCCCGCATCGCCGTGAGCATGATCACCGGCAGATCCGATTCCGCGCGGAGTCGGCGGCACAGGCTGAGGCCGTCCTCGCCCGGCAGCATCAGATCGAGGACGACCAAGTCGATGCGCCGGTCGGCCAGGGCCAGCCGCATTTCCTTCCCGTCGGCGACTGTGGTCACCCGGCAGCCGTGCTTCGTCAGGAACTTGGCGACCAGGTCCCGGATCTCGCGATCGTCATCGACAACGAGAACGTGGGGGGAGCTCTCCATGGCGACCATTCCATCGTAGAGCTTCGCGTGACCGACGTCACGCCCCTCTCGGTCACGAAACGTTGCCGGGATCCGCCCGGCAACACTTTGACAAGAAAACCCCCGGGGCCCGACACGCGCGAGCCACGAAAGCCATCGTGGCGCCATATGGCCGTGCTACCCCTGGAGCCATGGACCGACCCCGGCCTCCGAGCGTCGCCAATACCGGTGTTCTTCGCCCGCCGCTCGTCGTACTGGCTTCGCTTCTCGCGGGAGGGTTGCTCACCGGCGCCTGGCCATTTCCCTTCTTTCCCGCCGTGCTCCGTCTGCCGGTCGGCGGGCTGATGGTCGCGATGGCGGCGGCGTTGCTCTCGTACTCGATCAGGCAGCTCCGGATGGCGGGGACCCCGGCGCCCGGCAACAAACCGACGACCGTCATCGTTCGCACCGGCCCTTATCGCTTCAGCCGGAATCCAATCTACCTGGCGTTCTTCGCGTTGCACCTTGGCCTGGCGATCTGGGCCGACAGCCTGTGGCTGGTCGCCACGCTGATCCCGACCGTCGCCATCATCGCCGGCGTCGTGGTCCCACGCGAAGAGCGGTACCTGAGCCGGCGGTTCGGTGCCGAATACCAGGAATACAAGGCCTCCGTGCGTCGCTGGCTATGAAAGGAGACAGCAGATGCTGAACAGAGGGAAAACGGCGGCCATCATCCTTCTGGCCCTGGTCCTCAGCGCCGGCTGCGATAGCTGGCGCGGCTTTGGCTTCCGTGCCGGTGGATCCGAGATGCCGCGACTCAGACAGGTGCTGGCGCTGAAGTCGGGCTTGACGGTGGCTGACGTCGGCGCCGGCAGGGGCGACGTGACGGTGGCGCTCGCGGCCGAAGTCGGGCCGGGCGGGCACGTCTTCTCGACGGAGATCGACCGCGAGGCTCTGGAACGGATTCGCGCGACCGTCGCCGCCGCGCGCATCGACACCGTGACGGTCGTGCCTGCGCAGGCCCGCGACACGGGCTTGCCCACGGGCTGCTGTGACGCGGTGCTCCTGCGCCGGGTCTATCACCACTTGACCGATCCGGCATCGACCAACATCGACCTCCTGCGCGCGCTGCGCCCAGGCGGCGTGCTCGCGATCATCGACTTTCCGCCGACGCTCTCCTGGCTTTGGCCATGGGTGCCGACAGGGGCCCCGCAGAATCGCGGGGGCCACGGCGTCGCCGCCCACCTCGTAGTCGAGGAGGTGACCGCGAGCGGGTTCGAGCTGGTCCAGATCATCGACGATTGGCCTGGCCGCGGCCCGCTCGCCAGCTATTGCGTCGTCTTCCGCAAACCGCGGGATCGGCAATGAGCTGTGGCTATCTCACCGTGTTCCCGTACGCGGTGGCTTTCGCCGCCGGCTTCGTCACGATGGCGTACGAGATGCTGCTCGGCAGCGCGCTTCCTCCCTACTTCGGGGGCACCATCTACACATGGGGCGCGCTCATCACCGTCTTCCTCCTCGGAATGACCGCCGGATACTTCCTGGGAGGCTTCCTGAGTGATCGCGCCCGGCCGCTCGCGGTGATGCCGGCGCTGCTCTTCCTCGCGGCCGCGCTCATGGGCGCGACCCCCGCGTTCCTCGAGCCCGTTTGCCTGAGCCTGCTGCGACGCTACGAGGAGGTCCAGCACGGGGCTATCGTGGCCTCGGGTCTCTTCGCGTTCGCGCCCGCCGCGCTGCTCGCCGCGGTCGCGCCGTTCTGCCTCAAGCTGCGACTTCACGCGCTCGCCCTGGCCGGCTCGCTCGCCGGGCGGCTCGCCGCGCTCAACTCGCTCGGCAGCATTCTCGGCACTCTCGGTACGAGCTTCCTTCTCATCCCCTCGTTCGGCGTCCGCGCCATCCTCTTCGGGCTGGCGGCGGGCACCGTCGTGCTCGCGCTGATGGGATGGCTCGCCGCGTGGATGTCCGCGCGCCACCTCAGCGCTGCGGCGGATCTACCCCGAGCACCTTGACGTCGAAGTGGAGCGTCTTGCCGGCCAGGGGATGGTTCAGGTCGAGGACCACGGTCTGTTCCCTCACCTCCTTGACCATGACCAGCCGCGGCTGGCCCGATCGGCTGCGCGCCAGAAGCCGCTTGCCGACTTCCTGAGCCCCCGGCGGGATCATGTCTTTCGGCACCTCGGTCTGGGCGGCCGGATCGACGGCGCCGTAGCCCTCCTCGGGCGTGACGACGACCTTCTTCTCCTCGCCCGGGTGCATGCCGAGCAGGTGGCGCTCGACTCCAGGGATCATCTCCTGTTGGCCCTGCGTGAACTGGAGCGACTGCCCTCCCTTGTTCGTGTCGAGAAGCCTTCCCGCCTCGTCCGTTACGGTGTACTCGATGCGCACGACCGACCCCTTCTCGATCACCGGACCGGCGGGGGCGTTCGAGGGCTGGGTGAGCCCCACGCGCGGAGCGGCCAGAGCGAGGGCGAGCGACAACAGCACGAGTAGCGGCAGAATCGAGCGGCGCATCACCATGACGTCCTCCCTTTAGGGGTCAGGCTCACTCCGGGTCCGAAGGTTGTCAACCGCTTGCGTGGTGCTTCGATGCAAAGTCGGGTCCCGGCAGTCACCTAAGGGTGATCAGCGCTCATCCCCAGGAACAAAGGTGACTGGCGCCGCAGCCCCGGAGCTCCTTGCTATAGTGAGGCCGCCCGATGACCCCCTACGACCAGCTGCTCGATGACCTCGCCGCGGAGCAGGCGGCGCTCGACGGAGTGCTCGGGCGCATGACCGACGCGCAATGGCAGTTGCCGAGCCATTCCCCCGGATGGCTCGTGCGCGATCAGGTCGCGCACCTCGCGCACTTCGACGAGGCGGCGACGCTCGCCATCGCCGATCCGGATGCCTTCCGCACGGATGCCGTGGCCGCGCGGTCGGGCGTCGACCGCGGAACCTTCGAAGCACGGTACCTCGGCCGTGGCCGGGGGCTGCGGCCCGCCGAGCTGCGTGCCTGGTGGCGCAGCGCCGGCGCGCAGCTCCTCGCCGCGGCGCGCACGCTCGACCCGAAGGCGCGCCTGCCCTGGTACGGGCCGGAGATGGGCGCGGTGACGTTCGTCACGGCGCGATTGATGGAGACGTGGTCGCACGGTCTCGACGTCGTCGACATCGTCGAGATCCCGCGGCCCGACACCGACCGGCTGCGGCACGTCGCGTTCCTCGGGGTGCGGACGCGGGAGTTCTCGTAC
>Ga0209382_10004103_pt1 | contig 19688 bp, 14 predicted proteins | sample SoiMetdeltSBSDD5_FD_187599 | JGI IMG/M metagenome (GOLD analysis project Ga0209382, IMG submission 187599) | Bulk soil microbial communities from a Populus tree surrounding site in Tennessee, USA - Soil MetaG P. deltoides SBSDD5 (SPAdes) (version 2) | ecosystem: Environmental > Terrestrial >... | reverse complement strand
GTCGTCCAGTCGTCCTGGCCGGGGTGGTGGGCCTCGACGAAGAAGTGGTCCCAGTCGAGCTCGGTGTTCTGGGATACCCAGAACGACAGGTTCGCCCCGCCGGCCGGGACGTCGATGGTCCGGGTCAGCCGCTTGTAGCTGATGTCGGCGATCTGCGAGTAGACGTACTGGCTGCCGCTGTGGGGATCGAACGGTCCGCCGGGCCGGTCGTAGCGGCCGACGACCCGGCTCTCGAACTGCGGGTAGGTCTCGGCCGGCAGGAGCCCGCTGGTGGTGATGAACGAGGCGCTGTGGTCTTGGTTCTGGGCGCTGTCGGCGCCGTTGAACGTCCAGGCCAGGCCGCTGAAGGGGTCGTCGGTGCCGGTGACGTCGTACAGGTTCCCCGTGGCCGGGTTGCTGCCGGCGTCCTCGTTGACCAGCGCCGCGCCGAACCAGTACTGCAGGACGTCGCCCACGTTGTCCCCGGAGCCGGAGAGCGGCCGGCAGCGGGCCTCGATGGCCGGATCGGCCCGGCACTGGGCGTTCTCGAAGGGATCGAAGAGCTGGACCCCGTGGCCGGTCGCGTACTGATGGCCTGCGTACTTGCCGGTGTAGAGGAGCCGGCCGCCCTCGTTGATGAAGTCCCGGACGGCCAGCAGCTCGCTCATGGCCAGGCTGGAGGCGTTGCCTCCTGCCCACCCCGCCTCGCGGGTGACGATGTCGTCGCCGGTGTACCAGATGACGGCGTCGTAGTGGCTGAGCACGCCGAGGGCGTCGGGCGCGGTGCGGCCGTTGGCGTCCACGTCGTAGACGTCGAAGGCCACGCCGTTGGCCTCGAGGGCGTCGGTGTAGAAGGAGAGGAACGACGGCCCGGTCTGGTCGGTGTACACCGGTGACGCGCCCGTGTAGTCCTCGGCCGCCATCACCAGGACCCGACGGCCGCTGTCCGAAGCCACCTGGTAGGTGAACGACTCGCTCCGCCGGTGACCGCCCTCGAACCACACCTCGACCGAGTCGCCCGGATCGGTTCCCCGGACCACCCCGCTCATCACCCGGTAGTAGTTGGCGTTGCCGACGCCGTACGTCTCACCGCCGGTCCACTCCTCGGTGCGCGCGCTGTGGACCCGTCCACCGTTGATCCGGTACTTGACCGTGACCCGGCCCAGGCTGCGCTTGGCCAGCACCCGGACCTCCTGGGGATCGCCGTAGGACACGTCGAAGGTGAAGTCGAAGGCCGACAACGGCCCGTTCTCCGGGTCGACGTCGGCCTGGTCGAGGTAGAAGGGCTCGGTGTCGAGGCCCACCGGCGACGCGGGGTCGTCGGGGTCCCTGGCCGACCGGGCCAGCCCGAGCGAGAAGTTCAGCGTCCGCTCGAACTCCGCCTGGACCAGGTTCTCGTCGTCGGGGAACACGAAGCCCGCTCCCGGCTCGCCCTCGCCCAGCTCGGGTGTGAAGGCGATGGTGCCGGCGCTCACGTCGGCGAAGTCGGTGGTCTCGCCGTTGGTCACGTACAGCTCGTCCGCCGCGATGCCCGGGTCGAAGCCCTCGATCGCGGGGTTCGCATCGGTGCCGGCGAGCGCCGCGTAGATCGGGTTGTCGGCGTCGGGCGTACCCGTCTGCCAGCCCTGTGGATAGAGGATCAACGGCCCGAAGGAGTGGAAGTTGGACATCATCCGGGGCCGGATCCGCTCGATGAGCCCCTGCATCGCCACCGTCTCGGGCTCGGAGGCCGCGGCCGGTCCCCGGTAGGTGTCGCTGGACAGGATCGAGGACGACCCTTCCTCGTCGTAGTTGAAGTGCTCGGCGAAGTTCCGGTTGGGGTCGACGCCGTCCACGCCGGTGATCTGGCCGTCGCCGTCGTTGTCCCGCAGGTTCTTCCGCCACAGCCGCTCGACGTCGAACGTGTACTGGTAGCCGTCGGGGTTGGCCGACAGGACGAACCACAGCTCGGTGTTGCGCAGCAGATCGCGGACCTCGCGGTCGCGGTCGTTGTAGCGGTCGACGACCCAGTGCAGGAGGCGGCGGTTGACCTCGACGCTGATCCACTCCCGCGCGTGCTGGTTGGAGACGTAGAGGACCGCCGGGCGCCGGCCGTCCCGGACGTGCCGGGCGCCCTGGGTCACTTTGAGGGCCAGGATCTCGCGACCCTGGTAGGTGGTGGCCAGGACCTCGCGCCTGATGATGCCCGGGTTCTCGGCGGCGAGCTGGTCGATCTCGTCCCGGATGCCGCCCGGCTCGTCCCACGACCGCCACACGTCGAACCCGTCGGCGGCCTGGGCGGCGGCCATCTGGCTCGCCGTCTGGCCCTGCGCGTTGCGCTTGAGCTCGAAGTCCACCTGCGAACGATCCTCGATGCGGTCGCGCTCGGAGGCGCTCAGCACCGCGTCCACGGCGACGTTGCTGCCCGAGGGCGCGCTGTCGATGACGTCGACGCCGGCATCGGCCAGCTCGGTGGCCTGGGTCTGAGTGACGGTCGCCGTGTAGACGTCGAGCGGCTCGGCCTCGGGTGCCTGTTGGGCGGCCTGGGCCGCCCGGTCGGCCCGACTTGGTTGGCCCGCCGCCGGTGCGAGCTGGCCGAGGCTGGCCGCGATCAATGCCAGTGCTGCAAGAACGATTCGCCGCTGCACGATTCCCCCCGTTGTCCCCCGTGACCTCCGCCGGAATGTCCCCCGACTTCTCGCCGCTTCCCCTACCCAGGAAGTGCTGCTGGAACCGCCAAAGTTCGAGCGATTCCGCGTCGATCTCATGCGATCACTGGGCGGGATGATAGGGAGACGGCTCGGGCGGTGGGCCGGTGGACCCCCGGACCACCAGTTCGGTCGGCAGCCGTCGGGACCGGACGGCCGGCCGGCCGGCCTGCAGTTCGAGCAGCCGGCGGGCGGCCTGCTGGCCCTTGCGGCGGAGGGGCTGGCGGACCGTGGTCAGCGGAGGCGTGGAGCCGGCGGCGACGACGGTGTCGTCGAACCCGATCACCGACAGATCCGCAGGGACGGTGAGGCCGAGGTCGCGGGCCCCTTCGATCACACCCAGGGCCAGCTCGTCCGACAACGCGATGATCGCCGTCGGCCGAGGCCGGCGGGTCAGGAGCGCCGCGGCGGCCTCCCGCCCGGGCCGACGGCCGTTGTAGCGGCACTCCCAGATGGGAACGGTCGTCCACTCGATGCCGGCCGCCTCGAGCGCCGACCGGTAGCCGGCGAAGCGCTCACGGGGAACGGTCCAGGTGGCGGAGGCCAGGCGCTCGGCGTCCACCATCCCGACCCGGCGGTCACGGCGCAGCTCGAAGGTCACGACTGCGATCCGCCGGTGGCCGAGGTCGACGAGATGCTGGGCCGCGGCCACCGCGCCGCGCTGGTCGTCGATCCGCACGACGCCCTCGTTGCGGCGGGCCGGATGGTCGACGACCACCAACGGGATCCCGCGGGCCCGGGCCGCCGCGAAGGCGGGGTCGTCCTCGGGGAGGCCGCAGCTCACCAGGCCGTCGACCACGGCGTTGCTGACCATCTCGGGAGCGGGCCCGCCCCGTTCGCCGCCGGGCAGGATCAGCAGGCCGGTGTCCTCGGGCTCCAGAACCTCGGCGAAGCCGTCGAGGAAGGCGACCACAGCCGGGTCGGAGAAGGCGTACGAGAGCTGGTCCGCCAGCATGTAGCCCACCGCGCCGACGCGTCCACGACGCAGGCTGCGGGCCGCCGGGTCGGGGCCCGCGTAGCCCAGCTCGGCGGCGGCGCTCAGCACCTGGTCGCGGAGCCGGGTCGAGAGCTGGTCCGGCCGGTTGTAGGCGTTGGAGACCGTGGCTCGGGACACGCCCAACCGCCGGGCGATGGTCTCCAGCGTCGGCCGCTCCCGCGGCTCGGTCGTGTCCCGGGCCGGCCGGGAGCCCGGGTCCGCGCGGCTCTCCCGGGCCCGGCTCCTATTCGCTGGCATCGGTCCCAGACTAGGTGGATAGGATTTCTGTATCGATTCAGAGACGCGTCGAGCAGCCTGGGCCGTGGCGGCGGTGTTCTTCGTCAACGGCGCCTCTTTCGCCAACTGGGTCGCCCGCGTCCCGGCCGTCAAGGACCGCATCGATGCCGGCACCGGCACGCTCGGGGTGGCGCTCCTGGGGATCGCCGCCGGGTCGCTGGTCTCCATGCCCTTCGCCGGACGCCTGTGCGAGCGGTACGGCAGCAGCACGGTCGTGGTGGGGAGCGGGCTGATGGTCGCTGCCGGGGTGTCGAGCCTGGCGCTGGCCCCGAACGCCGCCGTCCTCGGCGGCTTGCTGGCCGTCTACGGCGCGGCGTTCGGGCTGCTGGACGTCTCGATGAACGTCCAGGCCGTGGCCGTGGTCCGCCGGGTGGGCCGGCCGATCATGCCCTGGTTCCATGCGGCGTTCAGCCTCGGCGGGCTGGCGGGCGCGGTGACCGGCGGCCTGGCCGCCGGCTTCGACCTGTCGATCGCGGCGCACTTCGCTCTGGTGACGCTGGCGGTGGCCGCGGTGGCGCTGCTGGTCCGGCCCTACCTGTTGCCGGACCGTGTGGCTGCCCCCGCCGCCGCCCCAGCCGTGGCGAGTCACGGCCGCCGCCCCGGCCGCCGCCCCACCAGAGGAATCCGTCTCCCCCGGATTCCTCTGGTGGTGGTCGGCCTGGGTGGGATCGCCGGGTGCTCCGCGCTGGCCGAGGGCGCCATGGCGGACTGGACGGCACTGTTCCTCCGCGACGTGCGAGGCCTGGCGGCAGGCACCGCGGCGCTCGGCTACGCAGCCTTCTCGATCACCATGACGGTGGGACGGCTAGGCGGCGAGGCCGCCATCCGGCGGCTGGGGCCGGTCCAGGTACTGCGGATCGGGGGGCTCACAGCGGCGTTCGGCGTCCTCCTCGCGGTGGTGGTCGCCTCCCCGGCGGCGGCGTTCGTGGGCTTCGGCCTCGTCGGGGTGGGGGTGTGCTGCGCCTTCCCGCTGGCCCTCACCACCGCCGGGGAGTCCAGCCCCGGCTCGGGTGGCAGCGAGATCGCCACGGTCTCGGTGATCGGCTACCTCGGCTTCCTGATCGGGCCGCCCGTGCTCGGCCTGCTGGCCGAGGTGGTCGAGCTGCGCGGGGCGCTGCTCGTGGTCGCGGTCGCCGGGCTCGGCCTCGCCGCTCTGGCCTCGGTCCTCGACCGGGTGCCACGCCCCGAGCCCGACCCCGACCCCGTGCGCGACCTCCTCCCCGAGCCCGTCTGCTGACCCCAGCGGCTCCGCTCCACTCCGTCCGTCCCCCTCCGAAATTTCGGCAGTAAGCGCCGGAAAGTTGCCGTTCCTGCCGAAATTTCGGACGGTAGATGCCCGCGCCGGGGCCCGTCCGGCCGCGCCCTCCGGCCCGTCGGTGCCTTCCGGCCCGCCATGCGCCCCGGCCGTCCGTCCCCGCCGAAACTTCGGCAGAACGCGCCGGAAAGCAGCTCTCCCTGCCGAAATTTCGAGTAGACGCCCGCGCCGGGGCCCGTCCGTCCGTGCCCTGAAACTTCGGCAGTAAGCGCCGGAAAGCGGCTGCTTGTGCCGAAATTTCGAGTAGAGGGCCAGCCGGCCAGCCGGCGCGGAGGGCGGGGGTCAGACGCCGGTGCGGACCCGGCGGCGGAGCTGCCGGGTGGTCTCCGAGGGCTCGACCCCCAGGTCGGCCAGGACCTCCTCGCAGCGCTCCAGCACGCGGTGGGCGGACGTCCGGTCGCCCCGGGTCAGGGCGCCCGCCGCGAGGACGACGTAGGCATCCTCGGCCCACGGATCCACGGCCAGCGCCCGGCGGGCCAGGGCCGCCGACCGCTCGGTCTCGTCCCGCCCCACCAGCAGCTGTGCGGCCCGCGTGGCGGCCGCGACGAACCGGGTCCGGTAGTGCTCGCGCTCGACCTGCAGCCAGTCGGCGTCCAGGCCGCCCGCGTGGAAGTCGCCACGGTAGAGGTCGACGGCCGCGAGGTTGTGGTCCAGCGCGGCCAGCGGGGCGCCGCTCTCCTCGGCCCGGGCCGCGGCGGCGAGGTGCTCGTCGAACCGGTCGACGTCGAGGCGCAGGTGGTCGCCCACCACCAGCTCGATCCCGGGCCCCCGGACCCGCACGATGAACGGTGGCTCACCGGCCGCGCGCCACGGCTCCAGCACCCGCAGCAGGTAGTTGAGCGTCACCCGCAGGTTGTTCGCAGCCGCGTCCTCGCCGAGCTCGGGCCACAGCGCCTCCGTCACGGCGGCCCGATCCGTCCGCCGGTGGCCGACCAGGAAGGCCAGCAGCATGCGCACCCGCTCCCGGCGCAGGTCGGGGTCGGTCACCTCCTCGCCCGGCGCCTCACCCGGCGCCTCGCCCGGCTCCCCGTCCTCGCCCGGCTCCCCGTCCTCGCGCAGCGTCAGCGGACCGAGGAGCGCCACGTGCCGCCGGCGGGGTGGCGGCGCGGGGGCCGCGGCCAGCAGGGCGCGGGCCTGCCGGCCTCGCCCGGCCCGAGTGGATCCGGAGGCCAGGTCCCGGACCGCCGTCCGTCCAGCCGGCCCGAGCGCATCGAGCAGCTCCCCGCCCTCGGGCCGCCCGTCGGTGGCCAGGCCGACCGCCAGCTCCGCCGCGAACCGGTAGTGCAGCGCGGAGCGGATCGTGCCCGCGTCGGGGAGGTCCGCGGCCAGCTTGGCCAGCGATTCGTCCGAGCCTCCCGTGCGGAGGGCGACCACCGCGGCCGCCAGGTCCCGCGCCGTGGCCAGGTGGCCGCGGAGGTCGGTGGCCTCCCAGTGCTCCCGGGCCTCGGGCAACAGGACGTAGCTGAGCGCGAGCGACTGCCGCCACAGGCGCCGGTCGGTCCCCCGGTCGAGCCCGTCGGACTCGATGGCCCGTCGGAGCTCGGCCGCCGCCTGGTCCGCTTCACCCTGCGCGAGGCGCAGCGACGCCAAGGCGACCGCCCCGGTCAGGAACTCCCGGGCGACGTCGGTGGAGTCCCGGCGGGGGTCGATGTCACGGAGCATCCGCTCGGCCCGCTCGACCTGGCCGACGTGGGACAGGATCGTGCTGGCCTGCGCGAGGCCGTTGAGGCGGTTGTACTCGATGCCGGACGTGATGCCGGCGTCGACGGTCTCCGGGAGCTGCTCCACCACCTGGTCGACCTGGCCCTGCGCCCACCAGCTGGTCAGCCGCAGGCCGTGCAGGACGATGCGCATGGCCGGGTCGGCCGTCGCCATGGCTCGGTCGGCCAGTTCGAGCGGCGTGTCGACGTCGCCCAGGAACAGCAGGACCCGGCCGCGCAGCCAGGCGGCCACGGCCTCCCAGCCCGGGTCGAGGAGGCCGGGCTCGATGGATTCCAGTGCCGCGAGAGTGGCCGGGTCGTCGCCCACGATGTCGGTCACGACGGCTCGGCCGATCGCCGCCAGCCCTTGGGCGACCGGGTGGCCGTCGCCCGCGAGCTCGGTGACGCGCAGCCCGACCGGGCCGAGCTCGTCCAGGTCCTGGTACCACCACGCCACCCGTCCCAGCTGGGCCAGGGCGGTCAGCTCGCCGTCGGCGTCGCCCGCGGCCCGGCACGCTTCGACCGCGAGGCGCAGGGGCTCGGGCGCCTCGGTCGGCCGGCTGAAGGCCGCGTCGAGCCCCGCCGCCAATCGCCCGGCGGGGGTCGCGAGCACCTCGGGTGGGCTGGCTGCCAGCCACCGGCGGACCTGGCTGGACCCGGGGCGGTTGCCAGCCGTGCAGGCCGCCCGGAGGATGCCCGGCACCAGGCTCCACAGCTCGGCCTCGCTGGCCAGGTTGAACGCGTCGTCGTAGCGCCCTCGGGCGAGCAGGTGCTCGACCGCCCGGCCGCGTACGGCGGCCCGGTCGTCGGCGGCCAGCTCGATGCCCGGGGCCGAGCTCCACAGGGCATGCGGCGCGGACCACCCGTCGGGAGCCGCCCCGACCAGTGGCACGTCCGCCAGCGCGTCGGCCAGCCTCACGGGGGAGCCGAGAGCCGCCGAGGCCAGGGCATCGTCGGCGCCACCGAGATCGCAGAGGACGGCGAGGACGCGCCGCCGGTCGGTGCCGAGCGGTCCGAGCACCTCCTCCCACAGGTACGCCCCGGTCAGGTGGCGCTCGACGCTGGCGGCCAGCTCGGTCATCGCCGGCCAGCCGGCGCTGTCGGCGAACCGGCCGACGTCCGTGCCATGGCGGGCGGCGAACTGGTCCAGCTCCTCGCCCGAGAACCGCAGCTCGTCCTCGCTCAGCCGCACGATCTGGCCCTGGGCCTCCAGCGCGTTGACACGATCGCGCGCGATCGGCGGCTCGGAGCGGCCGGCCAGCACGAGGTGCCCGTTGCTCGGCAACCGGTCGAGGAGCTCGCCCAGCCAGGCGGCTCCGGGGGAGTCCACCGGCAGCAGGTGGACGTCGTCGAGGATCAGGCACACCTCCACCGGCGAGCACCGCCAGAGCGCGTCGGCCACCGTCGCGGGGTCCGACGAGGCCGCGGCCCCGTCGTGCAGTGCGGCCGCGGCGGTCCCGACGGCGCGCGCCAGGCTGTCGTCCGCGGCGTCCGGTCGCTCGACGGCGACCCACAGGTCGCGGCCCCTGGGCGCCAACCGGTTCTCGACCACCGCCTGTGCGAGCAGCGTCGTCTTCCCGAAGCCCGGTCCGCCGAGCACGATCGTGAGCCGGTGGTCCCAGCGTCCGAACATCGTGCGCAACAGACGGGGTCGGGTCAGTACGCCCGGTCGAGCTGCCGGTGGTTCGAACCGGAACGAACGCGGCATCGTTACCAACGGTACTGGTGGTGCAGTGCCGGCGCGGCTGCTAGGCAATCGGCCGAGCTGAGCGAGGGGGCCCACCATGGCGGACGCGGACGAGCTGTCGAGCGCCTTCGGCGCGCTCGTGGACGCGCTGCGCCGGGCGGAGGACCGGCTGCTGTCCGCCGATCCGCCGCTCGACGACGTGGAGCGGGCCGAGGGGTACCGCTGGCTGTTCAGCGTCCTCGGCGTCGGCCTCGAAGCGCACCTGTGGGCCGACACCGACCGGCCCCTGTTCGTGGAGGTGGTCGGCCCGACCCTCAAGTGGGGCGGCGACAACGCCGACGCCTTCTACCGCTACGCCCCGGTCGATCCCCGCCGGACCTACGTGGTGCGCGGGCGTCGGGGTGACGCCGCCTACCTGTCGTTGACGGTCTACGGGGGACCGGACGACGGGCGGTATTCCGAGCGGATCGTGGGCCAGGTCAACGACCGCGAGCTGGTCATCGGCGACGACGGCCGCTTCGAGCTGATCCTCAGCCCCGAGGAGCACCCGGGCAACTGGCTGCGCCTGGAGCCCGATGCCGTGTGCGCCATCACCCGTGACTACCTGGCCGACCCGGTGAAGGGCCGGCGCGCGGACTGGAGCATCGAAGCCGTCGACCCTCCCGCCACCCGGGAGGTCACCCCGGCCAGCGTGACCCGGGGCTTCCGGGCCGCGACGACCTGGCTGGTCGAGCAGAGCCAGCTGTGCCCGCTCCGGGTCGATCCCCCCAACGAGGTCCAGGAGCCCTACCCCGTGCCGACCACCACCTTCGGCTGGGCCGCGGGCGACGCGGCGTACGCGATGGGGAGCTACGAGCTGGACGACGACCAGGCCCTGGTCATCGAGGGCCGGTCGCCGGACTGCGCCTTCTGGAACCTCTGCCTGTGGAACCCGTTCCTGCACACCTTCGACTACCGCTACGAACAGGTGACGATCAACGGTGCCCAGGTCGACTACGAGCCCGACGGGTCGTGGCGCATCGTCGTTGCGGCAGCGGACCCTGGCACACCGAACTGGATCCGCACCCAGGGCCACCGGCGGGGCCTGCTGTGGTTCCGGTGGTTCCTCCCCGCGGCGACGCCCGAACGGCCGAAGTGCACCGTCGTGCCCCTGGAGGCGTGACCCGCTCGGGTCCATCGCGGTTCTGTATCGATTTCGGGTCAATGAGCCGGGTTGCCCCATCCGGTCTGTCCCGTGCGGGAGACTGAGGCGCCGCCGCCCGTCCCGGCCTCGAGATCCAGCCCGTGCTTCTTCGTTCCTCCCGTGCCAGCCGACCCGAGCCTCTCCGCTACCGGCGCGCCAGCGTCGACGAGCGGCGACGCCCCTCCCGAGGTGGATCGCTGGGCTTCGGCCCTCCGCCGCTGCGCCTCGAGCGGGACCGGGGCGTCCGCCGGAGCGGCCTCCTCGGCCGGCTGCGCCGGGTGGACTACGGGGCCATCTTCGCCGGGGTCCTCGGCATCGGCACGCTGGTCCTGGTGGTGGTGCTCGTCTACCGGGGGACCCGGGTCGAGGTCACCCAGACCGGGCTCGAGGACGGTGCGGTGCTCAACGCCCTGGACATCGCCGCGCTCGACGTCCAGATCGAGCTCCCGTCCCCCGAGGACGCCACGTCCGCCGAGCTGCGCTTCGACGGCCACCGGGTCGAAGAGCCCACCATCGAGCAGAGCGTCATCCACTGGCGCCCACCCGAGGGGCTGGAGGAGGGCGAGCACTCGCTCTCGCTCTCGGTCGACCGGGTCCTGCTCACCGACGCCCGCTTCCACTGGGACTTCACCCTCGACGTGACGCCCCCGACCATCGAGGCGCCGCCGGTCGCCGAGCCCGTGGCCATCGACCAGGAGGCCAGCGTGGCCGGCACCGTCGAGCAGGGCGCGAGCCTGGTGGCCGGGGGCCGGGACATCGACGTCGACGCCGACGGCCGCTTCACGGTGGCCTTCGAACGCCCGCCTCCCGGTCCGGTGGTGCTGGAAGCCATCGACGAGGCCGGGAACCGCACCACGGCCAGCGTGGTGATACCGGTGACGCTGCCCAGCATGCGGGCGGTGCACGTCACCGCAGCCGCCTGGAGCAGCGACGGGCTGCGCAACCGCGTGCTGCAGCTGGTGGACGAGCACCGCATCGACACCGTGGTGCTCGACCTCAAGGACGAGTCGGGCGTGGTCGGCTTCGACACGACGGTGCCCCGGGCCCAGCAGATCGGAGCCGTCACCCCCTACTACGACCTCGACGAGGTCTTGGCCACGCTGGAGCAACACGGCGCCCGCCTGGTGGGCCGGATCGCCGCCTTCCAGGATCCGATCCTGGCCCGAGCGGCATGGTCGGCCGGCCAGACCGACCAGGTGATCCAGTCGCCCGACGGCGGGCCCTACGAGTCGCCGGGGAGCTTCACCAACTTCGCGAACGCCGAGGTCCAGCGGTACAACCTGGACATCGCGGTCGACGCGGTGGGCCGGGGCGTCCACGACATCATCTGGGACGACGTGCGGCGGCCCGGCGACGATCCGTCCAACGTCGTGGTCCCGGCCTACGCCGGGTCGCCGAGCGACGCCCTGGTCGGGTTCCTCGCGACAGCGCAGGGCGAGCTGCGCCGCCGGGGCGCGTTGCAGGGCGTGGGCATCGAAGGCCTGTCCGCGGACAGCGGCGACCTCTACGCGCAGGACGTGGCCCAGATGGCCCGCCGTGCCGACTACCTGGTGCCCGAGATCCATCCGGCCGACTGGTCGGCGGGCTACTACGGGGTCGCCAACCCGATCTCCCAGCCGGGTGAGCTGGTCGTCCAGGCGCTCACCCGGTTCGCCGGCATGACCCGGGACAGCGGCACCGTGCTGTCACCGTCCCTGCAGGACTTCAGCTCCCGGGGGCACACCTACGGCCCGGACGAGGTCCGGGCGGAGATCGATGCGGCGGCCTCGGTCGGCAGCACCCGCTTCGTCCTGTGGGATCCCTCGGTGACCTACACCGGCGACGCCCTCGACCCCCAGGGCTGAGGCCGAGCGACGGCCGGCCTCCGGCAGTCTCAGGCCGGCGGCTCGTCGAGATCGGCCAGCAGGCTGAGCAGGTCGTTGGCGTGCTCCTCCTCCTGGCCCAGGATGTCCTCCACCAGGCGCCGGGTCGTCGGATCGTTGTTGCCCAGCCACTGGATGATCTCGGTGTAGGACTCGATGGCCACCCGCTCGGCGACCAGGTCCTCGCGGATCATGTCGGCCAGGTCGGTGCCCTCGGCGTACTCGGCGTGCGACCGGTCCTCGATGCCGATCGGGGAGAAGTTCGGCTCCCCCTGCAACTGCGTGATGCGCAGGGCGATCCGGTCGGCGTGGGCCATCTCGTCGTTGGCGTGCTGCAGGAACTCGGCGGCGACCGGCCCGGCATGGATGCCATCGGCCATGAAGTAGTGGCGCTTGTACCGCAGCACGCACACGATCTCGGTGGCGAGTGCCTCGTTGAGGACCTCCACGACCTGGGCTCGGTCGGCACCGTACGCGTCGGTGATCGGGCCTTCGCTCATCTTGGCCCGCGCCCGCTCCCGGAGGGTCGTGATGTCACTGAGGAAGCTCGTCATGGGCACGAACCTACCCATCAGCAGCGCGCACGATGCGTCTCCACGGACCGCTGGTTGGCGGCGGCAGGCAACCGGGTAGGTTCGGGGCCGATGGCCGACCAGGCACGCTTCGCGGACATGGCGATGGACCTGATGCCGTCGCTGTACGCGGCCGCGTTGCGCATGACCCGCAACCGGGCCGACGCCGAGGACCTGGTGCAGGAGACCTATCTCCGGGCCTACCGCGGGTTCGGGGGGTTCCAGGAGGGCACCAACCTCAAGGCATGGCTGTATCGCATCCTGACCAACACCTACATCAACAACTACCGGGCCAAGAAGCGGCGGCCCGACGAGACCGAGCTGGAGGAGGTCGAGGACCTCTATCTCTACCGGCGGATCGGCGGTCTCGAAGCCGCGATGGTCGGTCGGAGCGCCGAGGACGAGCTCCTCGAGCGGTTCACGGACGACGAGGTCAAGGAGGCGGTCGAGGAGCTCCCGGAGAACTTCCGGCTAGCCGTTCTGCTTGCTGACGTCGAAGGATTCTCGTACAAGGAGATAGCGGAGATCCTCGACATCCCGATCGGAACGGTCATGAGCCGGCTCCATCGGGGAAGAAAGGCGCTCCAGAAGCGGTTGTACGATTTCGCCCGAGGGCGCAACCTGGCTGACGCCACGCCGGGTCCGGATGATGCCGTGGCCCGAGCGGCCGGGAGCGGAGATCATGTCTGAGTCTGACTGCGAAGGCGCATTGCACGAGCTGTACGAGTTCCTGGACGGGGAGCTGACCGACGATCGACGGGCCGCGATCCAACACCACCTGGACGGGTGCCAGCCCTGCGCCGAGCCCTACGACTTCGAGGCCGAGCTGCGCGTGGTCATCCGCAAGAAGTGCGCCGAGAAGGTGCCTGACAGCCTGGTCGCCAAGGTCAAGGCGGCGCTGGCCGTCGCCGCGTCAGAAGGCCCCTTTCCCGTGAACGACTTTGAACGGCGTCCGCACCAGGATCCGTAGGTCCAGCCACAGGTTCCAGGAGTCGACGTAGTCGCGGTCGTAGGCGATGCGGTCCATGGACTGCACGTCGGAGCGCCCGTTGATCTGCCACCAGCCGGTGATCCCGGGCCGCAGGCTGAGGTAGGCACCCGAGTCCGAGCCCCAGTCCTCGAGCTGGTCCGGCGTGACCGGGCGGGGACCTACCCAGCTCATGTCGCCCGTCAGCACGTTGAGCACCTGCGGGAGCTCGTCCAGGCTGCAGCGGCGGAGCAGGCGACCGACCCGCGTCAGCCGGGGATCCGACTCGGCGGGGAGCTTGAAGTCGTTGTCGACGTAGGTGCTCCACAGCTCGGGGTCCTCCCGGAGCCGCTGCTCGGCGTCGGGCTGCATCGTGCGGAACTTCACCATCCGGAAGGTGCGACCGCCCAGCCCCACCCGTTCCTGGAAGAAGAGCACGGAGCCCCGTGAGGTCGTCGCGACGAGCACGGCGATGACGAAGCCGACGACGCCGGCGAGGGGGAGCACGGCGACCGCCAGTCCCAGGTCGAGCAGGCGCTTGGCCCGGGAGCGGGCCGGCTTGGACGGTGCGACCAGCGCCACGGTGCCGGGGGTGAGGCCCGGTGCTGGTCGTGCGCCGTTGCGGCTCGGGCTGTGCCGGGGATGGGTCCGGCTGCTCCCCCCGCTGAGGAACGCGTCGTCGCTGTCTGTCGTGGGCGCCGCCGTCGCCGTGGCGGAGGGCGGTGCTTCGCCCTGAGCCACGGCATGATCGTGCCCCGCATGCTCCATCTCGCTGTCGCCCCCAGTCGTCCCCATCTACCAACAGCTGCGTAGCAATCGATGGTGGGTAGATGCGGGTGATCGAGCGCCCGTAGCTACCGGCCGTCAAGTTAGCAGTGGCGCTCGCTCCGGTGCAGCGAGCAGGACCACGTCCACCGGACGGCCAGATCGGCTCCGATTCTTACGGATTTTCTTGCATCACGCGTGGCTACGCAGAGAGTTCAGGGGAATACGCAACCACGTCACCGTGTTGCCGAGCACATGGAGGAGCGCGCTCTGTCGGGGGAAAGGGTCATCAGCGCTTCGACCCAGTCTCGGACGTACCCACCGGGACGCATCTGTTCGGAGGACGGCTGCAAGACGAAGCTGTCCATCTACAACGAGAGCGAATACTGCTCTCTTCACCACCGCGCGGTCACACCGCGCACCCGGGGCCGAAAGATCGCGTAAGCAAGGGAGCAGCGTGACTTGACAGGCAGCGTCCGCGCGCGTCCGGGCGAGGGTGGGGTCAGATCCGTCGATTCCGGCTCGGGAGAGAGGTCCCCTACGATGCGCCACATGTTCGCCGTCGTCTGGCACTTCTGGGTCGGATTCGTCATCTTCATCGGGGCGGTGGCCACGGTCGCCGCGCTGGTGGCCAACTACTTCCGGACCGTCGAATCCAACCGCTATCCCCGAGAGGACTGAACCGTGGTGTCGGGCCCGGTGGATTGGCAGCTCGCCCAACGGGTGGCGATCCGGGTGGCGGGCCGGGAGCCGCTGGCCGCGTCGTACCACTACGACCGTCTCGCCAGTGACTTCAGTGAGCTGACCACCGAAGCCGAGGAGTTGGTTGCCCAGGCCACCGGGTTGCGCTCCGCCGCCGGGCCGGCCCGGGCACGGGTGGTCGAGCGCGACGGCTGGATCGAAGCCAACCTGGCCAGCTTCGACCGCCTGCTGCGGCCCCTGACCGAGAAGCTGGGCGAGCGCTTCGAGCACACCAACGGCTGGCGCGCCGTGCCGGCCTCGGTGGCCCGGCGGACGGCCGGCGTCGAGATCGGTGTGGTCCTGGGTTGGATGGCCACCCGGGTCCTCGGCCAGTACGACCTGCTGATCATCGAGGACGAGAGCCCCGACGACCAGGACGTCGTCTACTACGTGGGGCCGAACGTCCTGGCCCTGGAGAAGCGCTACGCCTTCCCGCCTCGGGAGTTCCGGTTGTGGCTGGCGCTGCACGAAGTGACCCACCGCGCCCAGTTCACCGGCATCCCCTGGTTGCGTGACCACTTCCTGTCGCTGGTCCAGAAGTCCCTGGACGCCGTCGACCCCGATCCCAAGCGGTTCCTCGACGCCCTCGGCCGGGTGGTCGAGGAGCTGCGCTCCGGCCGCAGCCCGCTCGACGAGGGCGGCATCGCGATGCTGCTGGCCGGGCCCGACCAGCGCGATCTGTTCGGCCGCATCGGGGGGATGATGAGCCTACTCGAGGGCCACGGCGACGTGACCATGGACCGGGCGGGCGCCAGCCGGGTGCCGTCGGCGCCCCGCTTCGCCCGGGCGCTGCGCGAGCGGCGTCAGCAGGCCGGCGGGGTCGCCAAGGTGGCCCAGAAGCTGCTGGGGATCGAGGCCAAGCTGAACCAGTACCGGCAGGGCGAGAAGTTCATCGCCTACGTCGAGGCCCACGGCGGGCCGGACGCTCTGGACGCGGCGTGGCGCGGGCCGCAGTGGCTGCCGACGCTGGCCGAGATCCGGGCGCCACAGGACTGGCTCGATCGCGTGCGGTTGTCCGAAGAGCTTGCGGGGACCCCATGACCCCGGGGGTCATCACCCCGCTGCGGACCTAGGGGGCTCTTGTGGGTGATCGCCCCGCGGCGGCTGTACGGGTGGCTGTGGGTCGTCGGGGCTCCGCGGGTGCCACGGCAGGCGCGGTGGTTTCCGGGCTGTTGGGGCGGTGTTGGTTTCCTGGGGCGGGGGTGGTGGCGGAGTGTGCGGTGTCGGGGGGAGCGGACTCGCTGGCCTTGCTGGTGCTCGCCGTGGCCGCGGGATGCGAGGTCACGGCGATCCACGTCGACCACGGCCTGCGTCCGGGATCGGCTGCCGAGGCCGAGGTGGTGCGCGCGGCGGCCGAGCGCTTCGGGGCCTCCTTCCGGAGCGTCCAGGCGATGGTCGAACCGGGCCCCAACCTGGAGGCCCGGGCCCGGGCTGCCCGCTACGCGGTGCTCCCGGACGAGGTCCTGACCGGCCACACGGCGGACGACCAGGCCGAGACGGTGCTGCTCAACCTGCTGCGCGGCGCCTCCCTCGACGGCCTGGCGGGGATGGACCCCGAGCGCCGGCCCCTGCGCCACCTCCGCCGGCGGGAGACCCGCGAGCTGTGCGCGGCGCTGGGGCTCGAGCCGGTGGTCGATCCCAGCAACACCGACCCCGCGTTCCGCCGCAACCGGGTGCGGCACGAGGTCGTCCCGCTGCTCGACGCCGTGGCCGAGCGGGACGTGGTGCCGATCCTGGCCCGCCAGGCGGACCTGCTGCGGGCCGATGCGCGGCTGCTCGACGAGCTGGCGGAGACGCTGGATCCGACCGACGCGCGCGCCGTGAGCGCCGCGCCGCTCCCGTTGGCCCGCCGGGCCATCCGGCGCTGGCTGCGGGACCAGGGCGCCGGGGGCGGCGAGCGCCACCCGCCCGATGCGGCGGCCGTCCGCCGGATCCTGGAGGTCTGCCGAGGCGAGGCCGTGGCCTGCGAGATCGGCGGGGGTTGGCGGGTGGCCCGGACCCGGAACCGCCTCCGCCTCGAACCGCCGTCCTGACCCGAGGCAACAGGTCGGACGCGGCCCGCGTTCGCGGACCGCTACGTTGAGCGCCATGTTGGATCCCGTCCCTGGTGAGCCCACCGACGCACCCCACCGCGACGGCCATCTGTTCTCCGACCCCGCGCTCGGGCCCTTGGTCAAGTCGCAGGAGGAGATCGCCCGCCGGATCCGCGAGCTGGGCGCGCAGATCACCCGGGACTACGCCGACCACCCGCCCCTGCTGATCTGCATCCTGAAGGGCGCGTTCGTGTTCCTCGCCGATCTGGTGCGTGAGATCCGCCTCCCGCTCGAGGTCGACTTCATGGCCGTCTCGTCCTACGGCGCCTCCACCAAGTCGTCGGGTGTGGTCCGCATCGTCAAGGACCTGGACATCGAGCTGCAGGACCGCCACGTGCTGCTGGTCGAGGACATCGTCGACTCGGGGCTCACGCTCAACTACCTCGCCCGCAACCTTCTGGCGCGCAAGCCCGCGGATTTCCGTGTCTGCGCCCTGTTCGTGCGGCAGGGCAACCAGAAGACGGCGATCGACCTCAGCTACGTCGGCTTCGAGATCCCGCCGTCGTTCGTCCTCGGCTACGGCCTCGACGTCGCCGAGCGGTTCCGCAACCTTCCGTACGTCTGCGAGCACGCCGGGTCCTGATCCACAGAAGCGCGGCACTCCCGCGCCGATACCGAGGTCCCTTGTCACGGGGCGGCCGGTAGCCTGGCCGCCTCAATGAAACGCTTTCCTCGTGCCGCGTTCATCTACGTCGCAGTCGGGCTCGTCGTCCTGTTCCTCGGAGCGCAACTGCTGCGCCCGGGAAGCGACCGCAAGGACCTGACGTTCTCCCAGCTCCAGCAGCACATCGAGGACGGTGAGGTCAGCAGCGCCACCATCAAGGACCAGGACCACGTGGTCGAGGGCGAGCTCCGCGACGGCAGCAAGTACCGCGCCGAGTTCCCGGCCGAGTACGCGGACGAACTCGTCGACCAGCTCAGCGACGCCCGCCCGCCGATCGACATCGACACCGATCAGCAGACCGATTCGGTGTGGACCTCGTTGCTGTTCAGCGTGCTCCCGATGGTGCTGGTGCTCGGAGCCTTCCTGCTGGTGTTGAACCTGATCCAGGGCGGTGGCGGCCGCGGGGTCATGCAGTTCGGCAAGTCCCGCGCGAAGCAGGTCTCCAAGGACCAGCCGTCGGTGACCTTCGCGGACGTCGCCGGTTGCGACGAGGCGGTGGAGGAGCTGCAGGAGATCAAGGAGTTCCTCCAGGATCCCGGGCGCTTCCAGGCCATCGGTGCGCGCATCCCCAAGGGCGTGCTGCTCTACGGCCCGCCCGGCACCGGCAAGACCCTGCTGGCCCGGGCCGTGGCCGGTGAGGCCGGCGTGCCGTTCTTCGCCATCTCCGGCTCGGACTTCGTGGAGATGTTCGTCGGCGTCGGCGCCAGCCGGGTCCGGGACCTGTTCGAGAAGGCCAAGGCTGCCGCACCGGCCATCGTGTTCGTCGACGAGATCGACGCCGTCGGCCGGCACCGCGGCGCCGGCATGGGTGGCGGCCACGACGAGCGCGAGCAGACCCTCAACCAGCTGCTGGTCGAGATGGACGGCTTCGACGCCCAGACCGGCGTGATCCTCATCGCCGCCACCAACCGGCCCGACATCCTCGACCCGGCGCTGCTGCGGCCGGGCCGCTTCGACCGCCAGATCGTCGTCGACCAGCCCGACCTGGAGGGCCGCAAGGCGATCCTCGAGGTCCACGCGAAGGGCAAGCCGCTGGGTGACGACGTGCGCCTCGATGTGCTGGCCCGGCGCACGCCCGGCTTCACCGGCGCCGACCTGGCCAACATGATGAACGAGGCGGCGCTGCTGACGGCCCGGCGCGACGCCGGCACCATCACCATGCACGCGCTCGAAGAGTCGATCGACCGGGTCCTGGCCGGTCCGGAGCGCAAGACCCGGGTGATGTCCGAGCGCGAGAAGCAGGTCATCGCCTACCACGAGGGTGGCCACACGCTGGTCGGTCACGTCCTGGAGGGCACCGACCCCATCCACAAGGTCTCGATCGTCGCCCGGGGCCGGGCCCTGGGGTGGACCCTGGCCCTGCCCACCGAGGACAAGTACCTCCGGACCCGAGCCGAGCTGATCGATCAGATGACGATGATGCTCGGTGGACGCACGGCCGAGGAGCTGGTGTTCGGGGAGCCGACCACCGGTGCCAGCGACGACATCGAGCGCTGCACCAAGGTGGCCCGCAACATGGTCACCACCTGGGGCATGAGCGACCGGTTGGGACCCCAGCTGCTCGCCCCGCCGACCCGCGAGGTGTTCGTCGGCCGGGACCACGGCAGCGAGTCCACCTTCTCCGACGACGTGGCCAGCGTGATCGACCTCGAGGTCCGGCGGCTGGTGGACGAGGCCCACGACCGGGCCCGGGCCATCCTCGCCCTGCATCGCCCCACCCTCGATCGGCTGGCGGCGGCCCTGGTCGAGAAGGAGACCCTGGACGACCGGGACCTGGAGGAGATCTTCGGCCCGATCGACAAGGGCACCGGCATCGTGATGCCCACGCCGTCCCCCCGTTCGCCGGGCGAGCGGCGGGCCCGGGAGCTGGCGGGCGTGTCCGTCGTGCAGGCCGTCGACCGTGACGCCGTGCGAGCCTCGCGGGCGGACGGCGAAGCCGCGCCGACGCTCACCTGGCGGCAGCGGCTGGTGCGCCGGCTGGTCGCGCGGTCACCCCGTCCCAGCGGCACCTAGGACCTAGGAGGTGCCCATGGAGGAGACACCCCTGGATGCGCCCATGGACCTGGACCGCATCGCCAAGGCGGTGCGGGAGATCCTGGAGGCCATCGGCGAGGACCCCGACCGCGAAGGCCTGCTCAACACGCCCGAGCGGGTGGCCCGCATGTACGCCGAGGTGTGCTCGGGCCTCCACGAGCAGGCC
>Ga0209382_10004102_pt1 | contig 19688 bp, 19 predicted proteins | sample SoiMetdeltSBSDD5_FD_187599 | JGI IMG/M metagenome (GOLD analysis project Ga0209382, IMG submission 187599) | Bulk soil microbial communities from a Populus tree surrounding site in Tennessee, USA - Soil MetaG P. deltoides SBSDD5 (SPAdes) (version 2) | ecosystem: Environmental > Terrestrial >... | reverse complement strand
TTTTCCCGTCTCTCGATTCTCGTCTCTCGATTCTCGTTTCTTCCTAAACCAACTGCGCATCCACCGTGATCGTCACATTCAGCGCCTTGCTTACAGGACAGTTTTCTTTCGCATCTTTAGCCGCCTCCTGAAACTTTTCAGGAGTTATTCCAGGAACCTTTGCTTTAACATTAAGATGCGATGACTTGATCACTCCGTTGTCAAGATCAACTTCAGAAGTTGTTTCTATCGACTCCGGTTCGAAACCCATGCCTCCCAGAACGAAACTAAGTTTCATTGAAAAGCAGCCGGCATGAGCTGCGGCAATCAACTCTTCGGGATTTGTACCAACCCCCTGCTCAAACCTCGACTTGTATGAATACTGCGCATCCTTGATCGCGTTGCTTTTCGATGTCATCGTACCTGTGCCTTCCTTACCGGAACCATTCCATACTGCTGTTGCTGAACGTTTCATTTTTCATGAATTTTAATTGAACAATAAAGGTTCTAAAAATACGAAATACGCATTACGAAATGCCAATTAATTCAAATACTTTTAAGGCGAACATAAACAGCGATCATGCCGTTCAAAGCGTTAAGGGTAATTGAAACACCGGCAGGAAAATTTGTAAGAAGCATCGAAGAACTGGACCTTGAAGATCTGCCGCCAGGTGAGTTGCTTGTGAAAGTGTTTTATTCATCTCTTAATTATAAAGATGCGCTTTCTGCAACAGGCAATAAGGGCATCACAAAAAAATATCCTCACACCCCTGGCATAGATGCGGCCGGTGTTGTTGAGTTGAGCAGGAGCGCAAAATTCGCAGTGAATGAAGAAGTGATTGTAACCGGCCGCGACCTCGGTATGAATACGGCAGGAGGTTTTGCGGAATACATCAGGGTGCCTGCCGATTGGGCAATTAAGAAACCTCTGCAGTTGACTTTCCAGGAGGCAATGTCGTTCGGCACTGCCGGTTTAACATCTGCATATGCATTATATAAGATGCAGCTGATGAAGCTCGCTCCGTCAAACGGACCGGTTGTAGTAACAGGCTCAACAGGCGGAGTAGGCAGCATCGCCGTTGCTATCCTCGCAAAAGCGGGATATGAGGTAATAGCAGTAACGGGCAAAGAAAACGCAAAAGAATACCTGCAATATTTAGGGGCAGCAAGAATTGAAAACAGGGAATTTGTCGACGACAAGTCAGGCAAAGGTCTGCTTAAACCAAAATGGGCGGGCGCGATAGACACCGTAGGTGGCAACACATTAAATACGTTGTTAAAGGCATGCATGCAGGAAGGAAGTGTTGTAAGCACTGGTCTAGTTGCATCACCGCAGCTGAATGCAACAGTCTACCCTTTTATATTAAATGGCGTGAATCTCCTCGGCATAGGCAGTGCTGAAACAGCACCGGAAATGAGGGAAATGCTCTGGCAGAAACTTATCAATGAATGGAGCATTAAAGAAAAGTTGAATGCCATAGTGAAAGAAGCATCTCTCGATGAAATCAACAACACGTACATCGACTCCATACTTGATGGTAAAGTGATGGGCCGCATCATCGTCAAAATCTAAAAGCAAGCGGCAGAAGTTCGGCTGCATCATCCACTTCAAAAATTTTACCGTTCTGCCCTCCCATAAGTAATCTAACAGGAGAGCCCGTCTTTAATCTGAACTCTTCAAGAGATTGCCGGCAAATACCGCAGGGTGCAATTGGATGATCGCTTTCGGTGCGTGTGGAAACGTAACTTATTGCGAGTGTTTCGATCGGTACCCGTGGAAAGCGTGCAGAAGCAACTGCCATTACAACTCCTTCAGCGCAAAGTCCAGCCGGAAACGAAGCATTTTCCTGATTGCCGCCCCTTATAATTTCACCATTGGCAAGCTTTGCTGCAGCGCCTACATGAAAATCCGAGTATGGTGCATATGCAAGAGCAGCTGCATCCCTCGCAGCACTAAGAAGCATCTTATCATCATCATTCAACTCTGAGAACGACTCATAAACTTTATAACTGAACTGGTAAAGTTCTTTCTTCATCCGTAGAAGAATTACTTGATTATCCTGAACAACCTGTTCCATCGGATGCCCGTATCGTAGCTCATCCAAATCATCCACGCGGATCCAACCACATGATCTTCGGGAACGAAGCCCCAGTAGCGGCTATCCTGTGACCGGTGCCTGTTGTCACCCATCATCCAGTAATAGTCCATCTTAAATGTATAGCTTGTGGCCTCCTTTCCGTTAATAAATATCTTTCCATCCTTCTCTTCCCATTTGTTATTCTCATAAACAAATATGGCGCGCTTGTACAACAATAAATTTTCTGGAGTCAGCTGAATGGTGGTGCCCTTCTTTGGTATCCACAGGGGACCGAAATTGTCGATCGTCCAGTTGAACTTTCCGTCGTAAGGAAATACAATTGTAGGATCGTTCATTTCCTTCGTTACAGATACAACACCCTGTATCTTTTTAAGTGTTTCCGCCTCGGAAGCAGTAAGATTGATCCTGAGAACATTGGTTCCTAAGTTGAAATAGTCAGGCAGCTGATCGTCTGTATTCAGACTGATTCCGGCATCCCTTAATTCTTCTTCGCTGATGAACCTGTTAGTGATCACTTTATAGTCTGTTGCGGAATACGGTGGAACGAATGCCGGTTGACCATTTACAAAAAGTTCAGCGTTTCTGATCATTATTGTGTCGCCGGCAACGCCAACACATCTTTTGATATAGTTTTCTCTTTTGTCAACGGGTCTTGTAGTAACTGTGTATTCCTGCCACACGTTGTCTCTCGCCTGCTGGCGGCTCGCAGCTTTCAACTGCTCCTCATTTGATATCTGCGCCCGGTACATCTGGTATATCTGCGACTCTTCCCTTCTCAGAATATCGTAATACGGATCCTGTGAATCCTTCTCTTTCGTTAATGTGTCGCCGGCAGGAAAATTAAAAACTACCACATCATTTCTCTTCACCGGCTTTGCAAACCATCTGGTATAGGGAATCTTTATTGCTTCACTATATGATTTTACATTGAATCCGGGCACGGTATGATGCACGAAGGGAACTGCAAGCGGTGTATTAGGAATTCTCGGGCCATAGCTCAGCTTGCTCACAAACAAAAAGTCATTTACAAGCAATGTTTTCTCCATCGATCCCGTTGGTATAGTATATGCTTCAAAGATGAAGGTTCTTATGAGCGTTGCTGCTACAATTGCGAAAACGGCGGCATCTATCCATTCGCGCGTCGGCGTTTTTTTATGCTTCTTTACTATTTCAGGGCCAATATACTTCTCGTCCTTGCTCCATCCGAGATAAGGGAAATAAAGAAATGGCACAAACACGACTAGGGCGTGTTGATATAATTTGAATTTGCCAAATAGCTTCACAAACTCAATCAGCAACCAGATGCTGATGAACCATCCTGCGATGGGTATGAACTGCCAGTAGAACCAATGCTGTTTTAATTTCGCTGCCTTTACAATTTCCCAGGTATTTAAAAACGGTACCCATGCCTTCCATTCAGGGATGCCGGCCTTACGGAACATTTTAAACAATCCGGGTGCAGGGAGTAATACGATTAAAAGAGAGATCAGTATAAGAACAAGAATATCATTCGAACTCATTCAGGGCTATTTATTCCGGCAAAAATAATATAATCATTTGCTAATGGATTGAAAATGTGGATGGACGGTACCACCGGATGGCAAAGTGTTTAACTTTTCGGCAACACATACGTATTGATATCTTCAGCGGTAATTGATTTGCCGGACAATATCACCAGTCTTTCCACAACGTTTCGCAGCTCCCGGATATTACCCGTCCAGTTATGTTGTTGCATATATTCTATGGCGTCCCTGTCGATAGATTTTTTTGCAATGCCATATTCTGCACAAACGTCTGTCAGAAACTTATCAACGAGAAGCGGAATATCGTCACGTCTTTCATTTAGCGATGGCACATGAATGATGATAACGCTGAGGCGATGGTAAAGGTCAAGCCGGAAATTCTTCTCTTCCACTTCCTTCAACAGATCCTTATTGGTTGCAGCGATAACGCGAACGTCAACATTTATATCTTTATCGCCGCCAACCCTTGTTATCCTACCTTCCTGGAGAGCGCGTAGGACTTTCGCCTGGGCATTCAGGCTCATGTCGCCGATCTCATCAAGGAACAACGTGCCGGTATGCGCCTGTTCAAATTTGCCGATACGTTGTTTAACTGCAGACGTGAAAGAACCCTTTTCGTGCCCGAATAATTCGCTTTCTATCAGCTCGCTTGGTATTGCGGCACAGTTTACCTCTACGAGTGGTCCGCTGGCGCGGTTGCTTTTTTCATGCACCCATTTGGCTACAAGTTCCTTGCCCACTCCGTTTTCACCCGTTATAAGTATCCGTGCTTCGGTCGGCGCGACTTTATCAATAGTTTCCCTGATCTTCTGTATAGGGCCCGACTCTCCTATCATTTCTTCAACCTTGCTCACTTTTCTCTTAAGTACTTTCGTTTCTGCGACAAGGTTAGTTTTATCCATGGCGTTCCTGATCGTGATCAGCAGCCGGTTAAGGTCAGGTGGTTTTGCGATGTAATCGTATGCTCCTTTTTTAACGGCTTCCACGGCTGTATCGATGTTACCATGGCCCGAAATCATGATAACCGGAACGTCCGGGTTCGATTCCCTCACTTTTTCGAGAAACTCTATGCCATCGATCTTTGGCATTTTAATGTCGCACAGGACCACATCGAAGGTTTTATCGCGGAACCGCCGCAAGCCTTCTTCACCGTCGCCGGCTTCTTCTATTTTATATCCTTCATAGGATAAAATCTCAGAAAGTGTTTTTCGGATGGCTTTTTCATCATCAATGATCAGAATATTTGACATGCCTCTAAAAATCTTTGGTTATTAATGTTACCGGTCTAACTCGTTAGGGCTCAAAAGTAATGATATATCAACTGTCAGCATCTATTGATCTGAACGCTGGAAAATGAGGAAAATACTGTTTCCCGGGGTCAATTTACCAGATAAAAACACCTTGCAGGCAATAGACGTGGTGACTACATTTACAACAGATTTTAATCCATTATTCAACTGAAAACTTATGAAAAACAACCATCTGTTAAGTAAAGATTTTTCGGTAGCCAATACCATAATAAAACTGGCATTCGTAAGCGGAGCCCTGTTAAGCTGTATGTATGGGGTTCTGATGGTTTTCGCCAGCGCTTTTAAAGTTTTAGGGTAAAGAATGGAAAACCGGAAGCTTCTGCTTCCGGTTCTTTTTTTATATTCCTGCAACCTATTTCTTCAAATACATCACCTCTTTCACCAGATTTACAGTTCTGCCTACATCAGGCAGCGCGCGTGCCACCAGGTTAGGTGCATAGTGAAGAGGCGCGTCTGCAGACGTTATTCTTCTTACAGGCGCATCCAGGTAGTCGAAACCTTCTTTCTGGATCCTGTAACCTAACTCCGAGCTAACGCTGCACATTGGCCATTGTTCTTCCACGATAACAAGCCTGTTTGTTTTCTTAACGCTTTCCAGCACGGTCATCCAATCCAGGGGCCTTATTGTTCTAAGATCCACGACCTCAGCGCTAACCCCTTCCTTTTCAAGTTCAGCGGCTGCACCGAGCGCTACTTTCATCATCTTATTGTAGCTCACGATGGTAACATCGTTACCCTCCCTCTTAATATCGGCCTTTCCTATAGGCAGAATATATTCTTCTTCAGGCACTTCCCCTTTTTCGCCGTACATCACCTCGCTTTCCATGAACATTATGGGGTCATCGTCTCTTATAGCCGCTTTAAGCAGCCCTTTTGCATCATAAGGGTTTGAAGGGGAAATAACCTTGACGCCCGGAATATTGGCCAGATAGCTCTCAAATGCGGTTGAATGCTGCGCTCCCAGCTGTCCCGCTGAGCCGTTAGGCCCCCTGAACACTATCGGGCACCCAAGCTGACCGCCACTCATTGCGAGCATTTTAGAACCTGTATTGAGAATCTGGTCAAGCGCCAGAACAGCGAAGTTCCAGGTCATATACTCAACAATCGGACGCAGACCGTTTTGTGCCGCTCCAACTGCCACCGCCGTGAATCCCAGTTCTGATATGGGGGTATCTATCACTCTCTTGGGACCGAATTCATCGAGCATGCCCTGGCTAACCTTGTAAGCCCCATTGTATTCTGCAACTTCTTCACCCATTAGAAACACTCTGTCATCCTTTCTCATCTCTTCATTCATCGCTTCGCGTAATGCTTCCCTGAAAGCTATAGTTCTCGCCATTCTAAGTTTTTTTAAATGCGCGCCAAAATTATCAAAAAATTACCCGCCCCATCAAACTTTTTTGATCCGCAAAGCGTTTATATATTATCATGAAAACCCTATCAAAAAAATCCGAAATGAAGCGTATGATCAATTACCTCTCTTTTTTGTTTTGGCCGTTCTCTCCGAAAAAACTTCAGCCTATAAAAGTTGTTGCACCATCCTCCGCTAAAAGAGGATAATGTTTTAGTCTTTCGTTTTTTCTTAATTACTGCAGTAATTACACTTTTGAAATAATTATAGCAGAAGCCCCGCCACCGCCATTACAGATTCCCGCCATTCCAAAACGTCCGTTTAGTTGTTGGAGAACCGAGTTTAATGTTACCGTTATTCTTGCACCGCTGCAACCTATAGGATGTCCCATAGAAACCGCTCCACCCCACACATTCAGCCTGTCCCTGGGAATCGTCATCTCTCTCGCGTTCACAATCGGAACGCAACTGAACGCCTCGTTGATCTCGAAATAATCTATGTCACTCACCTGCATTCCCGCTTTGTTTAACGCGTTTGTCATTGCTTTTATAGGTGTAGTGGTGAACCATTCGGGACTCTGGCTCGCATCTGCAAACGAAACGATCTTCGCAACAGGCTTCACTCCGAGTGCTTCCATCTTATCCTCACTGATAAGAACAACGGCAGCTGCGCCGTCATTTATTTTCGACGCATTGGCAGCAGTGATGGTACCGTCTTTGGTGAATGCCGGTTTCAGAGCTGGCATCTTTTCAAAATTTACTTTCCTATACTCTTCATCTTCTGTCACCTTTTTGGGCACTTTCCCTTCAATATCTACCGGTACGAGCTCATTATTAAAATAACCCTGCTCATACGCCTTTATCGTTCTCGAGTAGCTTTCTTTAGCGTACTCATCCTGCTCTTCCCTTGTGATCTTATATTCAGTATTGCACAACTCGCCGGCTTCTCCCATATGATAATTGTTATAGGGATCCCATAATCCGTCCTTAATAATGCCATCGGTTATTTGTCCATGCCCAAGCCTGAGCCCTGTACGGACTTTGTCGAGGTAATATGGAATGTTGCTCATACTCTCCATTCCTCCGGCGATCACGATGTCGTTGTCGCCATTCAATATTGATTGTGCGCCGACCATTATAGCTTTCATGCCGCTGGCGCAAACTTTATTTACCGTTGTACATGGCAGGGTAACGGGAAGTCCCGCATAGATGCTGGCCTGCTGCGCAGGTGCCTGGCCAATGCCGGCGCTGACGACATTACCCATAAAAAGTTCATTCACCTGGTCGGGTTGCAGGCCACTTCTTTCCAGGGCTGCTTTTATAGCAATTGCGCCAAGTTGTGGTGCCGTGAGCGAAGAAAGCGCTCCGTTCAGACTGCCGATCGGAGTGCGGGCTGCGGAGAGGATGTATACGTTTTTCATGGGGCGAAGGTAAGTGAAACGCAGAAGGCAGAGGGCAGAGGGCAGAGATGGATAATAGCCTTTATTTAAATAAATAAAAAATCCCCCGTAATTCGGAGGATAATAAATTCATAAAAAAATTCGTCAAAAATTTTTTTTCTGCCTTCTGCGTTCTGCCCTTTGCCTCAATTCTCCAACGGCCTCTCGTGAAATTTCTCTTTGTGAAGAATATATTTATTTGACACGGCATTGAAGAACGAGTTACGCACAAGGTTATCGAATTGCTGCCGGTAGTTTACTTCTGCATCGTCGCTAACACTGAACGATGCTTTCCAGTTCCTTATCTTTTTGAAGGCTTTGCGGCTACTGTGCCTGATGAGGCTGTCGGTGATGAAGAACTGACCTGTGATAGCTTTGCGTTTGTCAGGGAATAATAGGGCCATGATTAGGGTTTTTAGGATAGATTAATTCTGCGGTGAAAAGTAATATCCTTCCTCACTCAGCACGAAACTGTTCGGAACAAAACTGCAAAACGATTTGTTGATTAGATCCTGGGCTTCTTCCCTGTAGCGCTTGCCGATGGTGGGAGTTCTGAGGGCGAATTTCCAGCTCTGGATCTTTAAGAATGCAAGGTGGCTTGCCTGTGTGATGTGACTATCGTTAATGTGAAATTTGGCAGCAAGGTAATCCTGCTCGTTTTCCATGAAATAGTTCATAAGGGTTTTCTTTAGGGTGTTTCGGATTGGGTTCTCTACGGTAATATCAGAACGGATTTATGCGAAAAAAAATTGTGCTTACCACCGTATATACCCGCTTGATTTCAATTGAAAAGTAGTAAGCATTTGACTTCCACCCATCAATTTTACGTGTGATTGTGCCGTATATGTATGTATTTCTTACAAGTTACTAAGCAGAAATACTTACATAACTCTATTTTATTTTGAGGGACACGAAAAAGATATTTTTTTTGAGGTTCAATCGGCGGGTAATCATGGTAAAAGAAGAACAAAAGAGCACACATATTTTGTTTTCAGACGATGATACTGATGACGCACTGCTATTTACACAGGCCGCAGATCTCATGAAATCTTCCATCCTTCTTTCATTTGCCGAGGATGGTGAACAGCTCATGCGCTACCTCTCCAAAGAATCCCTTCCCGACATGATTTTCCTCGATCTGAACATGCCTGTAAAGAACGGCATTGAATGCCTTAAGGAAATAAGGAACGATAAAAAGCTCGACAAGCTTCCCATCATCGTATACACCACATCAGATAATCCACGCGATATAGATGCATGTTATGATCTCAGGGCCAACCTGTATGTAGTAAAGCCTACATCATTTGAAAGCATTATCAAAACACTGAAAAAGATCATCAACATCGATTTCAAAAACCAACAGTTTCCTCCGAGGGAAAATTTTATATTGGAAACTGCGTGAGAGTTTGTAATTAGCACTTCATGGATGTTAAAATTGAGGATAGCTGGAAAACTGTTCTTAAAAACGAATTCAGTAAACCCTATTTCCTTGAAGCCGTTACTTTTCTCAAAACAGAAAAGGCGCTGGGAAAAACAATTTATCCTCCAGGCTCACTCATCTTCAATTCATTTAATAAAACGCCGTTTCACCAGGTAAAGGTTGTACTGCTGGGCCAGGATCCATATCATGGGAAAGGACAGGCACATGGACTGAGTTTTTCTGTCCCGGATGGTGTAAAGCCCCCACCTTCGCTGATGAATATCTTCAAGGAGCTTCACGACGATATTGGCGTTCCCTTTCCTTCTCATGGTAATCTTACCCATTGGGCTGAACAGGGAGTGCTGCTGTTAAATGCAAGTTTGTCGGTCAGGGAAAACGAGCCCCTCAGTCATTCTTCTATAGGGTGGACATTATTCACCGACTCAGTAATAAGTAAGATTTCATCGGAAAAACAGCATGTGGTGTTCCTGCTTTGGGGTAAATATGCACAGCAAAAGCAGGAACTGATCGATGAAACAAAACATCTTGTGCTGAAAGCGGCGCATCCATCCCCTTTTTCGGCATACAGCGGCTTTTTCGGCTGCCGGCATTTTTCAAAAACAAACGAGTACCTCGTAAAAAATGGATTGGACCCCATCGACTGGTCGCTACGTTGAATATGAAAATTATTAAAGAGATCTTCGGAAGGATATGGGCCCTATGGGCCGCGATCGCATTTATTTCTACAATGCTCATATTCTTAATTCCCTTCATCATGTTCTGCTACTTTAAAAAAGATCCGGGCAAAACAATAAGGTTCACGAAATGGTCGAAGTATTGGATCGACAGCTTTCTTTTTCTCACATTTTCACCACTCACAATAAAGGGCCGCCAAAACTTTGTTCCCGGCGAAAATTACATTGTATTATGTAATCACAATTCGTTCATGGATGTGCCTATCACTACTCCCGCTATCCCCGGCGGTAATAAAACTATTGCCAAGATCGAACTTTCAAGAATCCCCTTGTTTGGTTTACTATATAAAACAGGCAGCGTACTTGTCGACAGAAAAAGCGACGCGAGCAGAAAAGAAAGTTTTAACAAAATGAAAGAGGTTCTCGACATGGGGCTGCACATGTGTCTTTATCCGGAAGGAACAAGGAACAAAACCAGCCAGCCATTGCGGCCATTCCATAACGGAGCGTTCCGCCTGGCGCTTGATACCGGAAAGAGCCTGGTACCCGCGCTCATCTTCAATACAAGAAAGGTGTTGCCTGCCAATAAAACATTTTACGCCATGCCACATAAAGTAGAAATTCACTTTCTTGAGCCGGTGGCGGTTAAAAGTGGTGAAAGCGTTGAGGAACTACGTGACAGAATTCACAAAATAATGAGCGCTTACTATCAGGCGAAAAGTTAGCTACCGTAGAAACTTCTCGTTCTGTTTATTCGCAGATCCCGTAGTATGCCGGACTTTGGACTGATAGTAATATTGAACGACCGATATAATCCTACAGGAGTAACGTTGATGGACATCTGCCAGCAATGCATTTCGCGCGAAATGAACATGGTCAGCATCTGTATTTTAGACGTTTTGAAATCATAGTACGAGTTCACCCCCATTTTCCATCGCGGCGTGAGGTTGAAATCACCTCCGACGCTCGCGTTTGAATTTATCTCTGTCTCAAATCCGCTGTAGTCGTTCTTGAAGCGCCTGAAAAAATTCAGTGAGTACGAAAGGTTGATCGACCATGGAATGTTGAAATCTGCAAATTCGGCCGGGTTTTGCCTTGCATATTCAAGCTGATCCATTTGCTCCTGTTGAGTGAGGGGCGACAGATCCTCGTCGATAACATCTTCCGGTTTTGTTTCTTCCTTCGCCTTGCTTCTGAAGCTTGTTGATATCGCGATATTCCCGTTCGTTATCTTACCGAGATTGAATTGTCCGCCCTTCCATGCCAGTGTATCAACGCGGTCACCAAACTTGTTGGTCTTGTATGGATCGAGCGTTGCACCTGCAGTGATATTTATTTTTTCAAATAAGGTGCTTCTAACATACATGGAAATATTTGACAAAGCGAACGAGTCGGCCATCAGGTTATACGAGCCGTTAAAGCCGAAACCGTCTATCAGCCTGATTTTTTTCATACCGCCTTCTGCAGTGGTGTCTTTTGTGCGGAATTTAGCTTCAATGTTGTTGTCGAGACCGAAACTTAATCCCCCAAATGTTCCGCCACCAAACGGAGAATATATTGAGCCTTCGTATAAATTAAATCTTCCTCTTCGTCCGTCGTCAGTTAACTGAACGTCGTAAAAATCCTGGGCCGTGAGGTCGGGTTTGTAACTTAAAGCAACGGTTGGCCTGATGACATGTCTGATGGCGCGCATCTTACTGTTCTTTCCGAATTTTTCGAACTTACCAAACAACGCGGTGCTAAGGCTGATGCTGAAAGAAATGTCGTGCTCCATAAAGAAACCTTTACTGAGAACGGTGTCAACATCTTTTCCTGCAGGATCCCAAACGCGTTTGAACTGCCTGGAAAACCATTTATTACTGTAAGAAATTCCTGGTGAAACCTGCAGCGGTCCGAATGTCGGAAGCGACAACTGTATGGGGATGCTATGCTGGGCGCCCCATTGAAGTGTATCGACTATTCTGCTGAAGCTAAACAATGAATCATAAAAATTGATTTCATTGGCGAAATTTGAATTTAAGCCGATTCCTAATTTTTCATACCATTTCGGAGAACCAACAAATTCTTTCTGCTGAAAGGGATAAATCGTATTGGCTGTGAAACCCACATTAGGTAATGTTACGTTCACGACTCCGGTATTGTTATTCTGACTGTGGTTAGCGCTCGCAGTAAGGTTGAAGCCTTCCCAGGTTTTCGAATAAGAAACAGACGAGTTCATCTGGTTCTCGTAGGGTCTGTATGGATTGTTGCTGAGTGACAGCCGGTTGAATTTTGTAGAACCTGCGTTCACATTTGCAGAAAAGTTTGTTCCCGGCCGTGCCTTACCGTCGACCGTGTGGCTCCAGTTTATCCTGAAGGTGCGTGTGTCGGTAAAATCCAGTTTGGGGTCATCTGAAATTATTTTTGTGCGCTGGAGGGTCAGAAGCATTCGGCCGTTGTACCTGTAACGAACGCGGTATTGCGGCTGAAAGTTTAGCGTCCAGCCGCCGTAAGTGTAAATGTCGGCCCTCGTTTCTATATCGAAATAATCGTTGAGCACCTTGTAGTAACCCATATTCTGGAGACCCAGGCCAAATTGTTCGCTCGCAGTAAAGCTTGGCGGGAGAAAACCTGAATGGCGCCCTTGTGATATTGGAAATATTCCGAAAGGCAGATACACCGGAACAGGCACACCTTCGAATTCCGGATGAATGGGGCCGGACACCGCAAGCTTCTTATTGACCAGTTTCATTTTTTTTGTAACAAATGCGAAATGTGGCGTATCGAGATTGCAGGTTGTGAACTCGCCCCGGTATGCATAAAAGTCGTTCTCCGAGATTTTTTTTACTTTTTGTCCCTGGATAAAAATTTCTCCCTGTTGCGTGAGAGTGTGCTGTGTGATGCCTTTCTGCGTTTTTGTGTTGTACTTAATTACGTCGGATTCCATCGTTGTTCCTCCCTGTACCATTTTCGGCCGGCCGATAATATTTCCGGCAGTGTCTTTTCTGAAAGTAGCGGTTACAAGCTGTGTTTCCTGGTCTATTTCGATGCTGTCGGCGGCAAGATCCATGTCGCCCTTTTTCACCGACCCCTGGCTATACATGATGATCTTTTTTTCAGGCACCATGAACACGATCGAGTCTGAAGCGCTGTAATCGACTGGGGCATCAAGTGTATCTTTTGAAAGCTTCACACTTAGTGTGTCGGTAACCGTGACAAGCGAGTCGGTGCCCAGAGTATCTTTTAAAGTGACACTATCGACACCTGGAATAGTGTCGCTTACACGTGCTGCGGCCGGAACCGTATCCTTTATAGCAGCTTTTGGAACGGTGGTATCGGCACGTTGAGTTAAAGGCTTGTAAATTTTTTGAGATGATGCATCATTTGGAGAAAGAAACATCGTTATTAAAGCGAGCAGACCACATAAAAACCACGCTGAACTGTATTTTGGGTTATTTTTGCGTCCGTCACTCATAAGTAGGTAGTGGGCAAAAGTAGCCATTAATGCATTAAAGTTATGTGAAGATTGCCCATATGAAAATGATTTGAAAACTATGATCAGCAGACCCTTAACTTTCATTTTTACTTTCGTCTTTTTTGCTGTACAATTCTTTTTTACAGCATTCAATACTTCCGCACAACAGAAAGCACAGTTGCGTACTATCATCGTTGATGCCGGGCATGGTGGCAAGGCAACAGGCGCCAAGGGAAATTTCTCTTATGAGAAAGATATATGCCTGGATATTGCGTTAAAACTCGGGAAAAAACTTGAGACTGAATTTCCCGACCTCAAAATATTATATACGCGTACATCTGATGAATACACCGACAACAGGTGGCGGGCCGATTTCGCGAATTCAAACAAAGGCGATCTCTTCATTTCAATACATGTTAATGCCGCGCCAAAAATAAGGCACGCAAGATTTGCAGGATACAGAACACAAGTGTATTACACCGGCAAGGGTAAAAAAAGAAAGAAACATACAAGAAGGGTTCCAAAATACAATGTTTACTATACCGACAACCCTTCAATGGGCACCGAAACTTATATATGGGCAGCTGACAGGTCCGATGAAAAAGAAGAATTTATCGGTGCCGATGTAAACAGCCCCGAAGTGGAAGATTCAACTGAATACGCTCCGGATATTACTGATCCCGAATTCAAGGCTAAAGCATTGCTATGGACAAAAAGATACTTCGACAAAAGCTATATGCTCGCATCATTTGTTGAAGAGGCATTTATTGGTGAAGGCCGCTTCAGCCGCGGAGTCAAGCAAAGGAATGAAAAAGGTATATGGGTACTGCAGGCAACGTCGATGCCGAGTATTCTGGTTGAAACCGGATTCATCACCTACAAACAGGATGAAGAGTATCTTAATAGTGAAAAAGGACAGGACGAAGTTGCGGAAAATATTCTGACCGCAGTAAAAAAGTATAAGCAGGTCACGGAGGGAAAGTAACTACAAATAATCACAATTCAAAAATCGCCAACTGCTAACTGCAAACTGCCAACTATACTTGGCGGTATGGTTTTTTATGTACAATTTTATCTTTTCTTAGCAGATAAAATATACCTAAAAACCTCTTCATGAAGATTTCCAATGAAACTAAGGTTGGCGCGCTAACTGCAATTGCGATTGTCATACTCATAATGGGCTTCAACTTCCTGAAAGGCCGCAATCTCACAGAACGCAACGACAGACTAATGACCGTATTTCCCGACATCAAGGGGTTACAGGTCTCAAATGCCGTTTACATCAAAGGCTTACAGGTCGGTAAGATCGCTGAGATGCATGAGAAGGACAATAATCTTACCGGCATCGTTGTTTCATTTACACTTAATAAGGACATCAACATTCCCGATAACTCCGTGGCGATAATCAACAGCGACCTGCTCGGAACCACCTCCATGGAAATACGGCTTGGCAACAGCTCAACTTTTCTTAAGCATGGCGACACGCTTCAGTCGACTGCCAAGCTGGGAATCATGACAGAAATTACCAAGAGCCTGAACCCTGCACTCGCGAACATAAATAAAACTCTTGCATCGCTTGATGTGCTCATACAACAACTGAGCGCCACACTCGATCCGAAAACGCAGGGAAATCTGCAAAGTGTTATCGCCTCGCTTTCGTCAACATCAAAACAACTCGAGAGGTTGATCGCCGCTCAAAGCGCAGTGCTTGGAAAAACACTCAACAACGTTGAAGCTGTTACAGGCACTTTCGCAAAGAACAGCGGAAAGATAGACTCTACTCTCAACAATCTCGAACGCGCCTCTTCCAGCCTTGCTGATGCGCGCATCGATGAGACGCTGAAATCCGTTCGCTCCACAATGGCAAAGCTGGATCAAACACTTACTACCATCAATAGTAAAAATGGATCTCTCGGCATGTTGTTAAATGATCGCCAATTGTATAATGAGTTGCGTATGACCAATCGCAGTTTAACTACATTGCTCGATGATATTCGCGTGAATCCAAAGAGGTATGTAAGTGTTTCTGTGTTTGGAAAGAAACAAAAGTCAGGACCCATACTGCAACCTATAACATATGATTCGACGAATTAGCGCACAGCCACGTCCGCCGCAGGTGACGTATCAAAATGTTCTTATTCCGCTACAGTCAAGGCAAGCCAGATGAAGTCGTTTCTATTACCTTTTTTTTTATTCTTGTTCTCATTTCATTCGCTGGCACAGAGCAAAGCCGATTCACTTGAACAGGCAAACAAAAAAAGGTCCGACACTGCCAATAACAAATCAGATTCCATAAAAGTTGTTGAGATCCTCAGCGCAAACCGCTACGGCTATGCGAAAAAAGATTCGCTCACAGAATTGTTGCTTCTGGTAGGCAAGGTGGCACTGAAGCAGGAAGGAACTATTTTTTATGCGGATAGTGCCGTATACAACCGCAAGGCAAAAATTGTTGAGGCTTTCAGGAACGTGCACATCAACGACCGCGACAGCATACACGCGTATTCAGATTACCTGCTTTATCATACAGATTCAAAAGTCGCATTCCTGAAAAAAAATGTAAGGCTCACCGATGGCAAAAGCACGTTATACACGGAGGAACTGCAATATGACGTAAATCCAAGAGTTGGTAACTACAGGCAGGGAGGCCGCGTTGTGAACGGAACATCGGTACTTACCAGTGATGAAGGAACCTATTATGCCGACCTTAAAGACTTTTATTTCAAGGAAGATGTAAAGCTTAAGGACCCGCAATACTATCTCGAATCAGATTCATTGCTTTATAATACAAACTCGGAGATCGCTACATTCATATCAGAAACGTATATCGAAGACAGCGTGAAGCGTACGATACTTACGAGTGAAGGCTATTATGATCTGAAAAACAAGAATGCAAGCTTTGGAAAACGTCCGATTATACATGACGGCCCGATGGTGATCATCGCCAATCAGGTTGATACCGACGATCAAACCGGCAGAAGCGTGCTTACCGGCAACGCAATATTCAAGGATACCGCACAGGGGTTGTTAGTGCTCGCCAATTCAATTGTATCGAACAGGAATACAGGATCGATGGTCGCCACGCAGCAGCCATTGATGATCATCGCGCAGGATAATAAAAAAGACAGCACCTATATCTCCGCTGATACGCTGTACTCCGGAAGGTTGAGTGAGCTTCCTGTTATCGCTGATTCAGCATTAACCGATTCAACCGCACCAGTAGCTGCGATGGATACGAGCCTGGTAAGAAAAGATTCAGCGGTTAACGATTCAACCGACAGGTTTTTCAAGGCATACCACAATGTAAAAATATTTTCAGATTCGCTCCAGGCTGTTTCAGATAGTTTGTTTTACTCCGCTAAGGATTCTATATTCAGATTATTTACAGATCCTGTAGTATGGTCGGGCAGCAGCCAGGTTACCGGCGACACCATTTATATGTACACAAAAAACAAAAAGCCGTACCAGCTGAACGTTTTTGAAAATGGTTTGATGGTAAACAAAACGGGTGAGAATATGTATAACCAGATCAAAGGGAACAGGCTGTTTGGTTATTTTACAGAGGGTGAGATAAATAATATCAGGGCCAAAGGAAATGCTGAAAGCATTTATTATGCAAAAGACAATGAAGAAAAGTTAATAGGCATTAACAAAGCTTCATCAGACATCATTGATATGCGTTTCAAGAATAAGGAGCTGAACAAGGTTGTATTCATCAGCGCCGTCACCGGCACAATGATACCTTTCAGGATGGCAACCGAAGAAGACCGGCAACTGCGAAGTTTCAAATGGCATGAGAACCGCAGACCAAAATCTAAATTTGAGTTATTTGGTAACTAATGATTAAACTATGTTAAAACGCGAATGTCTGATACCGTGTGGCATAATATTGCGTTACCCATTTTAAATTGAAATATGAAACGGAGCATGAAAATCTTTTCTCACCCAGGAAAACGTATGCGGAGTTCCATCCGACCATTAAAAAATCATAATATACGGATGAAACGGATCGTTCTTTTTACAATTTTTTCAGTAGGATGTATTGCTGGTGCGTCGGCACAAACAGACGACGCCGGCGTTCAGAGAACAGATGTACCCGGACCCAATTACAGGTTAGGTTTGGGTGTAAGGCTAAGCAACTCCACTCCTACACTTAATAATTCAATTACCGGAAAATATTTTGTTACCGACCGCAGTGCAGTGGAAGGCATAATTTCATTCGGCTCACGTTTTGGCATTGGTGGTTTACTCGAGATTCACAGGCCCACCAATATCGAAGGTTTAAAATGGTTTTATGGAGCAGGCGCTTATGTTGGTTTTGAAAACAGCGACACCTATCTCGGACCAACGGGAATTTTAGGTATCGATTACAAGTTTACGAATGTGCCCGTCAATCTATCGTTAGACTGGAAGCCGGAGCTGGATATTATTCCGGACATCAATTTTGTTCCTGACGCGTTTGCTCTGAGTGTGCGGTTTACGCTAAAATGATGATTACCCAAAAAATAAATAAGCCACAAAAATCGCAGTTATAATTCCAACCAGGTCGGCAAGCAACATCGCGCCTATTGTATACCTCGTATTTTTAATAGACACCGCACCAAAATATACAGCGATCACATAGAACGTGGTATCAGACGCTCCCTGGAACACGCCCGATAATCTGCTGGCAAAGGAATCGGGTCCGTATGTTGTCATTGCACTTACCATCATGCCGCGGGCCGCTCCGCCGCTAAGCGGCCGTATCAATGCAGTTGGCAGCCCTTCAACGAATCTTGTGTCGGTGCCAAGCATAGCGAAGAAATTTTTTATTCCCGTTATCATCACGTCAAAAGTTCCACTCGTGCGCAGCATGCTGATGGCCACAAGTATCCCGACGAGATATGGAATGATCCTGATCGCAGTTTCAAAGCCGCTTTTCGCACCTGAAACAAACGCATCAAATACATCAATACGTTTATACAGCCCCCCTAATATGATGAGCAGAAAAACCAATAGAATCAACCCGTTGCTGAGGATGCCGGAAAATTTCTGAATGCCAGGCGCATCCAGCTTTGTTATGTAAAGAACCAGCAGCGCAATCATTGCGGATATGCCCAGCACCCATAACAGGATAACGGGCTGAAGGATGTTGATCTTCTGTTTGAATGATACAATGAGCATCGCCGTTATAGTACCTACGAACGTTACTATCAGGCAGGGAAGAAAAATATCTGTCGGATTACTTGCATTCTGCGAAGCGCGTACCGCAATAACACTTACAGGTATCAGGTTTAGGCCTGCCGCATGCAAACACAGGAACATGATCTGCGGATTTGATGCCCGCTCCTTGTCGGGATTAATCTCCTGCAGGCTTTCCATCGCTTTCAAGCCGAAAGGAGTGGCCGCATTGTCGAGACCAAGAAGATTTGCCGAAAAGTTCATGATCATATGTCCCATTGCCGGATGTCCTTTCGGCACCTGTGGAAATAATTTTGAAAAAAACGGTCCTACAATACGCGCAAGCAATCTCACACCTCCAGCTCTTTCAGCAATACTCATGAATCCTATGAACAATGTAAGGATACCAACGAGGCGCAGGCAGATCTCTACAGCTACCCAGCAGGTTTCTACTATGCCATCTATTTTAAGAGGATTTGCAGGATCGTTTGCTTTTCCGATGACCATCCAGGTAAAAATGTCGGAGTCACCAAAGAAAAAACATCTGATAGCGGCAACTACAACTGCAATGATTATGAATGCCGACCAGATCCTGCTTAGAGCCATTTTAATAGGTTATTGGGTTAGAAAAGTAATGATGAAGATAATAATAGAATTCTAATAATACCATTGGGCAATATTTGCCTAATTTTGCGGCCTCAAAATAAATTTCGCTTATATGGCATTACAGGCTGGGATAGTAGGATTACCGAACGTGGGAAAATCAACATTGTTCAACGCTGTGAGCAGCAGCGCCAAAGCGCAGGCGAGCAACTACAGGTTCTGCACTATCGAACCAAATGTTGGTCTCGTAGACGTGCCTGATCACCGTATAAACAAGCTTGCGGAATTGGTACATCCAAACAGGATCGTGCCCACGCAGATTGAGATTGTAGACATTGCCGGCCTCGTGCGGGGCGCAAGCAAAGGTGAAGGCCTCGGCAATAAATTCCTCGCCAATATCCGCGAAGTTGACGCCATCATACATGTTATCCGTTGTTTCGAAGATGAGAACATCCTTCGCGATGAGGGAGCCATCAACCCTGTCAGCGACAAGGAAATTATAGATACCGAATTGCAGTTGAAAGACCTCGAAAGTGTTGAGAAGAAAATCGCGAGAACAGAAAAACAGGCGAAAAGTGATCCTAAGCTAAAAGCGGAGCTTGACGTGCTTCTTAAATGTAAAAAGCATCTTGAACAGGGAAATAATATCCGCAGCCTTG
>Ga0209382_10004097_pt1 | contig 19702 bp, 20 predicted proteins | sample SoiMetdeltSBSDD5_FD_187599 | JGI IMG/M metagenome (GOLD analysis project Ga0209382, IMG submission 187599) | Bulk soil microbial communities from a Populus tree surrounding site in Tennessee, USA - Soil MetaG P. deltoides SBSDD5 (SPAdes) (version 2) | ecosystem: Environmental > Terrestrial >... | reverse complement strand
CCCAGCCGCGCCGGCGACCCGCGCTTTCTCCACTGGTTCGCCAAGTGGCAACGCGCCAGCGCCAGCCCCAAGGTCGCCCAGATGTTCCTGCGCGCCATGGCCGAGATCGACGTGCGGTCCGTGCTGCCGCTGGTACAGGCACCGGCCCTGATCCTGCACCGGCGTGAGTTCGGCCTGGTGCCCCTCGCGCACGGCCGCTACCTGGCCGACCACATCAGAGGGGCGAGGCTGGTCGAGCTCCCAGGGTCGGACGTGGACCTCAGCTGGGAGACACCGGAGCTGGCCCTCGACAGCATCCAGGAGTTTCTCACCGGCGTCCGGGGCGGCGCCGAGCCCGGCCGTGTGCTGGCAACGGTGCTGTTCACCGACATCGTCGGCTCCACCGAGCGGGCCGCCCGGCTCGGGGATCGGCGCTGGCGGGGGCTGCTGGAGGTGCACGACGAGCTCGCCGGGCGGCTGGTCGAGCAGTTCGGCGGTCAGCTCGTCAAGATGACCGGCGACGGCATCCTCGCCACCTTCGATGGGCCGGGCCGGGCGATCCGCGGCGCGGCCGCCCTGGCGGACGAGCTGGCCGGCATCGGCCTGCAGATCCGGGCGGGGCTGCACACCGGCGAGATCGAGTTGCGCGACGGCGACATCGGCGGCATCGCCGTGCACATCACCGCCCGCGTGATGGCCGCGGCCGAACCCGGGCAGATCCTCACCTCCAGGACGGTCCACGACCTGGTCGTCGGCTCCGACATCGCCATGGACAACCTCGGGACACGCCCGCTGAAGGGCGTCGACGGCACCTGGCAACTGTTCGCGGCCAGACCGTAGCGGCGACATGGCCTGCCGCTCGCATTCGCGGCGCCGGCCCCGCAGCTCCCCGGCGGATCCTCGCGGGCGGGCGGGTCGCGATCTGCCCGGCAGCGACGCCATGCCGCCCCCATGAGGCCGGGCCATGCCGCGTCTGGCACCAGCTGCGCGGCCGTCTCGATCGACGTTTCGATGAGCGGTCTGGGAGCGTGCATGAGGAGGCAGCCGTTGCCCATGCCGACCTCCGACGCAGCCGACGATGGCGACGGCAGCGCCGCTTGCTAGCTGGCAAGGACAAGGAGGATGAAGACGGGGTAGCCGGCGAGGAGGACGGCGCCGGCCGGCAGCGCCAACGCAAAGGTGCTGACTCCCAGGCGGGTCGAGGCGTCGGTCAAATGCTCGGCGAAGGTCTCGGCGCCCCACACGATGGCGGCGACACTGGCCAGGAGCGCGACCAGCGCGAGCAGGGTCTGCGGCACGGTTGTCCCCTTCGTCTGGTCGGCCTGGCCCGGGGCTGGTCGGGGTTGGCCAGCGCAGCCGGCCGGCGGGGGTGCGTGGTGGGGTCTGGGCCCGGGGATGGGTCGGGTGCCTCGCTGTCCAGGGCGGCGGCCTCGAAGACCTCGGCGTAGGTGGTGCGGCCACGGGCGCGCTCGTGTGCCAGTTCCGTTCGAGCTCGGGGAGGCGTTCCCGCAGCTCGGCGTACTCGTCACGGGCCGCCTGGAAGTCGTGACCGCTGGTGGCCGCGATCGTCCGGTGGACCCGGCTCAGGTGTGGCCAACCGCGACGTCCAAAGCACCGAGCCCGCCCGGTGGTTCACCGGGCGGGCTCGTTGGTGCGGCTACTGGCGCTCCAGTAGCCGCACGTTGGCGGCCTGGGGGCCTTTCTGGCCCTGGGTGATGTCGAACTCGACGGCCTGCCCCTCAGCAAGTGAGCGGTAGCCGGTCGACTGGATCGCGCTGAAATGCACGAAGACGTCCTCGCCGGACTCGGGGGCGATGAAGCCGTAGCCCTTCTCGTCGTTGAACCACTTCACGGTTCCAACAGTCATGTACTTGTCCCTCCCTCCACGGTCTTGGAGGTATCAATCAGCGCCGGCACGATCTGGTGGCGGCGGCAAGGGACAAGCTCGACCTGCGGGTTGCGAAGCGAAACGTGAACCTCTGCCTGCCGACGATAGCGGGTGCGGAGACGGTCCGCCACCATCCCGGGCACCGCCGCAGCCATCGCGCCGCCACCCGGCAGGCGTCCAGTGCCCGGTTCGTTGGTGTCCACCGTTGCCTGAAGAGCGTGACTAGGCCGCGTCGAGGTCGGTGAGCAGCCGCGCCATCGCCGAAGTGATCGGCTGGCCCGTCATGTCCTCGACGAAGCGCCATTGTCCCGAAGGGTTCACCTCGAGGAAAACATGCCGGCCGCCCGGTGTCCGTCGCAGGTCGACGGCACCGTAGCGGAGCCCGGCCGACTTGAGCAGCCGCAGCAGGCCCTGCTCCACCTCGGCTGGCCGCTCCGTCGGCTCCATCCGCACCCCGGGGTCACGGTCAAGGAACAGCCGGAAATCGAGCGGGTAGGGCAGTTCCTGGGAGTGGATGGCCGCCGCGATGAGCCGCTCGCCGATCACGGTGACGCGGAGGTCGACCTCGGCGGGGACGAACTCCTGGAAGATGACCGGAGCCACCGCGACCCGGTCGAGCAACCCGTACTCGGCCTCGCCTGTGGTCGATGAAGGCGCGGGCCTGCAGGCGCCACCGGTCGCCGCCGGCCGCCCCTGGACGTCGCCGACAGCGGCGTGGTGCCCGGTCGCGAGGAGGAATGGCGACAGCCCGCCGCGACCGGGGAGGACGACAGGAGGCCTCCCGGCCGGCACCGGGATCGGGACGTCGTCGCTGATCTTCTTCAGCAGCACGGGCGGGTCCAGCCGCTTCTTGATCAGCGGGGCGTCGTCGCGGAGTTGTGCTCCTTGCCCGGCTGGATGTTCTCCCAGTGGATGGTGACGAAGCGGTCGCGGTCCTCCCGGCTCTGCTCGTGCCAGAGGCCGACGGCATGGCCGATCTCGTGGATCGTCCGGCCCGCGTCACAACCGGTGGCCGGCGTGGTCTCCTGCTGCCCGCCCCCGCATCCCAACGGCCGACGAGCAGCGGCCACCGGGCTGGAAGTGGACGAAGTTGGGGTGGCTCCCGGCGTTGGCCGGCGTCCGCTCGACGAACCGGATCACCGTGTTGGACTCCCAGTGCGAGATCGCGTCGGCGACCCGCCTCCCGGAGCTGCGCCTGGAGTTCTCGGCCATGCTGACCCCCCTTTGTCTGCTGCCCCCAGCCAACCCGGTCAGGGTGCGAGGCGCCCAATTGCAAGGCAAGCAGGCATCAACGCGATATCGTCGCGCTACGACCCGCGCGAGGTTGGGGCAAGGGAGGGGTGCCTCGTGAAGCCACCGGAGATGCGACCGCTCAACCCACGCATGTCACCGAAGCTGGACGTCTTCCTCGGGGGCTCTGACGAGGTCAACCAGGGTCGAGCGGAGCAGAGCCCCTCCGTCGCCATCTCGCCCGACGCCGAGGCGCCGCCACCTCCCGCCGCCGGCGAGGCCGCGGCGGCGTCCGTCCAGGCGGTGGAGGAGCCTGCGCTCGGCGCTCCCGTGGCGCGCCCGGTCGAGTTCCTGCCTCGCAAGACCGTGGCCGACTTGGCGGCCGAGAGACCGGAGGACGTGGTGCCGAGGGAGGTCGACTTCAGCCTCTTCGTCAGGCTCGACCGCGACCTCGACCCCGAGACCCGGGCACGCGCGGTGGAGGCGGTCAATACCCGGGCCAGGCGCGTCCGCTGGAAGCTGGACACGGCGTCGGTCGAGATCCCCGCCCGTCATGTGCGGGAGCTGGCCGGCATCGACGGGATCTCCTACATCGAGCTCGGCCAGCCCCTGCGGGGACCGGAGCCCATCATCGGCGGCGACGCCACCAGGGCGCCCGGCGACGGGCGGCGCGTGACGGCGGAGCGTCGTCGTCATCGGGACGGAGCCGGGGTGCTGGTCGGCATCATCGACGTGGGCGGGTTCGACTTCGCCCATCCCGACTTCCTCGACCCCAACGGGAGGACGCGATGGGCCGCCATCTGGGACCAGGCCGGAACGACCCGACCCGCTCCGGTCTCGAGACGCCCCGGCGACGTCAACGCCCTCAGCTACGGCTCCGAGATCCTGGCCGAGCACATGAACACCGCCATCGAGGCGGCGCCCGCCCGCAACATGGCCGCCACCGGCCTGGAGCCCCAGTCCAAGATGCTCGTCGGCTCGCACGGGACGCACGTCGCCTCGATCGCCGCCGGGAACAAAGGGGTGGCCCGCAAGGCGCTGATCGCCGGCGTGCTGGTGGCGCTTCGACCAGAGGACCTCGACGCGGCGAGCAGCTTCTACGACTCCACCCGCATCGCGGACGCGGTCGAGTACCTGCTCGATCTGGCGGCCAGGCTCGGCAACGGGACGCCGCTCCCGCTGTCGATCAACATCAGCCTCGGCACGAACGGGCACGCCCACGACACGTCGAGCGCGATGGCGCGGTGGATCGACAACGCGCTGACCTCACGGGGCCGCTGCGTCGCGGTCGCCGCCGGGAACGCCGGCCAGGTCGAGCCCAGCTCACCCACCGACCGGGGCTTCATCAAGGGCAGGATCCACGCCGGGGGGACGCTCCCGGCCACGAACCTGCGCCACGAGCTCGGCTGGATCGTGGGCGAGGCGGCGATCGCCGACGTCTCCGAGAACGAGCTGGAGATCTGGTTCGGCCCCCAGGACCGCTTCGACGTCGAGGTCAAGCCGCCCGGCCTGCCGTGGATCGGCCCGATCTCGCTCGGCCAGAGGATCCGCAACGAGGTCCTGGACAACGGCACCGTCCTGAGCGTCCACAGCGAGGCCTACCATCCCGCCAACGGGCTCAACCGGATCTCAGTCCTCCTCTCGCCGTTCTTCGGCCCGCTGGCCGAGGACGGCAGCCGCCAGCTGGGGCCGATCGCCTCCGGCGAGTGGCGGGTCCGGCTCACCGGGGTGATCGTCCGCGACGGCAGGTTCGACGCGTGGATCGAGCGCGACGATCCGTTGCGCCTGCCCGGGACGGGACAGCAGTGGCGCTTCCCATCGCATTTCGCACCGGACTCCTACACCGGCGACCGGATGATCAGCTCCCTAGCCTGCGCGGAGCGCATCCTGTCGGTCGGGAACGCCGACCTCCCGCGCAACGCGGCCCACGTGACCTCCAGCCGCGGCCCGACCCGGGACGGCCGGTCCAAGCCCGACATCGCCGCGGACGGCACCGACGTGGTCGCCGCGCGAGGCTTCGACCGCGAGCTCCGGTGGATCGAGATGACCGGCACCAGCATGGCCAGCCCCCATGTCTGCGGTGTGGCTGCCCTGATGCTGCGCATCCACCCCGACCTCACCTCCCCGCAGATCCAGGGGATCATGCGCTCCACCTCGTCGCCGTTGCCGGGACACGCCTTCGGCTGGCGCAACGACACCGGGTTCGGCGTCATCGACGCGGCGGCCTGCGTGACACGGACGGCGGAGTTCGCGGACATGCTGAGGGAGGCGCAGTGAAGCTCAAGGTCTTCTTCGCCAGCGACGGTGACTGCCTCCTGCTGACCTCCGGGGACGGACACCACGTCCTGATCGACGGCGGGCGGAAGGGCAGCTTCGAGCAGCAGACCAGGCCACTGCTGCGCGACATGACGGCGATCGACCTCGTGGTCGTCACCCACATCGACGCCGACCACATCTCGGGGGTCATCTCGCTGCTCGAGGACGTGGCCGCCTGGGCGGTGCACGACTTCCAGGTGAACGAGGGAGGGAACCCGACGTTCCCGGAACCGGGACGGCCCCGCCCGCCGGCGATCGGCGGGCTGTGGCACAACTCCTGGCGTGCCCAGCTGGGCGATCTGGCCGGGCCGATCGAGGCGCTCGCGGCGACGGTGTCGGAGGCCATGGCGCTCGCGGCCCCCGGCGCGGCCGGGGGGTCCGATGCGGCCCGGCGGGCCATCGAATCCGTCACCGACCTCGCCGAGAGCATCCCGGACGGCGTCAAGCTCATGCGGCTGGTGGACGACCAGACCCCCGTCTCGCGCAACGCCAGCTTCGGGTCCAAGCTCGTGCGGCTGCGGCGCCCGGTGCACACCGAGCGGGTCGGGACCACCACCCTCACCGTCCTGGGACCATCCGAGAAGCACCTCAGGCGCCTGCGCGACGAATGGCGGGAGTGGCTGGAGCGGACCGGCGGTGGGCCCGGCCCCGTCGAGGAGGCCCCTGACGTGCTCGCGTCCATCGCCGCGGCGGCCGAGATCATCGAGCGGACGAACCCCGCGCGGGTGACGCCGCCCAACCGGGCCTCCATCACCCTGCTCGCCGAGGAGGACGGCCGGACGTGCCTGCTCACCGGGGATGCCGCCGAGGAGGAATTGCTCGAGGGCCTGACCGCCGCCGGTCGCCTGGACGGCGGACCGTTCCGCTGCGACGTGGTGAAGGTGCAGCACCACGGCTCCGAGTTCAACCTGAGCAGGGTGTTCGCCAGCCAGGTGCTGGCCGACCACTACGTCTTCTGTGCCGACGGCGCCTACGACAACCCGAACCCCTCGGTCGTCAAGACCATCGTCGAGTCGCGCCTGGAGGCCGCGGGCCCCTTCACGATCTGGTTCAACTGCTCCGAGCAACGGGCCATCCCCCAGCGCCGAAAGGCCATGGGAGCGGCGATCCGCGAGGCACGAGCCGCCGCATCACGGCACCGGGACCGCATCACCGTCGAGGTGCTCGACGACGACCAGCCCTTCTTCGAGATCGAGCTCTAGGCGGGTCGGGCGGACGGTGCCAGTCTCGCGCCGCATCTGATGCGCATGGCGCATTGAACCCGGTCGCCGCTGGGCGAAGCTCGAGTGGCCGCCGGTCCGCCTACGGGATGAACCCCCAACCGTCGCAGCCAGGTGGGGTCGACGGTGACCAGGTCGCAGGCGAGGATCCCGGTGGCCTGTGCCCATTGCACGACGGTGTCGCTCCCCGGGCGCTGTGCGGTGGCGTGGGGGCTTGTGAGCGGGGGTTGCGCTGTCCACGATGGGACCGTGAGTAGTGTCCCCGGATACTGAGGTCAGCTGGCATGGCGCTGAAGAAACAACCTACCCCGAAACGCTGGCGCTCCAAGGAAGCCAAGGAGATCGTCGCCGCCGTGCAGCGGGCAGGAGGGCAGGTGGAGCGCACCGCCAGCGGGCATCTGAAGATCATCGGGCCAACCGGTTCGGCCATCGTTGCCTCAGCCCCCAACACCGGCCGCGCCGGTGGGCGCGCCGTCCACAACACCCTCGCCACGATCAGGAGCAAGACAGGGCTGGACGTGTGAATCGCTCAGCCGGGCGCTCGCTGCACCCGGATGCGTGAACCATCAGGGCTCGGAGCGGCCGCCTGGCCCACCGGATGATGCAAGCAGGACCCATTTTCCCTAGTATCCCGATCGAGTTGGTGCCACGTGCTACGAGTCGGAAGGCCACACCGGTTTGCACATCGACCTCTACGTGGCCGCCGCCGGACTGTTCGTCGGCTTCACCGTGGGCCTGACCGGAATGGGCGGCGGCGCGCTCATGACGCCGCTGCTGGTGCTGTTGTTCAAGGTCCAGCCGCTGGCCGCCGTCTCCAGCGACCTGGTCGCCGCGGTGCTCATGAAGCCGGTCGGCGGCGGCGTCCACCTGCGCCGCGGCACCGTCAACTTCGGGCTGGTTCGCTGGCTGATGGTCGGCTCGGTGCCGGCCGCCTTCGCTGGCGTGCTGGTGCTCAGGCGGCTCGGCGACGGCGCCGTGGTCCAGGGCCGCATCAAGCAGGCCCTCGGGGTCGCGCTGCTGCTGGCGGCCTCCTCGATCGCCGCCAAGGGGCTGCTGCAGGTCCGAGCGGCCCGGCGGGCGCTCGGCGCGGCCGTCGAGACGCCGGTGCCCACCCGGCCATTGCGGCTCCGGCCGCTACCGACTGTGCTGATCGGCGTGGGCGGCGGGCTGGTGGTCGGCATGACCTCGGTTGGCTCCGGCTCCCTGATGATCGTGATGTTGCTGCTGCTGTACCCGATGCTGCGCTCCTCCGAGCTGGTCGGCACCGACCTGGTCCAGGCGATCCCGCTGGTCGCCTCGGCCGCCCTGGGGCACCTGCTGTTCGGCGACTTCCAGCTCGACCTGACCGTGTCGCTGCTGGTCGGGAGCATCCCCGGCGTCTACCTGGGCGCCAGGCTGTCCTCGCGGGCCAACGACGTCGTGATCCGGCCCGCCCTGGCCCTGGTGCTGGTCGCCTCTGGACTGAAACTCCTCGGCGTCGACAACCTGCAGCTCGGCCTGCTGGTGGTCGCCCTGGTCATGTTGGCGGTGCCGGTGTGGGGAGCGCTGGACGCAACCCTGCACCCAGAGCCGGCCTGGGCCGGCGCCCCGGTGGGCCGGCGCACGGCGGTAGGGGTGCAGCTGGTCGGTGCGCCGCTCGGCCTGGGCTTTCTGGCCGCGCTCGCGTACTTCGGGCTGCTACGGCCACGGCTCGTGGCGGAAGTGTCCACCCTGGCCGAGCGGCCGGCCGCCACCTGGTTCGTGCGCTGAACCCCAGGCGACTTCCTCCATGAGAGATCTGTACCGGCCATGCCCTTGCGGCCCAGCCGGTCCGAACCCCGAGGCGCATCTTGTTGACGCCGGGCCGGCGACTACATCGAGGTGGCGGGCAGCGCGGTCGAGTTCGTCCGCCCTACGGCGCCCGGATCCGGCTGTCCCACGATTGCGGCCTAGTGGAGCCGGTGGCCGTCGGAATGCATCTGGCGCGCAGGCACCGCTTACGCCAGCCGGCTACCACCAGGGGCGTTCGCGGGCGCGGCCGGTGCCACCGGTGCGGTCGAGGGCGTCCAGCGTGCCCAGGTCGTCGTCGTGGAGCGTGAAGTCGAACACCTGGGCGTTCTCGATGATCCGCTCGCGGTGGACAGATTTGGGAATCGCCGGGATGTCTCGCTGGATCGCCCAGCGCAGCAGGACCTGCGCTGGCCGCCCTGCGGCCAGTGGACGAGGTACAGATCGACCTGGTCCACGCCGAGCCGCTGCAGGCTGGCCCCCAGCTCGCGTTCGGGATCCCGCCGGCCCGGCCGGAACTTGGTGGTCAGGAAGACCTGCTCGCGGGGCACTCCGGAGGCGCGGAGGTCGTGTGCTCCCCGGCCATGGCGTCCTCCCCGACGAACTGAGGCCTACAGGCCGATCTCCGGCGCGACCTGCTGGATGCCGGCGATCGCCAGGGCGATGAACTCGTCGATGGGCAGCCTCAGCGTCTCCTCTGCGCCGTAGACCTCCTCCCGGTTGACCCCAGGGGCGAACGCCTTGTTCTTCAGCTTCTTCTTGACCGACGACACCTTCATGCCCGCCGACCGCTCCGGGCGGACCAGCGCCACCGCCACCAGCAGCCCGGCGATCGCGTCGGCATGGACCACGGCCTTGGACATCAGGTCGGTGCGGTACTGCTCGTGCGCGTGGGCCAGCACCGCGTTCACCACCGGCTCCTCCACCCCGGCCTCACGCAGCCACTGGGCCGCCAGATGGGCGTGTCGCGAGGAGTCCTCGCCGGTCTGGTCCTGGTCGAGGTCGTGGAAGAGCCCCGCGAGCGCCCAGCGATCCTCGTCCTCGCCGAAGTGGCGGGCGAGGGCGCGCATCACCCCCTCCACCGAGATCAGGTGGCGGACGGTGATGTCCTTGTCGGTCTTGTCCTTGACCAGGGCGCGTGCGTCGGCCAGCTCCATGTCCAGATCGTCCCTCCGTTCGCCCGGTGATCATCCCAGTTACACCGCAGCGCCCGCCAGAACACCAGCATTATTGTTTCGATGGTGTCGGATTGGGTAGGCTGTCTGCGGCAGCGGAACTCGAGTGGGCTCGCGGAGGTGCGGGATGGGAGTCGTCAGCGGCCAGGTGCTGGTCGCCTACCTGGCCGTGGTCACGGTCCTGATGCTCACGCCCGGCCCGGACATGCTGTTCGTACTGGCCAGCGGCGTCCGCAGCGGCTCAAGGGCGGGATTCGTCGCCGCCGTCGGCGTCGCGGGTGGCGAGACGATCCATCTGTTGGCCGCCGCGGCCGGCCTGGCCGCGCTGTTCCAGTCCGCGCCCCTGCTCTATGACCTGGTGCGATTTGTCGGCGCGGCCTACCTGCTGTGGCTGGGCGTGCAGTACCTGCGGACCCGTGGCGGCCAGCAGGCCGTGGACGGCAGGGGTGGGGCGCCGAGCACCCGGCGGGCGTTCTGGCGCGGCCTGATCACCAACGTGTTGAACCCGAAGATGGCGTTGTTCACGATCGCGCTGCTGCCGCAGTTCGTGGACCCGTCGCGGGGGCAGGTGCCCGCCCAGTTCCTGGTGCTGGGCGCCTGCTTTGTCGCCCTCGAGATCATGGTGGACGGCACGGTCGGGCTGGCCGCCGGTCGCCTGCGGTGTGCGCTGGCGCGCCGGCGCCGCGCGGCGCGCGGTCTCGACCTCGCCAGCGGGTCGGTGTTCGTGGGGCTGGCCGCCAAGCTCGCCCTCACCCGCTGACCTCAGCCGGGCGCGACCCTTGCCGCTCCAGGCGCGAGCGCGGCCTCCCTGCGGTGCAGGCACCGCAGGATCTCCTCGGTGCGGTCGTGCTGCTCGACGGTGAGCACGCGGAGCATGGCAGCCACCCGTCGGGGTCTTACCAGCTGCAACCGTTCATGGGACCTGCCCCGGCGCCCAATAATCGAGTCCTGTCATGGTCGGGGGTGGAAGGCGGTGAGGTCGAGGCGGGCGAGGCGGGCGGGGTCGAGGAGGATGTCCATGGTCGAGATCCGCCGGTTCTGCACCTTGAGGGCGCCGACCGCGTAGACGTCTCCGTCGAGCAGGGCGACCCAGCCGGCCGCGCCGTTGACCAGCGCGGGCCGCGCGACCAGGCCGGGCTGGGCGGCGGCCATCGCTCTGCGGGCGACGCTCTCGGCGCCGCGAACCTCGAGGAGGGCCCCGCTGCCGGTGTCCACGCGTTCCACGATGTCGGGATCGAGCACGGCGACCAGGGCGTCGAAGTCTCCCTCGCGCGCGGCGGCGAGGAAGGCGTCAACGACTTGTTGCTGTGTGGCCGGGTCGGCGTCGGGGGTCGTGTCCGCACCGCGGATGCGGCGGCGTCCCCGGCTGGCGAGTTGGCGCGCCGCCTCCGGCGAGCGGTCCAGGATGGCGCCGATCTGGTCGAAGGGAACTGAGAACATGTCGTGGAGGACGTAGGTGCCGTCGGCGCGGTCGACGATGGGGTCCGGCAGGTGGGCCTCCAGTGACTCCTCGCGTCGCCTCCTGCGTGAGCGGAGCAGGTTGAGGGCCACCCGTCCGACCGCGGCGACCAGCCAGGCTTCGAGGTTGTCGATCTCGCCGGCGTTCGAGCGGCTGAGCCGGATCCACGCCTCCTGGACGGCGTCGTCGGCCTCGCTGGTGGAGCTCAGCATCCGGTAGGCGACGGCTCGAAGCCGGGGCCGTTGCTCTTGGAATCGTTCTGCCAGCCAGTCGCGCTCGTCCATCGATCTGTAGACCCGTCCCGGGCGCTGGATGTGACGTCACATATCTGTGCCATTGGGCGTCTTCCCCCTGAGACCGCGAGCGAAAGGAGACCGACTCATGACGTCCTATCGCGCCCGAGCTGCTGTGGGGGCGGATGCGGTGACGCCTGCGACGCAGGCCGCCGGCGACGGCTTCGTAACGTACGACGAACTCAGGGGGCCGGACCTGGACGCTGGGCGCTGGAGCCCGGCGCGCCGGCCGCTCCCGCCCGCCGACCACCACGGCCGGCTGGTCGTCATGGCCACCGTTGCCTACGCCGGCGACCCCCGAGGACGGCCAGCGGGCGCTGGCGCGGTTGCGGGCGCTCGCTAAGCCGATCACGGACCTGATCAAGCCCCATGCCCTACCCGCGGATCTACCCGCCCGAGGAGCAGGGCTACCACCCGACCGCGGCGTCGCGCACGCTGTTCGTCGACACCGTCGACGAGCAGGTCGCCAGGACGATCGTTGCGTACCTGGCGGCCTCGACCGCGCCGCTGCGGGTGGCCCGGCTGCGGGTGCTGGGTGGGGCGATGGCACGGGTGCCCGCCCAGGCCACCGCGTTCGCCCACCGAACAAGCCGGCACATGGTGAACCTGACCGCGGTCCACGGACGCCCCGAGGACGCCGCGGCCCACCAGGCCTGGGTCGACCGCTTGGCCGCGGCGCTCCGCAACGGGGACGCGCGCGCCTCTGTCAACTTCCTGGGCGACGAGGGCCAGGCGCGCGTCCGCGAGGCCTACCCGGGTCGACCTGGCAGCGGCTGACCCCGATGACCAGAACGACCCGCCGTGGGGCCGATCCCGCCGATAGCACGGTGTGAACCCCCAGTAGGACAAAACTTGCCTTGGTTGTGTAGCTGTCCCGGCTTCCCGAGCGCCTACCGGGGGCGGCCCCTGGACCGGGCGGTGCGCCGCAGCAGCCCTGGCCGGCCGGCGGCCGGCCAGGGCTGCAGCTGCCGGGCGCTGTCGGCGAAGCGGCTGCGGTAGGTGGTCGCGCTCAGGCCGAAGTTGGCCTTGAAGCGGCGGGCGAAGTAGTTCTGGTCGGGCCAGCCGACGGAACGGCCGATCTGGGTCACGGGTTGGTCGGTGTGCAGCAGCAGCCCCGCCGCCGTCTCCACCCGCCGCCTGGCCAGGTACGCCATGGGGGGCATCCCGGTGGACGACTTGAACAGCCGCAGCAGGTAGCCGGGGGAGAGGTGCAGCTGGTCGGCCAGCTCGGTGAGCGTCCAAGAGTGGGCGAGCTGCGAGTCCAGCAGCCGCATGGCCTCCACCACGGCGGGATGGGTGGGCCCGGTCGGCTCGACGAGCCGGTCGCGATTGGCGGCCACGGCGCGGGCCAGGTGGCCGAGGACGAGCGTCAGGTGGCTGATGATGTCGCTGCGGTGGAGGCCGAGCGGCCGGACGCGGAGCCGGTCGAGCGCGTCGAGATGGACCAGGCAGTCCTGGAGCGTCGGGGCATCGAGGGTTGTGATCAGCATGCCGCGTCGTCCCATCGACAGCGGCCCGGTCCAGAGCAGATAGCCGAGGAGCGGGTCCTCCCGGGTCCAGGCCAGCTCCCGGTGGAGCAGCTCGGCGCTGAAGCAGCAGTTGTACAGCTCCAGGTGCTGGGTGTCGTAGCCGTGCCAGACGCCGGGGCGCAGGAACACGACGTCGCCAGTGCTGAGCTGCTGGCGGCCGGCCAGGGACCGCTGGACGGCCGTCCCCCCGGTCACGACGGCGATCTCGACGAAGCTGTGGGTGTGGTCCTCCTGCAGCTCCTCGTGGACCCAGGGGCCCGCATAGGCGAGAACGCCCTCGGTGAAGTACGCCCGGCCTCCCGGGGAGATCGTCACCGGGTTCTCGCTCATGGCTCAAGGGTACCGCGTCGCCCCCCAGATCATTTTGTGCTACTAGCGGGCCAGAAGGTGCTATCGGCGAGCCCGCGGCGGACCCATCATCCGGCCTAGATCGAGGACGCTCCATGCGGGAGAGGCCATGGGTCACGTTGCCGCTCCGACGGCGGTGCGTTTCGAGCACCGGACCGACGAGGATCCTGTGCTCGGGATCGGGACCGCGACCCCACGGCTGTCCTGGATCGTGCCGGCGGCCGATGCCGCCTTCGTCCAGGAGGCCTACGAGGTAGAGCTCACGCGCGCCGGGAGGACCCCCGAGGTCGTCCCTGTGACGAGCGGGGAGCAGGTGTTGGTTCCCTGGCCGGCCGCCCCGTTGACGTCGCGGGAGTCGGCGCGGGTGCGGGTGCGGGTGAGCGGGGCAGGGATGCAGTCGGCCTGGAGCGATCCGGAGACGGTGGAGGCCGGGCTGCTCAGGACCGAGGACTGGACGGCCCGGTTCATCAGCCCGCGCGGGCTCGGCGCGCTGGGCGCACCGGCGCCCGTGCTGCGGTCGGCCTTCGACCTGCCCGGTGGGGTCGTCAAGGCACGGCTCTACGCAACCGCGCATGGCCTGTACGAGGCCATGTTGAACGGGCATCGGGTGGGCGACCAGGTCCTGGCCCCGGGCTGGACCAGCTATGCTCACCGGCTGCGGTATCAGACCCATGACGTCACCGATCTGGTCCGCGAGGGCGGCAACGATCTGGAGGTGCTGCTCGGCAACGGCTGGTACCGGGGACGGCTGGGCTGGGACGGCCGTCATGGCCACTACGGGGACCGGCTGGCGCTGCTGGCCCAGCTCGAGGTGACCACGTCCGACGGCGGGATCTTCCGCTTGGGCACCGACGCCACATGGACTGCCCGCGAGAGCGGCGTCCTGGCCGATGATCTCTACGACGGCCAGCGGACCGACCTCCGTCCCCGAACCGACATCCGTACCGACGCCGTCGAGGTCATCGACACCGACCTGGCTCGGCTGGTCGCGCCCGACGGCCCGCCGGTGCGGGTCACCCAGACAGTGCCCGCGACCGCCGTCTTCTCCTCGCCGTCCGGCGCCACCCTGGTCGACTTCGGGCAGAACCTTGTCGGCTGGGTGCGGCTCCGGGTCCGGGAGCAGGCCCCGGGCCAGGAGGTCGTGGTCCGGCACGCCGAGGTGCTCGAGCACGGGGAGCTGGGAGTCCGGCCGCTCCGGAGCGCGAAGGCCACCGATTCGTACCTGCTGGCGGGCGCGCCCCTGGAAGTGCTCGAGCCGAGTCTCACCTTCCACGGCTTCCGGTACGCCGAGATCTGCGGTCTGCCGGAGGTGGGCGTCAGGGACGTCGAGGCGGTGGTCGTGGGCTCCGACCTCAGGCGGACAGGTTGGTTCACCTCGTCGAACCCGCAGCTCAACCGGTTCCACGAGAACGTCGTCTGGGGGATGCGGGGCAACTTCGTCGACGTGCCCACCGACTGTCCCCAACGCGACGAGCGGCTGGGCTGGACCGGCGACATCCAGGTCTTCGCGCCGACCGCCAGCTTCCTGTTCGACAGTGCTGGCTTCCTGAGCTCCTGGCTGGCCGACCTTGCCGCCGAGCAACGGCCGGACGGGTCGGTGCCCCTCGTCGTCCCCGACGTCATCGAGTCGCCGCTGCCTGCCGCAGCGGCGTGGGGCGACGCCGCGACGCTCGTGCCATGGTTCCTCTACCAGCGCACTGGCGACGTTGGGCTGCTGGCCCGGCAGCTGCCGAGCATGCGCGCCTGGGTCGACTACATCGCCGGCCTGGCCGGCGCCGATCGCCTCTGGACCGGTGGGTTCCAGCTCGGCGACTGGCTGGACCCGACCGCTCCCCATGATGCCCCGTTCGAGGCACAGGCCGATCCGGACGTCGTGGCCACGGCCTACCTGGCCCGCTCGGCCGAGGTCGTGGGCCTGGCCGCGGCCGTGGTCGGCGACGCCGACGTGGCCGAGAAGTACGCTCGCCTCGCCGGCGAGGTGCGAGAAGCCTTCGCCAAGGAGTTCGTGACACCCGCTGGGCGGGTGCTCAGCGATGCTCCGACGGTGTATGCCCTGGCGCTCGAGTTGGCCCTGCTGACCACCGACGACCAGCGCCACCATGCCGGGGATCGCCTGGCCGACCTGGTCCGGTCGTCCGGCTTCCGGATCAGCACCGGGTTCGTCGGCACCCCGCTGATCATGGACGCCCTGACGGACTCCGGCCACCTGGACGTGGCCTATCGGCTGATGCTCCAGACGGGCTGCCCCTCCTGGCTCTATGCGGTGACGATGGGGGCCACCACGGTCTGGGAGCGCTGGGACGCCATGCTGCCCGACGGCAGCATCAACCCGGGGCAGATGACGTCGTTCAACCACTACGCCCTGGGTGCGGTGGCCGACTGGCTGCATCGCACGTTCGCGGGCCTCTCGCCTGCGGCACCCGGTTATCGCGAGCTGCTGGTCCGTCCGGCGCCAGCTCGGGCCCTAACCTCGGCCTCGGCGCGGCATCGCACGCCCTACGGCGACGCCGAGGTCTCCTGGCAACGGTCGCAGGGCCAACTCCGGCTGCGGGTCCTGGTCCCGGTCGGCGCCACGGCCAGCGTGCACATCCCCGGGCGGTCAGAGCCGGTGCGCGTCGGCCACGGTACCCATACCTGGCAGACAGCCGACCCGGCGGCGGTCGACCACCCGCTGGCGGCCCAGGCGACCGTCCGTGACGCCCTCGACCACGAGGACACCTGGCAGCAGGTGGTCGCCGCCGCCGTGGAGACCGGCGTGGTCAGCGACGAAGCGCAGGCGGCCGCCCGACTCCAGGCGTTCCTCGACGCACCGTCGAGCCGGCTGGTCGACGCCCTCGCCCACGCACCACCGGGCCTGGCCAAGGGCCGCCAGGCTCTCCATGCCCGGCTAGACCAGCTGCTGCCGCCATAGCCACCCACACGCATCCGTTCAAGCCCGATCCAAGGAGGTCGTCTCATGAGGTTCGCCACGTCATGGCGGCCGGTCTCGCTCCTCGCCGCCACCCTGGCCTGCATCCTGGCCCTCGGCGCCTGCAGCTCCGGGAGCCTGGGCTCCAGCGACGAAGGCGGAGGGACCACGCTCACCTTCCTCGTCGACAACAGCGAGGGCAGCACCAAGCCGGCGCAGGGCCTGGCCGAGGCCTTCCACGCCAAGAATCCCGACATCACCGTCCAGGTGCAACAGCGCCCTGGCGGCGCCGAGGGCGACAACATCGTCAAGACGCGGCTCTCCACGGGCGAGATGACCGATGTCTTCCTGTACAACTCGGGCTCCCTGTTCCAGGCCCTCAACCCGCAGAAGAACCTGGTCCCGCTGACCGGCGAGTCATGGGCGAACCAGGTCGAGGACATCTTCAAGCCCACGGTGTCGGTGGGCAGCGAGCTCTACGGCGCCCCGATCACCAGCTCGTTTGGTGGCGGCATCCTCTACAACAAGAAGGTGTACGAGAAGCTGGGTCTGCAGGTGCCCACGACCTGGGCCGAGTTCATGGCCAACAACGCCAAGATCAAGGCCGCCGGCATCGACCCGGTGATCCAGAGCTACCAGGACACCTGGACCTCGCAGCTGCTGGTTCTGGCCGATTACCACAACATCGCGGCCACCGACCCGGGCTGGGCCCAGAAGTACACCGCCGGCCAGGTGAAGTACGCCCAGGACCCGGCGGTCAAGGGATTCCAGCGCCTGGAAGAGGTGCACAAGGCCGGGTACGAGAACAAGGACTACCGGTCCATCAAGTTCGAGAAGGGCATCAGCCTGCTTGCCGCGGGCAAGGGCGCGCACTACCCCATGCTCGGCGTCGTGGTGGGCAACCTGGCGACCTCCGACCCCGAGCACATCAACGACGTCGGGTTCTTCGGGCAGCCGGGTGACGACGCGGCCAAGGCCGGGGCGACGATCTGGATGCCCGCCGGCCTCTACATCCCCAAGTCGACCGAGGGCGCCCAGCTCGAGGCGGCCAAGAAGTTCGTGGCCTTCGTGGCCAGCCCGGAGGGCTGCGAGGTGCAGACGAAGGCCTTCCCGCCGTCTGGCCCGTACATGGTCAAGGGCTGTGAGCTGCCGGCCGAGGTCCCCGCGGCGGTCAAGGACATGGTGGCCTACGTGAAGGCCGGGAAGATCACGCCCGCGCTCGAGTTCTCGTCTCCGGTCAAGGGACCGGCCCTGGAGCAGATCACCGTCGAGGTCGGCTCCGGGCTGCGATCGGCCGCGGACGGCGCCGCGCTCTATGACAAGGACGTCAAGAAGCAGGCCCAGCAGCTCGGCCTCAAGGGCTGGTCGTAGCGCGGCCGCAGGCAGCCCCGAGGAGATCACGATGTCGACCGAGGTGAAACCACGCCAGACCGTTGGGCCGGCCGTCACGGCACCGGCGCCGCCGCCGGCGGTCCGGAGGAAGAGCCCGTACCCCTACTGGTTCTGCCTGCCCGCCGCGGTGATCTTCTTCGTGTTCTTCGTCGTGCCGACGTTCTCGTCGTTCTTCTTCAGCCTGACCCGCTGGGACCTGACCACCTGGGAGTTCATCGGCCTGGACAACTACGTCAACTTCTTCCAGGAGTCGGCGCTGCTCACCAGCCTGAAGAACACCCTGATCTACGCGGTCGTCACCTGTGGGCTCAAGGTGGTGCTGGGGATGCTGTTGGCGCTGCTGCTCACCTCGCAGATCATCGCCAGGGGGTTCCTGCGCTCGGTGGTCTTCTTCCCGGTGCTGGTCAGCACCATCGGCGTCGGCCTCACCTTCCAGGTCCTCATGGACCCCTCGGGCCTCATCAACGACGGGCTGGCCCTGGTCGGCATTAACGGCCCAGCCTGGCTCGTGGACCCCAAGACCGCGCTGCTGTCGGTGGCGCTGGTGGACGTCTGGAAGGGTGTGGGGCTGGCCACGGTGATCTTCATCGCCGGGATCGTCTCGATCCCGCGTGAGTATTTCGAGGCGGCCGCGGTCGACGGCGCCTCGGCGTTCCAGCGGTTCCGGCGCATCATCCTGCCGCTGTCGCGACCCGCGACCACGACCGTGATTATCCTGGCGTTGATCGGCGGCCTCCGGTCCTTCGACCTCATCTGGGCGATGACCCGGGGCGGTCCTGGATTCACCTCCGACGTCATCGCCTCGGTCATCTACAAGCAGTACCAGGCCGGCTTCTACGGGCTGTCGACCGCCGGCAACGTCGTGCTGTTCATCCTGGTCACGGCGATCGTCTTCCCCCTGTTCCGGTACTTCGCCCGCCAGGAGGTCGACCTGTGAGAACCAAGACCCACCTCTGGCTGGGCATACTCGGAATCGTCCTGTTCGTGATCGTGTTCCTCGTTCCTTTCGCCTTCATCCTGTTCACCGCGGCCAAGACCCAGACCGAGGCCGGAGAGCTCCAGTTCTCGCTGCCCACCACCTGGGCGCTGCTCCAGAACTTCCGGGACGCATTGGCGGCCCGCGACTACATGCTGGTCATCGCCTTCATCAACAGCACCATCCTGACCGTGGTCAGCATCACCATTCTGGTCGTGCTGTCCGCCATGGTGGCCTACGTGGTGCAGCGCCGACAGAGCCGCTGGAACGGCGTGATCAACTTCCTGGTGCTGTGCGGGCTCATCATTCCGCCCGCGGTCGTCCCGACCGTGTGGGTGCTCCAGAGCCTCGGGCTGTTCAAGACCCTCGGGGGCCTCATCTTCATCGAGGTCGCCTTCGGGCTGTCGTTCTGCATCCTGCTGTTCCGCGCCTTCGTCGCCACCATTCCCCGGGACCTCGACGAGGCGGCGATCATCGACGGGGCCGGTCCGGTCCGGGTGTTCTTCAAGGTCATCTTCCCGCTGCTGAAATCCGTCATCGTGACCGTCGTGATCGTGCAGTCGGTGGTCATCTTCAACGACTTCGCCAACCCGCTCTACTTCTTGCCCGGGGACGAGAACGCCACCGTGCAGCTCACGGTGTTCAACTTCCAGAGCCAGTTCAGCACCCAGTACAACCTGCTGTTCGCCGACATCCTGCTCATCACCATCCCGCCGCTGCTGCTGTTCCTGTTCCTCAACAGGCGGATCGTCGAGGGCATGACCGCCGGCGCGGTGAAGGGATAGCCGCGCAGGTGAAGTGGGGCTTGGTGGAATGACTGCGCGAATGGCCATCTGAGCAAGCGACGACGGCCAGGTCCGGTGGGCCGATCGCAGGGTGCGGGTCGCGGTATCCGCCGTTGCGTTCTCCCCAGAAGGCGAGCGTGCCGACTACCCGGCGGGTACGACGGTGCCTGCCTCGCCGCCAAGTGCCCTGTGTGGACATCGCAAACGAATGGCCAGCGGTACGGGGACTGCTTGACCGCGACGAGCAAGCACGCGCACGCGGTCACGCTGGTCACCGGTGCCGGGCTCGGGCCGGCCGCGACCGAGACACTGGTCCTGCGCCTGGTTGAACAGATGGGCCTGAATTGAGGGCCTGCTGTCGGCGGGAACCTCTACCATGCCGCCATGCCGACGCAGCTTGGCCTGGAGCAGCACCTGGAGGCGCTCGAGCGCAGCGG
>Ga0209382_10004096_pt1 | contig 19703 bp, 11 predicted proteins | sample SoiMetdeltSBSDD5_FD_187599 | JGI IMG/M metagenome (GOLD analysis project Ga0209382, IMG submission 187599) | Bulk soil microbial communities from a Populus tree surrounding site in Tennessee, USA - Soil MetaG P. deltoides SBSDD5 (SPAdes) (version 2) | ecosystem: Environmental > Terrestrial >... | reverse complement strand
GGCCGTATCGCGCCGAGGTGGCGTGTCGGCCCAGGCGCTCGACCGGTCGGCCCGGCGGCTCCGGCATCGGGGACCTGACGCGCAGCGCGTCTGGGTCGACCCGCGCGGCCGCGCCGGACTCGGGCACGCGCGGCTGAGCATCATCGATCTGACGACCGGTGATCAACCCATCGCGAACGAGGACAGGCGGCTTCACGTCGTCGCGAATGGCGAGTTCTACGACTTCGAGCGGATCCGCTGCGAGCTCGAGAAGCGGGGGCACACGTTCCGCACGCGGTCCGATAGCGAGATCGCGCTGCACTTGTTCGAGGAGCAGGGCGCTCGCTCGGTGCACGCGCTGCGCGGCGAATTCGCGTTCGCGATCTGGGATGACCGCGATCAGATCCTGTTCGCCGCTCGCGATCGCTTCGGCATCAAACCGCTCTACTACACGATCCACGACGGCAACTTCTATCTCGCGTCCGAGGTGAAGGCGTTCGTCGATCTCGGTGTACCGCTCACGTGGGATCGTGACACGCTGTACGACATCCACTTCGTCACCCACGCGCCGGATCGCTCGCTGTTCAAGGGGATCTACCAGGTTCCGCCGGGCAGCTACCTCATCACCGATGGGGAGCAGATCCGCATCGTGCAGTACTGGGATTGGGACTATCCGCGCGCGGACGACGTCGCGTCCGGGAGCGACCCACGCGAGCACGTCGAGCGCTTCGCGCACGAGTTCGAGCTTGCCGTGAAGCTGCGCCTCCGCGCCGACGTGCCGGTTGCCTGCTACCTGAGTGGCGGCATCGATTCGTGCAGCGTGCTCGGTGTCGCCAGCAAGCTGTCGCCCAATCCGCTCCGCGCGTACACGCTGTCGTTCGATCACGCGGACTACGACGAGGGAGCGATCGCGGAAGCCCAGGCGAAGCTCTCCGGCGCGGAGTTCCGGCGGATCGACATTCGTTCCGAGCACACTGCCGACCACTTCTCCGACGCGCTCTATCACGCCGAGCGGCCGTTCGCGAACGCGCACGTGGTGGCGAAGTATCTGCTGAGCCGCGCGGTGCGCGATGACGGCATCAAGGTCGTCATGACGGGCGAAGGGAGCGACGAGATCCTGGCGGGCTACCCGCACTTCCGTCGCGACGAGGTGCTCTATGGCAGGAATCTCGACGCGGCGACGCGCCAGCAGCTCCTGAGTCGGCTCGAGCAGGCGAACCGCGTGTCGTCAGGCCTGCTGATGCCGGACCCTGGCGCGAAGATCGAGAGCGTCAGGCGGGCAATGGGGTTCGTCCCATCGCAGCTCGAGACCTGGTCGCAGATCGGCAATGGCCTGCTCGCCGTGACGAGCGACGACTTCCGCTGTTCCTACGCGGACCGCGATACGTATCGCCTGCTGATGAATGCGATGGATGTGGAGCATCAGCTGGCCGGACGTGACGTGGTGAACCAGTCGCTCTACGTGTGGTCGAAGACCATGCTGCCTAACTACATCCTCAGCAACCTCGGCGACCGGATGGAGATGGCGCACTCGGTGGAGGGCCGTCTGCCATTCCTGGACCACCACGTCGTGGAGGCGGTCGCGAAGATGCCGGTGTCGATGAAGATCAACGGCATGACGGAGAAGTGGGTACTGCGCGAAGCCGCGCGGCCGGTGATCACCGACACGGTCTACAAGCGCCAGAAGCATCCCTTCATGTCGCCACCGGCGACAGTGCAGCAGGATGGGAAGCTCTACTCGATGCTGCAGGACACACTGCGCAGCTCACTCCTCGATGGGCCGGGGATCTACGATCGCGCGAAGGTGGTGCGGATGCTGGACGCGATCCCGGGCATGGATGGGGCGGCGAGGAATCGGATCGACTCGGTGCTGATGTGGATGGGAAGTATCTGTCTGATTCATAAGCGGTTGGAGATGTAACGGCTCCTATTTGTACTCCCACTGCACCATACAAAAATCCTTAGCGGTCATCAGCTGCTGCCTCAACGACAGAGCCGCTCGAACCCACGCCGCCTGTGCTGGCTTGAGGCTTTCCTTCTCCTTCGCGCTCTGCCGCTTCGCCTCGAAGAACGCGTAGCTGTTCTCCCGCCACGCGAACACGCTCCAGCATCCATTGTATCGGTTGCCTGACCTATCGGCGATCGCGTACAGCAGCGCCCGCGCGCCGTCGTGCTGAATTCCTCGGCTGCGCTGCTCCTGGCGTGATACGTCGCGCCAGTCGGTGAGATACGTCGAGATCTCTCCTTTGCTCGTGGTGTGAATCCAGCGGCCCTCCCATCCTTCGCGTTCCAGCAGGCGCACGATCGCAAGCTCGGCGAACAGGTGCTCGCCATTGAGATCGACCATCGCCGCCGTCTTCTTGCCGAGATCATCCACGAACGGCGCGCCGCGCCACATCGGGAATCTCACGAAGACGCTGGGCAGCGAGTCCACGCGCTCGCCCGATGGGGTGAGGAACGGGTTCGCGAGCTCCACCACGAGATCGTCGCGCTCGACATTCGGCGCGAGGGCGGAGAACCACGGGGCCTGGGTGGCAGTCATCGAGTCAACGATGTGCGAAACCCGGTCACATTGATAGTCGCGGCAATGCCTCGAACTTCGCTACTGGACGGGATCGGCGGCGGATGTCCATGTGATGCGCGCTCGGTACTCGGCAGCGAGCGATTTATAGTTTTAAGGCTCGATCTCCGAAGACATGCCTCTCGACCTCCGACTGACCGCCGCCCTCACCGGCCGCTACCGACTCGAGCGTGAGCTCGGGTCGGGTGGCATGGCCACGGTCTACCAGGCCTACGACCAGCGCCACGACCGCCCGGTCGCCATCAAGGTTCTGCACCCCGAGGTCGTGGCGTCGGTCGGCGTCGAGCGGTTCCTCGCCGAGATTCACACGACGGCCAAGCTCTCGCACCCGAACATCCTGCCGCTGTTCGACTCGGGCACCGAGAGCGGCATTCTCTACTACGTCATGCCGCTCGTGATAGGCGAGTCGCTCCGTGCTCGGCTCGAGCGGGAGCGCCGGATCGACACGGCGGAGGCGCTTCGCATCACCGGGGAGGTCGCGGACGCGCTCGCCTATGCCCACGCGAACGGCGTCATCCATCGCGACATCAAGCCGGAAAACATCCTGCTCTCCGGCGGCAGCGAGCGAGGCACCGTCGGCGACTCGGGTGAGGTGCTGCCGATCCACGCGCTCGTGAGCGACTTCGGCATAGCGCGCGCCACCAACCCGACCGGTGGCGAGCGCATAACGAGTGCCGGCCTCTCCGTGGGCACGCCGGCCTACATGAGCCCGGAGCAGGCCGCCGCCGACCCTCACATCGACGGACGCTGCGACCAGTACAGCCTCGCGTGCGTGCTCTTCGAGATGCTTGCCGGCGAAGCACCGTTTTCCGGCCCGTCGGTCGACGCGATCCTCGTCAGGCGCTTCACGCGGCCGCCGCCGCGGGTCTCGAGCCGGCGCTCAGACATCGCTCGACACATCGACGGCGCGATCCTCACCGCGATGGCGCGCGATCCTAACGATCGCTTTCCATCGATGGAGCGCTTCGTGGACGCGCTCAGCGCGCCGTCACAGCCGTGGGGTGTAAGCGTCGCCGAGGCGTCGATCGCGGTGCTGCCGTTCGTGAACATGAGCACGAACGCCGAGGACGAGTATTTCAGCGACGGGATGGCCGAGGAGATCATCAACGCGCTGGCGCAGGTACCGGGGTTGAGGGTCGCAGCCCGCACGTCGGCGTTTGCGTTCAAGGGCAAGTCCCAGGACCTCCGCGCCGTTGGGGAGAAGCTCAACGTCAGCACCGTGCTCGAGGGAAGCGTGCGCCGTGCCGGCAATCGTGTTCGCATCACGGCGCAGCTCATCAACGTGAGCGATGGCTATCATCTCTGGTCGGACCGCTACGACCGCGAATTTACGGATATCTTCGCGATTCAGGACGAGATCGCGACCGCGATCGCCTCGCGGCTGGCCGTCGCGCTGCGCGAAGGACAGGGGTTCTCGCTCGTTAGGCCGTCGACGTCGAATCTCGACGCGTACGAGCTGTACCTCAAGGCGAGATCCCTGATGAAGGAGCGGGGACCGGCCCTCCTCACGGCGATCGACCTGCTCGAGCGGGCGGTGGCACTCGACCCGACGTTCGCGTCCGCGCTGGCGTATCTCGCGCAGACGCTGATCCTGTCCAGCTTCTGGGGAATGTCACATCCCGATCGCGTGACCGCGCGTGCGAAATGGGCGGCGGCCGCGGCGCTCGGGGCGCACGAGACGCTCGTCGCGGCGCAGACAGCGTCGGCGCTCGTTGCGACGTGCATCGACTTCGATGCCGACCGCGCAACCGACGCCTGGAATCGCGCGCTCGAGATCGACCCGGGTGACGCCGAGGCGCGCGTGTATCGCGCGGCGTTCGATCTGTGCTACACGCGTGGCGCGTTCGACGAGGCTGTTGCCGAGATGCGCGCGGTGGTCGAGCGCGACCCGTTGAGCGCGATCGCGCACACGCAGCTCGCGGTGATTCTGAGCTTCGCCGGCCGGTTCGACGACGCGGTCGTGGAAGCGCGTCGGGCACGCGAGATCGATCCGGTGTCGTTCTTCGGGACGTGGGGTGAGGTGAACGCGCTCGCGTTCGGTGGCAGCGCGCGCGAGGCGCTCGACACGATTCCGAGACTGCTGCCGCGTCACGGTCGTCACCCGTGGCTTCTCATGGCGCTCACGGCGGCGTACGATCGGCTCGACCTCGTCGACCACGCGATTGCTGTGTTTCAGGAGCTCGTCGCGCGCTCGCAAACCGAGTACGTGCAGCCGTCGGTCCTCGCGGTCGCGGCCGAGCACGCGCGGCGGCATGATGAGGCGCTTGAGTTTCTCCGACAGGCGGTGGAGATCCGCGATCCCGTGCTTGGCGCGTTCGCGCTGCATTCGCCGCCAATGGCCAAGCTGCGTCACACTCCGGAGTTCGGGGACATCATCGTGGGTCTGGGCACCCGGGCGCCCGGTACCGCCCTCCCAGCGCCTGCCTAACGCCAGTCGGCCAGTCGCTTCAGCGCGTTCAGCTTGTCACCACGGCCCAGGCGTGCCTTGTTGACCGCATCGCGAAGCCACTCGATCGAGTCGTCGTAGACCTCGCGATTCACCGGATAGGGGTGGCCGTCCTTCCCGCCGTGCGCGAAGCTGAAGCGCGCCGGATCCTTCATGCTCACCGGCGACCCATAGACCACCTCCGCCACCATTGCGAGCGCGCGCACGGCCTTCGCGCCAACGCCCGGCACGGCCAGCAGCTGCTCGAAGCTCTGCGGGTTCGCCTCGTACGTGGACAGGAGCACCTTCCGTAGATGCGCCGGGTTGATGTCCTTCTTCACGTCCACCCAGTGTCGGCTCGGCAGCTCGAGGGTCACGAAACGCGCGATCTCGCGATCCACGAGTCGAGGCTCCTGGCGCGCGAACTCGGCGGAGGATACACGCGCGCCGGCTGATTCCGATGCGACCATGTTGAGCACGAGCTGATCGCGCGCGTCGCTCGCGATCGCGGCGTGCGGCTCGTTCACGAAGTCGCTCACCCGCGAGCCGAGCCAGTGGTAGCGGCGCGCGGTGCCGTCGGCGTCGCGCATCCCCTGTTGCACGACCGCCCACTCGCCATCGCTCGAGACGAAGAAGCTGTGCTGATAGATGTCGAACCCGTCCTGGACGGCGGCCGAGTCGACCTTCGCGGCCATGCGACTGTTGTAGGCGAGGCGATCGCCGTCGATCCCGAGCTGCGCGCCGATCGCGATGAGCTCGTTAGGCGTGGCGCGGGAATTCTTTCCTTTCCCGCCGGCGACGTAGAGCCCCACGTCGTCGGCTCGTGGGGCGAGGCCCTCCTTGAGGGCTCCGCACACGGTCGTCGTGACGCCACTCGAGTGCCAGTCGAAGCCGAGCACACATCCGAAGGCCTGAAACCAGTTCGGGTCCGAGAGCCGCTCGAGAAACGTCCGCCGGCCGTGCTCGATGACCATCGCCTCGACGATCGCCGGCGCGAGCTGCTTCATGCGCCCGAACAGCCACGCCGGTGCTCGGCCGCTGTGCAGCGGCAGGTCGGCGCTACCGGTTCGATGCGGACTCAGCGCGGTACCTCGTCCACCAATCCCAGCAGCCGCTCGCAGAGATTCTGTCGCAGGACCAGCTCGTGTCGGAACTCGTGCGAGTCCGTCCGCGCGACCTCGCGGCGCAGCGATGGCAGGTAGTCGCGGAGCATCACGCCCAGCGTGCGTGTTTCGTCGTCGGTCAGATCGATTCGCATGGCAAGTTGGTCCTTACGGGTTCTTCTCGAATCGTATCTTGCGGACACGACCCGTGCTAACGAGGGCCCCTGTTAGGCGACCACCCTGGTCGCGCGTGAACTCGATCAGAAACGGGCCCGAGAAAGTATCGGCGTACACTGGCGAGGCTGTCACCGGCGGGTTCGTGCGCGTATGAAACGTGAGGCCGCTATCTGTTGCCGAGACAAGGTACGTCGCACCGAGCTCGGCACTGGTGTAGCTGCCAGCGTAGGCTGCGAGCTCCGACGCCGACGGGCGCACAGCCTCCCGCCTGACGAGCGTGACCGGATGCCGGGGGGGCGATCCAAGGAATCTCTGCACGAGGTCGCCGTTAGGTGCGAACTCCCATTCGGCGCTACCCGTCCGGAACCGGTTGGCTGCAACTGGGACCAGCGCCGGCCCAGTCCGTCGTCCGACCACGAGGCCGGTGTCCGCGAGGGCGACCCAGGTCGGCGCGCCCGTGATCGGGTTGACGTACAGCCCGGCAAAGCGCGACAGCTCGGCCTTCGTCAGCTTGGCGGTCGCCGTCGGAGCAGGCGTCGGCTTGGCGAAGGCCTTGAGATAGATGCCCGCCACCTTCGCGGCGAGATCGGCCGGGTTCGTGGGCGCGGCGTTGCACAGCACAGCCACCGCGAACGCATGTTCCGGATACCGGCCCGTGTACGACCGATAGCCGGCGTCCGCCCCCGAGTGACCCACGAGCTTCATCCCGTCCTGCCGGCCGATCTGAACCCCGAGCCCGTAACCGGTCGTGTCGCCGTTCGCGAGCACGGCACTCGTCTGCATCTGTTTCAGGATGGCTTCGTCGCCCACTACGGGGTTCCGGAAGTTCTCCTGCCACTTGAGCAGATCGCCGACGGTCGTGAACAGGCTCGTCGCGCCGTAGGTGTCGAAGTTCGGGATGCCGACGTGCCACCCGTCCTTTTCCTTTTCGTACGCGGACGTGCGGCCCTTCACGAGCATGGTGTAATCGTCGTGGAAGTGCGTACGCGTCATGCCTAACGGCTTGAAGATCCGCTCGTCCGCGAACTGGCGGAGCGGTTTGCCGGATACGCGATGGACGATGACCGCCGCGAGGGTGTATCCGGTGTTGCTGTAGAGGTACTCTGTGCCGGGCACGAAGTTGAGCGCCTTCTGCCGCGTCACGATATCGAGCACGTCGGCCTCGGTGATCCGATCCTCCTCGAAGCGGCCGCGCGCGAGCGCGAGCAGGTCCCACTGGTCTCGGAGCCCGCTCGTGTGCGTGAGCAGATGCCTGAGCGTTATGCGTTGCCCATAGTCCGGAAGCTCTGGCAGATAAGTGTGGACGTCGGCGTCGAGCGAGAGCTTGCCTTCGTGCGCGAGCAGCATCACGGCCATGGCGGTGAACTGTTTCGAGACCGAGGCAGCGTGGAAGATCGACGCCGGTGTGATGGGCACGTCGGCCTCGAGGTTCGCCGAGCCGTACCCGGCTTCATATACCGTTCGTCCGTCCTGGCTCGCGGCGGCCGAGCACCCCGGCCCGTCCTTCGAGCTCCAGTCCGAGAAGACGCGATCCAGGCTGGCACGGCTTGGCGCGTTAGGCGTCTGCGCGAGGCCGCACGACGCGGTGACTGCCAGCGCGGTCGTTATGACGAGGACACGAGTCGGCACGGAAAGAGGGGAAACGGGAGACGGGAGACGGGAGACGGGAGACCGGAAGAAGAAAGCGGAGGAGAAGCGAAGAGAAAAGCGGGACTAACGCGTCAGCGAAGGACGAACACAACGGTCGGGTCGACCGGGTAGCGGCCGAACTTCGCGCCATAGATGGCGAGCCCGCCGGGCAGTGCGTCGTCGACCTCCAACCGGATAACGAGCTCGCCGGTGCGCGCGCCCTGCGTGATCGCGTCCGTGGGGATCGGCACGCGGAGCAGTTGCCCATACGAACCGGCTTCGTAAAGATGATTATCGTGCGGTTGCGCGTGCCAGCTCAGAATGCCGCGCGAGTCGGCCGGGTCATCCACGAGCTCCCGTCGACCGGCAAGCACGCCGTTGATCCGAATGATCACGGCGCTGGGATACGGTCTCGACCCGGTCATCGGGTAGCTGTTCGGATTTCGGCTCGGATCGTGGAATCCGCCACCGCGCATGTAGTCGTCATTCGCGGCGGCGGTCGAGTCGCGATCCTTTCCATTGAGCCGCTTCGATGAGGCTTCGACGAGGAACGTCGCGCCGGCCACGCTCCGCGGATCGAGCCCGGTTGGCCATGCGATGCGGTACTCGAAGAACCCGCTGCCGGCGCCGTTCATCTTCCGGTCGCCCAGCACGGTCCATTGCTTGAGCGACCAGCGCGAGTCGCGGACCGCGGTTGCGCCCACGCGCGCCACACGGACGCGTGACCCATCGGCCAACGTCCCATCGGCCCGTGGCTCGCCCTCGACGATGACCGTAGTGAAGTTGCGATGAAGCACCGTCCCCACGGCATCCTCGAGTCGGACCGCGACGATCACGACCGACGGCTCGTCTGGCATTGTCACGCGCAGCGGTGCGAGCCGCGCCGACATCCAGGGCCGGTAGGGCACGCGCCTAACGATTGTCGCATACGGGCGCCGCTCGCCGAGGGTGTTCCAGCCGTAGACGTCCGAATGCAGGACGAGCGAGTCACCGAATGCCGAGCTGCCGCTCAGGAACGACGCGTACAGCGGGATGTCGACTTGTTCTCCTGGCCGTGCCCGACGACTCAGCTCGGGATCGCCCACCGCGACGTACAGCGGCGAGTGCAGATCGCGGAGCGTCATCCCGTCGACGATCTCGCCGAGTCCGGTCTCCTTCCAGGACCGGTCGAAGCGCCAATAGCCATTCCACTCGTTGATGACATCGTGATGCTCGGTGTAGAGCCAGCCACTGAGCTTCGGGTGCCGGCGGAACGCATCGATCGCGCGATGGTAGTCCCAGCTCCAGTCCACGTCACCGGTACTGCCCTCGTAGCCCCAGACGTTGCCGAACTCGGAGTTGAGCATCGGCTGTCGTCCCTGCTGGTAGGGCGGTTCGAAATTCCACGCCGATCTCGCGGCGGTCGTGTCGCTCAGGCGCGCGACGTGCGATTCCCACCGCCATCCGGGCAAATACTCGTGCCAGGAGTTGAGATCCGTTTCCGTGTGGCCACGCCCGCAACAGACGGAGTTGTCTTCCACGAGCCGAGTGACGTCGAGCGACTTCGCGAGGCGATAGACGCTCGCGACCTTGCGTTGGGCCTCCGGCAAATAGATCTCGCGGTCACCGGTCTTCGTTGTCAGGCCCCACGTCTCGTTGAACATCACCCACGAGAACACGGCCGGGTGATTGTAATCGCGCTCGATCATCCCGCGCAGCGCGAGCTCGTGCTCGCGGAACGCGGCGGAATCCGGCGGACCCCACCAGTTCGGCACATCGGCCATGATCAGCACGCCCAGCCGGTCGGCCCAGTATAGCTTGCGCGGCGCTTCGATCTTGATGTGTTCGCGCAGCCCGTTGAGACCGATCTGACGCGCGCGCAGAATCTCGTCGCGGAGTGCGCTATCTGTCGGGAATGTATAGAACCCCTGCGGATGATAGGCCTGGTCGAGGGCGAGCTGCAGGAACACCGGCGTGCCGTTGATGGCGACGTACGGATAGTTCGTCCCCGGCAGGTCAACGACGCCGATCGTCCGCATGCCGAAGTACGTCCGCACGGTATCGGCGGCGAGACCGCCGCCGTCGACGGTCGCGGTGACGTCGTGCAGAAACGGATCCTCGAGCGACCACCGGTGCGCGTTAGGCAGCGGCACGTCCACGTGCGCCGCGGTGCCGCCCGTCGCGATGCGCCGCGTGACGGACGGCCGTCCGTCACGGTTGGTGAACGTGAGACGGACCGTGAGATCGTGCGGGGCCGGGTCGCGGAGACGGACGTCGACGCCGACGCCGGCCAGGTCTGCCTTCGGCGTGAAGTGCACGGATTCGAGCGGGTCACCTCCGCGCGCCTCGAGATACACGGTCTGCCACATGCCGCGTGCCTTTCCGTAGCCCTGCTTGCCCTCGAGCTTGAACGGGTGAGGCGTGTCGTCCACACGGACGACGAGACGCTGCTCGCTGCCCGCGTGGATGAACGGCGTAAGCTCGAAGGCGAACGGCGTGTAGCCGCCCTGGTTGGTGCCGAGCTGCGTCCCGTCGAGCCACACCGTTGTCCGCCAGTCCGACGCGCCGAAGACAATGAACACGCGCCTGCCTCGCCAGGCCTCGGGCACCGTGATCCCGCGCGCGTACCACCCGATGTCCGCGCTGTCCGCAATGCCGGAGAGCGGCGCGCCCCAGGAGAACGGCACGAGGATCGACTGCCCCGCGGGAAGCTTCCCGCTGGCCCATCCAGCGCGCTCGCCGGAATTGTCTTGATCGAACGCGAAGTCCCAGCGTCCGTTCAGGTTCAGCCAGGCCGAACGCTGGAAGTCCGGGCGCGGATGCTCCTGGAGCGGAATCGAGTCCGCGCGGGGCGGCTGGCCGCCTAACGCCGTAGCGAGGAACCCGAGCAGCAGGAGTCCTCGAGCAGTGGGGAGCGACCCCCTTCGTTGGTGGCGCTCCCTTCGTCGCTCACGCTCCCTTCGTCGCTCACGCTCCCTTCGTCGCTCACGCTCCTCAGGGCAGGCCTCAGGGCAGGCCTCGGGGCAGCCGAAGTTGGACATGGCGCCTAATCAGCCCCCTCGGGTGGGACTGCGCAACCCGCGAACGGCGTGCTCTGACGTTATGGCTTTTATCGTCGCATAATCCTCCCGGGCCATTGCGAAGGGAGGCTGTGTCATGAGCGCGGACAAGGTTTCGCGTCGGGAGTTTGTGGGAATCGGCGCCGCCGTCGCCGGAGCGTCGCTGCTGGGAGAGCCGGTGCTGGCGAACGCCGCCATGTCGGCGCGCGCCGGCACTCGCGCGCCCGCGAGCGAGCGCGTGCGGTTCGGAATCATCGGCGTCGGGATGCAGGGGAGCGGCCTGCTCGGCACCTCGATCCGCTTGCCGGATGTCGAGTGTGCCGCCGCGTGCGATCTGTACGACGGCCGCCACGTGCTCGCCCGTGAGATCGTGCGGCCCGACCTGCCGGTGACGCGGCGCTATCAGGAGCTCCTCGACAACAAGGAAATCGATTGCATCATCGCCGCGGTGCCGGATCACTGGCACCGGCAGGTCGTCGTTGACGCGGTGAGCGCCGGCAAGGACATCTACTGCGAAAAGCCGATGTCCCACAGCGCCGAGGATGGCGTCGCAATGCTCGATGCGGCGAAGAAGAGTGGACGCATCGTCCAGATCGGCTCGCAGCGCGTGAGCTCGCACGTCTGTGCGAAGGCGAAGGAGCTGATCGCGCAGGGCAAGATCGGGGATCTGATGCTCGTGGAGGGCTGGCTCGGTCGGAACGATCCGACCGGTGCGTGGCAATATCCGCCTCCGCCCGATCTGTCGCTCCAGAACCTCGATTGGGATACGTGGCAAGGAAGGGTGCCGAAGCGCCCGTTAGATCCGAAGATCTTCGCGCGGTGGCGCTGCTGGAAGGAATACGGCACGGGCGTCGCCGGCGACCTGCTCGTCCACCTCGTGAGCGGGATGATCTACATGTTAGGCATGAACCGTCCGCCGACGCAGGCGATGGCCGTCGGCGGCATTCGCCGCTGGCCCGACGGACGCAACATGCCGGACGTGCACGCGGTCTCGTACTACTACGGCGATCTCCCTGTGTACCTGCGTCTCAGCCTCGGCACCTCGATGCCGGAGACGTATCGCATCCAGGGCTCGAAGGGACTCCTCGAGGTCACGGGCTCGTCGGTCACGCTCACGCCGCAGAGCGGGCGCGACATGTATCCGAGCTACTACACGGGGAGCTATCCACGCGCGATGCGCGAGGCGTACGTGCGCGAGTGGCACACGGAGAACGATCCGATCATCGCGCAGATGCCGCTCGAGGAGACGATCACATTCCGTGGGCCGGACTTCGACCAGCTGGCGCCGCACCTCTCGACCTTCTTCGAGGCGGTGCGCACGCGAAAGCCGGTAGTGGAGGACGCGACGTTCGGCCATAATGCGGCACTCGCGTGTCACATGGCGAACGAATCGTATTTCAGGAAAGCGATCGTTAGGTGGGATGAGGCGTCGAGGACGATTCGGAGCTGATATGGCGGGCGGCTGGCGGCTGGCGGGGGGCGACGAACTGCCGCCGCCCGTCCCCCGTCCCCGGCTGTTACCGCCGCCCGTCCCCATCCCCGGCTTCATCTGAAATCCTTATTAAACAACGGCAACACCCGGGTCGATTTCGGATTGCTCTTGGCGATGTTGATCAACCCGATCTGCGCGCCGCGGAGATCGTGTGCATAGTTCACCACACCGATCGTCCAGCCTTCCTGCCGGCCCTTGATCTGGCTGTAGCCGGCGAGCGCGACACCCTGGAAGCGCCCACCGCGCTCGACGCGAAACATGATCGGCGAAATGAATCCGCCCTCCACATCCATCCCGCCCACGCCAAGGCCGCCGATCGCGAGGCCGCGAATTCGCGAGCCGCCGACCCCGAGGCCACCGATCCCGACGCCTTTGAGCGTCCCGCCGAAACCTGCGCCGAGGCCGCCAATCACGAGGCCGGTGATGTCGCCGCCGGCGCCAATGCCCAGGCCTCCGATTCCGATGCCCGTGAAGTCCCCGCCGAGCCCGGCGCCCAGGCCACCAATCAATAGCCCCTTCGCGGGACCGCCGGCGCCGACGCCAAGCCCGCCGATTGCCGCTCCCGTTAGGCTGCCGCCGGCACCGAACCCAAGACCACCGATGCCGATCCCCTTCACATCGCCACCGGCACCAGCTCCGAGGCCGCCGACAAACAGGCCGTTCAGGTTGCCACCCATCCCGGCGCCAAGGCCGCCAATCGCGATACCGGTAAGGTTCCCGCCGCCGCCCATGCCCAGGCCGGCGATACTGATGCCGCTGATGTCGCCGCCGCCTCCCATGCCGAGGCCCGCGAGCATGATACCTCGCATGTCACCGCCGCCGCCCATTCCGAGCCCACCGATGCCGATGCCGGTGAATCGGTGCTCGACGCCGAAGCCGAACACGCCAACCCCGAGGCCTTTGAGCTCGCTCGCGCCCGTGATGGGCAAGCCGATCGCGAGTCCGTTCACACGGCCCGCGCCATTCTCGTACGGGGTCCAGAGCGTCAGGTTGACGCCGTTCGCCTCCACGAGTCGCGAATCTCTATAGTTGAACCGAAGGCCGGTCCACTCCTTCGAGTCACCGAAGCTGACGCCCTTGCCGTGGACGCCAATGTCGAGGCTTCGGCGGCCGTCGCCCTTCCGGTCCTTGTCGGACTCGCCCTGGGCGCGAAGATGGGTGGGGATGGCGAAAAAGGCGGCGCCGAATACGGCGGCCGCCACGCGAACGAGGCGTGGGGTCACGAGAGTTCCGAGTAAGTTGTCCTCTGGGGAGTACGGCAAGCTCGTGAGCCGGTTTCAGGCCGGTCGCCTGCCCATCAGGAACCAGATCTCTGGATCTTGTCCTTCCTCACCAGCAGCGCCCGGAACGCGGGCATCGACCGCAGCGGGTCGAGCAGCGGGTCGCGTTGCAGGTGCAGCTGGAAGTGTGCATCCGCCCGAGGAGTGTACCGCCCCAGCAGGCGGATCGCCCGGTTTTTGTCACCGGTCGCTGTCAGACCCCACGCGATGTAGGCAGCGTCGTGCAGCGTCGGCCGGACCGTATCACTCTCGGCGATCGCCTGCCGGATCAGAGAGTTGGCTGCCGCCCGGTCGCCCTGACGAATCGCGACGTCGGCCATCCCGGCCCCACTGAACCCTTCATCCGGCCCGTTGCTCACGCGCATCTCCGTGCGGAAGTCCTCCGCCGCGCGCGCCGTGTCGCCCAGGAGCAGCTCCGTCATGCCTAACGCCTGACGGATGAGGATGTGGGCCGGGTCGATCCGTTTCCCCGTATTGGCCCACACGAGCGCGCTGTCATACTGCCTCGCCCACATGAAGTGCAGCGCGTAAAAGCCCAGTGCGTTCCGATGCGTCGGGTCCATTCGCAGCGCGTGCCGGTATGCGTCCACGGCGCGAGCGGGCTCGAGGCTGTCCTCCCACGCCACTCCCGTGTAATACCAGGCATCGGCATTGGTCGAATCGAGCGCGATCGCACGCTCGAGCGCTGCGAGCTGCGCCTGACGACTCGTCGGCTCGATCTCGCGAAGCGCGACCGCCCGCCCGACCCAGACGTACGAACGCGTGCTGTCGGCATCGAGCGCGCGCTCGCTGGCCTCGAGCATCAATGCGACCAGGCGATCCCGAGGAACGTCGGGAATTCGATAGCCCCGATAATTCGCCTGCGCGTAGGCGCGGACGAGCCCTGCCCACCCCTCCGCGAAACTCGAGTCGCGCGCGATGGCGGCCCGGAACAGGCTGACGGCGCGCTGTGTGCCTGACTCGGTGCGGCGATCTGTCTGGTACCGCCCGCGGAGAAACAGGTCGTAGGCGACGGAGTCCTTCGTGCCCCTGGAGACTGGTTTGGTGATCCGACGCCGACTGCCGACCAGATCGAGAATCGCGTTCGCGGTCATTTCGGGTAGCGCTTGCACGCGACCGAGCGGCTGCCTAACGACCTTCGTACCGACCAGCTCGCCGTCCGGCTCCTTCGAGACGGTCAGGCGAACTTCGACGGCGTCCGGCTTACGGACCGTCATGGCGGCCACGGCATAGCCCGACGGCAGCTTCGCCGAATCCATCGCGAACACCCGCGCGGACCGCGAGCTCGCGAGCGTGCTCGTGACGTCCTGCTGCAGCGTTTCGGCGAGGTATGCGCTGGCGGTGTCGCCGGCGAGGGTGGTGAAGCGCTCCACGCGGACCGCCGGGATCGCAGCGTTGGCCGCCTTGGGCCGTGAGAAGGCAATCCATGCGAGCGCCCCAATGGTGGCCGCGCCGACCAGGCCCGCAGCGACCCTCGGTTTAGCCCATCGTCGCGCGCGGGTGCGCACGAGCGCGTTCAACGCCCCGGAGTGAGTGGTGTCGCCCTCGAGCGCGGCCACGAACGCGGCGGCGTCGGGGAAGCGGTCGACGGGCGTGCGCGCGAGCGCCGTCAGGAGGGCGGCGTCCACGAACTCCGGGACACTGTTCCGAAGCCGCCGCACCGGACGCACCGGGTCGGACAGCGTCTTGGCGAGGATCGCGCGTGCGTTCGGGCCGGTGAATGGCGGCTCGCCAGCGAGCGTCTCGTACAGGACGCACCCTAACGAGTAGATGTCGCTCCGCCCGTCGATGTCGGGTTCCGCGGTCGCCTGCTCGGGGCTCATGTACGCGGCGGTGCCGAGCGTCACGCCGGTGCTCGTCTTCCGCACGGCTCCGTCGAGCGATCGCGCGATGCCGAAGTCGGACAGGAGGGCGGGGGAGGGCGTCCCGGCGTCGCTCGCTCCGAGAAGGATGTTCTCCGGCTTGATGTCGCGGTGGACGATCCCGCGAGCGTGCGCGTAGGCGAGCGCCGACGCCACCTCTTTCGCGATCCGCACCGCCTCGGGTACCGGCAGCTGCTGCTCGCGATCCAACCGGTCGCGCAAGGTCCCGCCCACGAGGAAGGGCATGACGTAGTACAGCAGCCCGGCGGCTTCGCCGGAGTCGATCAGCGGCAGGATGTGCGGGTGCTGCAGGCGCGCCGTGATGCGGATCTCCGCATAGAATCGGTCCGCCCCGAGCGCCGCACCCAACTCGGGGTGGAGGACCTTGATGGCGACCTCTCGGTCGTGCTTCAGGTCCTGGGCGAGATATACGGTCGCCATGCCGCCCGCGCCAAGCTCCCGCTCGACGCGGTAGCGATCGGCGAGCGCCTTGACCAGCGGGGCGATGTCCAAGTGAGGCTCGGTTGCCGACACCGAATGACCAGTCCGCCTGATGCTGAGTTCGGCCTCGACGCCCGAGGCCAATGCCTGAACTTGGGCGCTGACAAGGAGGCCGGCTAGCGGGCGAAAGTAGTACCCCTACTCCGACCGCCAACAGGCCGCCGACGGGCGAACCAGCATCGCCTTGAACCTCGGCAGTGCGCGCAGGGGGTCCAGACCGGCATCGCAATGCGAGTGCAGCTGGAAATGCGAATCGGCGGTCGGCTCGTACCGTTCGAGGATCCGGAGCGCCCGCGCCGTGTCGCCGAATGCCACATATCCCCACGCGACAGCGGCGGCATCGTGCAGCGTGGGGTGGAGCGTGTCGACGAACGCGAGCGCACGGGCGAACAGGGTGTCCGCGGCCCGCCGGTTCTGCGACAGGAGCGCGATCTCCGACAGGCCGATCCATCCGGGAACCTCGTCAGGACCTTTCCCGATGCGGATCGACGCGCGGAAATTCTCCGCCGCGCGAATGGTATCGCGGCGATACAGCTGGGCGAGGGCGATCTGTTGCCGTGCGAGCAGGTACGTCGGGTCGATACGCAGGCTACTGTCGGCCCAAACGCGCGCGCTGTCGAACTGGTGCATCCAGTTGTAATGCTGTGAGAGGAAACTCAATGCGAGACGATGCGTCGGGTCGATCCGAACGGCCCGCCGCCACGCCTCGACAGCGCGTGCCGGCTCGAGGCTGTCGTCCCAGGCAAGGGCCGCGAAGTGCCAGGAGTCGGCGTTGGTCGAGTCGAGTGCGATAGCCTTTTGGTAAGCCAGCAGCGCGTTGCGCCGCGAGCTCGGCTCGAGATCACGGAACGTGAGCCCGCGCGCGATCCACACGAACGGGCGCGTGCTGTCCGCGTCGAGCGCGCGTTGGCTCGCCTCGTACACTGTGGACAGGACACGATCCGCGGGAATGTCCGCGATGTGGTAGCGGCGCAGGTTCACCTGCTGCAGCGCGCGCGCGAGACCTGCCCATCCTTCCGCGAAGTTGGAGTCGCGCTGGACTGCCTGACGAAACAGCGCGACGGCGCGCTGGGTGGACGCCTCCGTGCGCCGGTCGGTCTGGAATCGCCCGCGAAGATAGAGGTCGTATGCAATCGAGTCCGTCGTTGGCGGACGTCCCGATCGGGCGGCCGCGCGCGGTCGCCCGACGATCGCGAGAATGGCGTCCGTTGCTGCCTCGGGAAGCTCGTGAGCTCGGCCGAGCGGACGCCGTACGACTTGCCGTCCCTTGAACTCGCCGGTCGGCTCCACGGTGACCGACAGCGCCACCTCGACGGAGTCGGAGGTGCGCGCGGCGGTGGCGCTCACGGCGAACCCTGAGGAGAGGCGAGCCGAGTCCATCACGAAGACTCTCGCCGCACGCGAACCGGCGAGCGCGGCGGTGACGTCCTGCTTGAGCGTCGCGGCGAGGTAAGCGCTCGCCGTGTCGCCGGCTGCCGTCGTGAACCGCTCGATGCGCACGGACGGCATGCCTAACGCCGGACTCGGGCGCATGAACGTTGCCCAGGTTGCCGCGCCACCGCCAAACACGACGACCGCGGCCGCGAGGCGGGCGAGGCGACGGCGACCCGGCGCGCGCACGGGCGTGCCGTCCCCAGCGGCGAGCGGGACGTTGCCCGTCGGGAGTGGCCCTTTGCCCTCGAGCGCGGCCGCGAAGGACGCCATGTCCGGGAACCGGTCGGCCGGGGCGCGGCCCAGCGCCACCGCGAGCGCGTCGTCCAGGTGCTTCGGAATGCCGTCCCGCAGCCGGCGGACCGGACGCACGGGATCCGCCAGCTGCTTCGCGAGGATGGCCCGCGCATTCGCCCCGCTGAACGGCGGCTCGCCCGCCAGCATCTCGTAGACGACGCTCGCCAGCGAGTACACGTCGCTTCGGGCATCGATCTCACGCTCGCCGGTCGCCTGCTCGGGACTCATGTACGACGGGGTGCCGACCGTGATGCCCGTGCTCGTCAGGCGGTCTGCGGAGGTATCGAGCGATCGCGCGATCCCGAAGTCAGCGAGGAGGGTCGGGGCCGACGCGACCGCGTTAGGCGGGCCGAGGAGGATGTTCTCCGGCTTGATGTCGCGGTGGATGACGCCAGCCGCGTGTGCGTAGGCGAGCGCCGAGGCCACCTCCTTCCCGATCCGCACGGCCTCCGCGACGGGGAGCTGCTGCTCGCGCCGAAGCCTCGCGCGCAGCGTCTCGCCGCTGACGTACGGCATGACATAGTAGAGCGCCCCGTCGGCGTCACCGGAGTCGAGCAGCGGCAGGATATGCGGATGCTGCAACCGCGCCGTAATCCGGATCTCCGCCAGGAACCGCTCGGCCCCGAGCCAGGCGCCGAGCTCCTCGTGCAGGACCTTGATGGCAACGGCGCGCCCGTGCTTGAGGTCCTCTGCCAGGAACACCGTCGCCATGCCGCCGCGTCCCAGCTCGCGCTCGATGCGATACCGGCCGGCGAGCGACTGTGCGATGCGGTCGGCGAAATCTCCGCCTATGGGATCACCCATGCCGCGGCGTGTTGTATGCTATCGGACGATGATTCGCTGGCGTCGCACGGATTCATGTGGCGGTTCAGCCAGTGTGGCGATGGTCAGAACGTACTCGCCGGGCGCGCGCGCGTCGAATTCGGCATCGTACACCTCGCCAATGTCCATCTCGATTTCCGCGCGGCCGGCGGCCACACGCGCGGGCGGATAGTCCGCGCCGTCCTTCGCCACGATACGCCAATGTACGAGCGATGTGTCGCGGGCAAGCGTCACGCGCACCGGGACGGCGGGGCCGATGTTCACGAACCGCAGTCGGTGGGTTTTGCCTGTCGCGAACACTACTGGGGGCAGGACCGAATCACCGTTGACCAGGATGCTCGGCGGGTCGGCCGTGCCGTCCCACCCGGCGACATACACGTGATCGGTCGTCGGGTCGAACGTCTGCCCGGGCTCCAACACCACGATGGCTCCGTACAAGCCGCTGGTGAGCTGGATCAGATCGCCGAGATGCGTATGGTAGATGAAGGTCCCGGCTCGCGGCAGCGTGAGGTGCGCAACGAACGAATCGTTAGGCGCGATCGGCGGCGCCACGCGACCTGGCGCACCGCTCCAGCCGACCACACCGTCGCTGTAGCTCTCGAGCTCGATGCCGTGCCAGTGAACCCCGGTGGGTTCACTCAGGTGATTGACCACGGTCACGTCGGTGGGCCGCCCGCGCGTCATGACGAGCACCGGCCCGGCAATCTGCACGGAGTCTCGCGCGGGCGGCTCGCCGCCCATCTGCAGCACGTAGCCCATCGCGCGCTCGCTGCGTCCTCTCCGCTTTCCCTCCTGCACGAGCAGCCGCAGCGTCCGAGGATCGCGCCGCTCGGGCTCCTTCCAGCTCGCGTTCGGCCGGACGTTGATGCCCAGGATCAACCCCGCCATGTGCACGCTCGCGTCGCCCGAGTGTGTTGCTTCAGGCGGCGGGGGGTCGAGCAGCGCCGCCTCGGGAATGACGTGGAAAGCAACGTGACAGTGGAACAGCCAGTTGCCCGGTCGATCGGCGTACCACGCCATGCGCATCGTGGAGCCGGGGAACATCACCTCGGTGACGGCGAGCCGACGTCGGGACGGCGTGTAGGT
>Ga0209382_10004095_pt1 | contig 19703 bp, 19 predicted proteins | sample SoiMetdeltSBSDD5_FD_187599 | JGI IMG/M metagenome (GOLD analysis project Ga0209382, IMG submission 187599) | Bulk soil microbial communities from a Populus tree surrounding site in Tennessee, USA - Soil MetaG P. deltoides SBSDD5 (SPAdes) (version 2) | ecosystem: Environmental > Terrestrial >... | reverse complement strand
GGCATTTCTGCAACCAGGGGGGGTGTCTCATGCTCCTCAGGTGGCAACGGTTGCCTGGGGGTTGCCTGCTCGGGTTCTGGCGGCTTATCCCCGGACGCCGCAAAATGGTATTGGTTCGCGGCGTAGCCGCCGTCATCCCGAAACCGAAGGTGCGGGTCGATGAGGTTGACGTCTTTGAGGCGCTTGACATAGCGGATCATGGTTGAACGGTCGACGCCAGCCTCATTGGCAAGGGTATTGTAGGAGGGGTTACACTGCCCGGTTTTCTGATTGAGGTGACTCTTGATAACGACCAGCGCGCCCAGGACGGCCAAGCCGATGCGCGAGGCGCGGGCAATACTGCTGTTTTCAATCGCGGTGAAGGGAATTGTGGACGCTGCGGCCATATCTCTGCCCTCCCTGAATGCACACCATCAGGAAGAGGAGACAGGCTGTCTTGGGTGGCACGGTAGGCGCGAGGTATGCTAGAATCGCGTATCCACTCAAGGTGCAGTGCGTCTCCTTGCATCCTGATGGGTGAGGCGCCCTGGAGAGAAACCCTCGAAAAGTTTGTCTCTCCGGGGCGTTTTGCTTTCCGGATCAGCCCCTGATCCGGCACCCTGAAAATCCGCTTGCTCATCCTACACCGACTCGCCACAAACCGCACCTGGATATTTTTACCTTACCTGAGCGTTGCCGGAGTGTGACCAAGCTCAGCTTGGGAACCGGAGGCAAGGCAAGCCCCCGCAGGGGAGTCATCCGGGAGAGTTGGGGGAACAAAAACCGCTTTTTCCTGAGACCTCACTGTGAGTACCCACGGTTATTGGACAGCGGGGGAGTATAAGGATTTTTGCTGTTTCAGCCTTCTGACCCAGTAGGCGTATTGTTGTTTTCCCAGACGCACTGCTGCGACTACTTTTTTTTGCTGTTTCTATCGCGTTCAGAGAGCACAACATGAGGTATTGTAAAGGGAGCTAAAGTGTTGTGCTTATTGGAGATACGAGATCAGGCCCTTGCCTTTTACGCGGGAGGAAGTCGGGGCGAGCGATTCGCGTAGCCTGGCGGCTAAAGCGCCCCGACTTCCCCCCGGTGCGCATCACTCAGCAATGACTTCTCTGACCTACTCTGCGCTCTCAAGTCGTCGGGGGGCCTGACACAAGGAATACCACTGCCAATTCATTTCCCTTTGACCCTTTTCTTGGCAGTGGCATGTTATGGGTAGTGCTCCGCACCATATATGACGACGCAAGCCATTGATTTATAGAGAGTTACAGCTTGACTTGACGGGGTAAGTGGAGTAGTATGTCGGCTGAACGCAGGGGAGAAAACCTAGGAAAAACAAGGGCTTACGTGCTCTCGCTGCATAGAGTATGGATAAGGAGGCCAAGGGTAGACAACCACAGATCCAACAGCAAGAGGCTACGCCTCAGACAAGCTCGGAGCGCCAGCCGCTACCGGGTGTCTTTGATATCTTGGAGCGCAGAGCTCAGCTTCGTGAGAGCTGGGTGCGGTTTCGACGCAGCCATAAACACCAGCATACCCGAGAGTACCTCGCGCTTCGTAATGAGCACCTTGAAAAGGTGGAGCAGCTTGGAGACGAAGCAGCTTCGCTCTATCCAAATTGGGAACCCCGCGATCAGCTTATTTTTGGCCTCTATACTACATCGGAAGAATGGCGGTATGGTCTCCCAGCGCAGCAAACCCAACAGTTCATAGCCAAGGTTCAGGACATGTCCGAGGATGTGCTTCGTGAGGAAATCCGCAAAGCCCAAGGGGCACTGGAGCGCAAGTCCGCCATAGCCAAAAAAATCTCAGAGTCGCAGCGTCACAATCGGACTCTTTCTCTCGAAGAGCGAGATAGGCTTCAAAAAGAGAAAAATCGTGAGCGGAGTCGAGCCTACCAGCGTCGCAAGAGAGAAAGCAGATTACAGGCAGAACAGCCGCAGCCGACCCAGGTGTTCCCCGATCCCCCAAAGGGAAACACTCCTTAGACAGAGCAAGGTTTGACCTCGGAGCACAGCTTTCGTGCGTAAGGAGATCTGGCTTGATTGATTGACAGGGGAACTTGCGTGTTCTATTTGTATATATAAGCATTCAGTGCCGGAGTAACCATCGCCAACCGTCGAGCTCAATAGCAGTTGGGGCCTTGCTATGCCAGCCAAACGTCAACTACATTCAAAAGTGCCTCTGGTCGCTGTGGAGTGTCAGTACATCTATAACCTTGGACTTGAAGATCAGTATAAATGTTTTAAGGAGCTCAGCGATGAGGAATGGCGCTATTGCAAAGATCACCGTGAATCCGGCCCCGCACAATATAGAGCGCTGACGAATGGCCAATACGTTGAAGACCATCGAAAAATTTATAAGGACGATGAAGATTACCGGTGCCGACGCAAGATGGAACAATTTCGCGTCCGTCACGGGCTGACTAAACCCAAGCTACGTGCCTTCTTTGACCACACTGGGGCACTTCAAGAAGAATATCTTTGCAAGGATGACTTCCATGAAGGTGCTTTGGACGACGTCATCGACATAATGTGGAGTCTGTTGAATCCTTCTGACGATAAGCAGAACCCTCAAAGTGCGAGGCGGAATAATTTCCCAAGCGAACAGATATCACGGGGGTTTCCACTCCTCTCAGAAAATCTTTCCGCCTCAAATTATCCAGGTGCTGCTGATATACCGAGTGCCGCTATCACAACGAGAAAGCGAGCCTTGTCTTTACAATACGTTGAAGACCATCGAAAAATTTATAAGGACGATGAAGATTACCGGTGCCGACGCAAGATGGAACAATTTCGCGTCCGTCACGGGCTGACTAAACCCAAGCTACGTGCCTTCTTTGACCACACTGGGGCACTTCAAGAAGAATATCTTTGCAAGGATGACTTCCATGAAGGTGCTTTGGACGACGTCATACTGAGTGCCGCTATCACCACGAGAAAGCGAGCCTTGTCTTTACGCAATAAGTTGAAGAGGCAACAGCCAGTCTACTCCGATCGTGTGACAGATCGGCTCATCATCTACGCAGAGGAACTCCAGAGACATAGCGGCACGATAATCTCACGTCCTGCTTTCACCGCAATATTCAGACAGGCCAAAGAAGTACTGGCATTGTGGCGTGAGAAGCAGGAAATCCCGGGGTTTATCTATGCTTTATTCGTAACCGTGGAACTCAATCGACTCACATTTTTAGCGATGCCACACCACAGGCGATTTTTAGACAACGCGCACCAATGGCTTGCTGCTACAGAAGACGTATGCGACCAGGCCCTCAACCGCTGCACTGGTACGCACAAACAGACGGTAAGCTTCTTAGCCTTTTATGTACCTTTGCTAAAAGGGGTGCTCGCCTTTAATGGTGGTGAACCGGAGCAGGCCAAGAACAGCCTGCCATCTTTACATCGCCTTGCCAAAACAATTGCTGATGACTACGGCATAACGCCAGGTACAGTAGCCATCAGATTTGCATATGTGACTTATCTCGCTCAGTTCGCCATGCGCTTCAACAAAATTGACAGTGCTTACCAATATCTCAAAGAGGCAGAACAACTGTGTTCCATTTTGCAATGGACATCAATCCAGGCACAGCTAGAGGTAGCATCTGTTAAAGCGGCTTTGGGACTTATGAGTGACGATGAAAACCGTTATAAGTATTTGCAAGAGTACATTGTGCTTTTCCAACACTGCCCGTTCCTTACACATTACAACAGCCTACAAGAGCTACAAAGACGCTATCCGAAGGCTGTTGACGCATCCTTATTCAAAGGCATTCCTCTCTATTTTGATACGATGTTTCGGCATCTCCACCCTTTCCTGCTTTCCGTATAAGGCTTTTGAAAGGTGTGGAGGAAGAGGCGATTCCACCAGCAGAGGAAAGTGAGGTGATGTTTATAGAACAGTCTTCACAATAGAAGCCCCAGAGTCCACTGTCTGAGGGTCCAGGCGCGCTATCTCACGCTACCAACGTTTTGACCGGCGTGCCTGATCCATAAACCAGCGCACACCAGGGCCGTATTGCGTTCAGGTACCGGCTAACTATAGCCTGCCTGCCACCGATTCGCAATCACCCCTGGTGTGCCCCTGAATCACTCGGAGGCACACGATGGCAACCATGACCAAAAACGAGACCGTTACCGGCGTCAATGTGCGGGAGCTTGCCGGCGCAATCAATGAGGAAATTGAGGCCATTTACGCGGCGAACATCCGCACCTTCCCGTATAACAAGGAGCGGCTCAGAAACGATATCGGATTAATTCTGCTGTACGATATGGCCGACAGCATTAAGGTTGAGTTTTACGACAATGAGCAGACCGAGCGCGTCTCCTACGCGTTCGTGCCCGGCGCCGACCCAGAGGCCGCGACAACGCCCCCAGGACAGTTTCCCCGCAGGGACATCCCGGCCAATCTGAACGTGCGAATTACCGCCTATGATACGACCAAAAAGCCTGAGGGGAAAGTGCGGGAATTCTACGAGCAGCTGGGCTGGCGGCGGGTGGAGTCGTTGCGCCGGTCGGGCCAGGGCACAACAGAGACATACGGATCGTTTAAGTCCGGGGGCATTGTTGCGAACCGGTCCTGCTATACCGATTTGCCAGGCAAGAAGACTGAAGGGAAGGGGGTAGCGTTATGAGGACACTCAACCTACAGCTTTTTACCGACGAAGGTGACGAGCTTGAGCGCATCCGGATGGACGATTTTCCCATCGCGGAGGCAGAGTGGGAAGCCCCCCCGGAGCAGACCCATGAGGAGATCGCTGAGCACGCACGAGCCTTGTTTGCCGCATCAGTAACGCTCCTTCGGGAGCGGGGGGCAGCGCCCCTGCGGGGCCTAATGTGGCTTCAGCTTGCCCTGGGCGAGGCGATTCTGACCGCCGCAGAGCAGGAGGGCGATGTGGTTGTCGATATTGTTGTCCGGCCACTTACAGAAGGGGAGGACGATGCGCCTTGCGACCCCGACGACAATTGAGCTGACCTACCGGCTTTTGCAGGACGTCCTCAAGCCCACTATCGACGTGCAAAGCAAGCTTGTTGCGCTTATCAAGCGGGAAGCGATGGACAGGTTTTCGCGTGGTGAGTCACTCACCTTTCGCGTAAGCGTCGCCGGACTCTTCGAGATCGATGTTTCGCCCGCTGATGCGACTCTCTCCCTGCCCCGGCAGGGAGGGAGGGTCGAGTTTGTCGTGCGCCGCAAGGGAGAGCAGAACACCCAGGCGCTTGCAAAGCATTTTGCGAGCGTTTTGCGTTCAGAAACGAGCTATCCCAATGCAGCGTCGAAGGCGCGGTTTGCTCGGCTTGTTGGCTTAACTCAGGAGAAAGCGCTCGCGCTTGAGATGCTCTCTCTCATCTTCTCCCCTGAGGAAGCCTACGCCTGGGGAAGGAAACACCACTGTGAAACCCTCGTTGCAAACCTGCTCGCAGAACCGGCCTATCCGGTTCTCATTTTTGAAGGCCGCCCAGGCTTAGGCAAGACCGAGCTGGCGAGAACGATTGGCGACCCCCTGGCACGCGCCCTTGGCTTGCCGGTGGTGTCCTATCGTGTCAGCCTGACGCTTCGAGGCTCAGGCCTGGTGGGGGAACTCAGCCAGAATATCGCCAAGCTCATGGAGTTTGCCAAGCTTGCCCATCTGGAGCGCGGCGCAAACGTGCTTCTGCTTATCGACGAGGCCGACGCCATCGCGCAGAAGCGGGATGGGAAACAGCCACAGCACCATGAGGAACAGGTGGGCGTCAACACGCTTCTTGCGGAAATTGACGATCTGCGTGCATCGCCCGGTGTCGGCATTATCTTCACGACAAACATGCACCAGGCGCTTGATGATGCCGTCAAGAAACGAACCAACGCCCACTGGATTCACTTCCGGCCGCCTGGCACTGGCGAGCGCTTCTATCTCCTTCGGCGGTTCCTGGGGGAGCGGTTTTCCGCCCCGGATCTTCGTCGGCTGGCCCATGCTACAGACGGGTTTGCGCCCCGGGACATTGTCGAGCTGTGCCGGGCAGCCTTTTACCAGGCAAAAAGCAAAGACACACCGGTAACGCTGCCGCGCTTGCTCCAGGCGGCGTCCCTCCTTCGCGCGTCTGACACCACCGGCAGTCAAGAGGAGGCCCTCCCCCGCAAGACTGATGCAACGCTTCGGCTCCTGGAGTTACCAAAGCATGGCAATGGACACAAAGTCCCCGTCTGAGTCGAAGGGGCTGACAAGCACAGAGGAGGAAATTTTACGCGCGGTCAATGAGCTGCGCTTTGTCACTGTAGAGGAAATCCTGCGCCTCCTGTTCAAAAAGGGATCGAAAACGTACGTCCGTAAGATCCTACGGAGCCTGGCAGGGGGCCAGGATGGCAAGATGAACGAACAGCTTTTCCGCCTAAGGCTCCCTGCGGCAGGAGGAAATCATCTTCGAATCTACACACTAGGAAGAGCGGGAGCGCGATTCTTACGCCACAGCGGCGTTCCGGTCCCATTTTTCTACCGGCCGCAGAGCGCGTCCTATTACTCCTACGGCTATCTGATGCACCAGCTCACGCTTACCAAATTCCTTGTTGCCATGCGGGTCTTTGTTCGTGATCACCCCTCCTATCACCTTGCCGACACGCTGACAAGTTACGCCATGGCTGGAAACGCGCCCCATATAACGCTTGTGTCTGAGGACGGAAAGGAGCGCACCGTTGGCGTGATCCCGGACTGCTGGGTGTATGTTGAGTACAGAGAAAGCGAGGATAACCCGCAGTCTGTTCAGGGCATGCCGCTGTGGGTTGAACTAGACCATGGTACCGAGTCGAGATCGAGGTTTCAAGAACTAGTCCTCAATAGGCTCACCTTAATTAGGGACAAAAAGTACGAAGAGTATTTTGGTACTTCGTCTGTCAGGTTTTGTTACCTGGCTTTTGGGAGAACCCGTGAGGCCAGGTTGTCCCGCCTCTTCGCGATGGTTCGGTGGGTAGAAGAGGTCTTGTCAGAGAAGTCGCTCATCTCCTGGGGGCGGCTCTTTCACTTCGCGACGATTGAGCCTGACCTCTATGAGAGCCACGCGCTGTTTACCAACGCGGTCTGGCATAAGCCTTTCTCCCACAGCGCTGTTTCCCTTTTCCCAATCCCGAAAGATTTGGAGGAATCTCATGGACACAAAACCACTCCCCAAGAACCGCGCGCGAATGAGTAAGATGCTTCTCAACCCTGTCCGCGCGGTCCTCACAGCGCTGAAAAAGGCTTTTGGAAAGTCGCCACCCTGTCCACCGGAGAAAAAGCTTCCTCCACGTCCCGGCCTGACAAAACCGCCAGGATTGCCTGACGCCAGGCCCAAGCCTCCTCAGCCAACCGCCACGAATGCTAGACAGATCACAACCGTGCTGGGAATAGATGCCGAAACAGGGCAAGAGGTAGGGCTTACCCTTGAGGAGCGGTTCCAGGGGCTCTACGTCATCGGGGCCAACGGCACTGGCAAGACGACGCTCCTTGAAAACATGGTTCTGTCTGATGTCGTAAATAACAGGTGATTATGCCTAATAGAACCACATGGCGACCTGACCAGAAACGTCATCGCCGCAATGCCTGAGGAGCGGCTCAAGGACACGATTTACCTGGACATAACAGACCCTGCGGCTTCCTTTGGACTCAATTTTTTCGAGTGTCCCATGGGCGCGGATGTAACAGAAGCAGCAAAGATAGCAAGTTTTGTCATGCATCTTTTTGAAGCGATCTGGAATGTAGGATTTGAGACGCCGAGATTGGCAACCGTGCTTCGCAACACCGCCCGAGTGCTCATCGAAAACCCTGGGATGAGTTTTAGCGAGATCCCCTTACTCCTGTGGGAGGATGTTGCACGGGAGAAACTCGTACGGCGCGTCACCAACACCCAGACGAAGCTTTTCTGGTCTCAATACAACCGCAAGCAACCCCGCGACCGGGAGGAGCTCACCGCCTCAACGATCAATAAGGTCGATGCCTATTTGAACGAACCGTTAATTGCCCGGATTGTGTCCCAATCATCCTCAACGATTGATTTTCGCCGGATCATGGACGAGGGGAAAATCCTTCTCGTCCATTTGTCTCCCCAACTGGAAGAACCAAGTAGACTCATTGGCGCGGCCATTTTGGGCCGACTCCTCCTAGCGGCGTTTTCACGCGCTGACACGCCGCAGGATCGTCGCCGCCCCTTTATGATTTATGCCGATGAGTACCAGCGATTCGCGACCCAGGACTTTGCCGTGTTTCTGGCTGAGGCCCGAAAAGCGAAGGTTTCGACGACAATTGCTAATCAGGTTTTGGAGCAAATAAGCGACCTCAATCGCGCGACAGCTCTGCAAGCCGGAACGCTGGTGGTAATGCGTGTCAGTGGCGAGGACTCCAAAGTATTGGCCCCCTCCTTTGACGCGACCCCACAACCCGCGCTCGTTGGGGAGGAGCCTATCCGCGCGACCCCGGCAGACCCCGTAAACCATCTCGTCCGGCATGGATCACACCATCCGACCGTTGCCAGGTTTGTGGCAGAGTATCTGATGCCCCTTTCGACACTTGCGCAACAGGCCGCAGGCGCCCCCCGCCTGTTCCAGCTTGGCTGCGCCATTGTCACGGCCTCCCAGATTAACGAAGGCCATAGACAATTAAACGAAGCGTTTGCCACCTGCATGCGGGAGAAGCGGTCTGACGTATATCTGCCGCCCTGGGCGTTATTCTGTCTCGGGGCAGGGGCTCCGGATGCGACCTACGCCTTTGCCAATGATCTGCGTCATGAACTGGAGTATGTGCCGATTGTGGGCTTTGACCGGGCCGCGACCCGCTATGGAAAAGCGACCTTCCTTGCCTCAGATGCCAGACGAGAGGACGATCTGGCGTTTCTTAGGAAGGGCGTTAAAACAAGCATGTTTGAGAGCAAAGCGACGAGAGAGCGACGGGTTGCCGCGTTCACGCGTTTGCTGCGAGCGATCCGTGAGACCCTGGCAGTACTTGCCCAAGACCCCATCTTGGTTGACACCGGCCAGTTCCAACCCAAGTATCAGCTTCGGACCTACTCAGATCAGGAAAATCTGGTCGCGAATACTTTAAGCCAACTTCCCAACTACACCGCCAAAGTGCGCCTGCTTTCAGGCGAACACACCATCAAAACCCGTCCAGCGCCACCGCTCGTCTCCGATCGCGAGGTAGAAACGCGGATTCGCGCGATCAAGGAGCGGATGTTGCGAGAGGGTGTGACGAGGTCAGCGCAAGCGATAGAAGAAGAGGTGCGGAAACGGCATGAGGCGCTTCGAGCGCGCCCGGAGGAAGACGATCCTCCTCCTCTCCAATCAAATGGTAGAAGACGTCCCCGCAGGTAGTAACCACCACGATCAGATACAGGTGATCGATGGTCAGACGGCAATATATCTAGATGTCCAATTCATAAGTTCGCTACCAGTGAGGCAGGGGCACGCTTATAGGGCCTGGGTGGATAGCACGCCCGTTCAAATGGTTTGGGACGGGGACTAAACCAGGCTCTGCCCTGACGCTGCTGGCAGCGGGTCTGACTAAAAGGCGTCGCCCGGACCAAGGGTTGGCCCGTATAGGTCCACCGATAAGGATGCGCGTGATGGGTGTTGTAGACCTCCAAATACTCCGACAAGCGCGTGTCAAAATCTTGAGCCGACGCATAATCGCCACGCTTGAGGAAGCGCCGCGCCAAGACGCTAAACCATAATTCTACTTGATTCAGCCAGGAGCCATGCTTGGGGGTAAAGTGAAAGACATGCTTATGGGTCGGATCACTCAAGAAGGCACGGCGTTGAACGCCGCGCTCCAGGGTCTTGGGAACAAACGGGAGATCACACCACGCTGCGACCAGGCGACACACGTCCACGCTCCAGTGGGTATTGAGGTTATCGACCACCCAATCGTAGCGCTGCATCGCGGGCAGTTGGTGCACCACGTTCGTCAGATGGGCCGCCCAATCCGCATTGGTACGAGTCTGACCCAGGTTCCACACGAGTTGGCCCGTCGGCACCACGAAGGAGGCCAGTAAGGCGCGTACGCCATGGCGGATATACTCGTGCTCGCGTTTTTCGGGCTTGCCCGGCTGCACGGGCTGGGTCGGATAGCGGCGTTGCAGAATCTGCATCCCCGTTTTTTCATCCGCGCAGATCACGAGGCGTCCCTCTTGGTAGAAGCGGAGCGCATGCAGATAGAGCTGACAGATATTATGCGCCTTCGCCTCGAAGTCAGGATCGTGGCTGTTGAGCCAGTACACGCTCCGATGCGGCTTGAGGTCGGCCTCCTCCAGGATGCGCCAGATACTGGAGCGGCTCATGGGCGGCAGTCGATGCTGGGCGAGTGCGGCAACCAAGTCGTCCAGACTCCACCGGGTGGCGGGACAATGATAGGTGGCTGGTTTCCGGGTCGCCATCGACAGCACCTCCACGCGCTCAGCGGGGGGAAACGCGCCGCGGGCGTCCCGAGCGCGGGGCATCCTGCAGGCCGTTGAGCCCGTCCGCCAGATAACGCTGACGCCATCGGCCCACCGTATGGCGCTCACAGGCCAGCTCGGTGGCCACCTGCAGATTCGATGGGCGGTCTGGCGCGGCAACCCGGAGCATCAAGCGACAGCGAAAGGCGAAGGCTTGGGGGGTGGAATGCGCACGCACCAGCGCCTCCAAACGGGCGTGTTCCTCAGGAGCTAGAGAGACCGGGCATGCAATAGGTACGGGCATGGTCAAGTCCTTATTGTGCAGAAGGGCTCACACAACATGTAGCACACACGCCCATGATTTTACCCGTTGGTGTGCCCAAAACCCACTGGCACAGGATTTACGAAATGGACATCTAGCTCCTTCGCGTTTGGGTATCAGCCTCAGGCTGGCACGCAGGCGCGGGGGAACTCCCCGAAGAGAGGAGGTGTTACAGACCCCGTGCAATACGCAGAAATGGTTGATCTCATCGAGAAAGCCAAACTCGCCGGCATCCGCGAAACCGAATGGGTGCGCGACCAGCTGACACATGCGTTTGAAAGCTGGGTCAATCGGCAAGACCTCAGGGAGATCACCGACGAGGAGGAAGAGACGTTGCGCGAGGCCTTTGAAACGGGCTTTGCCAACTACTACAAAGCGTAGTTTGTCTACGAACTACCCACTCCGCCAGCTGGCGGAATGGGTAGTGGCAGGTGAACTACCTGAGAAAGGATGGTGAACCAACAGAAATCAGTTCTATGAAAAGTATCTATGAATTCGTCAACAGGATTATTCCCGGCGACTGCGTGGAGGTCATGCGGCAGATGCCCTCGGGAAGCGTGGATTTTATCGCCTGCGACCCGCCCTATTTAGTGGGTTATACCTCCCGCGATGGCAGATCGATTGCCAATGACAGGACGGACGAGTGGCTTGTGCCTGCGGTCAGGGAGATGTACCGGGTGCTCAAATACAACAGCTTTTGCGTGAGCTTTTATGGATGGAACCGGGTTGACCGATTCTTCTCGGCGTGGAAAGCGGCAGGCTTCCATCCCATCGGGCACCTGGTGTGGGTAAAACCGTATCACTCAAACGCGGGATTTGTGCGCTACAGCCATGAGTCAGCGTATGTGTTGACCAAGGGTGTACCCGACACACCGCCCATGCTTATTCGCGATGTGTTGGAGTGGGACTACAGCGGAAACGGCCTGCATCCGACCCAAAAGCCGGTGATGGCCATGCTGCCCTTGATCTTAGCGTTCTCGCGCATGCGCGATATTGTCCTTGACCCGTTTGTCGGCTCAGGGACGACAGCCGTTGCCGCAAAGCAGCTTGGCAGGAGGTATATAGGGATCGAAATTGACCCTACGTATGCCAGGCAAGCAGACGATCGCGTGAAGCAGGCGGGCAAGGGCTGAGGGGTTTCTGGCAACTGTTCATCACACCTGTTGTGGTGAACAGCATCAGGGACACTCTCCCTGGAAAGGATGGTGAACTGAAACATGAAAGATAAGATCAGCAACATTATCCCGACTATTTTTGCCGAGATCGAGTCTGACGGGTGTAATGAGTCGGAAAAGTTGCTGGAGTACTACCTGAACTGCACTGCAAAGGAGCGGGCCGTGGTGGATAACGTGCTGATGTATCTCTGCGGCTGGACGTTTGAGACGCTTCTTGGCAAATGCGGGATCCGCATCGGTGAGAAGGGAGCGCTTCTCGATGTACCGCAAGAGGAGTAGTTCTTCTGCCAACTGGTTGGAACATCAGACGTTCCAGCCGGGAGCAGGGGAACTCCCCCTGAGAGAGGAGGTGGTACGCGTGAAGTACTTCAAGTTCACCAAGAATTGGGTGGTCAAAGTCGAAGATGATGCCACGGAGGCGGACGCAACCAAGCTCGTTGTCGCCAATCCGGACAAGTATCTCGATTCGGAGACCGTGACCAGGACGGAGTATAAGAAACCGCTACAGAAAGCTGGCGGCTGGAAAAATGGGTTTAAAAACCAGATTCTCGGCCAACAGTAAGCGGTGACTGTAGCTTGTCTACCGACTGTTCATCACCTGACACGTGGTGAACAGGAGCAGGGAAGCTATCCCTGGAAAGGACGGTGAGAACCGATGCTCATGATCAAAGGCGTTGCGTACGGGCCTTGTTGCTTCTGCGACGACTGGTTCCCGATTGAAGAACAGTCCTGGAGTTACGAACTCCAAGGATGGGTGTGCTACGCGCACATCTTGTTCTTCAGACGCGATAGGTAGTTGATCTACCCAACCCTTGTCAGCCTTTGGCTGTCAGGGGAAAGTAGGTTTAGTACCAATAGAGATCATAGCATCCTATGACATTTATTGTCAAATCAAGCTATCCGATGTGTACCCTTTGGCGCTGAAGCGTTGGCGGTTTGGTGTTCAGGAGTCAATGAAAATATATATACACACGCTCCATCAAGACATGAAAACCAATCCCAAACCCCCAAACTGGCAAACCTGACAGTGAGGATTACGCCAAAGGTCTCTTCGGGGACAAGCGACAGGGAGAACGTGTTTCTTACGTGGATCAGGCAACTGTTTTCCTGAGCAGCACTCTCCTCCTCGCTTCTTCCCCATACGGGCGCGACAGGTTTTCCCTGTCAGCAGACAGGCAGTAAACCTCAAACGGCGAGCATGAGTATCCTGCTTCCGCTTCGCGCCCGAACTTTCAAGCCTTATTGATTTCCTGTCGAATCTGAGCTAGTCGTGCTTGACTTTGTATCCTATCTACCCGTTTAAGTTGGCTAACCCGCGCGTCAACTGGAGCGGGCATACTCTCAGTGGTTGGGCGGGTAGTCGCCTGTTCTTGTTTGATGATGACTGGCATGCTTTCAGGTTTCTCCATGGTAAACACAGGCTGCCCTATAAGACCATTCGCAGCTCCTTTCAGGCCTTGCTTGGTTGCGTCAACCAAGGTGTCAACGACGAGCCCGGCTGTCGTTTCTTGCTTCTGTGCGCCAGTTTTGCCCATCTGTTGTGTGAGTTCTGCTGCTTCTATCATGCCCGTATGATACAGCAAGATTTTCAGAAGTACTTGACATCCAGCTTATATAATCCTGACAAATGAGGGGAGAAACCTACGGGGGACTTTTCGACCAAAAAATGTCCAAAATTATCTTATACGTGACACACGCACATCTTTGTATAGATTAAACGCCCATTTTTTACCACCTAATATTGTATAGTAAAATATATTGCTTTTCTGTAGCACTGAACCAGAAGATCCCGCCACGGGTCCCCGAGAGACCAGCCTAGACGCCATGCTTTCGTTATGGGTGTTCTTGGTGATATACTCATAATCCTATATACTTGAATTATTGTGTGTGTATAAGCTTATAGACGTATGCACTTGTTCGCTTACCAACTTATAGAGTCATGTACTCACAGCGGGGGACGGAGAATGGTTGAGACCAAGGTTCCTGTGAGCGCGCGCGCGTTGGTCCAGCGGCTTAATCGCCACCTCCGCAAAGAGGGCCAAGTCTTAAAGAAGCTTCGGGGGGAGCGGTGGCGTGGAGACCTGGGGGACTATTACATTGTGGATGAGCACCGCAACATCGTTGCCGCCTCGCATGTCCATCCGGTCGCCTTGGCCCAGGAGAGCGGCGTCCTCGCGGCCTGGGAAACGGTGCGAGACGCAGGCGAGCCGAGCGCTCCTGCTCCTCCTGGGGGCTCTCTCCGGCACCTGACCCAGGGGCCAGAGACGCCTGCGCGTGCCCCGCAGAAAAAGCGGAAAGACGCGATAGCGCCCCAAGTGCTAGAGGCGATTGCGCACGAGCGGCGGCGATGTCCGTCCCTCTCGTGGCGGCAGTTCGCGCAGCATCTCTTTGATACAGGCATCTATCGGAGCCAGGGGCACAATGGGAGAGCCGTGCCAGTCTCGATTGGCGCACTGCATCGGTGGATCCAAGAGGCGAAAGACGCCGGCATGTTCTAAGGTAAGATTTTTACGGCACTCTGTGCGGGGCCATACCCCTGCTCAACCTATCCTGTGGCTGCGGGAAGCTGCGGCCCTCGCACGAGCGTATCGGCACGCAGCCACTCTATCGCCAGCCAGAGGGTCCGGCACGCTCGGCAGACGCTCCATGGTCCACACCTAGGGCACGGGCTGGCTGGCGCCCTGGCCCATGTGGTGCTCGCATTTCGCAGGCCGCGAGCGACCGCGAGGCCAACCACTCTCGGGAAGTTAACATAGGACGGCTTATCAGAAGTTGGGGTTTCGGTAAGCCTATGGCGCTAGAGTGTTTCCCCACGAAGGCTCTAACCCAACACTCATTTCACCAGCCGCGAAGTTACCCTGTGCGGCCGCGACTGATATTTATGCCAAATAGGATTCACCATTTTGCTGGACCGTAAGTGCCATAAAATCAATGCACAGTACATCTATGATACCGTGTCAAAAAGGCTAAAGCCTAGCTGACACCACGAAGAAGTTCACGATGTCCAAGCGCATCACTACGCCATAACTCATTGCTTAACAACACATTCCAGGCAGTTGGTGGCTCATGGGTCACGTGTTGGGTTTGGACCTTTAAGTAAGAGCCCTGGGTCATTTGGCGGAAGTCTCATCATCATGGCGATATCCTCGCAGTGATATCCGTAGGACAGCTCCCCCGGACTTTGCGCTCCCGTCCCCTGCCCTTTTTTATTGGAACCTCCTGTAATGCAAGGCTCTCTAATACAGCGGACCGTTGGCCTGCATCTTGGCACTGAATTTGCTCATAGAGGTCCCAACATGGTGCTACGACTACATCTCATTTAATTCGAGAGGGGAATTCACTATGGTAATGATTGCTGAAGCCTTAAACGGGCAGGGGCTTTATTTCGGGAAAGCCTACTTCTTTCACAGACATCAATACGTCCGGTACGACTGGCTGCAAAACAAGGTGGATGATGGCTATCCAAAGCCCCTCTCCGAATGGCATCTCCCAGAGCCGTTTGCCACTAGTATTGATGCCGCCTTAAACGGGCAGGGGCCTTATTTCGGGAAAGCCTATTTCTTTCGAGGCAATCAATACGTCCGGTACGACTGGCTGCAAGACAAGGTGGATGATGGCTATCCAAAGCCCCTCTCCGAATGGCATCTCCCAGAGCCGTTTGCCACTAGCGTTGGCGACGCATTGCTAGGAGAGGGCTCCTATATCGGGAAAGCCTATTTCTTTCGAGGGCATCAATACGTCCGGTATGATTGGCTGCAAGACAAGGTGGATGATGGCTATCCACAGCTCATCTCCGCCTGGCATCTCCCAGGGCCGTTTGCCGCTAACATTGATGCAGCCTTAGACGGGAAGGGGCCTTATTTCGGGAAAGCCTTCTTCTTTCTAGAAGATCAATACGTCCGGTACGATTGGCTGCAAGACAAGGTGGATGATGGCTATCCAAAACCCATAATTGGCAACTGGCCAGGCATAGAGCGTTTGGGATAGCTTCAGCATCTCAGCATAAAAACCGGAGAAGGGCTTAAATGAGGTTACCTCTGGGGCGATCGTAAAAGTTGCATGCGATCGCCCCAGAGATTGGGTTAAGGAAAATAAGGAGCGTGATTGGCTACTCCTAATCGCCTCGCCCGCTACCCTTTACCGACTTCGGTTAAAAATGGGTAAAAATCCGTCCCGCCGTGCAGCGGATTTTCTTGCGTATACCACCCTTTTCGTAGCTGCTCGTCCTCAATTTGCCCAGATCAGCTATATTCTGAGTAACCATACCATATTTCTTCCCTATGTAAGGTTATCGCCCGTTATCGGTACACCATGCGCGAGGGGCAATGCTGTCGGCATAACGTGCACAGAAACTCAGTACATCAATGAATGTCGAGTTGGTAGCTAGCCAGGAAGTTTTTGGATGATATACGGACGGGATCACCTCGCAGCCGCACCCTGCCTACCCAGCGGGGTACCGAGAACATCAACAATCCGGGTAAATTGAGGTAACTGCCCCTGTTGAAAGCGTGGCATACTCACGGAAATACGCCGTCCGGAGGAGCGGATTTTTACCCACTTTTAGCCGAAGTGGGTAAAGGCGAGCACGCGAGGGGACACGTGGCCGTCGTACAGGCTGTGCCATCCCATGAGGGGGCATGCGGGCACGTCGCGAGGCGTCGTCGAGCCTCTCAGCGCTTAGGCAGTGTGCAGCACGTGCTGCATGGCGCTCCGCACCGTTGCGATGTTGCAGGGCTTGCGCAGCCCCGGGCGGTTACACTGCCTGAGGAACGCCATGCTGGTGGCACTGCCGCTATCGCCCATGAGGAAAATCACCCGCAGGCGCAGGGCGGGATACTGCCGCGCCGCCTGTGTTCAGCCCGCCCGCGGTAAGAGCACGGTAAAGGTGGTCCCCTGTCCTACGTGACTCTCTATCGTCACCTGCCCCCCATGGGCGGCCACAATTTCCCGGGTGATATACACGCCGAGCCCGGTGCCTTCGGGTTTCGTCGTCTGCAGGGGCTCGAACATGTGGGGGAGCTGGTCGTCCGGGATGCCACTCCCGGTATCGCATACCTGCAGCTGTACGTGCGTGGCCGTGCCCGTGCCTCGCAGCGTGAGCGTGCCCCCCTCGGGCATCGCCTCGAGCGCGTTTTGCACCAGGTTCAGCAGGGCACGGCGGAGGGTGCTCGCGTGAAAGGAAACCATCCCCAGGTCCTCGAACCCTTCGACCCGCAGCCGCACCCTGCCAGCCGCTGGCAGCCGCCGCCACTCCTGCGCCCACGCCTGCACGACGGCGCCGAGGTCCTGCACGGTCCGCTCGCTGGTGGCCACCCGCGCCAGCGACAAATAATCCTGCAAGAGGTCATCGAGCCGCGCCAGTTGCCGCTTGATCTCCGTCAACGCCTGCGGCACCATCGCCGCGCTGTCTGGCGACGGCTGGCCTATTTCCTCTTCTAACAGATCGACATGGAGCACAATGGCGCTTAAGGGGTTGCGGATTTCATGGGAGACGCCGGCCGCCAGGCGCCCCAGGAGGGCAAAGTGTTCTGTCCGTCGCGCCTCCCGTTCTAAGCGTTGACGCTCGGCCATTTCGTGCTGTAAGGCCGCCGTGCGTGCCGCGACCCGCCGTTCGAGCTCCGCCTGGGCCTGCCAGACCCGCCAGGCGGCCGCAGCAAACTGGGCCAGTGTCTGGACCAGCCGCGCATCTTCGCGATCAAACTTGCGGCGCTCATCATGCGCGACCACCCACACGGTCCCGATAGGCTTCCCCTCGACAGCAAACGGGAGCAGCAACGCTTCCACCACCGGCGGGACGGCGGTCAGGGCCGGGAAAAAGCGCTCCGCCATGTACATCAGCTGCGGAGCGTTCCGGTCCATCGTGGTCCCGCACGGACTGGCGTCCCTGGGCATCGTGGTATTGAGCCGATCGGCATAGACGCCTGCCAGCGCTTCCCATCGAAACACCTCCGCGCCGTTCTGCGTTTCGAGGAGACTGATGCCCGCCGTATCGGCCCGGCACAGCCGCAGCGCGGTGTCGGCCAGGTGGTGCAAAATCGTCTGTGGGGCCTCGGCCATCGTGTGCGCCAGTGCCATGAGCGCCTCGTGTTCGGCGGCGTAATCCGGCAGCCGAGACGGCCGCCGGTCCAGTTCGGCATTCACGACGATGTCATCGAGACTGAAAGATAACTGCGCCAGCGTCATACAGGCCTCCTGACCGGACCAGAGATCCTCACACGGTTAGGCCCAGTCACTTGACGGTGTAGGTGTAGAGCCCCAGGGCTGTGTGGTATCGTAGGAGATTGTACTGCAGATGTCCTGGGACGCAAAGGCAATACCCCACGAGAGGCCATGCTCGGCAGGACACATGGGACCCTAGCCAGGACATCGCCTGTGAGGAGCATCCGTACAGATTTTCACGTTCAGGGGTCATGAGACCCGAACACGAGCGATACTGGAACGGGGCTCTTGTGCCTTCACATAGAGTGATTTTGCAGGTGAGCAGCCGTGAAATCTCAACGCAAAATCATCCTGGCGGGCAAGACGCTCTGCGGACCTGCCAGACAGTGTCCCCAGCATGCCCCCTGCGCTAAGCCTCGGCGTGCGGGAAAGCCTGGAGCACGTCCTCAATGGCACGGCGAATCGCCGCGATCGGGCTGGGCTTGCGCAGCCACGGGCGGCCACACTGCGTGAGGAACGTCCTGTTGGCCTCGCCCCCGGAATCGCCCGTGAGAAAAATGACCCGCTGGCGCAAGGCCGGATACTGCCGCGTGAGGAGGTTATAGAAGGCGGGGCCATCCAGCTCCGGCATCCGCAGGTCACACACAATCACGTCATAGGGTTGCGCCTGGAGCTGGGCCAGGGCGTACCGGCCATTGCGCGCCGTGCCAACGACGTAACCATCGCGGCGCAGGAGTCCGCTCAGGGCGCGGACGATGCTCGGCTCATCATCAATCACTAAAATTGTCCTTGAGAGGTGTGGAGCCATGGGCCTTCCCTTCTAAGGGAAGTATACCCGCATGGACGCGTGGGTTCCTGGGAGGGAACAACATTCCCTCACGTCGGTCAGGAGGAAAGAAGAGGGGGGTACCTCTGGCGGCACCTTAGCCTAGACGTATGGCCTGCGCGATAACCCGCTTTCACGTTATCGAATATCGTGAGATCGAATCACAATCGTCTCATCATCCTCAAAACGGCCCTGCCTGATCAGGTCGGTAATGTACGCCTCAATCCGGGACGGTTGACTACACGCCGGTCCCAGTACAGGTAGGTGGGTGAATAGTCCCCTAGTGACATAGAAGCCCTTATCGACACACCCTGTCCTTGCGCGGTGCCGATAATCCGTCTTCCCGGAATCAGCCTTGCCGGTTTTCCCTCTGAAAACGGGAGGGAAGCGATGCCATAGAAGACAGAAAAAGCTCTGTTATCAGAACCGATGTTAACCCTCCTTCCCACCGGCATATAATTACCCATGTGTTGGAGAGCAAGGAATGGGCTCGTGGCACTTTGTTGCAGCAGCGGTGTTCCTGGGCCAGAGAGAAGGGTGAGTATTGTTTGGATGACGTCCTCTATCGGACAGTGTTACCTATGGATCGACTTCAGCACAGCAAGGCAGGGAACCATGGCCGACAAACTGACCCCCACGACACTTCCCGAATATCTCATATGGTATGAGAGATTACAGCGCGAGATTGCCTGGTTTTTGTGTCAAACCATGCTCGCACGCCTTCAGCAAGGGGCCACCCGTGATGAAGTGCTGCGCTGGTTGTTGGGGCGCCCCTTCTTCCTCACGATCCCCCCATCCATTGTCCAGCGGGCGCGGGAGTATTTTCAGAGCGCGTATGAGGAGTCATCACGCCCGCGGCAGAAAGGCAG
>Ga0209382_10004094_pt1 | contig 19703 bp, 15 predicted proteins | sample SoiMetdeltSBSDD5_FD_187599 | JGI IMG/M metagenome (GOLD analysis project Ga0209382, IMG submission 187599) | Bulk soil microbial communities from a Populus tree surrounding site in Tennessee, USA - Soil MetaG P. deltoides SBSDD5 (SPAdes) (version 2) | ecosystem: Environmental > Terrestrial >... | reverse complement strand
GTTCCTCGTACCCGAGATCGACGGCCAGGCCATCCGGGTACCGAAGGGCCGGTACGTGGTGCTCTCCGAGATCTACGAGTCCGACGTCGATGCCGGCACCATGTTGCTCGAGCCCGATGTTGTGGTCGACCACGACGTCCAACTGGCCCTGGACGCCCGGAACGGTCGGCTGGTCGACGTTCGGGTTTCGTTGCCCCAGGCCGCCGCGGCGTTCCAGATCGCGATTGTGGAGCTGTCCACACCGTCCCAGCCGTTCGGGTACGGCTTGGTGTACGGCTTCCTCGGCTTCAAGCTCTACACCGGTACCTCCGATCGGAGCCGGACCAGTGCGGGCGCCACATCCGTGATCGCCACCCAGTTCACCAAGAATGGTGTCGATCCGTTCGACTCGCCGTACCTCGGGCAGGTGATGTGGCGCGAGCACGGCCGCATCCCGGTAGGACTGACCAAGCGACTCAACGCGACCGATCTCGCGACCGTCCACGCCGAACACGCGTCGGAGGTGCCGGCCACCGGGCTCGTGGCGCTGACCCCGACATGGCCGGAGGGATACACGTCACCACTGCGCCTGGGCTCGCTCGTCCCGATGCCGGGATCCCGCGTGGAGTACTACAACACCGACGACGGTGTGAAGTGGATACGGACGCTCGACGTCTTCGACGACAACCTCGGTGTGACCGGCAACTCGTTGCTGAACCTCGCCAGCCGTTTCGAGCCCGGACAGCAGTACCACGAGCGGCGCAACCTCGCGCCGTACGGCCCGGGCTTCAGCCACCTCAACTCGCCGCCCGAGGGATGGATCGGTCGACGGGGTGACACGTTGAACCTCCTGCCGAACGTGATCAACGATCAGCTCAACTGGTTCGGCGTGCCGCAGGCGACGGATTCGCTGCGGATGACGCTGGACCGTAATGGCCAACGGGTGTTCGAAGGGACCGGGTTCGCGTTCGTCGACGTGCCGCCGGGCAACGCGCAGTACCGCCTCGGCGTCGACCTGACCCGGCCCGAACCCGCGACACTGTCCACTTCGGTCAGTTGCGTGTGGACATTCCGGTCCGGCACCGTCAGCGGCGAGAACGGTGTGCCGCTGCCGCTGTCGGCCGTGCGTTTCCTGCCGAGGCTGGACAACCGCAACACCGCCCCGGCCGGCCATCTGTGGCCGGTACCCATCGAGGTCCAGCGGCAACCGGGATCGGCCGCCGGCCCGGTACGGACACTCGTCGTCGAAGTGTCCTATGACGACGGTGCGACGTGGCGGAAGGTACCGGTCGTGCGCGTCGGCCAGAACGCGACGGCGTTCCTCATCCATCCGAGCGGGTCGGGCTACGTGTCGCTGCGGGCCTTCGCGACGGACACGGCGGGCAACACGGTACGCGAGACGATCATCCGAGCGTACCGAATCGCGTAGCAGTCGAAGGACGGCCCGGCGGCCTGGTCGCCGGGCCGTCAGTTGCCGTCGAGGACCTCGCGCAGCTTGCGCGCGAAGGCCTCGGGCTGGCCGGCATATCCGAACTCGCCGCCCATGAAGCCGCCGTGGTGGCTCGGGAACACGGTCGCCTGCTGGCCGAACAGTTCGGCGGTGGCCAGCGCCGTGCGTCCGGTGAACGTACCGAGGGACTCCTCGCCCACGGCGACCACGATCCGCGTCGGTGCCGCGGCCAGGGCGTCGACGTCGGGGCGGTAGCCGCTGACCGCCCAGGACCGGTCGGAGAGCAGCGGATCGTCCCGAGTGCCGTCGTCCTCGCCCGGTATCCCGAACGCGGTGGGATCTGGCGCGGGCTGGGCGAAGTAGTCGTCGGTGTACTCACCTTGCCACGACGTCATGGCGATGAAGGCCGCCATGCCCGCACCCGACCCCTTTGCCTCGTACGCGTCCCGAACACCGTCCCGGGCGCGCTCGGCCGCCTCGGCGTCGGGAAGCACGGGGATGAGCGGCGGCTCGTGGGCCACCAGCGTCGTCACGTCGTCGGGGTACGCCGTCACGAGCGCGAACGCGGTCACGGCGCCGCCGCTGCTGGCCAACATCTCGACCGGGCCGACGCCGAGCGCCTCGATGACGGCGTGCACGTCGTCCGCCTGGACCGTGGGCACGTGGTCCACCCGGCCGTCCTTGCGGACGCTGCGGCCGAGACCGCGTGGGTCATAGGTGACCACGGTGCGGTCGGCGAAGTACGACGCCAATGTCGCGAAGCCGCTGGCATCCATGGGCTGGCCGATCATGAACAGCGGTGGGCGTCCGTCGGCCGTAGGTAGCGGACCGCGGACGTCGTACGCGATGTCGGCTCCGGCGGTCTCCAGTGTGTGCGTCGTCATTGCGAGGTCGACTCCTCCCGGCTCGGGAAACTCATCGACCCTACGCCCAGTCGGCCGGTCCGGTCCGGCGAATGGCGATCTAGCGGGCGACCCGGTGCGGGGTAGCGGTTTCGAGCGGCCCGGGCGTCGCCTGGTCTGTGATGAGTTCGACCTCGCATCCGTTCGGGCCGAGCACGGCGTCGATCGGGCTGGCGTAGCTGAACACTCCGCCCGACCAGAGGATTCCGACCACTCGACCGTTGTCGTCGACGACCGCGGCACCCGCGTCACCGTCGCAGGCGAACACGTCCTGGTCGTCGTCGAACCACTGGATGACGTACTGGTCGTCCCGGCGAGGTCGCTGGTCGTTGCCGAGAAAGAACTCCTTCTCTGTTCTGGCGTGCATGCCGATGAGCACTCCCCGGGTCGTGCCGGTGTGCGCGCCGCGTTTGGCGACCCGCAGGCCGAGACGAGCATCCTGCAGGGTCGGCGTGTACGTCCCGGTGACCATGCCGATGTCCTCGATGCCCGCGTAGAAGCGGATTCCCGGACGCAGCTGGACAACCGCCGCGTTGACCCGGCCGGGGTCGCGGGCCCGGCGGTGCACATGACCGATGACCCGGCGGCCGAGCGGGAAGCGGTTCTTGTCGTCCGGCTGACCGACGAGGGCGTTCTCCAACACGTTGCCGTAGTCACCCGCCACGTGGCCGGCGGTCAGCGCCATGTCGATGGGTGGGTCCGTCAACGTCCGCACGAAGCACCCGAGCGTCCCCGGACTGGACAGGCCACGAGTCTGGATCTGGATACCGCCGCGGAGAATTCGCCTGCGCTTACGGTCCTCCGCGACCTCGGGGCAGGGCCGGTACCCCGGCCTCGGCAGCCAATCCTCGATGACGCTGAACGCGATCTCGGGCGGGATGCTGATCGTCGGTACCGCCGGGGGCTCGGGTCGCACCATGTCGATCAGTTTCTGTACCGCCGGATCCGACGCGTCCGGTACGTACACCTGGATGGCTGGGTTGCCGGTCGCGTGGTAAAGCGGTGGACGCCCCACCATCTCGGTACCGATCGCGACACACAGGACACGAGCCTCGGGCACCGCGGTGAACAAGGCTTCCTCTACTGTGGACTTGATCGCGGCAAGCTCGGCTGCGGTGGGGATGTCCGGCATGGCACCACGACACCACAGGACCACTGGGGCCTCCGCGTACTTTTGCACACACGCTCGGCGGTGTCGGCTACTCGACCTCCGGGGTGTGACAGACGGCCTCGACGTTGTTGCCGTCCGGATCGCGTACGAAGGCACCGTAGTAACCGGGGTGGTACTCGGGCCACTCCTTCGGCTCGTGCAGCACCTCGGCGCCGGATTCGACCGCGATCCGGAAGAACTCGCGTACCGTCGCCCGGTCGGTTGCCTCGAAGGCGATGTGCGACTCGCGGAACCCGGTGCCGGTCGATCGCGGCCCGATCCAGAAGTCCGGCTTCGGTGCGACGCCGTAGCCGATGACGTCCCCGAAGTCGAGCAGTCGCCGGCCACCGATCGGCGCGAGCACAGCGTCGTAGAAGGCGGCACTCGCGGCCACGTCAGCACATTGGATGGATACGTGATCAAGCACCGGATCATCATGCCACTCCGTTGTCAGGTCCGACGGCGCCGAGCAGGCCGACGGGGCCCGAGCCGTAGGGATTGACGGCAATCCATCAGTGAGCAATACTCTTCGAACCGAGAGAGCGCTCTCCCACCCTGCTCGGTCGGATCGGAGACGGATCATGTTGGCACCCCGTCGACGTCGCTTCACTCTGGCCATAGTCCTGTTCGTTCTCGTCGGTGCAACGGGCTACACCGTCGTAGGCCCACCGGTAGCGCCGGCCGCCGCCGCGATCGGCGCGCTCACCTGGTCCGACGAGTTCAACGGCGCCGCCGGAACCCCGCCGGTCTCCAGCCGATGGCGCTACGACATCGGCGGCGGCGGTTGGGGCAACAACGAGTTGGAGTACTACACCAATCGCACCTCGAACTCAGCCCACGACGGCAACGGCAACCTGGTCATCACCGCGCGCCGGGAAGGAGGGTTCAGCTGCTGGTACGGCCCGTGCCAGTACACCTCGGCCCGGCTGCTCACCTCCGCGACGTTCACCCAGGCGTACGGCCGGTTCGAGGCACGCATGAAGATCCCGCGTGGACAAGGGCTGTGGCCGGCGTTCTGGATGCTCGGCAACAACATCGGCAGCGTCGGTTGGCCGACCAGCGGCGAGATCGACATCATGGAGAACGTCGGCTTCGAACCGTCCACTGTGCACGGTACGATCCACGGCCCCGGCTACTCCGGTGGCGGTGGGATCGGCGCCGGGTACACGTTGCCCGGTGGGCAGGTCTTCGCCGACGCGTTCCACACGTTCACTGTGGACTGGGAGCCGAACGCTATCACCTGGTATGTCGACGGCATCCAGTACTCCCGCAAGACCCCGGCCGATCTGGGCGGCCGTACCTGGGTCTTCGACCACCCGTTCTTCATCATCATGAACGTCGCGGTCGGTGGTAACTGGCCCGGTTCGCCCAACGCCTCCACGGTGTTCCCGCAGACGCTGACGGTCGACTACGTCCGGGTGTACGCGTTCACCGGCGGTGGTGGCGGTGCGACCGGCCCGATCGTCGGCTTCGGCGGCAAGTGCGTCGACGTCGCCGGATCGAACTCGGCCAACGGCACCAGGGTGCAGCTCTGGGACTGCAACGGGACCGCCGCCCAGCGCTGGACGATGGGTACCGACAGCACGGTACGCGCGCTCGGCAAGTGCCTCGACGTCAGTGGTGGCTCGACCGCCAACGGTGCACGTGTCCAACTGTGGGACTGCAACGGCACCGGCGCACAACGCTGGCAGGCCACCGCGGCCCGCGAGCTGGTGAACCCACAGTCCGGCAAGTGCCTCGACGCCACCGGGGTCAGCTCCGCCAACGGAACGCCATTGCAGATCTGGCAGTGCACCGGTGGCGCGAACCAGAAATGGACCGTGCCGGCATGAAAGCGCTGCCGCTAGCCATCATCATGCTGCTCGCCGGCCCGACCGTCGTGACGGCGGCCGCGCCGGCGCAGGCGGCCGGTCCGCTGATCTCCCAAGGCAAGCCGGTCACCGCGTCCTCCATCGAGTGGGCCGGTACGCCGGCGACCGCGGCCGTGGACGGAAACCCCGGTACGCGCTGGTCGAGTCTTTTCAGCGATCCACAGTGGATACAGGTTGACCTGGGCGCTACCGCGACCGTCGACCAGGTGACCCTGGTGTGGGAGACCGCCTACGCCCGGTCGTTCCAGGTTCAAGTGTCGGCCGACGGGTCGGCCTGGACCACGATCTTCGCCACCACCACCGGTACCGGCGGTACGCAGACGCTCGCGGTCACCGGTTCCGGCCGGTACGTGCGGATGTTCGGCACGGTACGGGCCACCGGCTACGGCTACTCGCTGTGGGAGTTCCAGGTCTTCGGCACGATCGGCGGCCCACCACCACCACCCCCGCCGCCACCTCCGACCGGCAGCCCGATCTCGGCGTTCCGGCCGGTATCGGCGTCGTCCTGGGAGGGAGGCAACGCCCCCGGCGCGGCACTGGACGGTCGGACGAACACCCGGTGGTCGAGCCAGTTCAGCGATCCACAGTGGATACAGGTCGACCTCGGCGGTACCGCCACCATCAATCGGGTGGTGCTCAACTGGGAGACCGCGTTCGGCCGGGGTTACCGGATCGAGGTGTCGCCCAACGGTACGACGTGGACCACCATCTACTCCACGACGACCGGTCCGGGTGGAATCGAGAACCTGACCGTCACCGGCACCGGCCGGTATGTGCGGATGTTCGGCACGGTGCGGGCTACCGGCTACGGCTATTCGCTGTGGGAGTTCCAGGTCTTCGGTACCGTCGACAACTCCGCGACCACCCCGCCCATGCTCTCGGGCCCGACCCGGCCGCCGGCCGTGACCGGGCAGTTCGCGCTCACCGCACCGGCAGACGGCGCGATGGTGACGACCACCCGACGCCCGCCCTTGTCCTGGTCCGCGGTGGGCGGCGCCGTCCGGTACCAGGTCTGGCTGAACATCAGCCGTACCGACTACGACTTCACCCTGCCCGGCAACCTGATCGACCTCTACACCAAGGTCGCGGAGCCAACCTCGACGAGTTACACGCCCACCTGGGATCTGTCGGACCGCTGGACCTACAAGTGGTTCGTCGTCGCGGTGAACGGATCCGGCGGCACGACCACGTCGACCATCCGCCGGTTCAGCGTCTACCTGCCCACGCTGGAGACGGTCGCCGACGGTGTGTCCATTGTGAACGGCAGTCGCGACCTCAACCGCAGCGGCACGATCGAGCCGTACGAGGACTGGCGTCAGCCGGTCGAGACGCGGGTCAACGACCTGCTCGGCCGGATGACCCTCGAGGAGAAGGCGTTGCAGATGTTCTACAACGCCCAGTCCTTCCCGCGCTCGGGTTGGCACTTCGGACCGGCGCAGGCACAGGACCTCCACAACTTCCTGCTCGCCGCGGCCGGGACCCGGCTCGGCATCCCGTTCGTCTCGGCCGGCGACACGATTCATGGATACCAGACCACCTACCCGACGCAGAGCGCGCTGGCCGCGACGCGCGACTACCAACTGGTCTACCGTCTCGGCGACGTGCAGCGGCGCGAGCAGTTGGAGGTCGGCACGCGCGGCGTCCTCGGCCCGCTGGCCGAAGTCGGCACCAAGGTGCTCTACCCACGCATCCAGGAAGGCAACGGCGAGAACGCCGACGTCGCGGCCGCTCAGGTCCGGGCGCTGGTCGCCGGACTCCAAGGTGGACCCGAGCTGAACCCCGCATCGGTACTGGTGACCGTCAAGCACTGGCCCGGCGAGGGAGCCGGCGGCGAAGCGATCATCGTCTATGACGCGGTCACCATCAAGTACCACATGATTCCGTTCCGGGCCGCGATGGAGGCCGGCGCCGTGCACATCATGCCGGGGTACGCCGGCAGCACGCTGCTCGACCCGGGCGGACCGGGAGCCGGTGACAGCGCGCCGATCCTGGCCTATCTCCGGCAGAATCTGGGATTCACCGGTCTCATCACGACCGACTGGCTGCCGTCGGGATCGTGGATCCGCGCGGCCAACGCCGGCTCCGACGTGATGGGCGGCGCGGACCCGGGCGCGACCGGCTTCTCCATCGGTACGTTTACCGCGAACGTGCCACAGGCTCGCATCGACGACGCCGTCCGGCGGGTCCTGCGGCTGAAGTTCCAGCTCGGCATCTTCGAGAACCCGTACGGCGACCCGGTCAACGGGCCGTACCGGTTCCACACCCCGGCCTACACCGCGCTGGCCAACCAGGGCGCGCGCGAGGCCATGACGCTGTTGAAGAACACCGGCGCACTGCCGATACGGCTGAACCCCGGCGACAACATCGTGGTGGCCGGCCCACGCGCCACCGACTCCGCCGCCTGCTGCGTGTGGACGAGCTTCTTCCACCAGGAGTACGGCTCGCGCAACATCCTCGACGCGATCCGCGCACGTGCCGCGCCGGCCGGAGTGAACGTCTTCCTGAACACCGCCCCGAACCCGCGGCTGGCGGTGGTGGCCGTCGGCGAGGCGTCCTACACCCACGGCACGAACTGGGTGAAGGAACAGCCGTACCTGCCGCCCGACCAGCTCGCGGTCATCCAGAACTTCCAGCAGCAAGGCATCCCGGTGGTCGTGGTGCTGGTGCTGCCGCGCCCGTACGTCATCACCGAATGGGTCAATCTCGCAAACGCGATCGTGGTGACCTACCGCGGTGGCGAAGAGATGGGACCGGCCCTGGCGAGCCTGCTCTTCGGTGACTACCAGCCGAGGGGCAAGCTTCCCTGGCAACTGCCGCGCAGCATCAACGACGTACTGCGCCCCGGCGGCACGGACACTCCGGCGGATGCCATAGAGAAGTGGGACCTGCCCTACGATCTGGCCGCCACCGATGCCCAACGCGCCGACATCCGCGCCCGCATCGACGCAAATCAAACGGTACCGACGACGTACGGCAACCCACTGTTCCCGTACGGCGCGGGCCTGTCCGCCTTCTAGGAGGTTCCCGTGCGACGGTTGCACATCGCTCTGGTTGCGATTCTTTTGCTGGCAGCCGGGTATGCGGCAATCGTCGCACGGCCTGCCGGCGCCGCGGGTCCGCTGCTGTCCCAAGGCCGGCCGGTGCTCGCCTCGTCCCAGGAGAACGCCGGTACCCCGGCCTCGGCCGCGGTCGACGGGAACGCCGGCACCCGCTGGTCGAGTGCGTTCAGCGATCCACAGTGGATCCGTGTGGACCTCGGCGCGACCGCCGCCATCGACCAGGTGACGCTGGTCTGGGAGGCGGCCTTCGCGAGGTCCTTCCAGATTCAGGTATCGCCCGACGGGTCGGCCTGGACCACCATCTTCAGTACCACCACCGGTACCGGGGGCACGCAGACCCTCGCGATCACCGGCACCGGCCGGTACGTGCGGATGAACGGCACCGTGCGAGCGACCCCGTACGGGTACTCGCTGTGGGAGTTCCAGGTCTTCGGCACGATCGGCGGCGGTGGCGGTTGTGGTACCGCCAATGTGGCCCAGGGCCGGCCGGCGCTCGCCTCCTCGCAGGAGAACGCTTCGACCCCGGCCTCGGCCGCCTTCGATGGCAACGCGGGTACCCGCTGGTCGAGTGCGTTCAGCGATCCACAGTGGATCCGCGTGGACCTGGGCGGCACGGTCACCGTCTGCCAGGTGGTCCTGACGTGGGAGGCGGCCTTCGCGAGGTCCTTCCAGATTCAGGTATCGCCCGACGGCTCGGCCTGGACCACCATCTTCAGCACCACCACCGGTACCGGCGGCACCCAGACACTGGCCGTGAGCGGTACCGGCCGGTACGTGCGGATGAACGGCACGGTGCGGGCCACCCCGTACGGCTACTCGCTGTGGGAGTTCGCGATCCGCACCACCGGCCCGGCGCCGAGCCCATCACCGACGCCGCCTCCGACCACCCCGCCGCCGGACTCGTTCTGGGGCGACGTCAGCAACATCCCGCCTGCCCAGAACGTGCTCACCGTGAAGATTCTGAACCGCACCAACGGCCAGTACCCGGACAGCCAGGTGTTCTGGAGCTTCAACGGGCAGGTCCACTCGATCGCCGAGCAGCAGTACCTCGACATGCCCGCCAACTCCGCCGGCCGGATGAACTTCTTCCTGGGCGCGCCGAACAGCCAGTACACGGACTTCATCGAGTTCACCGTGGGCCCGACGGTGTTCAACGGCAACACCACCCGGGTGGACGCGTTCGGCGTCAAGCTGGCCCTGCGCCTGCACGCCCATGACGGCTTCGACGTTCAGGTGGGGGAGGACCAGGCCACCTTCGCCGAACCACGGGCCACCACGTTCCAGCGGTTCATCGACGCGATGCCGGCCGAGTTCAAGCATCTCGGTCAGATACAGGCACCGTTCCGGATCCCGTCTCCGGGCAACTCCAGCGTCTTCCGGCCCGGCGGAGCGTCAGCCAACTACTACACGGCGTACGCGTCATCGGTCGGCGTCACCGCCTCGACCGCCGACATCTTCGGCTGTGCCGGCTCGCTGGCGAGCCAGCCGGCGATGTGCGCCGCGCTGAACCGGCACGTCGCGCACCTGCCGCAGTCGCAGTGGAACACGCCGAGCCTGTACTACCAGGCCGCTCCGGCCAACTACTACGCGAGGTTCTGGCACGACCGCGCGATCAACCGGCTGGCCTACGGATTCCCGTACGACGACGTCGCCAACCAGTCGTCGTTCATCTCCCACGGCAATCCGCAGTACCTGCTGGTGGCGGTTGGCTGGTAGTCGTCAGGTCAACGAGAACGTGCCGAGGACCTCGGTAGGTCTCGTCGACCCGGTTGGGCCGGGTTCCACCGAGAGGCCGAACGCGTCCGAGCCGGGTCTCCAGTCGAACAGCAGCGTGCCGCCTCGCTGCCCGTTCGCGAGCACGGCGGCGGAGTACGCGTTCGAGCCCTGGAGCAACCACAACTGGAACACCTTGCCGGTGGGTAGCTCCGGCAGCCCCGCGAGCATGGCGACTCCGGCGTTCAGCTGAGGTGACACGGCCGCGGCGATCCGACCGCCGGCCGCGACGTCGGAGCCGCGCATCTTGACGTCCGGCGCGTTGAACACCGCGTACATCCGGGCGTTCTCCGCCTGCAGCGCCTCGATCTGTGTCTGTTGGTCGTGTATCCGACTCTCGGTGACGGCCCACGACCCCACCGCGGCGGCCACGGCCACGACGCTCGCGGCCACAGCCACGGCCGTCCACCGCCGCCACCGGTCGGCCGGCCTGGCCGACGCCACGCTACGCACGGTCGGAATCACCTGCCGGGTACGGCGAACCTCCGCCAACACCGTTGCCCGCAGTGCCGGAGGTGGCGCGTCGACGGCGGATCCGCCCAGCCGGCCGGCGGTCTCCCGCAGCTCGGCGACCTCGAGCGCGCAGGCCTCGCATTCGGTCAGGTGCCGAGTGAAGGCGGCACGTTCGATGTCGTCGACGGCGTCGAGCGCGTACGCCCCGGCAAGGGCGTGGAGGTCTGCTGCCATCACCCCTCCCTCCGTTCGTCGCCTGCGGTGAGCGACAGGCAGTAGCGCATCCTGATCAGTCCGTCGCGCATGCGGAGCTTGATTGTCGGGATACTCGTATCCAGCAATTCTGCTACGTCGCGGTAGGTGCGGCCACCGTAGTAGGAGAGCATGATGGACTCCCGCTCGATGTCGGGAAGGGACTCCAGACAGTGGCGGAACGGCGTCTGCTCCGGTATCCGAGACTGGTACGGCCGGTTCGCGCGAACCGCGGACCGCGCCCGGTCCACGGCCTTCCGATGCGAGATCCCGAGGATCCAGGTAAGGGCGGAACCCCTCGCCGGTTCGTACCCCGCGGCGTTGCGCCAGATCTCGACGAAGGTCTCCCGAACCACCGCCTCGGCCTCGAGCAGGTCGGTCGATGGCGGGCTGGTCGGAACCACCGTAGGTCGAGCGGTCATTCACCAAGACTAATCGACCGCGTGGATCCTCTACCCAACGCATACGTTCCCAGCTCATCCTCCGATCGCGGGAGGCAACGAGGCCGTTCGTATGGTGCCCGGCGGTTGGGACGGACGGCGTTGAGCGGCGGGCGGCCGATGAACGGAGTCGGACATCTTGGTTAAGAATGCGAATCAGCTACCACATGATCGTCTAGGATGCCGGAGGCATACCAATGACGGCCGCAACTTTCCGAGGCCGGCTGCTGCCGGCGACACTCTCACTCCTGGCACTGCTACCGGTCGGCATGTTGTTCGATCGGCTGTACCGATCGATCGACAGTGACCTACTCGTCGCACACCGCGAGCGGACGGGGGTCGAGTACCTGTTGGCGCTCGGGCCGGTCACGATCGCGCTGAACGACATGCAGGCCGCGGCGATCGCCGGTGCCGCGGTGCCCCGCCAGCAACTCACCACGGCCCTCGACGCGGCCGGCGCGGTCGACGAGCGGGTCGGCGGCGAACTGCGAACCACCGAGCGATGGACCTCGCTACGCGGCACCATCGACAAGCTGCCCGGGTCCCGCAGCGCCGCGGACAGGTACCTCGCGTTCTCCGAGGCGAGCGACCTCCTGCTGGCGCTGTACGGCGTGGTCCGGGCCAACTCCGGTCTCGTCCGCGACCCCGAGACCGACCTGTACTACCTCGAGGACGCCGCCGCTGAAGAGCTGCCGGAGGCGGTGGTGATGGCTGGGCGGCTGACCGACCTCAGCCTCCTCGCGTCCAGCCGGCCGGCGTCCGAGCAGGCCTCCGCGATCGGCGAACTGGCGACCGCGCGGGACCAGCTCGCGACTCCGGTGGGGGACCTGGCGGTGGACCTGCAACGCGCGGTGGATACGACGACGAGTACCGGCCTCGGCGATGTCCTGTTGAGCCGGCTCGACCGATTCCGGCGCGCGGTCGACGCCATCGGCCCAGCGACGGCGATCATCGACCCGCGACTGCTCACGGTCGACGCGACGCGCGCGAACGCCGCGCGGGCCGACGTCGAGGCGGCCGCACTGGACCTGTACACCACCCTGTTGCGGGAGATGGACGCGCAGATCGCGGACCGGCTCGACGGTCTGAGCGGACGGCGTTGGCAGGCGATCGGCATCGTGACCGTAGCCGTCGCACTGGCGGTCGCGCCGTTCGTCCTGGCGGTACTGGGTCGGCGTCGCCGCATCGGCGATGTCCGGGGCACCGCGGCCGGCGTCGGTCCGACCCGGTACGGCGAACCGATCCAGCGGGGTGAGTCGATGCACGGTGTCGGAGCGGGTCGCCTGGCGAAGGCCGCGGCGGGTTGGCAGGAGCATCCCGGTGCTCGGTAGGTTACGGATCCGCGCGAAACTCATCTTGCTGGTCGCGGTACCGCTCGTCGCGGTGGTATCACTGTCGGTGCCCGTACTGTTCGGCCGGGTGGACCGTGCGCAGCGCGCCGCCGAGACGGCTCGTTCGGTGCGGGTCGCCGGTGAGATCGGTGGTCTGATCCAGGACATGCAACAGGAGCGACTGCTCGCGGTCGGCTACCTCCTGTTCCAGGTGGATCGCTCCCGGATGATTCTGCAGGGCGCCATCGTGACCGACCGGATCGGCACCATCCGGGCCACCGAAGGCGAGGACTTGACCCCCGAGGTCGTCAGCGCGTTGAACGCGCTTCGCGCGCTGGACGCGTTGCGCACGCTGGTACTGGACCGGCAGGCCAACCCCGATCAGGTGATCGCCTGGTTCGAGCGGCTGGTCGTGGGCCTCATCGACGCCCTGCGCCTGGACAACGACATCGACCTCGGTACCTCCGAAGGGCGCCAGGTGGTCGCGCTGGACGGGGTGCTGCGCACCGACGAGCAGATCAGCTCCGGGGCGGCTCTGCTGCTGGTCGTGGTGGCGACCCGCATCCAGGCCATCGTCGCCCGCCTCGGCGCGAAGCTGGCCAACCTGCAGGCTCCCTCGACCAGCTTGGTGGCGTACGCGACCCGGGAGCAGACGGCGCTGTACGGCCTCGTGCAGCAGGCGTTTCTGAGCCGGGTCGGCCAGGACTTCCTGATCGAGTACCAGATCAATCCGATGAAGGCGATCGCGCCGTTGTCGGTGGAGACGCTGTTTCCGGCGCTTGACTCGTTCACCGGCATGGGGCGGTTCGTCGAGCGGAAGATCATTTCTGACGTGGCCGCCAAGGTCGCCGCACAGCAGCGGCAGGAGACCATCGGCGCGGGCGTCGTCGTCGGACTCTCGCTGCTGGTACTCCTCGCGGCCATGGTGCTGAGCGTCGCTGTCGCCCGGACCATCGCTCGGCCGCTGACCCGCCTCACGGCCTCGGCCGACCGCGTCGCCCGGCTCGCCGAAAGCGAGCTGCAGCGGGTCGCGGACGAGGAAGGTGAGGTGGTCGAGCCGGCCCGGCTGGAGGCGGTCGACATCCAGGGTGTCGACGAGATCAGCGAGCTGGCGCAGGCGTTCGAGCGGGTACAGGTCACCGCGGCCGGGCTGGTCGAGCGCCAAGCCGCCAGCCGGCGCAACGTCGCCCAGATGTTCGGGCACGTGGGACGGCGTACGCAGAACATGGTCGGCCTGCAGCTCGCGATGATCGACGGGCTGGAGCGCAACGAGGTCGACGCCGACCGACTTGCGCTGCTCTACCGCCTCGACCACCTGTCCAGCCGGCTGCGACGCAACGCGGGCAGCCTGGTGGTGCTCTCCGGCGCCACGAACGTCGACGAGGACGCCGCCCCGCTCGGCCCGCTGCCGCTGATCGACGTGGTGCGGCTGGCGCTCGGTGAGATCGAGGACTACCGGCGGGTCGACATCGATGTGCCGTACGACGTGGTGGTGGCCATACCGGTCACGAACGATCTGGTACTCGTGCTCGCCGAGGTGATGGAGAACGCGACCATCTTCTCGCCGCCGATGACGCGGGTCATGGTCTCCGCGACCCGGGTCGGTACCGGTGTGCTGCTGACCATCATCGACCACGGCATCGGTATGTCGACCGAACGTCTCGCCATCGAGAACGAGCGGCTCGCCCGGCGGGAGCGACTCGATCTGGCGCCGACGGAGGTGCTCGGGCTCTTCGTGGTCGGACGGCTCACGCGTCGCCACCAGATGGGTATCGCGCTGTTGCCGACCCCTGGTGGTGGCGTGACGGTGGAACTCGCGCTGGGGCCGAACCTGCTGGCTCCCGATCGGATAGGGGCTTCGCCGCCGGCGGTCATGTCGACCGTCGAAGGCGTCGCCGCACGAGTCCCGGCAGCGCGCGAGGTGCCGCGGCCGGCGCTACCCATGATCCCGATCGACACCGTGGCCCTCAACCTGGCGGGCCAGGTCCTGTCGACCGGGCGGCCGTGGAACGCGTTCGCTCCCGCGCCGAGTCCGCCGGTGCAGCCGGCGTCCGGTACCGACCGGCCCGAGCTGCGCCAGCGGCAGCCCGGTGCGCAGCTCCCCGAGGGCGTCTATCCGCAGCAGGTCGAACCGTATACCCCTCCGCCGGCCGACCCCAGGGAGGCCCGAACATTCATCGAGGAGCTCGAGTCGGCCCACGAGCGGGCCGCACGCGACGCCACGCTGGCGCCGCCGATCCCCGCACCGGCACGGCGGGTACCGGGTGCGAACCTGCCGGCCTTCGGCGACCCCAACGGCTCCCGCACGGCAGAGCTGGCCGTACCGCCGCCGGATCCCGCTGAGGCACGCGAACTTGTGGAGCTGTTCGAGTCGGGCATCGCGCGAGCGTTGCGAGAGGTCCGACCCGGTCTGGAAACCGGAGGAAGGTCAGAATGATGAGCAGTCCATCGATGCCTGACAGCGGGGAACGGCTGGGTCTGAGCCCGGAGGCTCAGACGTTCGGCTGGCTCCTGTCGAGCTTCGCCACGGGTACCGCCGGCGTCGTCGACGCGATCGCTGTGTCGGCCGACGGGCTGGTGATCGGGATGTCGTCGAACGACGACCGAGCCAACGCCGACCGGCTGGCCGCGATCCTTTCGGGGATGAGAAGCCTGGCCGGCGGCGCGGCCGAGTGGTACAAGCTCGGCGCACTCAACAAGGTCATCGTGGACATGTCCGGGGGGTACCTGCTCATCATGTCGATCGGCAGCGGCTCGGTGCTGGGCGTGATCGCCGATCGTTCCGCGAACCTGGGCAACGTCGCCTACGAGATGACCCTTTTCGCCAACCGTGCGGGCGCGGCGCTGAACCCGCGTCTCATCACCGAGTTGAAGAACGCGGTCCAATGATGATGACCGTCGAGCCGTCGCGGGACCCGCCCTCACCGGAAGCGGCCGCACGGATACGGCCGTACGTCGATGGCGACCTCGAACGCGCCGCCGCGCCAACGGACTCGACGCTGCCGGGCCTGCGGCCGTTCGTGCTGACCGGGGGACGGGTACGTGGCCTCGACCCGGACATCGGTCTGGAGACGCAAGTGACCGCGCGGTCGGGTGGGGCGCTACCGAGCCTCGCCCCCGAGCAACGGGCCATCCTCGAACTGTGCCGGCAGCCGGTATCGGTGGCCGAGATATCTGCCCACCTGCACATGCAACTCGGCGTGACGAGGGTCCTCGTCGGTGACCTGCGGGCCACCGGACACCTGGACGTGCATGGGCTGGACCGCTTCACCGCACACGACCCCGAAACCATTCGGAGAGTGATCCGTGGACTCCGTGCGATTTCCTGACCAGCCCCCGGTACCGGTAAAGATCGTCATCGCCGGCGGCTTCGGCGTCGGCAAGACGACCACCGTCGGGGCCATCTCCGAGATCGCGCCGTTGACGACCGAGGCGTTGATGACCGAGGTCGCCGCGGCGATCGACGATTCGGCGCCGGTACCGGCGAAGACCACCACGACGGTGGCGATGGACTTCGGCCGGGTGACAATCGACCAGAGCCTGAAGCTGTACCTCTTCGGCACCCCCGGCCAGTCCAGGTACGGCTTCATGTGGGACGAGATCACCCGCGGCGCACTGGGCGCGCTCGTGGTCGTCGACAGCAGCCGGCTCGCCGACTGCTACCCGGCGGTGGACTACTTCGAGCGCGGGGGCCTGCCGTTCGTCGTAGCCGTCAACGCCTTCTACGGCGAACTAGCGTTCGAGCTCACGCACGTACGGTGGGCGCTCGCGGTAAACGAGCAGGTACCGGTGATCAAGTTCGACGCCCGTGACCGGATCTCGGTACGCGATGCGCTGCTCGTGGTCCTCGACCGCGCGCTCGAGCGCGCGGTCGCGACCCGTCGGTGAGCTACCCGTCCGCCTCGATTTCGCGGACCAGCTTGATTGCCGGATCCACCTCCGAGATCGGGAAGCAGCCTTCCTTCTCGACCATACGGCCGTTCTGCGGTACCACGGTGCGGTCGGTGTTGTTGGGAATGTGCAACGGCGCCGTGCCGTAGTACCAGGGCTTGCAGAGGATGTCGGTTTTGAAATCCCTGATGTTCCTGATCGCTTCGTTGACGCTCTTCGCGGTGAGCGCGCCGGTCACGCTCAGCAGCGCCCTGACGACAATGTTGGCCTGGACGAAGCCCATCTGGCTGAAGCTGCCGAGTGGGACGTTCGGCGCGTAGCGCTTCTGCACGGCTCGGTACAGCTCGCTGTCCGGGCCGGGCGCGCTGGTGAGGTTCAGCTCGGCGTTGACACCCAGCTTGCCGTTCCACTGCGGGCCGAGCGCGCTGGCCAGGAAGTCGGTGTTGCACGGCGTCGAGCAGGCCCACTTCACTCGGTCTTGCAGACCCATCTGTTCGGCGGCCTGGAGGATCTTCAGCGCCTCCGGCGGCGTGAAGTTCAAGACCACGCCGCCGTCCTGGCCCGCCGCCTGGACGGCTCGCAATGCGACCGAGTTGGCATCCTGGATCGGTACGTTGTCCTTCAACGACACCGTCGGGACGCCGGCGGCCTGTGCGGTCAGCAGGAAGCCGCCTTCCACGTAGCCGGTGATGGGCACGTTGGACTGGTCGAGTACGAGCTTCTTGACTCCTTGCCGGACCAGGTACTGGGTGGCGCCGATCACGCTGTAGCGGGCGCCCATGTTCACCGGCGCGCTGTTGGGGGTCGAGTAACACTCCGGTGCGATGCCGGAGTCGACGATGAAGAAGCCCTGCTGCTCGTAGTAGCCGTGGTTGATCGCGCACTCGATGATGCTGGTGTTGCCGACGATGGCCAGTACCTTGTCGGTCTCGATGAGCTTGCGTGCCAGCGCCGCGATCTGGCTGGGGTCGGTCTGTTCGGTCTCGATGATGTATTCGATCGGCCGGCCCTTGATGCCGCCGTTGTCGTTGACGCAGTCGAACACGGCCTTGGCCATGTTCGGGATGTCGGTGAAGTCCGTACCGGGTTGCTTGGTGGCGATCGCCCCCAGTCTGATCGGCGCGCCGGTGGCCTTCTGGCCGGTCCCCGCCCCGCACCTGGGGGCTACGCCGGCTCCGTTCACATTCGTCGTGGTACCGGTCTTCGCGGAAGTGCAGGCGACCAGTGCCGTGGAGGCCGTCAGCACGAGCGAGAGCAAGAGTGTTCGGCCCTGTCCTCGCAAACCGTCTCCTCCCTCCGATCCGATCATCCGGGAATCGAGCGGGGGAATTGTAAGCGCGCTCACCCGCCCAGCGGGACCGTAGATTCAGCCATTGCCTGAAGGCCTGATGGACGCCGATTGCCGACAGGCTTGGCACGGAATTCGCATGGTTGGATGGCACGGTGATCGATGCGATTGTCGCCGCCCACGAAGCGCGGATACGCGATCTGGATCCGTTGCTGCCGCGCAGCCACCCGCTGCCCGTACCTGTATCCGGCGAGATTCCGATGGTGGTCGACGGCGCGGTGGGTTACCCGGCCCGGATCGCTGTCGGTCTCGGTACCCCGCAGGCGGACTGGGGCGCGCTGGACGAGCATCGGCTCGCGGCGCGCGTCGGCGGAGCGAATTCGGTCGCGGCGATGGACGCGCTGTTGGCCCGCTGGGCCGAGGTGGTCCACACGACCGCCACCCCGGAGGACCGCGACTCGGCCGCCACGATCGGTTGGCCCAGCCGGGACACGGCGATGACTCCGCTGTTCCTCGACCGGGGCATGATCCAGTTTCGGGTGCTCGCCGCCCGGCCGGCCGGGCGGCCCGGCCCCGATGCGACGTCGCAGGCGGTGATCCGGCCGATGACCGAGGCGGACCTCGACGACGTGGTCGACCTGCACCTGGAGGAGATCCGCTGGGGCACCCAGTTCGCTGCCGGTTCAGTCGTCCGGGCGGCGGCCGGCGACGTGGCCCGCCGGGAGTACGCCGGCGTACTCGAGCGGGACGAGCCGTGGACGTGGGTCGCCGAGTGGGACGGGCGTACGGTCGGCATGATCACGGTAGCTCCGCCGCAGTCGGCCGGCTGGGTGGCGGGGCTGAGTTCGGCGAGCACCCCGGCCTACGTGGGGACGACCGTGGTGCTCGCGCCGCGGCGCGCCGGCGGCGTCGGTACCGCCCTGGTCGCCCAGGCCCACGCCGCGCTCGACCGGGCTGGCGTCGATGTGGCCCTGCTGCACTACGCCCCGCTCAACCCGTTGTCCGCGCCGTTCTGGCACCGGCAAGGGTACCGTCCATTGTGGAGTTGGTGGTCGGTCAGCCCGGCGTCGCGGCTCCGCCGAGGACGCACGCACTAGCGCCCGCGTTTGTCACCGTCGGTCGGTGGGTCGGCGACCAGCGTGACCGCGCCGTCGACGTGCTCGACCGTGAACAGGGTGCCCGGCGTGAAGTTGCCGAGCACCTCGGGTGGGAGCTGGACGGTACCGTCACCGGCCAGGACCGCGAACTCCAGCCCGCCGCGGCCTTCGGCCCCGACCCGGCCGTCGCGGATGGTGACGAGCCGCCCCATCCGCGTCCCGACCTCGGCGTCGTGGGTCACGACCACGATGGTGGAACCCCGTTCGGAGTTCACCCGTTCCAGCGCGTCCAGCACCTCGTCGCGGCCGGCGCTGTCGAGCTGGCTGGTCGGCTCGTCCACGAGCAGGAGACCCGGTCCGGCAGCCATACCGGCCGCCAGCGCCGCCCGCTGCCGCGCCCCGGCCGGCAGGTCCGATACCCGGCGGTGCATGTCGCCGAGCAGGCCTACGAGTGCGGCGATGCGCTCCGGCGACTCGACGTCCGCCGGTCGGACGCGTGCGGCCCGGCGTTGGGCCAACCATATGTTGTCGGCCAGCGTGGCGTACGGCAGGAGGTTCCGCTCGGCACCGCCCTGCAGCACGACCCCGATGTCCGTGCCGCGCAGCCGGGCCAGCTCGGCATCGGTGAGCCGGCCGATGTCCATCGACCCCACCTGGACCCGCCCGGCACTGGGCCGCATCAGCCCGGAGAGCAACGCGATCAGCGTGGACTTACCCGAACCGGACGGGCCAACGAGAGCGACCGTCTCGCCGGGCGGTGGCCACGG
>Ga0209382_10004093_pt1 | contig 19705 bp, 16 predicted proteins | sample SoiMetdeltSBSDD5_FD_187599 | JGI IMG/M metagenome (GOLD analysis project Ga0209382, IMG submission 187599) | Bulk soil microbial communities from a Populus tree surrounding site in Tennessee, USA - Soil MetaG P. deltoides SBSDD5 (SPAdes) (version 2) | ecosystem: Environmental > Terrestrial >... | reverse complement strand
GATGGAGGACGTGCCGGACCGGCGCACGGGCGAGGTCCTGTACCGATTCCTCCAGTCCTCCGGCCTCCTCGCGCGCCTGAGCAAGGACGCCACCGCGGAGGCGGAGGCGCGGGTGAAGAACATCGCGCGCTTCTTCGAGATCGTGAAGGGCTACGGCGACGTGGCCGAGCACGATCGCGTCCCCGCCTTCGTGGCCCACCTCGATCTCCTGCGCGAGGCGGGCGACGACCCGGCGGTAGCGGAGGCGGACCCCGACGACGACGCGGTGCCCGTCCTCACCGTGCACAAGGCCAAGGGGCTCGAGTTCCCGGTGGTGTTCCTCGTCGGCTGCGTGGAGCAGAAGTTCCCGCTGCGCGCGCGCCGCGACCCCCTGGAGCTGCCGGCGGAGCTCCTCCCGGAGGCCATGCCGGGCGGCGATCCCCACCTGCAGGAGGAGCGGCGCCTCTTCTACGTGGCCATGACCCGGGCCAAGGAGGAGCTGATCCTGACCTCCGCCGCCGACTACGGGACGGCGCGCGCGCGCAAGGTCTCGCGCTTCGCGGTGGAGGCGCTGGACCTGCCCTCGCCCGCTCCCGCCCCGCGCAAGAGCCAGGCCCTGGAGGCCCTGGCCCGGCACCAGCCGATGCCGCCCGAAGCGCCCCGGCCCGACTTGCCCCTGCCTGCGAGCGAGACGCTCACCCTGTCCTTCCGGCAGATCGACGACTACCGGACCTGTCCCCTCAAGTACAAGTACATCCACCGGCTCAAGGTCCCGCTCCTCGTGCACCACCGCGTCGTCTACGGCAGCGCCGTCCACAAGGCAGTGCAGGCGCATTTCCGCGCGAGGGCGGAAGGGCTGCCCTCGTCCGAGGAGGACGTGATCGCCGCCTTCCGCGCGGCCTGGGTCTCCGAAGGCTTCCTCTCCCGCGAGCACGAGGAGCAGCGGCTGCGCGCGGGGGAGGAGGCGCTGCGGCGCTTCGTGCAGGAGGAGGGGCGCGCGCCCCTCACCCCCACCGGCGTCGAGCAGGAGTTCGCGTTCTTCGTCGGCCGCACGAAGGTGCAGGGCCGCTACGACCTCGTGGTGGAGCGCGAGGGGCGCGTCACCATCCTCGACTTCAAGACCGGCGCGGTGGACGATCCGGAGGAGGCCAGGAAGCGCGCCAAGGAGAGCCTCCAGCTCGACGTCTACTCTCTCGCGCACCTGCGGACGGCGGGCCGCCTGCCGGACTGGGTGGAGCTGCGCTTCCTGGAGTCCGGGCTCGCCGGCGGCAAGCGGCCGACGGCGGAGGAGGCGGCGCGCACGGAAGACGTCGTCCGCGAGGTGTCCGCCCAGATCCGCCAGCGGGATTTCGAGGCGCGCCCCTCGTACATGGCCTGCGGTCAATGCGCCTTCCGCGACATCTGCCCGCACACCGCCCGTAACCCCGAAGCCGAAACCTAGATAACATTCGGGGCCGTGGGCCTCGAAGCCACCTGCCAGGCACGGATGGGGCGCGCCTCCTCGGCGGGCAAGGCGCGCCTGGAGGAGACGGATCTCGTCTTCCGCGGCGAAGGCGACCTCCGGTTCAAGGTGGCGATCAAGGACCTGGAACGCGTGGACGCGCGCGGGGGAGCCCTCTACCTGGAATGGGCGGAGGGCAAGGCCGTGCTCGACCTCGGCGACCAGGCCGCGCGCTGGGCGGAGAAGATCAGGAACCCGCCCTCGCTCCTGGACAAGCTCGGGGTCAAGCCGGGACAGCGCGTGTCCGTCGTCGGCATCGAGGACCGCCGGTTCCTCGACGACCTCGCCGCGCGGGTGGACGACCTCACGCGCGGCCGGGCCAAGGCCGGATCCGATCTCGTGCTCGTGGCCATGAGCGACCGCTCGGAGCTGCCGCGCCTCGCGAAGCTGCGCGAGGCGATCAAGGCCAATGGCGCGATCTGGGTCGTGTGGCCCAAGGGCCGCAAGGAATTCCGCGAGGACGACGTGCGCGACTTCGGCAAGGCGGCGGGTCTCGTGGACGTGAAGGTGGCGCGCTTCTCGGAGACGCTCAGCGCCCTCAAGATGATGATCCCGCGCGCGCAGCGCTGAGCGCGCGCCTAGCAGGAGGCTTTCTTCATGCCGCAACGCATCGGGTTCGCCGGTCTCGGCCTCATGGGCAGCCGCATGGCCCGCCAGTTCCTCGACAAGGGGTTTCCCCTCGCCGTCTGGAACCGCACGCCCGAGAAGGCCAAGGCCCTGGTGGACCGGGGCGCGAAGCTCGCGCGCACGCCGAAGGAGCTGGCGGAGACGTCGGACGTCGTCATCTCCTGCGTGGCCGATCCCAACGCGGTCGGCCGCCTCGTGTTCGCGGAGGACGGCATCCGGCCCGCCGCGCGCCCCGGCTTCGCCTACATCGAGACCTCGACGATCTCGCCCGGCCTCATGAAGCGCGTGGCCGAGGTGCTGGAGCCCAGAGGCACGAAGGTCCTGGAGGCGCCGGTCACCGGGTCCAAGACGGGCGCGGACAAGGGCACGCTCCTCCTCATGTGCGGGGGCCGGCCCGACGTCTTCGAGGAGCTGATGCCCGTGCTCATGGCCATGGGGACAAAAGCCATCCTGTGCGGCCCGCTCGGCCACGGCTCGGTGGTGAAGCTCATCGGGAACACGCTCATCAGCTACATGCTCGAAGGGTTCTGCGAGGGCCTCGTGGTCGCGAAGAAGGCGGGGGTGGACCCGGAGAAGGTGCTGGAGGTCGTGATGGCCTCCGGCTTCCAGTCCCCCTACTTCCCGTTCAAGGCCTCCGCGATCGCGAAGCGCGATTTCGAGCAGCACTTCTCGGTGGACCTGCTCGTGAAGGACCAGACCCTGATGCTCGAGGAAGCCGCCGCGCTCCGGGTCCCCATGCCGGGGCTGTCCGCGCTGCGCGAGGTCTTCCAGGCCGCGCGCGCGCAGGGCTGGGGCCAGGAGGACATCGCGGCGGTCTACAAGGTGATCGAGAGGAACGCGGGGCTCTGATCGATCGCGGGCAAGCCCCACGTAGAGCGCGCCCGGGCCGCGCAGCGGCGCGGGCGTCGCGAGGGGGGTTTCAGGGGGGGCCGCGAACACCCATCGGGATGATGTGTGAGTGCCCCCCCTGACTAAACAAGAAAAGGAATACGTCTGAACGAACCCGGCGCTCCCTCCCGCATCGGCCGCTACGAGATCCGCCAGGAGCTCGGCCGCGGCACCATGGGCGTCGTCTACGAAGCGGAAGACCCGGCGCTCTCGCGCCATGTCGCGGTCAAGACGATCCAGGTCCCGCTGGCCGCCTCGAAGAAGGAGCGGGAGGAGTACGAGAAGCGGTTCCTGGCCGAGGCGCGCATCGCCGCCCGTCTCTCCCACCCCGGCATCGTGGTCGTCCACGACGTGGGGCGGGACGCCGCGCACGACATCCTCTACATCGCGCTCGAGTACCTGCAGGGGCGCACCCTGGACGACGTGGCCGCGGAAGGCCCGCTCGAATGGCGCGAAGCCCTGCGCATCGTCGGCCGCCTGGCCGAGGCCATGCGCTACGCCCACGGCCAGGGCGTCATCCACCGCGACATCAAGCCCGCGAACATCATGCTTGTCACGTCCGGCGAGCCGAAGATCATGGACTTCGGCATCGCCAAGCTCGAGGCGGGCCAGCTCACGTCCCCCGGCCAGTTCTTCGGGACGCCGCTCTACATGTCGCCGGAGCAGGCCCTGGGGCTGCCCGTGGACGCGCGCACGGACCTGTTCTCGCTCGGCTCCGTGGCCTATCTGCTCCTTTCCGGGCGCCCGCCCTTCGAGGCGCCCAACGTGCCCGGCATCCTCGCGCGCGTCGCCTACCAGCCGCCCCGGCCGCTGGGCGAGGTCGTCCCCGGCCTGCCCGCCGACGTGGAGTACGTGGTGGCGCGCGCGATGGCGAAGAGTCCCGCCGATCGCTATCCGGATGGGAAGACGATGGCGGAAGACGTGGACGACATCCTGGCCGGCCGGCCCCCGCGGCATCGCGCGCGCTGGACGCCGCCGCCCGTGGGCGCAGGCACGGTCGCGTCCGTCCGCGGTGGGGATCTCCCCGAGCTGTCGCTCGATCCGGTCGAGACGAGCCGTCCGCGGCGGCGCCGCCGCGGCCGCACGACCGTCATCCTGCTGGCCCTCCTCGGCCTCGTGTCCGCCGCGTATTTCCATCTGCACCCGTCCGACTGGCAGTTCTGGCGCCGCGCGGCCCGGGAAGCGAGGAAGACGCGCATCGTGGAAGAGGTGCGCGCGTGGTGGGGAAGGATCGGGCTCGAATCTCCCGAAGCACCCGTGCCGGCGGCAGCTCCTTCGGCCGCGCCGCCAAAGGTCGTCGAGGCCTCGCCGCCGCCGAGTCCGTCGCCCGAGGTCTCACCGGTCGCTCCGCCCCCGGTCGTATCGGCCCCCACCGCCGCGCCTTCCGAGGCCCCCCTCGCGAGCATTCCGGAAGACGATCCGGATCCGAGCACCTCTCCGGCGGTACCGTCCCTCCCCGTCAAGGGCACGGAGGCGGCCCCGCCGCCCTCGGCCAGGGGCCGCGCGTCGGGGCAGCTCGTGATCGAGTTCGAGCACCATCTCAAGCACGGGAACCTGCAGGTCTGGGTGGACGACACGCGCGTCGTGGACGACGACTTCGACGGCCGCATCGCGCGGAAGATCCTCTCCTTCGAGCTGCGCAAGGGCCTCGTCCAGCAGCGGCTCGCCCTCGCTCCCGGCCGTCACGACGTGCGCGTCACCGTGCGCTGGGACGGCAACGCGAAGACCGCACGCATCTCGGGCGAGTTCCGGCCCGGCGCATCGCGCACGCTGGACGTGCAGGTGAGCCGGATCGGCGGGAAGCTCGGCCTGGACTGGAAGTAGGGCGGACCCCCCGCGACCGGCCGTCATGTCACCCTGTCCGGGCGGGGGCGGCATGGAGCTGGCTGGATTTGCGATCGTCGCGATAGCGCTGGTGGCGGCGGCCGCCCTGCTCGCGCGTCGCGGCGCGGATCCCGATCCCGCCCTGGCCCAGGCGATGCAGGGTCTGGCCCAGGGGCTCGCGCGGCTGCAGGCCGACCTCACCCGCCTGGCCCGCAGCCAGGACGACCTGCGCCAGGACGTGCACCACGGCCGCGAGGCCTCGATCCTCCAGCTCTCCGACGTCGCGCAGGGCCTGCGCGGCGAGCTGGGCCAGGCCCAGCGGGCCCTGGCCGAGGTCAAGGCCATCGAGCAGGGGCGGGCGCGCCAGATGGAGCAGGCCTCCGACAGCCTGCGGCGGCTGGAGGCGGTGGTGGCGGGTTCCTCCACGCGCGGGGCGGCGGGCGAGAACATCCTGGCCCGCGCGCTCGCGCAGCTGCCCGCGGACCTGCTCGAGGTCAACGTGGCCTTCGGCAGCAAGATCGTCGAATACGCCCTGCGCCTGCCCGGGGGCCGCTTCCTTCCCATCGACAGCAAGTGGACGAGCGTGGGCGTGCTGGAGAGGCTGGACGCGACGTCGGAGCCGCAGGAGCGAAGGCGCCTCGTCGAGCAGGTCGCGCGCGACGTGCGGAGCCGGATCCGCGACATGGGCAAGTACCTGGACCCCGAGCGCACGCTCAGCCTCGGCCTCCTCGCCGTGCCCGACGCGGTGTACGAGGCGGCCCCGGAAGCGCACGGCGAGGGCTACCGCGCGGGCGTGCTCGTCGTTCCCTATTCCCTCGCCCTGCCCTACGTGCTCGCGCTCTACCGGCTCACCGTGCGCTTCGGCTGCGCCGTGGACACGGACCAGCTCGCGGACCGGATCCGTGGCCTGGAGGAGACGCTGCGCCAGATCGACGAGGAGGTCGAGGGCCGGCTCTCGCGCGGGCTCGTGCAGGCGGGCAACGCGCGGGACGCCCTGCGCGACCACCTGGTGGACGCGCGGCGGTCCACCCAGAAGCTGCTCCTGACCGCGGAATCCGAGGCGCCGTCCGCCCTGGGCGTGGTGGTGGGAGGCCCCGTCGCTGTCCCCAGCGTGCGGCGGATCTCCGTGGCCGAGGTCGATTGACGCGCTCGCGCGAGCGCGGATAACCTCGCCAGAGGTGTCCCCCAGCAGCATCGCCGTCCTCGTCGCGGCCGGGCGCGGAGAGCGCATGGGCGCCGGCCGGGCCAAGGCCTTCCTCCCCCTCGCCGGGCGCCCGCTCCTCCTGCGCGCGGCGGAGGCCTTCGAGGCGGCGCCCGAAGTCGAGGCCATCGTGGCCGTGGTCCCCGCCGGCGAGCAGCGCGCCGCGCACGACCTGCTCGCGCCCCTGCACAAGGTGACGGCGGTGGTGGCGGGCGGAGCCACCCGCCAGGAATCCGTGCGCGCGGGACTGGCGGCGGTGCCCTTCGCCTTCGACGGCATCGTGCTCGTCCACGACGCGGCCCGGGCGCTGATCGAGCCCGCGCTCATCGCGTCGGTCGTCCGGGCCGCGGCCGAGACGGGCGCGGCCATCCCCGTTCTGCCTCTCGTCGACACCGTCAAGCGCGTGCGGGACGGCGCGGTCGGGGAGACGCTCGACCGCTCCGAGCTGGCGGCGGCGCAGACCCCGCAAGGCGTCCAGCGCGCGCTGCTTCAGGAAGCGCTCGACCAGGCGGCGCGGGACGGCGTCACCGTCACGGACGAAGCCATGGCCGTGGAGCGCCTGGGCCGCCGGGTGGCGGCGGTGGTGGGATCGCCGCGCAACCTCAAGATCACGACTCCGCACGACCTCCGCTGGGCGGAGCTGCTCCTGGCCAGCGCGGTGGAAAAGGCGTGACGGCCACACGCATCGGCACCGGGTTCGACGCGCACCGGCTCGTGGAGGGCCGTCCCCTGATGCTCGGCGGCGTCCGCATCGCGCATGCGCGGGGCCTGGAGGGCCACTCCGACGGCGACTGCCTCCTGCACGCGGTCTGCGACGCGATCCTCGGCGCGCTCGGCGCGGGAGACATGGGCCGCCACTTCCCGAGTACGGACGCGCGCTGGAAGGGCGCGGCCAGCCTGCGCTTCCTCGAGGACGTCGCGCGCCTCCTGGGCGAGCGCGGCTACGCCCTCGGTAACCTCGACGCGACGGTGATCGCGCAGGCCCCCGCCCTGGCCCCTCATCTCGAAGCCATGCGCGCCCAGATCGCGCAGGCCCTGGCCGCGCCCCTGGACGCGGTGTCGGTCAAGGCCAAGAGCACGGACGCCCTGGGGGCGATCGGGCGCGGAGAGGGAATCGCCGCCCAGTGCGTGGTGCTGTTGCAGCGCCGCGACCGATAGGTCAATTTAGGAGCCCATGAACCTCATCTGCGGGATCAACCCCGTGCTGGAAGCGCTGGGCGCGGGCACGCGGCACTTCGACCGGCTGCTCGTGGTCAAGGGCCTGCGCAACAAGCGCATCTCCGACGCCATCAGCCGCGCCGGCCACCTCGGCATCCCGCTGCGCTTCGAGGCGCGGGAGACGCTGGACCGCATGGCCGCGGGCGTCCCGCACCAGGGCCTCATCGCGGTGGTGTCGGCCAAGCCGGTGACCACGGTCGACAAGGTGCTGGAGGAGGCGCGCACGCCCGCGCTGGTCGTGGTGCTCGACGGCGTGGAAGACCCGCGGAACCTCGGCGCCATCCTGCGCACCGCGGAGGCTTCGGGGGCGGACGGCGTGCTGCTGCCCGACCGGCACAGCGCCGGTCTCACGGAGACGGTGAGCCGCGCCTCCGCGGGCGGGCTGGAGCACGTGAAGGTCGCGAGCATCGGCAACGTGGTGCAGGCCATCGAGGGCCTCAAGAAGCGCGGCTTCTGGATCGTGGGCTTCGACGCCAGCGGCACCGAGCGCTGGGACCAGGTCGACTATCGGCGGCCGATCGCGCTCGTGCTCGGGGGCGAGGGGCGCGGGATCCGCCGCCTCGTGCGCGAGCACTGCGATCACCTGGTTTCGATCCCGCTCTTCGGGCACGTCGGCTCTCTCAACGTCTCCGTGGCCGCGGGCATCGCGCTTTACGAGGCCGTGCGCCAGCGCGGCGCGGTGCCCAGCCACGTGCGGCCCATCCCGGCGCGCGCGGCGGCGGCGCCGCGCATCGTGGGACCGGGAGCGGAGGACGCGGAGACGGATCCCGGCCTCGTCGCGCGGTACGCCGCCGAGGGCGACGACGAAGAGGCCGACGAATCCTCGCGCGCGGAGCCGGTCGGCCTCGGCGAGGACGACGACCGTCCGGCCTGGTCGGGCCCCACCGTCCTCAAGCCCGTGAGCGGCCCGCGGCGCGATCACGGCGCCGGCCGCGAGCACGGCCGCGGCCGGCACGGGCCGGGACACGGGCGCGGACGTGGCCCTCGCCGCGATCAGGGCCCGCGTCACCCCGGTCCGGGAGCGCCGCCGCCGGGTGGCGAGCGTGGAGAGGCGCGCGGCGAGCACGGAGATGGGCGTCACGGCGGGGAGGCTCCGGGCGGACACGGCCCGCGCGGCCGCCGCCGCCGTCGTCGCGGCGGAGGACCGCGCCCCGGCGGCAACGAGCCCGGCCAACCGCCGCGTCCGCACGAAGGCGGGCGCCCGCCGGAGGCGCCTCCGGCGTCGGCTTCCCAGGGCTCGCCGGGTACCCCGGCGACTCCGGGGACCCCGGGAGGCCCGGAAAACGGCCTTTCCAAGCGCCGGCGGCGCCGCCGCCGGCGGCACTGAGAGGGCGCGAAAGGCCTTCCCGGAAGCGCGATATGAGTACAGGTAGGCACTTGACTTGCAAGGCCTCGGCGGCTTTGGTAGAGTCGGGGTTTGTCGCTGGCGTAGCTCAGCGGTAGAGCGGCTGATTTGTAATCAGCGGGTCGGGGGTTCAATTCCCTCCGCCAGCTCCAACCGCGAAGGCAATCCCGGAAGCGCTTCTCACGGAGGGTGTTCGGGGCGGCGGACCGGCGGCTGCTAGTGGGGAGGTAGCGAAGCGGCCAAACGCATCAGACTGTAAATCTGACGCCCCTCGGGCTTCAAAGGTTCGAATCCTTTCCTCCCCACCACCGCGTGGGACACGGGAGTACGACGGTACGTGACAGGCGGGTGTAGCTCAGCTGGTAGAGCTCCAGCCTTCCAAGCTGGATGTCGCGGGTTCGAATCCCGTCGCCCGCTCCACGCGGAGAAGGGAAAGGCGCGAGGACGGCAGACGATGCGTGGTCGCGAGAGTGCTTGAACACGCCCACGTAGCTCAGTTGGCAGAGCGCGTCCTTGGTAAGGACGAGGTCATCAGTTCAATTCTGATCGTGGGCTCCAGGCTGGCAAGGTCGTAGGTTTTCGAGAGCAGAGGCAGGAAGGCAGATGGCGAAGGAGAAGTTCGACAGGTCGAAGCCGCACGTGAACATCGGAACGATCGGGCACGTGGACCACGGCAAGACGTCGCTGACGGCGGCGATCACGAAGGTCCTGGCCGCGACGAACCCGAAGGTGGTGTACCGCGGGTACGACTCGATCGACAACGCGCCCGAGGAGAAGGAGCGCGGGGTCACCATCAACGCGTCGCACGTGGAGTACGAGACGGGCAACCGCCACTACGCGCACGTGGACTGCCCGGGCCACGCCGACTACATCAAGAACATGATCACGGGGGCGGCCCAGATGGACGGGTCGATCCTGGTGGTGAGCGCGGCGGACGGTCCCATGCCCCAGACGCGCGAGCACATCCTGCTCGCCCGCCAGGTGGGCGTGCCCTCGATCGTCGTGTTCCTGAACAAGGTCGACATGGTGGACGACCCGGAGCTCCTCGACCTCGTCGAGCTCGAGGTGCGCGACCTCCTCAAGACCTACAAGTTCCCGGGGGACGAAGTGCCGGTCATCCGCGGCTCCGCGCTCAAGGCCCTGGAGGGCACGGGCAAGGACGACTCGGCCAAGCCGATCCTCGAGCTCATGGAGGCGGTCGACAAGTACGTGCCCATGCCGACGCGTGAGGTCGAGAAGCCGTTCCTGATGCCGGTGGAGGACATCTTCACCATCTCGGGGCGCGGCACGGTGGCCACGGGGCGCGTGGAGCGCGGCAAGGTGAAGGTCGGCGAGGAAATCGAGATCGTGGGCCTGCGCGACACGCAGAAGAAGGTCGTGACCGGCGTCGAGATGTTCAAGAAGCTGCTCGACGAGGGCCAGGCCGGGGACAACATCGGGGTGCTCCTGCGCGGGACGGAGCGCAAGGACATCGAGCGGGGGATGGTGCTGGCCAAGCCGGGCAGCATCACGCCGCACACGAAGTTCAAGGGCGAGGTCTACGTGCTGACGAAGGAGGAGGGCGGCCGCCACACGCCGTTCTTCACCGGGTACCGCCCGCAGTTCTACTTCCGGACGACGGACGTGACGGGCGTGGCGCACCTGCCCGCGGGCACGGAGATGGTGATGCCCGGGGACAACACGCAGATGGAGATCGAGCTGATCGCGCCCATCGCGATGGAGAAGGGGCTGCGCTTCGCCATCCGTGAGGGTGGACGCACGGTCGGCGCGGGTACGGTCACGGAGATCATCCAGTGAGAGACAACATCATCCTGCAGTGTCCGGAGTGCAAGCACCGGAACTACGTCACCACCAAGAACAAGAAGAAGACGACGGAGCGGCTGGAGCTCGCGAAGTACTGCAACCACTGCCGCAAGCACACGGCGCACAAGGAGACGAAGTAGCCACAGGCCAGTAGCTCAATGGTGGAGCACCGGTCTCCAAAACCGGGGGTTGGGGGTTCGAGTCCCTCCTGGCCTGCCAACGACCGACGCATGGGAACGGGGCGCCAGGCGAAAATTCGGGGTTGAAGCAAATGGCCGTCGCAGCAGAGGCGAGAAAGATGGACAAGGGCGAGCAGGTGAGCGCGGGAGCGCCGAACTGGGTTTCGGGTCCGCTCGGCTGGGCTCCTCGAAAGCTCAGCGAGCTGAAGACGTTCTTCGTCGAGGTGAGGAGCGAGCTCAAGAAGGTCACCTGGCCGGGCAAGCAGGAAGTCTACGGGACCACGATCGTCGTCATCCTCACCACCGTCTTCTTCGGCTTCTATCTCTACGGTCTGGACATCCTCCTTTCGCAGCTGTTCACGAAGGTGCTGGGTTCGAGATGACGGAAACGACGAAGCCGGCGACGTCCAAGCAGTGGTACATCGTCCACACCTACTCGGGGTTCGAGAAGAAGGTGTCGGAGAGCCTGCGCCAGCGCGCCAAGGCCTACGGCCTGGAGGACCAGATCGGCCGCATCGAGATCCCCACCGAGGAAGTGGTGGAGATGAAGGGCGGCAAGAAGGTCCAGACGGCCACCCGCTTCTTCCCCGGCTACATCCTGGTCGAGATCGAGACCGAGGAAGGCACGGGCGGCGGCGAGAAGAAGATCCCGGACTCCACCTGGCACCTCGTCAAGAACACGCCGAAAGTGACGGGGTTCGTGGGCTCGGGCAACCGGCCGGTGCCGCTCAGCCAGGAAGAGGCGGACCAGATCTTCGTCCAGGTCAAGGAATCGATCGAGAAGCCGAAGCCGAAGTACACCTTCGAGCGCGGCGAGGGCGTCCGCATCATCGACGGCCCCTTCTCGAACTTCCAGGGCGTGGTGGAAGAGGTCAACCTGGATCGGAACACGCTGAAGGTCATGGTGACCATCTTCGGGAGGTCCACGCCCGTCGAGCTGGACTTCCTGCAGGTCGAGAAGCTTTAGGCGAGGACGCTAGGAACACATGAAGAAGATCACCGGATCCATCAAGCTGCAGATCCCCGCGGGCAAGGCCACGCCGGCCCCGCCCGTCGGCCCCGCGCTGGGCCAGGCGGGCGTCAACATCATGGACTTCTGCAAGAACTTCAACGCGCGTACGGCCAAGGACGAGGGCCTGATCATCCCGGTGGTGATCACGGTCTACGCCGACCGCTCGTACACGTTCATCACCAAGACGCCGCCCGTGGCCATCCTCATCAAGCGCGAGGCGGGCATCGCCAAGGGCAGCGGCGAGCCGAACAAGAACAAGGTCGGAAAGATCACCATGAAGCAGGTCGAGGGCATCGCCAAGATGAAGCTGCCCGACCTCAACACGGACAGCCTGGAGTCGGCCATCCAGACCGTGAAGGGCACCGCCCGCAGCATGGGCATCGAGGTCGTCTAGGTCGCAAACGAACCACGACGCGGCCGCGGCTGGCCGCGCCGGTGGGAGCGCCGACGAAAGGGCGCGAGAGGAGCCGATGGCAAAGGTCGGAAAGAAGTTCGCGAAGGCCAAGGAGGCGGTGGCGGTCAAGCCCCACTACGCCTTGCCCGAAGCGGTGCAGGCGGTGGCGAAGAACGCCTTCGCCAAGTTCGACGAGACGGTCGAGGTGGCGCTGCGCCTGGGCGTGGATCCGAAGCACGCCGACCAGATGGTGCGCGGGACGGTGATCCTCCCGCACGGGCTGGGCGGCAAGGCCAAGAAGGTCCTGGTCATCGCCTCCGGCGAGAAGCTCAAGGAGGCCACGGACGCGGGCGCCGACCACGTGGGCGGCGAGGACATGGTCAACCGCATCCAGGGCGAGAACTGGCTCGACTTCGACGCCATCGTGGCCACCCCGGACATGATGCGGTCGGTCGGAAAGCTGGGGAAGGTGCTGGGGCCGCGCGGCCTGATGCCCAACCCCAAGACGGGCACCGTCACCTTCGACGTCGGCAAGGCGGTGAAGGAGATCAAGGCGGGGAAGGTCGAGTACCGCGTCGACAAGACGGCCATCGTGCACGCGCCCATCGGCAAGGTGTCGTTCGGGCCGGAGAAGCTGCTCGACAACGCCAAGGCGATCATCGACAGCGTGCTCAAGGCCAAGCCGCCGGCGGCCAAGGGCCGGTACGTCAAGTCGATCGCGCTGTCGTCCACCATGGGCCCCGGCGTCCGGGTCGACCTGGGCACCGTCGAAGGCCACTCGTAGGCGCGGGAAGAGGCAATGAATCGCACGGAGAAGCAGGAACTGATCGACGACCTGCACCAGGAGTTCGGGCGCTCGCCGCACGCGATCCTGGTGGACTTCCGCGGCCTGAGCGTGCCCGCGGTGACGGAGTTCCGCCGCAAGGTCAAGGCGGCCGGCTCGCGCTACCGGGTGGTGAAGAACACACTCGCCCTGCGCGCGGCCAAGGGCACGCCCCTGGAGAAGCTGGGGCCGCAGTTCGACAACACCACCGGAGTGGCCTACACCGGCACCGATCCCGTCGCGCTGGCCAAGACCCTGATCGACTTCGCCAAGGACCACCCCGCGCTGGTGGTCAAGGGCGGCCTCGTCTCCGGGTCGCAGATGCTCGACGCGGAGGGGGTGAAGGCCCTCTCCACCATGCCCAGCCTGCCCGAGCTGCGCTCCAAGCTCCTCGGCCTGCTGCAGGCGCCCGCCAGCCAGCTGGTGCGCCTCCTGAACACCCCGGCCAGCCAGCTGGCCCGGGTGCTCCAGGCTCATCAGGAGAAGGCGGAGGAAAAGTAAAAGTTTGCCTCTCCCGCTCGGAGAGGCGGTTCAAGGCTTCGTAACGTCGGTTTTTGAGAGAAGATAAAGGAACGGCAAATGGCTGACATTCAGGCGATCGCGGACCAGCTGAGCGAGCTCACGGTGATGCAGGTTTCGGAGCTCGTGAAGACGCTGGAGGGCAAGTGGGGCGTCTCGGCGGCGGCGGCGGCTCCGGTGATGGTGGCCGGCGGCGGCGCGGCGGCGGCGGGCGGCGCGGCGGCGGCTCCGGCGGAAGAGAAGACGGAGTTCGCCGTGCACCTCACGGCCGCGGGCGACAAGAAGATCAACGTGATCAAGGTCGTGCGCGAAGTCACCAGCCTCGGTCTCAAGGAGGCCAAGGACCTGGTGGACGGCGCTCCCAAGGTGGTCAAGGAGGGCGTCACGAAGGAAGAGGCGGCCACCATCAAGAAGAAGTTCGAGGAAGTCGGGGCCACCGTCGAGATCAAGTAGAGGCCACTCCGACGGTCAGGAGTGGGCGACGTTCCAGTCTTTTTCGGCTCAGCCAGCTCCGGGGGGACGTGTCCCCTCCGGAGCCTCTTCCATTGGGCCAACTGACGCACGCGGCTACGCGCGCGTCGCGCATGAGGTAACGAGCTGATGTACACGGCGATCAGAAACATCTATCGGGATCGGGTTGGATTCCAGAAGATCAACACTTCGATCCCGATACCGAACCTGATCGAGATCCAGAAGAACTCCTACGAGCGCTTCCTGCAGATGCGCGTCCTCCCCGCCGAGCGCGAGGACGCCGGGCTGCAGTCGGTGTTCAAGAGCGTGTTCCCGATTACGGACCTCCGGGAGAACTGCTCGCTGGAGTTCGTGGAGTACTCGATCGGCAACTGGGAATGCAAGTGCGGACGCCTGGTGGGCCTGGACAAGCTGGGCCGGCCCTGCACGTTCTGCGCGGCCACCATCATCATGGACCCGCGCGGCGACCGCGAGATCCACTGCCCGAAGTGCGGGCACCTGAACGAGAACCGTCCCGTCACCTGCGACACCTGCGACGAGCCCGTCGGACTGAAGCTCAAGTACGACGTCGACGAGTGCCAGGAGCGGGGCATGACCTTCGCGGTGCCGTTGAAGGTCACCATCCGCCTCGTGGTCTGGGACAAGGACCCGGACACCCAGGCCCGCACCATCCGCGACATCAAGGAGCAGGAGGTCTACTTCGGAGACATCCCGCTCATGACCGACAACGGGACCTTCATCATCAACGGCACGGAGCGGGTCATCGTCTCCCAGCTCCACCGCTCGCCGGGGGTGTTCTTCTCCCAGCCCGAGAAGGGCCTGTTCGCGGCCCAGATCATTCCCTACCGCGGGAGCTGGGTGGAGTTCGAGTACGACTCCAAGAACCTCCTGCACGTGCGCATCGACCGCAAGCGGAAGTTCCTGGCCACGGTCTTCCTGCGCGCCATGGGCCTCAAGACGGACGCGGAGATCCTCAAGACCTTCTACAAGTGGGACAAGATCGTCGTCCGCGAGGGCAAGCTCTACTGGCAGTTCTCGGACAACCTGCAGGGCCTCAAGCTCAGCAAGAGCATCTACGGACCCAAGGACGCCTCCGGCAAGCGTGAGGAGCTCCTGCACGCGGGCAAGAAGATCACCTCCGCCGTGCTGCAGCAGCTGCGCAGCGCGGGAGTGGAGGAGATCGAGATCAGCGAAGCGGACCTCGAGCTGGCCAACACCGTCTCCGACATCGTGGACCCGCGCACGGGCGAGGTGATCCTCGAGGCCAACGAGCCCCTGAACCCGCGCGTCATCTCCGTCATCCTGGACCCCAACGCCCAGGTCGGCGCCTTCGACGTCTTCTTCCCGGAGCGGGACGAGACGGGGGCCATGATGTCGGCCACGGTCAAGAAGGACGCCATCAAGACGCCGGAAGAGGCGCTCATCGAGATCTACCGCCGCATGCGCCCGGGCGATCCGCCCACCCTCGACTCCTCGCGCAACCTGTTCGAGGGGATGTTCCTGAACCCGCAGAAGTACGACTTCTCCCGCGTGGGCCGGCTCAAGCTGAACACCAAGCTCGGCCTCAGCAGCCAGCTCGGCGAGAAGATCCTGCACCTCGAGGACATCACCGCCGTCATCGCCTTCCTGCTCAAGCTGCGCCGGAACCCGGCGGAGGTGGACGACATCGACCATCTCGGCAACCGGCGCGTGCGGTCGGTGGGCGAGCTGCTGGAGAACCAGTTCCGCATCGGGCTCGTGCGCATGGAGCGCGCGATCAAGGAAAAGATGAGCGTCTACCAGGAAATGGCCACGGCCATGCCTCACGACCTCATCAACGCCAAGCCGGTCATGGCCTCCATCCGCGAGTTCTTCGGGTCCAGCCAGCTCAGCCAGTTCATGGACCAGACGAACCCGCTGAGCGAGATCACCCACAAGCGGCGCCTCAGCGCCCTCGGACCGGGCGGCCTCAGCCGTGAGCGCGCGGGGTTCGAGGTGCGCGACGTGCACCCCACGCACTACGGCCGCATCTGCCCCATCGAGACGCCGGAAGGGCCGAACATCGGGCTCATCTCGTCTCTCTCCTGCTTCGCCCGCATCAACGAGTTCGGGTTCATCGAGAGCCCGTACCGCAAGGTGAAGAGCGGGCGCGTGCTCGACTACTACCAGGTCCTCGAGCAGGGGGACACGAACTACAAGGTCGGCGACATCGTCGAGAAGGACGAATACGAGCGCGAGCTCGCCGGCATCAAGAGCCGCAAGAAGAAGCCCGCGGAAGCGGAGCCCTTCTGCTTCTACCTCTCGGCCTGGGAAGAGGACAAGTACACGATCGCGCAGGCCAACATCAAGGTCGGCGACGACGGCACCATCCTCGAGGACCGCGTCTCCGCCCGGAACAAGGGCAACTTCATCCTGGCCAAGAAGGAAGAGGTCGACTACGTCGACGTCTCCCCCAAGCAGCTCGTGTCCGTGGCCGCGTCGCTCATCCCGTTCCTGGAGAACGACGACGCCAACCGCGCGCTCATGGGCTCCAACATGCAGCGCCAGGCCGTGCCTCTCCTGCGCTCGGAAGCGCCCCTGGTGGGCACGGGCATGGAGCACATCACGGTCAAGGACTCGGGCGCGGCGACGGTGTGCCGGCGCGCGGGCGTGGTGGACTCCGTGGACTCCCGCCGCATCATCATCCGCGTCGAGGCCCAGGACGGCCCCGACAAGGGCAAGGAGATCGGCGCCGACATCTACAACCTGACGAAGTTCAAGTGCTCGAACCAGAACACGAGCATCAACCAGAAGCCGATCGTGAAGGTCGGGCAGCACGTGGCCAAGGGGCAGATCCTGGCCGACGGGCCCTGCACGGACATGGGCGAGCTCGCCCTGGGCCGCAACGTGCTCGTGGCCTTCATGCCCTGGCGCGGATACAACTTCGAAGACGCGATCCTGGTCTCCGAGCGCCTCGTCAAGGACGACATGTACACGTCGATCCACATCGAGGAGTTCGAGATCGAGGCCCGCGACACCAAGCTCGGACCCGAGGAAGTGACGCGCGACATCCCGAACGTCTCGGAGTCGCTCCTCAACAACCTCGACGAGAGCGGGATCATCCGCATCGGCGCTTCGGTCAAGCCGGGCGACATCCTGGTGGGCAAGGTCACGCCCAAGGGCGAGACCCAGCTCACCCCGGAGGAGAAGCTCCTCCGCGCGATCTTCGGCGAGAAGGCGGGCGACGTCCGTGACGCGTCCCTGGTCTGCCCGCCCGGGATCGAGGGCATCGTCGTCGACGTGAAGATCTTCTCGCGCAAGGGCGTGGAGAAGGACGAGCGGGCCCGGCAGATCGAGGACGCCGAGCTCTTCATGATGGAGAAGAACCTCAAGGACGAGATCCGCATCCTCCAGGACGAGCGTGACAAGCGGATCGAGGACCTCCTGACGGGCAAGACCTCCACCGCCGACCTGGTCAACATCCGGGGCGAGAAGACGATCAAGAAGGGCCAGGAGCTCACCCGCGACGCGCTGCAGAAGCTGCGCCACAGCGACATCCTGAAGCTGCGGGTCAAGGGCACGGACGACGAGGACGTGGACGGCGAGCTGGCCGAGATCGTGGACAAGACGGAGCGCCAGATCGAGGTGCTCAAGGCCCTGTTCGCGGAGAAGGAGAGCCGCCTCAAGCGGGGCGACGAGCTGCCCCCTGGCGTCATCAAGCTGGTCAAGGTCTTCGTCGCCATGAAGAGGAAGCTCTCCGTGGGCGACAAGATGGCGGGCCGGCACGGCAACAAGGGCGTCATCGCGCGCATCCTGCCCGACGAGGACATGCCGTACCTCCCGGACGGGACGCCGGTCGAGATCGTGCTCAACCCGCTGGGCGTGCCCAGCCGCATGAACGTCGGCCAGATCCTGGAGACGCACCTGGGCTGGGCGGCCAAGGTGCTGGGCCTCCACTTCGCGTCGCCTGTCTTCGACGGCGCCAAGGAGGAGGAGATCAAGACGTACCTCGCGCAGGCCAACACGCGCGAGGACGAGCGCAACCCGCTGCGCCCCAACACGCTGGACAGCGGGAAGATCACTCTCATCGACGGGATGACCGGCGAGCCCTTCGAGCAGAAGGTGACCGTCGGGTACATCTACATGCTCAAGCTGAGCCATCTCGTCGACGACAAGATCCATGCTCGGTCGATCGGTCCCTACAGCCTCATCACCCAGCAGCCGCTGGGCGGCAAGGCGCAATTTGGCGGACAGCGGTTCGGGGAGATGGAGGTCTGGGCCCTCGAGGCGTACGGGGCGGCCCACATCCTCCAGGAGCTCCTGACCGCGAAGTCCGACGACGTCTACGGCCGGGCCAAGATCTACGAGGCCATCGTGAAGGGTGACACCGTCTTCACCCCCGGCCTGCCGGAATCCTTCAACGTCCTGATCCGGGAGCTGCAGAGCCTGTGTCTGGACGTTGAGCTGATCAAGACCAAGCACTGAGGGAAGGACAGGGAATCGAATGAGTCTAATGATGCCGATGCGGCCCAACGTCGATCAGGGCCGCGTGGTGATCGACTTCGACTCGATCAAGATCCGCCTGGCCAGCCCGGAGAAGATCCGCAGCTGGTCCCACGGCGAGGTGACCAAGCCGGAGACGATCAACTACCGCACCTTCAAGCCGGAGAGGGACGGCCTCTTCTGCGCGAAGATCTTCGGGCCGATCACGGACTGGGAGTGCCTCTGCGGCAAGTACAAGCGCATGAAGCACCGCGGCGTGATCTGCGACAAGTGCGGGGTCGAGGTCACCCAGTCCAAGGTGCGCCGCGAGCGCATGGGCCACATCGAGCTGGCCTGCCCGGTCAGCCACGTGTGGTTCTTCAAGGGGCTGCCCAGCCGCATCGGGCACCTCCTCGACATCTCGCTGCGCGACCTGGAGCGCATCCTCTACTTCGAGTCGTACGTGGTGGTGGACCCCGGCGATTGCCCGGAGGTGAAGCGCCAGGAGCTGGTGACGGACGAGCGCTACCGGCAGCTGCGCGAGAAGTTCCCCCGCCTGCGCGCCTCCATGGGCGCGGAGGCGATCAAGGAGCTCCTGCGCCGGGTGGACGTGGACAAGGACGCGGTCGAGCTGCGCGACAAGATGCGCACGGAGACCTCCGTCCAGAAGAAGATCAAGTACGCCAAGCGCCTCAAGGTCGTGGAGGCCTTCCGCAAGTCGGGCAACAAGCCGGAGTGGATGATCCTGGACGTCATCCCGGTCATCCCGCCGGAGCTGCGCCCGCTGGTGCCGCTGGACGGCGGCCGCTTCGCGACCTCCGACCTGAACGACCTCTACCGGCGCGTCATCAACCGCAACAACCGCCTGAAGAAGCTCATCGAGCTGCGCGCGCCCGACGTCATCGTGCGCAACGAGAAGCGCATGCTGCAGGAAGCGGTGGACGCGCTCTTCGACAACGGCCGCCGCGGCCGCGTGCTGCGCGGGGCCAACAACCGCCCGCTCAAGTCGCTCTCCGACACCCTCAAGGGCAAGCAGGGCCGGTTCCGCCAGAACCTGCTCGGCAAGCGCGTGGACTACTCGGGCCGCTCCGTCATCGTGGTCGGCCCCGAGCTCAAGCTCCACCAGTGCGGCCTGCCCAAGAAGATGGCCCTGGAGCTGTTCAAGCCCTTCATCTACTCGAAGCTGGAGAAGGAGGGGCTCGTCACTACCATCAAGGCGGCCAAGGAGATGGTGGAGCAGCAGCGTCCCGAGGTCTGGGACTTCCTGGAAGACGTCATCCGCGAGCACCCGGTGCTCCTCAACCGCGCCCCCACGCTGCACCGCCTGGGCATCCAGGCCTTCGAGCCCATCCTGGTCGAGGGCAAGGCCATCAAGATCCACCCCCTCGTCTGCACGGCCTTCAACGCCGACTTCGACGGGGACCAGATGGCCGTGCACGTGCCGCTCTCGCCGGAAGCGCAGATCGAGGCCAGCGTCCTCA